>Ga0265797_10008917_pt1 | contig 13204 bp, 14 predicted proteins | sample P2T30metagenome_FD_192433 | JGI IMG/M metagenome (GOLD analysis project Ga0265797, IMG submission 192433) | Plant litter microbial communities from East Loma Ridge, Irvine, California - P2 T30 | ecosystem: Environmental > Terrestrial > Plant litter > Unclassified | place: USA: California... | reverse complement strand
GCGAGTAAGGTGGACAGTCAGTTGGCACAGGCAGTATTCTCGATCGTGGCGAAGCAGCATTCAACAACATGGACCGTGTACGTGCTATTCAGGGTGCAATGGCATATGCGCACCTAAAAGACAAGGTTTCGGCGTTCTTGAAACCTTTTGCTGAGTCGGGTCAAGCTGTTGGCGCAGAAGATGTCAAAGCGTATTTTGAGAAGCTGAGAGGTGACGCGCAGGGTATTCAGGAGGCTGCTGGTGAAGCGAAAGCAAGCAGGGATGATGGAGATGATGGTGGAGCTGGAGGGGATGGGAGGAAGGAGCAAAGTGGGTATTGAGCGTATATTCGTCTCTTCGAACGGATACCGAAATTGGTTTCAGGGTTCGTAGGAACGCATATCTCACTAGGGAGTCATGTCAAGCCACAGTAGCACGAAATTGAATAACGACTTGTAGCACAACAAGAGATCAAGCTCTCTCGTATTCGAAAATCAACGACGAAATCATGAGCACAACTTTGCGAATCTGGGCGTAGTTGCTTTACAAAGCAGATGACATTATCGAATCTTGGGTATCAAATTAAAGCTACATTCTTTTTCTTGCAAACCAGCGCAATCAATCATTTTTACAAAACACATAAAAACATGCTAAACATCACTCCCTTGGCTGGCCGCTCAAGCCGTCACGGTTACAGTGGTCGTCTCCTTGACAGTCTCTTTTTCCGTTGCCGTCGCAGTAACAGTCACGGTAAATACCTGACTTGGTGGTATCGGTGTGATGATTAATGGGCCTTCCGAAGTTGTCGATGAGGGCACTGGCTCTGGCTCTGGTGACGCAGAAGATGGCATATCTGTAGGTGCCGGCGGTATTGGCACGGCGTCGGATGTCGATGCAGTTACCTCTGGAGGTGGCGCAGTAGAGGATGAGAGAGAGGGCTGCGAGGAAGCCTCTGGAAGTGATACCACGGATGAAGAAGATGTGGTTGTTTGCGCCGAACTTTCAGGGGCACTTGAAGTGGTCGGTGTGATGGAGGATGCCATCGCGGGTGGTGTAGGTGTAGGCGCAGGAATTTCGGACATCGAAGACGATAGCGCGGGCGCCGTGGGCGTTGGCTCCGCTACCTCCGAAGAGGAACTTGCGATTGAAGATGATGGGGCCATCGAACTGGAAAGAACTGGCTCTGGCATAGCGGAAGAGACAGGCGTCTCAGGTGCCTGGCTAGGTTGCGGTGTTGGCGTTGGCATGACCGTGGTGTATGATGTTACAATCACTACAGGCGGTACTTGAAGAGATGCTGACGGAGATACTTCAGCTGGAGCATTCGATGGAGACGGTGTAGGTGCACCAGCCACTTCTGATGATAATGAAGAAGAAGCTACAGGAACGGACTCTTGCGCTTCGGATGGCATAGCTGACTCCTGTGCAGGTGTTTGGGGTGGCTGAGATGTCGCATAAATTGTGGTGTATTGTGTGACGACGATGCGCGATGTTACATCTACGGCATCCGATGCAGTCTCGGAAGGTACAGCAGCTGTTGGCGAGCCGGACGATATGGGAAGTGGGAGTGCCAGAGAAGTTGAATTGACCAGAGGTGTGGAGGATGACGCCTGTACAACCGACTCGATCATGGAAGGAGTACTTGTAATCACCGAACTAGCAGTAGTATTGGCAACCGGCAAACTTGAAGGTGCTGCCGCGGGATGGGTGAAGCCAGACAAGCCTCCAGTGGTGGAAGCTAGGACCGCGCTTGTCGCCGATGCAGGAGGAGTAGCAAGCGAAGTAGACGTCTCTTCCTCTATGGGTGAGTAAGTGAACAATGGAATTTGCTGACTTGTCTGGCTAGCTGTCTTGTTATCGACCGCCCCTACTGAACTCGACAAAATTCCAGTTTCGATGGCGGACGAGATTGGCACACTGACGCTTTCTGTTGGCGTAGGTTCCAGACTTTGTGTCACTGAAGTAGTGGCTACTGCGCTTGAACTCTCCTCCGTACTTGGCAAAGCTGATGGCGTGATATATGAGGTAGAGAAGACTGTCTGTGGATCTTGTGTTACAAGTGGTTTCCCGTCGGGGAGGACGAAAGTGATAGCTGGTGCTATCGAAGTCAAGATAGTTTGTTGGATTGGCTCCACTATAATAGCAGTTTCTGCTTCCGCAATTTGTTGTGTTGATGTTGAAAATGCGGCAGAGGTAGTGTTAGCATAACTCGTAAAGCTACACGAAGTCAGCTATTATTCTCGCAATATTTGAGTGAGCTTCTTACAGTTGCCTCCGTTGATGCTTGGGGACCGGCCCGGCGATTATTGATGTTGAATAAGCTGCCAGCAGCAGAATAGTGGAGAAGATAGCCATCGTCAAGACGACTCTTTATTAGGAGTGGATGAACGAAGGAAAGACGGCGCTTGCAGTCAAGATGGAAAAACGATGGACTGAAGGACAAGACTGAGATAGTGAACGATTAAGAGAAACGATCGGCAAGGAGAAACAGACGGCAAGGAAAGAGAACAAGGAAAAGAACGAGAATCGTTCGTCTCAAGCAAACTACAGTCTAGACGTTCAGATGGCTACGGTGAGGGCCTCACTGCTGAGCGGGCTGGCAGCGGGTTTTGAAGCTGCATTAGCCGCCATGAGCACGGTTTGAGTATACAATGGAACAAAGAGTAGTACTGGCCCAGCATTGTCGCAGTGGCCTGTAATTTGGACGTGTCACGGGGGGCTCAGAGGAAAGTAGCGCTGGTGAGTGGAGGAGTGGCTGTGGTGCTCTGGAGTCGTGACATGGTGTTTCATCCGTGGACCAATGAGACGGCGACATGGCATAATAGAGCCACGACCTCGAAGCGCCTGGCCGAGCGACTCTGCCTCCGGTGCAGAGCCTCCAGATCCCCATATGCCAGAAATAGCCTTTCGGAATGAGGCTCGATTACGCGACCCGAAGCCGTTGAGTGCTGCCGCTTGCCGCTTGTTCACGCAACACACTGCCGGCTCTCGGCTTTGCGATGCGTTGGAGACGTGGACCCTGCAGGATTTCTCCACAACACCGCATCTCAACATTCACGATAGACTGCCAGCTAGATGCCTGCAGGTAGCAGGTATAGCTATCGACGATTTTCATAGTGGATCGAGATGTGTTGGCGGGTTTGCACGTGCCTGATGTTCATTCGTCTGGGCGGTGGGTGGTTGCTCAGGTAACAGGCGAGTTTCGACAAGGAAGAACAACACAGACCGCCATTCCGCTAGGACCAGGCCCTTTGCATTGGCAGAATATCGCCAGAGCTTCGACGTCACGTACGGTAGGTCCAGCATTCTTTTCTCTGTAGACGTAGCCTTTTGTTTCTCTTTTATCGTGCCGCCTTGCATCCTCGGTCTTCACCATGAGCGTACGCGTCGTCGCGAGGATACGTCCTCTTCTGAAACAGGAGCTCGACAAAGACACCATTGTCACCGCAGAGACATTGGACGGCGAGACTACCCCGGCCGTCGTACGGATACCGAGTCCCAAGAACGAGGCCGAGTCCTTCAGCTTCCAATTCAGCTCTGTGTACGAGCAGGACGCGACACAGCAGCAGCTTTTTGACGCCGAGAGTGAGTTCGCGATGGGACGCGTTTCGGGACGGAAGCTGACTCCAGGCTAGTCGCGCCGACGGTGAAGCATCTCTTCAATGGCTTTGATCTATCCATCTTTGCGCATGGCTGCACCGGCACCGGCAAGACACATACGATGCGAGGAGGGAAGTCGCTGGCAGACCGCGGTGTCATCCCAAGGCTGTTGAGCTCAATATACCGGCGATGCAAGAAGATCGAGAAAGACACGGCCGGTGCCACACAAGTCGAGGTTGCTCTGGAGTACTTCGAGATCTACTGCGATCGCGTCTACGATCTGTTCGAACCCCCGGAGAAGCGCACCCCGTCTGGTCTGCCCATCAGAGACAACCACGGCAAGACTGTCGTCGTTGGTCTTACCGAGAAGCCATGCACAACACTGAAGGAGTTTGAGCAGCTTTACGATCAAGCCAACATGAACAGGTCCACCTCTGCTACCAAGGTTAGAGTCTACACGCGTCTGAGATAAACACTCCTAACGATACTGCAGCTCAACGCACACTCCTCCCGGTCGCATGCCGTCCTTTGTGTAAAGATCACGCAAACCACCGAAGAAAGTGTTCGCGTCAGCCGAGTATCTTGCATTGATCTTGCAGGATCCGAAGACAACAGACGAACCGAAAACAACAAAGAGCGCCTCGTCGAGAGTTCGGCCATCAACAAGTCGCTGTTCGTGCTTGCACAATGCGTCGAAGCCATGAACAAGAAAGCCAGCCGGATTCCATACCGCGAGTCCAAGATGACGCGAATCTTGTCCCTAGGTCAGAATAAGGGCTTGACTGTCATGATTCTGAACCTTGCCCCAACCCGCGCATACCATCTCGACACAATCAGTTCTCTAAACTTCGCTAGCCGGACGAAGAAGATCGAGGTCGCAGAGGTGGAAAACGACCCAATGTACAAGACGGCAGTTAAGCCATTGGCGACAACCACGAGCCTTGGTGGAGCAACCATGGCACGGCAACCGCTCAGATCGCTCGCGGCCAAAGCCAATGCGAACATCCCAGAGGCAGAGAAGCAGAAGAAAGGGGAAAAGCCTATCAAGGCCTTCTCTGTATACTCTGATTCTCACAAAGCTGCTCCTCGTGTGACTAACCTTGCACAAAACCAAGGAGTACGGAGAACAGAGGGTTCCAAGCGAGCAGCTGAACCTAGCACCACCTTTGCGACCCGACCGACAAAGGCATTCCGAACTGGGGATAACACCTCACGGATACCGAGTAAAGAGCCTGCCCTGACAAAAGCCTCGATTGAAGCTCTCATCGCACAGAAGGTGGACGAGGCTCTAGCAGCCAAGGCGTTGCAAGATGCTGGCACAGCTGCGCCAGCGCTTTCTGCAGAGCTGCAGAAGCGTTTGGATGAGCTCGAGCACCGCATCGATGCACACGAAGAGGATGGAAAGTCGCAGGGCTTGCAGTTCCTGCTAATGGCCAAGCAACACCACATGCGTGGAGAAGATACCAGTGCACTGAGAATGTACCAACTGGCACAGCCGTTTTTCCCTGGCAACGCAAAGCTAGAGTCCAAGATGAAAACACTCGAAGACCGAATACGCGCCAAACGGGAGGAAAGCATCAAGCACGTCTCTGCTCCCGTTGAACTCCCGTCGCACACTGCAGCCCCCGTCACAAACGTTCTCGTGGCCCCCCTGAAAGCTGAAAAGAAGACCCCAAAGCCTAGGATAGTCTACAGAGATGAGTCCGAAGATGACGATGAATTTGCTCTCCCGCCGCCCTCTGACCACGAAGAATCCTACGCCTCCGACACTAGCTTCCAACACACCAGCAAACCCAAAGTCACCCGCAAGCCAAAAAAGACTACCAAGAAACTGCCCATATTCCGTGACGACGCCGCTGCTACTGCTACCATCGATCTACCTGTCCATTCCGCCGCTCAACAAACACCTCGCACTTCGCACCTTCTTAAGATTATCAACTCACGAGACGTCAACCAGATCAAAGCGCTAAAGGGTGTGGGTGCAAAGAAAGCGGATAACATCGTAAACTGCCTGGTCGAAATGGATGATGCAGAAATTATGGATCTGGAATCGCTGGCTATGCTTAAAGGTGTTGGAGGCAAGACGGTGGATAACATGAGGATGGGGTTGAGCCTTAATACTAGTTACGATTTCTGAGCTTAGGCTCGCTTTTTGCTGTTCGTTCTTACCAAGCATGGTGTTCACGGCGTTTTTGGCAGCGCGCCTGTCGTGAGCGCATGTTTGCATTGCATAGAAATGGCGTTTTGGATTTGGTAGCAAAGACTGCCTTGCATAGTTTGGTCCTTGGAATTCCGACTCTTCATCACCGGTGCTTTCCGTAGAAGATGTATTATTCACTCAGGTTGTCATAGAGGTGAAGGGATAATAGCAAATCGTTCAAGATATCATTATCATACAGGATCATAGCCTCAATCTCAACCCAGAAGAAAGTAACCGCACTCGTTCAATCAAACTCGATCACCCATTAGGGAAGCGACTAAAACGGCCAAACCCAGTCCTCAGTCTCCTTAGGGTCCATGCCCTCGTGGTACGCATAGTTCTTGGCCTTGATCTGCTCATCAAGTAACTTCTCCCTCGTTGCCGCACCCTTGTTACCCAAGCTGGGGATGTTGTCGAGTGCGTCAATCGCCAAGCTGTAGCGGTCAGTACCATTCCTGATAGCCAGCTCGAGAGGAGTGTCAATGTTGCCCTTCTCCCTGTATCCGCGGACGATCAGGTTCTGCTGGCCCTTGCGTCCATATGTCAAGCGGTGGATCAGCCAGGGGTAGGAGTGGAAGTTGAAGATACATGGTACGTCATCGGTGAAGATGGCCTTGTACTCGTGTGCCTTGAGACCGTGAGGGTGCTGCTCCTCGTCGATGAGCTTGAAGAGATCGACAACGTTTACGAAGCGGATCTTGAGATCAGGCAGATGTGTGCGTAGCAATGCTGTCGCGGCAAGGGATTCGTGTGTGGAAACATCACCACACGATGCCATGACAATGTCAGGCTCTTGATCCTTGTCATTACTCGCCCATTCCCAGATACCAACGCCCTTTGTGCAATGGGCGATGGCTTGCTCCATTGTGAGATATTGGAGGTGCTCTTGCTTGTCGGCAACGATGACGTTGACGTAGTTTTCGCTACGAAGGCAGTGATTCATCGTTGAAAGTAGGCAGTTGGCGTCTGGCGGGAGGTAGATACGGACAACTTCAGGACTCTTGTTCGCCACTACGTCGAGGAATCCAGGGTCCTGGTGAGTGAATCCGTTGTGATCTTGTCGCCAAACAGTCGCAGTACTAAATGTAGGTGTACGAAGTCAGTCTATGTCCCATATGCTTTTCGTACAGAGACACTTACAGCAGAATGTTGAGTGAAGCAATCTTCTGTCTCCACTCGACTTCGAGGCACTTCTCAATCCATTTACAGTGCTGGTTGACCATGGAGTCAATAATGTGGATGAAAGGCTCGTAGCTGTTAAGCAGACCGTGTCGTCCAGAGAGGATGTAACCCTCCAACCAGCCCTGAGCAAAGTTAGTATTACGGTATTAAAGAGGTTTGTGTATCTTACCTCTACAGTGTGCTCAGACAGCATCTCCATAACGCGCCCTTCGTAAGCTAAGTTACCACCATCCTCGTCCTCCTCAAAGTACTCGCCCATCCAGACCTTTTTGCCTGCCTCGTAAACCTTGCCGAGCTTGTTGGATTCAGTCTCGTCAGGACCAAATAGACGGAAGTCTTTCTGGTTCTCTTTGATGATGTCGCGCAAGAAGGCCGCGCAGTTGGCCATACTACCGACCTTGGCGACACCACCCTTGGTCACCTCGATAGAGTAGTCACGGAAGTCGGGTACGTGAAGCTTGTGGCGGATAAGACCACCGTTTGTGACAGGGTTGGCGCTCATCCTCCTGTTGCCAGTGGGGGCCAACTCTCTAAGTTCAGGAACAAGCTTGCCGTTCTTGTCGAAATGCTTCTCAGGCTCGTATGAGCGCATCCACTCTTCCAATATTTTGAGCTGAGACTTATCCTTGAGAACATTCGTAAGAGGCACTTGATGCGCACGCCAGAAACCTTCCAAGAAGTGGTCTCCATCGAGCTTCCTGGGTGCTGTCCAGCCCTTGGGAGTACGGAGCACGATCATGGGCCAACGCGGCCTGAAAGCCTTGCCCGAGTCTCTAGCCTCTTTCTGATATTCGCGGATCTTTGTGACACATCGTTCCATCGTAGCGGCCATAGCTTGGTGCATCGATGGGATATCGCTGCCCTCGACGAAATAGGGTGTCCATCCGTAACCAACGAAGAGCGCTTCGAGCTCCTTGCGGCTCACGCGAGCGAGAACCGTGGGGTTGTTGATCTATGCAGTATTAGCCAAATCCTTCCACAATGTTAAGTGCCATACCTTGTAGCCATTCAGATGTAGTACGGGCAAGACCGCACCATCCGTGATCGGGTTCAGGAATTTGGTTGAATGCCAGCTCGTAGCAAGGGGACCAGTCTCAGACTCACCGTCTCCAACCATAGTCAGAGCGATGAGATCTGGGTGATCAAAGACCGTTCCGAAAGCGTGAGAGATAGAGTAACCTAGCTCACCACCCTCATGCAAGCTACCAGGTGTTTCGGGTGTGGCATGAGATCCAATTCCACCGGGGAACGAGAAAGATTTGAAAAAGCGCCTCATACCCTCCTCATCCTCGCTCTTGTCAGGGTAGACCTCGGAGTAGACTCCCTCGAGGAAACTGTTTGAGAGAACAGCGGGCGCGCCATGGCCAGGGCCAGAAATGAAGATAGCGTCCAAATCGTACTTCTTGATAAGACGGTTCTACAAAGTTACAAAGTTAGCTTGTTACGATTCGAGAACCGCATATAATTGTTCATACCATGTGAATCCATGTGAAGCTCTGTCCAGCATCCGATCCCCAATGTCCCAAAAGGCGTCGCTTGAGATGGTCCAGAGTGAGTGGGTCGCGGAGAAGAGGGTTCCTCCGAAGATAGATCATGCCCAAGCACATGTACAGAGAAGCATGGAAATAATCGGTCATCTTCCGCACCTCATCCTCGCTGAGCGGATGTTCGGTGACTGATGATCTTGCGGGCCCGTATGGGGAAATGCTGAGGTGCTCGACATCTTCAACTACTGTCTCTGGGTCTACTGGAGCTTTCGCTACCATGGCGTCCATGATCACAGGTTGTCTGAAAGGTCCGACCTTTCTTCCGTTCAGGTAAGGTCTCGAGTGCCGCTAGGTCTGGGAGAGGTGGCTGAATTGCGTGGGATATAGAGGCTCCAAAGAGCAATTGCAAGCAGAAAATACGTGTAGAGATTGAGGAGTAAGGGTTTCAGATAATGTTGGAGAGTAGAGGTAGAGGACCTTTAAGCAGTCGCGCGGCAGTAGTCGCGGTTGCAAGCTTGGAAGCTGGTCAGCGGCAGAGCCGGAGACGCTCTCCTGATCCATTGAGCTCTGTCATTGGTGCTCTGCACGTAATCATGCTACTGCAGCGCGATACCATCATAGCTACAAATTCCTTTTGGGTCTGTTTGTTGGTTGCGTCATGGCCTGATGGACCGAGGTGGGGTCAACCAACAGTCACGCTAGTGGCGACGCGTTCCTGTCAATCCTCGCCATCTGCCATACATGGCGTGATATATGTCTGAGCTGACTGAGCCGGCGACGAAGAGTACCTGGATACCGGATGCTTCTCTTTCCGCTTGTAAAATAAGAATTGTGCTCAAGTTGGCGTGGCAAGGTTGATGCGCCAGTTCTGAGTATACCTTTAGCATGCTCTCAACAGCGGAACGCGGCGGACAAGCAAGCCTCCACTTCCCATCCAACCCTGGTTTCGGTGTCGGAACCTTTATCCGAGCGGACAATGATCTACGCAGGCATCTATCGCAAGTTTGCGACTAAAGCATCTTTGTACAGCCTGGGCAGACTCGTGGCCTCAGGGAATGCTTCAAACCCCAATCATTGCTACAATAAACCCTAGATCAAGTGAACAGATAACGTATCTCATTGCTCTAAAATATCTATAGTATATCCTTCAATGCATTCCATAATCTCCTTCCGCAGCAATCGTCCTCTGGCATTCAGCAAAGATGGCAGCCTGTCTTGCTACATCAGCAAGTCGCCCAACGACCAGCTTATTGCCATCGAGGAAACCATATAGCGCATACGGAATGTCGACCTCGTTACAGAACTCCTGAACCAACTTCTGGGTTTGTCTTAGGTTATGACGGGGGATCCGTGGATACAGATGGTGGATGGCCTGGAACTGAAGGCCACCGTGGAAGAAATCCAACCACTGAGGGCAGTCAACATCCATCGTTGTGCGAAGCATCTTCTGAGCAAATGACTCGTGGATACCTAGATCCGCTGTACTCATAGCGAAATGGGACAACGTGATTTGCACATGGAGTGGAGACGTAAGTGCGTGGGCAATCATAACAAACCAGAACCGACTCCAGTTGTCAGGTATGGACTTGTATACCACTCCGTAGCCGAACCAGGTCCAAAAAAATGCCATGCCTATCAACTCAAAGTATCGGTGCCACCATGCAGGCCCTTTCTTGGGGCCCTTTCCAAGGAGCAGATACATCCAAGACAATCTATACAGATTGAAGCGTGCGAACAGCATGATCGGGTAGTAGGTGTAGTGTTGAATTCGGATCATGAACTTTGCGAAGGCATCGTATTCCATGACCCACTCGTAAAAGGTCGTGGTGAGACTCTCCATAAATCGATGCGTGATAGAGAAGAAGGGAATGTATTGAATATCGGGATCGTGTTCGGGGTGGTTCGTAACAAGATGGTGCACGTTATGGTTGTATTTCCACCAGCAAGCGCTCAACCCGCCTACGTACGAGGCAATGAACATTGCGATGGTGGAATCGGTCGTAAAATCGTGGGTGATGCCCATGTGTCCGGCATCATGGACCGTGAATGTAAGCTGGTGCCAAAGGCATGCAAGCGGGATGGCACTAGTAATATACCAGCCAGATGATAACAAAAACAGGAATCCGGCTAAGAAGGACCCATAACGTAGGCATTCGATACCGTAGGCGGTATAGTTGCAATCGTAGAGGCCTTCCTGCTTTATACGCTCTTGTAGCTCGCGGTACTTTTGTGTGATGTGATCTTGGGTGGCTGGATCTAGAGACGGGTATTTGGCCTTGTCGAAATTGAGCTCTTCCTGAGTCCGTCTATCAAGTACTGACATCTTCGGAGCGACGACATCTTCTAGTTCGACCGATGAGACACTAGAGCTTGAGGAGGCTCTACCAATGTCGGCTCCGTTGCGCTTGCGAATTGAAGCGGAAGATCGGTCCACCGGTTCAAAAAGAGGGCTGCTGTTGGCAGAAGAAGCTGAGCTTGCAGTCTCCTGCTCTGAAACCGAACATGATTCCATGTATTCTTCCTCAGAAAGCTTGTCCAGCTCTTCCTGTGTCCTGAACTTTCCTCCTTGCATCGGCGGTAGGAAGTTGGTCCATCGTCCTTCGATGCGGCCGATTTGGTAGCGGTTCATGAGCTCGAGCGTTTGGGCAGAGTGGAATCTGAGTATAGGTCAGCAGACAGCCTTGTTGGGTGGTTAAAGCAAGCATACCGAGTGACCTCGTCTGTTGCATCGCGTCCCACCATGTGCCGAATGGCTTTATCACCGCCAGGGTGGTAGGGTAGCCATGCATCTACCTTCAAGACCTTGTTGTCTACGATGACAATTGAGCGGCCATTGGCAATCTGAGCTTCGATCTCTCGCCGACTAAAGACCTTGGACTTCCTGTCTGCCCGGGCGGCCATGATGCGATGCGGTGTGGTACGCGAAGGGTATACAGACGGGTGTCCAGCTGCGGCTTCAATTGACAAAGGAATTTCAAGACAGACGCGGCCAGACCATAACTCTGCGGTGTCTCAGAAGCAACTAGTTTCGCGGTGAGTTGCGCCGGAGCCAGCCAGTGGAACAGGAGAGGATGAGCTGATAAACTTCCGAAGCTTGCCTGGGCCCTGCACGCCAACGCCCCCACGTTGCCCTCGCCACACCCCCAGAGCCGCACCCAGAAGCGGCATCACATGCCATCGCAAGAACATCTCATGGCGTGAAGGCTCCGGATGCCTAAGCAGGAGCTCACCAAGTTCCACACGTGAGGCCAGAGAAATCTCAATGTCTTGGAAAGCATAAATCTGGCAGGTGCCCACTTGAGCCTGCTGTCGCCCGCTTTCTGTCGGCAAACTCCGACACTCCTTCACTCTGCCGCGCCTGCCACTACATGACCATTCTGTGCTGACTAACGTCCCTCGACTTCTAATCTTTCTGTTCGTTCCATAGTCCTTTTCGAACAACTTGCTCAACACAACCTTCATTCCGAATATCAAAAGCTCGACAATGACTCAAGACATCAAAGAATTGGCGAGGCAATGGCTGGAGCTCGACCAAGACAAAACGACTACAGATGAAATCTACAAGCTGCTAGTTGATGGCGATACCGACGAGCTCGAGAAGCGACTTCGACATCGCATCGCTTTCGGGACAGCTGGACTCAGAGGGCCTATGCAGGGCGGGTTCGCTTGCATGAACTCTCTGACGGTGATACAAGCTTCCCAAGGACTTGCAGCTTACCTGCTCAAAACTGAAGAGAATGTAAAGAGAAGGGGTGTGGTAATTGGCAGAGACGCGCGGCACAATTCAGAAAAGTTTGCCAAGCTCACCGCAGCCGCTTTTGTTGCAAAAGGCATCAAGGTGTGGTGGTATGAGGAACCCAGCCATACGCCCATGGTTCCCTTTGGCGTTCGCGAACTCGAAGCCGCTGCTGGAATTATGATTACAGCCAGTCACAACCCGGCCAAAGACAATGGATACAAGGTCTACTGGTCAAATGGCTGCCAGATCATCCCTCCACACGATAGTGGAATTGCTGATTCCATCATGGAAAACCTGAAGCCTGTCACTTGGGATACGACGCTGGTAGATTCTTCGCTCCTTGTGGAAGGAAGTCTAGGACTGGTACAAGACAACTACCATAGAGCCATCCTTTGCGCTGCGCAGCCCGAGCATGTCCAAGTCAAGATGGACCCAGAGCTCAGATTTGTGTATACCCCTATGCATGGTGTTGGCCTTCCCGCCATGCAGCGATGTGCAGAGACACTTGGCGTGGCCTCGCAAATGACTGTGGTGGAAGCCCAAGCAAAACCAGACCCTGACTTCCCCACCGTAAAGTTTCCAAACCCTGAAGAGAAGGGTGCGCTTGACCTGGCAATCGAAACGGCCGACAAGTCATCCACACGCCTCATCCTCGCTAGCGATCCTGATGCAGACCGACTCGCGGCGGCAGAGAAGGTAGGAGACAGATGGCACATCTTTAGCGGAAACCAACTTGGAGCGCTGCTCGGATCGTATCTCTTCGAACGCTACCCGGAGACAAAACCACGAGAGAAGCTTGCGATGCTGGCTTCCACCGTCAGTTCCAGGATGCTCGCGGCTTTAGCGAAGAAGGAAGGCTTCAAATTTACCGAGACTCTAACCGGATTCAAGTGGCTTGGAAACGTAGCGCGACAACTCGATAGCGAAGGCTATGATGTCGTCTACGCGTTCGAAGAAGCCTTGGGATACATGATTCCACAAACCGTACATGACAAGGACTCCATCAGCGCAGCTGCA
>Ga0265797_10008916_pt1 | contig 13205 bp, 10 predicted proteins | sample P2T30metagenome_FD_192433 | JGI IMG/M metagenome (GOLD analysis project Ga0265797, IMG submission 192433) | Plant litter microbial communities from East Loma Ridge, Irvine, California - P2 T30 | ecosystem: Environmental > Terrestrial > Plant litter > Unclassified | place: USA: California... | reverse complement strand
CCACCCAGGTGATCTTCGAGGGCGTGCCGACCTACCCGCACGCCGGCCGCTTCTGGGAAACCATCGCAAAGCATAAAGTCAGCATCTTCTACACCGCGCCGACCGCGATCCGTTCGCTGATCAAGGCATCCAATGCGGATGAAAAAGTGCATCCGCAGAGCTTCGATTTGTCCAGCCTGCGCCTGCTGGGCACCGTCGGCGAGCCGATCAATCCGGAAGCCTGGATGTGGTACTACAAGAACGTCGGCAACGAGCGCTGCCCGATCGTCGACACCTTCTGGCAGACCGAGACCGGCGGCCACATGATCACCCCGCTGCCGGGCGCGACCCCGATGATCCCGGGCTCGTGCACGCTGCCGCTGCCTGGCATCATGGCCGCCATCGTCGACGAAGCCGGCGCCGACGTGCCGAACGGGCAGGGCGGCATCCTGGTCGTGAAACGTCCGTGGCCGTCGATGATCCGCACCATCTGGAACAACCCGGACCGCTTCCGCAGCGCCTATTATCCGGACGAACTGGGCGGCAAATACTACCTGGCCGGCGACGGCGCGATCCGCAACAAGGACACCGGCTACTTCACCATCACCGGCCGCATCGACGACGTGCTGAACGTCTCGGGCCACCGCATGGGCACGATGGAAATCGAGTCGGCGCTGGTGGCGCACCCGGTGGTGGCCGAAGCCGCCGTGGTCGGCAAACCGGACGAGACCACGGGCGAAGCGATCTGCGCCTTCGTGGTGCTGAAGCAGGCGCGCCCGACCGGCGAAGAGGCCAAGAAGCTGGCCGCCGAGCTGCGCAACTGGGTCGGCAAGGAGATCGGTCCGATCGCCAAGCCGAAGGAAATCCGCTTCGGCGACAACCTGCCCAAGACGCGCTCCGGCAAGATCATGCGCCGCCTGCTGCGCGTGCTGGCCAAGGGGGAGGACATCACCCAGGACGTGTCGACGCTGGAGAATCCGGCGATCCTGGACCAGCTCAAAGAGTCCGCCTAAACCGTCATTCCCGGGGAGGCGGGAATCCAAGTTGCGTATGTTATCGAGGTGCGTGCAACTTGGGTTCCCGCCAAGGGGCCGCCCAGGCCGGGAACGACGGTGAACGACGGTATCAAGCAAACGCCCGGTAACGGAAATCCCGGAACCGCACCTCGCCTTTGCCGGCGGCATACAGGCCCGGCTTCAAGGCCAGGAAGCCGCCGCGCACGTTGTGGTGGTAGCCCGAAACTTCCATGCCGCGCGGGAAGCGGGTCCAGCGCTTGCCATCCGGCGAGGTGTGGATGCTGACGATATGCCGCTGGTTGCGCAGCCTGATGAGCAGCCGCGTGCCATGCGGATTTGGCGGGCTGCTGCGCTCCTGCCCGTACTGGTGCACTGTAAAGTGATCGGCATTCACGCCTATCCCGCAGTACAGCTTGTCGTCGTAGAAGAGCACCAGGCCACCCCGGGCTTGCGGGTCGATCTCGATCTCGCACTGGATCTCGTAGTCCTGGTCCGGCGCCACGAACAGCAGCGGCGCCGAGTCCGACGGCGCCGCACCGCTGGCCTTCAGGTGCAGCACGCCGTCCTGGCGCGCCATGCGCGCCAGCTCGTTCGGGGCAGGATTGAAGAAGTGCCACTGCAGGCCATATTTGTCGCGCGAGAAATCGTCGGACAGCGCCGCACCGTGGACGCCCGGCTTGCCTGCGCGCGGCTTGGGAATAGGCTGGGCCAGGTCGCCGCCGCCGAATTCGGGCCAGCCATCCTTCGACCAGCTGACCGGCGCCAGCAGTGTCTGCCGGCCCAGCGTCCAGAACCCGTTCTCGTACCCGTGGTACACCCCCCACCAGTCGCCGCCGGGGCCTTCGACCAGCGTCGCATGGCCGCGCGACCACCATTTTTCTTCCAGCCGGGTCGTGCGCACCAGCGGGTTGCGCGGATGCTGTTCCCACGGCCCGTTGATCGAGCGCGAGCGGGCGGCGATGACCATGTGGCCGGTCGGTGGACCGGCCGTGCCGCCCACCGCCAGGACCAGGTAAAAATAATCGCCATGCCTGGTCACCTTCGGGCCTTCCGGCGAAAAGCTCTCGACGTTCCAGTCGTCCGGATAGCGCCAGGCGTCGTACACGTGCGCCGGTTCGCCCGCCGTGGCCAGGCCGTCGTCCGACAGGCGCACGCGGTCGCCGCCGGACAGGAACAGCCAGCGCGAGCCATCCTCGCCCACGGCATGGCCCGGGTCGATGTGGCGCGGCAGGTCCAGGTCGACCGGATCGGACCAGGGGCCCTCGATGCGGTCGGCCCAGATCACCCATGAGGTGGTCTTCGATCCCGGCGCCGAGGTTTTCTTGGTCGGGATGTAGAGGTAGTAGCGACCCTTGTGCTTGCACAGGTCCGGCGCCCAGATAGAGCCGATGTTGCGGTTCAGCGCCGCCGTCACCGGGCGCCAGTTGACCAGGTCCCGCGAATGCCAGATCACCAGGCCCGGATAGGCGGTGAAGCTGGAAAAGGTCATGTAGTAATCGTCGCCATCCTTCAGGATCGAGGGGTCGGGATGGTCGCCGGCCATGATCGGGTTCAGGAAGCGGCCGTCGCCGAGGTCCGCCTTGCGCTGGCCCTCGATGCCGGGCCGCCAGGCGGCCGGGCGCGCGGCTGCGGCCTGGGCGGCTGGCTGGGCGGCGGGCGCCTCGGGCGCATGCAGCAGCAGTGAGCCCAGTCCAAAGGATTTGATCGCGTCGCGGCGTGTCGGCATGTATTTCCTTTTCATTGTGGTGCTCGAATGCGCAGCCTGCGCCGCTCAATTGGCGCGCCGGCAGGCACCGGTTGGGAAGGAAAATGCTAGCAGATACGGCTGGGCAGCCGGCGGCGGGCGGATGATTTGCTGAAAAACGATATGCCGGTTGGCGGATCTGGCAATCCGCCCGGCTTTCAGGTGACGCCGGGCCCCTTCAGTTGCCCTCGGCGTCCTTCCCGGGCGTCTTGAACAGATCGTCGAGCGGATTCGGTTTCCTGGGCGCGTCGGCGCCGCCGAACAGGGCGTCAAGCTCGGCGCGCTTGTTCTCGACCGCGGCGCGGCCGCGCTTGCCAGCGAATTCCTCTTCGATGTTATCGCGGTAAAAACTCCAGGCGGCGCCGGAGGTCGAGAAGCGGCGCCAGAGCTCGCTGCCGACACCGCTGTAATCGATGGCGCTGCCGTCGTCGAACTCGACACGCAGGATGCGTTCGCGCGCGTCGTAGCCGATGGCGCGCAGTTTACCGGCCGAGATTTTCTTCATGTCCATGATGGCGCCTCGATGCTTGGATGCGTGAAGAATATCAAAGCTTTTCCACCTGCTGCCGTGCATACCCCGCACTCGCACTGTTCGGCGCCAGCTCCAGGTAGGTCTTGTAGGCCGCCTTGGCCTTGCCGGCATCGCCCGCGCGCGCATAGGCGTCGCCCAGGTTCATGTAGGCGATGGCCCGCGACGGATCCATCCTGATCGCGTTCTCGAACCAGCGCGCCGCCTCCGCATACTTGTCCTGCTTGTAGTAGACGAAGCCGAGGTTGTTGGCCGCCAGCGCAAAGTTCGGCCGCAACTTGAGCGCCTCGGTGAACTGCGCCTCGGCCTGCGCGTACTGCTTCTCCTTGTACAGTTGCAGCCCGTGGTCGTTGGCGCGCTGCGCCTGCTGGCGGCTGGACACCGGCACCGCCGCCGGCGCGGTGATCGTCGAGGTGCCGCCCTGCAGGTCCTTCACGACGACGGTCGAGGCGGGCTGTGACGCCTTTGCATCGAGCTTGGTGTTCAGCGCGATCGCATCGTTCGACAGCTGCGCCGTGTTCGTGTTCAGGAATTCGCTTTCCTCGGGCAGCTCGAACACGAAGTCGCCGCCTTCCGATCCCGGCAGGCTGCCGAAAGCCGGCGTCTGCTTCGACACGCTCGACACCGCCGGCGCCACATAGGCCGCCAGTTCGGTCGCCGTGATCAAGCCGTCGCCGTTCAAGTCGGCCTTGCCGCCCAGGCCCTGCAGCAGCGTCCAGGTGAACACCGAGTGGCCGTTCGGCCCGCCGTCCGAGACCAGCTGGTCGGTGCCGCCCGCAGTCAGCATCTGGCGGCCGAGTCGGCGCGCGTTATCGCGCAGGAAGGAGGTATTGGCGCCGCCGCGCGTGAGCCCCAGGCCGCTGTAGCAGGCGTCCATCACGAACAGCTCGTGCTTGGCTTGCAGGCTCTCGGCGATATTCTGGATCTCGGTCATCGGGATCGCGTCGGTGGCGAGATTATCCGGATCGGCGTCCCACGGGATGATGTAGCCGAGGTCGCGCCCGGAACTGAGCTTGCGCGTGGCGCCGTGGCCGGCAAAGAAGACGAACACGCGGTCGTTCGGCTGCAATCCTCCATGCGCCAGCTTGTCGTGGAAGGCGGCGAGGATGCCGGTGCGCGTCGCCTGCTCGTTCTTCAGGGTGATCACGCGCTCGGGCGCGAAGCCGAACTTCTGCACCAGCACCTGGCCCACGCCTTCGGCATCGCGTACCGCGTACTGGAGCTTCGGCCACTTCTGGTAAGTGTCGATGCCGACCAGGATCGCCCACGAATTGGCATACCCGGTGGCGGCCGCGCGCGGGACCGGCGCCGGCGCGGCGTTGCCGGAGACTTTGAAGGTATTCCCATCCCAGCCCGCGAACTGATAACCCTCGGCCTGCAGCCGCTCCAGCACCGCCGGCAGTGCCTTGACGGTGCGCTCGTGGATGTCGTGGAACAGGATGATGCCGCGGCCTTCCTTGTCGACCGAGCGCAGCACGCGCTCGGCAATCGAGGACGGCACCGGATCGGCCCAGTCGAGCGAATCGATATTCCACATCACCGATTTCAAATGGGCGCCGGCCAGCAGGTGCATGCCTTCCTTGTTGCGCGCGCCGTAGGGGAAGCGGAACAGATCGGAGCGTTGCGGATCGACCGCTTTCAGCAGCGTGTCGGTATTGAAGATCTCGGCCTTCAAGGCGTCGCCGCTCTGCTTGGAGAGCTGGGCGTGCGAATAACTGTGATTCGCCAGCACGTACCCGGCCGCCTTCAGCTTGCGGCTGACTTCCGCGCCCGCATTCAGGCGCGCGGCGCCGTGCGTATCGAGGGCGCCCAGGTTGCGGCCGACGTTAAAGAATACGGCGGGCGCATCATACTGCTTGAGGATGGCCGCGATCTCCTCGCTGTAGCGGCGGTGCGGACCATCGTCGAAGGTCAGCACGATGGTCTTCTTGGGCAGGGCCTTGCCGAAGATCTCGTCTTCTTCCTTCGATGCCTGCGGCGGCGTGACCGGCTCTTCGGGATCCGGCTTGGCCGGGTAGGGCAGCACGACGCCGTAATCCTTGAGGATGCGTTCGCGCTGGTAAAGCGTTTTCAAGTAGGCCACGTAGCTGTCCCACTTCTCGCGCTTGAGCACAATCGAACGCGACTCGAAACGCTCGAACACGGCGCGGATCTCCTTGTCATACATGCGTTCGATCTCGGCCAGCGCATCGAGGTCGTCCGAGATCCGCTTGTGCATCTTGATCGCCGGCAGCGACGAATCAAGGGCCAAATGCCCCTGCAGCGCCTGCATCAGCTCGCGGAAGGCGAGGCGGTCGGCATCGTACAGACCCTCGCCCGATTCCACGTAATCGAGCAGGCCGTCGATGGCGTCGAAGCGGCGCGCATCGTTCGAGGCCACCAGCGCCGCCAGCGCATCGTCGGTCCTGGCGATGCGCTCCTGGTTCTCGTGGAACAGTTGCTGGCCGACGCGGTTAGCCTGCTCGCGTGCGCTTTCGGGCAAGCCGTCCTCGTCGAGCGTCAACACGATCATCTTGCGGTAGGCGTCCAGCATCTTCTTCATGTCCGATGCGATGACGCTGGTGTTCGGCGATGCCGCCTGGGCCTGCGTTTGGGGCGGCGGCGGGGCAGAGGTGTTGCGCGAGACAAGGTAGCTGCCGGTTGCGGCACCGCCGGCGGCGATGGCGAAGATGACGAGATAGAGGGATTTGCGCTTCAAGATGGGACCCGGGGGCTGGGTAATTGGAAAGTTTTATCTGAGAAACAATACCATTGCTTGGTGGTGCGCGGGTGAGGAAAAGTAGAGGGTGGGGTCTGGAAGCGACAAAGCTGTCTTTGGGACGACTCGCACAAGACACTCTTGTACAGTCAGGAAACCTTGCTATAATATGGGGCTTCGCAGCAATGCGAAAACCCATCAGGAGAGATGGATGAGTGGTTTAAGTCGCACGCCTGGAAAGCGTGTATAGGTTCATAGCCTATCGGGGGTTCGAATCCCCCTCTCTCCGCCAAAGACATGTATCAAGCGATCCAAGGTTCCGCCTCGAGCCCGCGTTACTCCCTGTGAGAGCGCGGGTTTTTCGTTAGGTGATCAGCAGATCAAGACATATACAGGATACAACAGCAACATAATAGTTTCTTGACGACATGATTTCCTGATTGTAAGCTAAATTGCATATTTTGCATTTTAGATAACGAAACTTACTAAGGAAATTATTATGTATTCCCATAAGTTCACGCTGATGCTGGTCGCAGCGCTGCTGGGTGGCGCCCTGGTTCAAGGTTGCGCCAGCATACCCAAACCGCCACCGGGTTCCGAGGAGGACCGCTCCTTCACCGCATCCACGCCTTTCGGATACCAGGATGCATACCGTTCCGTCGCTCGGCGCTCGAGTGCCTGTTTTGGCCAAGGCGGTATCTTTTCCGTGAACCACGAGGTTCAGGCGGACCTGGACGCAGTCGAAAAAATCGGTCGTGTCGAAGTGTTCCCGGTCGGGATTTACAGCGGCACGGACAAGGATTCGGATCGAAAATCTTATGTCACCACGATCAAGGCAAAGGGTGACGGCGCCGAAGTCACGACCACAGGGCCGGTACGCAACACGGCATATCTCGTGAATCTGCTGAACATACAGTGGATCGCCGGCGTGCCGGCGTGCAGCCTCCAGCGCTAGATCGTTCGAAAAGACTGCTTTGGTTTACCCGAGGCAGTCAGTGGTCTCCTTCATGACGTTTTAGGACGATTGTGACCCCTCAGGCGCCTCAGCCCGCCTTCGGCCACAACAAGGACCGATGCACCTGCACCCCAGCCCAAGCCCCATCCGCCACCGCCAGCGTCACCGAATGCGGTACCCGCGCCACATCCCCGCAAGCAAACACGCCCTTAATAGATGTTTCCTTGGAAGCATTCGTCCGCACCTGAACCCCCATCGGCGTCTCCTCCAGCTCACACCCCAGTAGCGCCGCCAGCGGCCCCGAAGCCGGCAAACAACGCGGCGCCGTGAACATCCCCGCAAACGAAAGCCGCCGTCCATCCACCAGCACGATATCGGCATGCCCATCGAGCCTGTCGATCGCCGCATCCTCGATCGTCACGCCACGCGTCTCCAGCGCACGCCGCACATCCGGCTCCAGCACCACCGCACCTTGCGTCAGCAGCGTCACTTGGCCCCAATCCGTCAGCATCTCGGCCTGGTGCGCCGACATCGCACCAGTCGCGATCACGCCGATGCGTCCCTGCTCGAGTTCATAGCCATGGCAGTAGGGACAGTGAAACACGCTCTGTCCCCAGCGCTCGGCCAGCCCCGGCACCTCAGGCAATTGATCCACCACCCCAGTAGCAAGCAGAAGCCGGCGCCCGGCATGCGCCTGCCCGTCGGCAGTGCTCACCGTGAACGCATCGCGCGCACCGGCAACAGACACCGCCGAGCCCTCGAACCAGGTCAAGGTCGGATACGCCAGCAACTGCTCGCGCGCCACACGCGCAATCTCGCCCGCCGCAACGCCATCCTGCCCAAGAAACCCATGCGAATGAATGGCAAACCGGTTGCGCCGCTGCCCGGCATCGATGACCAGCACAGCCTTGCGTGCCCGCACCAGCTGCAGGGCCGCAGCCATCCCGGCATAACTGCCGCCAATGACGATGACGTCGTATTGCATGGTTAGCTCCTCGATGAACGCCTGGCCGCGTGCCGGCGCGCGAAGTCGGCGGCTAGTTCGGCAAGCGTGATGTCCTGGAAGCGCTGCAGCAGCAGGGCTTCCGCTTCGGCGAAGGCGTCGTCGAGGGCGGCGTTCACCGCCTGCTCGACCAGGCATTCGGGATGTTCGTTGCGGCTGCCGATGGCGAAGACCGCCGGCTCGCCCAGCGCTTCGTGCAGCTGGCGCAGCGTGACAGTGTCCAGGTCGACGGCGATGCGCCAGCCGCCGGCGTGGCCGCGGTCCGAGCGCACGAAGCCTGCTTCGCGCAGCAGGCCCATGGTTCGGCGCACGACCACCGGGTTGGTGCCGAGACAGAGCGCCAGGGCGTCGGACGTCATGGGTTCGTCGCGCTCCGCCATGTGGAGGAGGGCGTGGAGTACGGATGAGAGTCGGCTGTCGCGTTTCATGTAACTTAGTTTGTTACGTAAACGACGTCCTGTCAAGCCGATAGGGATGCGCTAGGATTGTCGCGTTTGTACAAGCCAGTATGGCGACCGTCCGCTATGCTGGCTGCCCGACCTTCCTTCGAGCCATGCCTTTCGCTACCGCCCATCATCGCGAATTCGATCCACCCGCACCACTGCGGGACGCCATCAAGTGCTTCTGGTGGCACCGGCGCGACGCCGACGCGGCGGCAACGGCGTTCGAGGTCCTGCCCGACGGCTACGTCGAAATCATTTTCACCTTCGGCGCCGCATGCAGTGTCTGCCGTGATGAACAGTGGCAGCACCTGCCATCGCCCTTCATGATGGGCCTGCTGAACCAGCCCGCGACCTTGCGCGCGGATGGCCGGCTCGACATCCTCGCCGTGCGCTGCCATCCCTGGGCCGTGTTCGACCTGCTCGGCCTGCCTGCCCACGACGCGCAAGTGCACATGTTCGAGCATCCTATCGCCGGACTGCAAGCCACGCTGGCGCGGCACGTCGACGCCGGCCGTATCAAAGACGCCATCGCCTGCCTGGCAACGTTCTTCGTCGACACGCACACGCCCAGCTTGGACCGCGTGCTGTCAAAAGCTGGAACCGTGATGAGTGCAGCAAACGGCACGCTGCCCGTCAGCGCGGTGGCCGCGGCCGCACATGCGTCCGTGCGCACGCTGGAGCGCAAGTTCAAGCAGTCGTCCGGACACACGGTCAAGGACGTCTCCGGGCTGATGCGCTTCGAGCAGGTGCGCAACCGGCTGTTCACGAGCCCTGGTACCTGCCTCGCCGGCCTGGCGCAGGACCTGGGCTACACCGACCAGTCGCACCTGAGCCGCGAATTCAAGCGCTACAGCGGCACGACGCCGTCGGCCTTTGCGCGCCGCCTGATGTTGTCGCGTTTGTCCAAGCCCGCGCGCTGAGGGGCCGCTAAGCTGAGGGCATGACTTCCTCACACCCCTCTATATATGACGTGATCGTTGCCGGCGCCGGTCCGGTCGGCCTGTTCCTCGCCTGCGAACTGGCATTGCGCAACTGCTCGGTGCTGGTGCTGGAACGATCAGCCGCGCCGCACTCGCCGCTGAAGCAGCTCCCGTTCGGCCTGCGCGGCCTGTCCGCGCCCAGCATCGAAGCGCTGCACCGGCGCGGCCTGCTGGACCAACTCGAAGTGCCCAGGCAATTCAAGAATCCCTTTGCCGGCAAGGCAGGAGCAAAAGGCAAAAAGGCTGCCGGCCACTTCGCCGGCATGCAGTTCTTCCAGGACGACGTCGACGCCATGCAATGGCGCTACCGCCTGCCGGATGCCCTGCCCACCATCCTGCTGTCCGAGATGGCCGAGCTGGAAACCCTGCTGGCCCGACGCGCACAGGCACTGGGCGTGGACATCCGCCGCGGCCGCGCCGTCACCGGCTGCCGGCAAGACGCCGACAGCGTCACCGTGGCATCCGGCGATGAAGCATTCACCGCCCGCTGGCTGGTCGGCTGCGACGGCGCCCGCAGTCCCGTGCGCAAGGCGGCCGGCTTCGACTTCGCCGGCACCGAGCCCGAATTCACGGGCTATTCCGTCAGCGTCGACCTGGCCGACCCGGAGCAACTGCCGCTGGGCCGCCACGTCACGCCCACCGGCATGTACTTCCAGTCGCAGCCGGGCCACTTCGGCATCCAGGACTTCGACGGCGGCGCCTTTCACGATGCCGGCCAGCCGGCCACGCGCGCGCACGTGCAGGCCATCCTGCGCCGCGTTTCCGGCGTCGACGTGACGATTGCTACGGTGCACCTGGCCACCACCTGGACCGACCGCGCGCGCCAGGCCACACGCTACCGCAAGAACCGCATCCTGCTGGCCGGCGACGCCGCCCACATCCATGCGCCGCTGGGCGGGCAGGGCCTGAACCTCGGGCTGGGCGACGCGATGAACCTGGGCTGGAAGCTGGCCGCCACCGTCCACGGGGGAGCACCTGCTGGCCTGCTGGATACCTACGAAGCCGAGCGTCATCCGGTCGGTGCCCAGGTGCTGGACTGGTCGCGCGCCCAGGTGGCGCTGATGCGTCCGGGGCCGGCGGCGCAGGCCTTGCGTGCGATCATGCGCGACCTGCTCGCTACACGCGACGGCGCAACCTATGTGGCGGGCCGGGTGTGGGGCGTGCGGACGCGCCTCGACCTCGGCGCAGGCCATCCGCTCATCGGATGCAGCGTGCCCGAATTCCCGTTCGAGGAGGAAACGACGATCGGGACCAGGATGCGCGACGGCCAGGGCCTGCTGCTGGACCTGGGCAGCAACCCCGGTCTTGCGCAATGGGTGGCCGAATACGCTGATCGCATCCGCTACCTGAAGCTCGCACCGAGCGAACGTATCGGCGTCAATGCCGTCCTGGTCCGCCCCGACGGCATCGTCGCCTGGGCCGCGGACGGTCCGCCGGATATCGCCGAACTGCAGGCAACTGCCGGCCGCTGGTTCGCACCGGCCCGCACGGCAGCCCTGTAACGAATCCGCCACCAGCAGCCGCTACAATGGCCTCATCACATATCGAGGAGCTGATGACATGAGGTCGACCCTTGCGCTGATCGCGGCGCTGACGATAACCGGCGCCCCGGCCGCGCACGCCGATCCCATCGACTACGGCGACGCCGCGTCCTGGCTGTGCAAGCCCGCCGCGAATGACCGCTGCCAGCGCAACCTGGACGCGGTGGCGATCCGCCCCGACGGCAGCCGCGTCCCCGCGCCCTTCGTGCCGGCCAGGAATCCCGAAGTCGACTGCTTCTACGTCTACCCGACCGCCTCGCGCGAGCCCGGTCCGTATGCGGACATGCAGGCGTCGCCGGAACTGGTGGACACGGCGCGCGCGCAGGCGGGCCGGCTGGCGTCGCGCTGCCGGCTGTTCGCACCGATCTACCGCCAGCTCACGCTGCCCGGCCTGGCGGCGTCGATGAGCGGCGGACAGGCGCTCGATTGGAACAAGCCCTATGAAGACGTGCTGGCCGCCTGGCGCTGGTACCTGGCGCACGAGAACAAGGGCAGAGGCGTGGTGCTGGTCGGGCATAGCCAGGGCACCATCATGCTGCGTAAACTCATCGCCGAGGAGATCGACGGCAAGCCGGCGCAGCGCCTGCTGGTGTCGGCCTTCCTCGCCGGTTCGCCCGAGGGCGCGTCCTTCCCTGGCGTGAAGGCTTGCCATGCGGCGGGCGATACCGGTTGCGTCTATGTGTGGGGCAGCTACCGCGAGAGCGACCTGTCGCCGCGCCGCGCGTTCGGCCGCAAGACTTCCGGCAACCAGGATGCCGTCTGCGTGAACCCGGCAGGGCCGGAGGGTGGCGTGAAGCCTTTGACATCCTTCCTGCCCAAGCCGGCCGGATCGCCCGCGGAGGCGCCGGCCTGGGTCGTGGTCGACGGCGCCTTCTCAGCCACCTGCACGCCCGACCAGCAGGGCAACGTGCTGCGCGTGACGGGACCGGCCAACCTGCCGGAGAGCGCGCCCGGTTGGGGCTTGCACCGCTGGGACATCAGCCTGGTGCAAGGGAACATCCTCGCGCTGCTGGACGCGCAGGCCGCGAACTGGAAGCGCGGGCGCCAGGGCGGGGCCGACTGAACGAAGCCGGGCTGGTCAGCGGTGAGGGGCGTCGTGCCGCGCCGGGAAGCGGCTGGACTCGCTGGCCGGCAAGGCGGGCCGTATCGACTTGCCGGCACGGCTGGCCAGGCCATTGGGCAGCGTGGCGTGGATCAGCTCGGCAATGCCATCCAGCTCCAGTTTTTCGCGGATGCGTTCCTTGCACTTGCCCACGGCTTGCAGGCTCATGTTCACCTGCGCGGCGATACCGTTCAGGCTCAGGCCCAATACCAGCATCTTGTGTATCCGTAGTTCGTCCCGGGTGAGCAGCATGTGTGGCAGCGCATTGGGGGACACGCACAGGAAGCTGGCCAGCTCTTCGGCCAGGGTGCCGTCGATGTAGCGCCTGCCCCCGGCGACCTGTGCAATCGCCTCCCGCAGTTCCACGGCCGAGCAGCGGCTCATCAGATAGCCCGAGGCGCCGTTCTGCAAGGCGATCACGCCCTGGGTGGGGTCTTGCCTGCCATGGACGATCATTCCTGGCTGCGATACGCCGGACGAGAATTCCTCGAACAGTTGCGGGCCGAGTTCGTCGAGAAAATGGGCTTCGATCAGGAGGATGTCATGGACCAGGGACGTCAGGCACCACAACAGTTGTTGTGTGGATGAGGCTTCGGCAATGATCCTGCATCCGCGCATGGGCTCCAATGCCGACTGGATTCCGTAGCGCATCATTTGATTGCGTTCTGCAACGAGCACCTTGATCACAGCAGCCTCCCTGATCTTGCGACAATGGCAGGCAGGCCGTCCATGCCGGCGGCCTGCCGTGGGTCAGGCAGCCGCCTTGCGCGGCGGCACCGGCGCTTCCTGCGGAATCAGCCCTTCGGCCAGCAGCTCTTCCCAGAACACCGATGGAATCTCCACATGCATCAGCGTCGCATTCCTGCGCAAGTGTTCCGGGCTGCTCGCGCCGGGAATCGTCGCGGCGACCACCGGATGCGCGACGCCGAACTGCAGCGCCGCCGCGGCCAGGTCGACCTTGTGGCGCGCCGCCACCTGGCGCAAGCGCTCGCGCTTGTCGACTTGCTCGGGCTTGGCCGGGATGTAGTCGTAGTGCGCGCCGCCGGCCAGGAAGCCGGAATTGAACGGCCCGCCCTGCACCACGTGGGCGCCGCGCTCGGCGCAGAGCGGGAACAGTTCCTGCAGGGGCGTCTGTTCCATCAGCGTGTAGCGGCCGGCCAGCAGGAAGATGTCCGGATCGGACAATTTCAGGGCGCGCAGGCAGGGCTCGATCGT
>Ga0265797_10008915_pt1 | contig 13205 bp, 8 predicted proteins | sample P2T30metagenome_FD_192433 | JGI IMG/M metagenome (GOLD analysis project Ga0265797, IMG submission 192433) | Plant litter microbial communities from East Loma Ridge, Irvine, California - P2 T30 | ecosystem: Environmental > Terrestrial > Plant litter > Unclassified | place: USA: California... | reverse complement strand
TTACTAAATACATGGACTAACATGGTAGTAGGGTAAAAGACGATGGAACTGTATATGTAGGTACATCAGGTGCATCGAAGCTTCCCTAACTGACTCGCTCTACAGCTCAGTGATGAATGGGCGGATGCTCAAATCGATGTCCCAGGCACTGACGACATTCCTGCAACAAAAGGATGTCTTAACTCTTTCGCCATGTTGAAGCGAAAGTACACCCGACTACGGGTTGTGTTATCTGTTGGCGGCGGTGGAAAAGGCAGTGAGCCTTTCGCGGGTGTTGCTAGAGACCCTGCCTGCCGTGAGCGTTTTGCTCAGACATCATTGGCATTAGTACAACAATTTGGTATTGATGGCATCGACAGTCAGTATATTGATCCAGAATGGCAATACTTTTACTGAACAGGCAACAGTCGACTGGGAACACCCTGCAGATGCCAGCCAAGGCAGGGATTACATCGCTCTTCTGGCCACACTCCGTCAGTACTTGCCGGCGCCCCAATACACCCTCTCCTCAGCACTTCCAGCAGGCGAATGGGCCCTTCAGCATATCAACCTGGCGCACGCTTCGCATTATCTGGACATGATCAACCTCATGGCTTATGACTACAGCGGGCCTTGGGTGAAAAAGTGTGGTCATCAAGCTCAACTATTCACACCACACATTCCGCACAGTCCCGAAGCCGCAATATCCTGCCACTCAGCTGTCTCCTACATGATGCAGCAAGGTGTCCCAAGACACAAGATCGTCATGGGGGTGCCAGCATACGGCCGAAGTTTCACCGGAACCCGTGGTATAGGTCACTCGTTCTCCGGGCAAGCAGGAGAGGAGGGCACCTTCGAGTACCGAGACTTGCCCCGTCCGGGTGCGGAAGAGCACGTAGACGAGCAGCTGGGCGCAGCCTACTGTATTGGTGGTGACGGAGGGCTAGTCACATACGATACCCCGCAAACTGTCAGAATGAAGGCCAACTATGTGCGACAAAACGGACTAGGTGGACTCTTCTATTGGACCGGTACAGGCGACGCAAGCTCGCTCACTCAGAAGGATCGCAGTCTGGTGTATAATGGCTTCCTAGGTCTGTTCCCGCAATAGAAGCTACGTGGCTGTAACTTGAGATTATGTAGCATCCAAACATATTGATGCGTCCTGTTGTGTCTGAAAGCTGCTGTTTGTGCTCCGTGTGTGTTCGATGGTGATGTTGCCCTACGCAAGAGCTACTCTAGCGCGACGAGCTTGGACCCTCAGACCCTTGATTGAGGGCTGGGGTGCGTGGGATGTTGTCTCGTTGAAGCATGAAGAAGATCGCAGAATTGCCGATAACACCACGTCGCACATACTGCTTCCCGAAGAATACGAGACGTGCCTCTCTTCGCCTTGTACCCTGAACGTGCCTTGCCCGCCGCTGCAACGATTGCAACCGTGTACCGCGGGCGCATGCGATTGATGCGGACTCCCGCCGAACCATATGCCTGCACCTTCCACCTCGCTGGAATCTAGTACGCCGTCCCAAGGTCAATCACAGGCATGGATCCGGCGCTGACGCTCAATGCAGCTGACTACGATCCCATCGACCATCTCAACGCCCTCTTCTCCCACCCCGCCACGCTCTCCTCCGTCTCTGCCACCTCCGACGCCCTTCGCAACTACCAGGATGACCTTGACGAAGACATTGCCAGCGTTGTCGCCTCCCAGTCTAGCTCAGACGCCGACAGCGTCCAGCGTATACAGGCTGCAAAGGCAGAGCTGGCTGATCTCTTCAAGAAGATTGAGAGCGTCCGGGAGCGGGCCATGCAGACAGAACAGACCATCACCGAGATGACTGCAGACATAAAGCGTTTGGATAGCACAAAGAAGAACCTGACGCTCTCTATGACGGCGTTGAAGCGACTCCAGATGTTGACGACGGCCTACGAACAATTACGGAGTCTTAGCAAGTCGCGACAGTACAGGGAATGCGCACAACTGTTGCAGGCTGTGATACAACTTGTGGCACACTTCAAGAGTTATCGCTCTATAGACCAGATTGCGACCTTGAGTCGCAATGTGGCGGACGTGCAGGGCGAATTGCTGGAGCAGGTCTGCGAGGATTTCGAGGTGACATTCGCCAAGGGGGAAACGGCGTCACGAAAGGCCATGCTCGCGGAAGCCTGTCTGGTTATCGATGCGCTCGGAGAACATGCCCGCACGAGGCTCATCAACTGGTATTGCAACACGCAGCTGCGCGAGTATCGCCAGGTCTTCCGGGGCAACGATGAAGTGAGCCACCCATGTTCGCTCATGGTGATAGCACGCTAATGGTACCAGGCTGGATCATTAGACAATATTGGACGAAGATACAGCTGGTTCAACCGGATGATGAAGACATACGACGTCGAACATGCCTCCATCTTCCCGGCCTATTGGCGGGTGAATGAGATGCTGGCCAACTCGTTCTGCGAAGGAACCCGTGAAGACTTCAAGTCCATATTACAAAAGTCTGTGCGGAGAGGCGATGGGCAGAGTTTGGATGTCGAACTGCTTCTCTCGTGCTTGCAGGAGACACTTGACTTTGAACACAGTTTAGAAAGGCGGTTCGCTAATGAGGTTTGTGAAGACAGGCTATCATATCGAACTACATGCTTACTCTGTGCAGTCTCGCTCTTCAATGGACACAGTAGCCTCCAAGGACGACCGGTCGCATGGCTTTAGTCAGGCCATCTCCGAGGCTTTTGAACCCTACATGAGCCTCTGGGTCGAATCTCAAGACAAGTATGTTACACACACTTACCTGGTCATCGCGAGACTGACTTTATAGGCAACTCGCCAATCTCATACCAAAGTACCGGCAACAACCCCTCCGAAACCCAGAGGAGGATTTCTCCCCTCAAGCTGTGATACCCTCATCGACAGAGCTGTTCCAATTCTATCGTTTGACATTGGCACAGTGCGCTAAGCTTTCGACTGGAACGAGGTTACAGGAGCTATCCATGACCTTTGCCAAGTACCTGGATCAGTACGGGCAACAGGTGCTCTACTATTTTCTTAGCGAGAAAGCAGGAGCTCAAGGACCTTCCGTCGAAGACGCTGTCCTCATTCTCAACACTGCAGATTATTGCTATATGACCTGCAACCAACTGGAGGAGAAGATCAGAGGCCGCATAGACGAGGACTTTAAGGAAAAGGTTGATTTGCAGAGTCAGGCTGATGCCTTCATGGGTATCGCTAGTGCCACAGTCCGAATGCTCGTTCGAAAAGTCGAGATGGCGTGCGAACCTAGCTGGAGGGAGATGCGAAATACACCTTGGGCAAAGCTCGAGAGTGTTGGCGACCAAAGTAGTTATGTGGCTGAACTTTTGCGTAACGTAAAGGAAAGATCTGGAGAGATCCTGAAGCATCTCCACAAGCAGCAGTATGCGCGAGCTTTCAGCGACAACCTTGTCGATCTTATGGCTTCCACGTACATTGCGAACATAATGCAGTGCAAGCCAATCTCCGAAGTTGGAGCGGAGCAAATGCTGCTGGATTCCTACGTGCTGAAGAAGGGTTTCACGGAGCTCCCTACCCTCAATGAGGAGCCTGGTACAGCGCCACCGGCAAGGTATGTTACTCAAGTCAGTTCCGAGTTGCGCCCACACACTACTAACTATGCCAAAGCTTCATCAAACGCGTAAATCAGTCCATGTCCAAGATCGACCCTCTTCTCAAAACGTTGCAAGTTCGTCCTTCGCCGCCAGAAGCCCTCGTGCAAGCCTACCTTATCCATATTGCCGACAAATCCGACACCAACTTCCGCAAAATTCTTGATCTCAAGGGCATCCGCAAGGCTGAGCAAACTCAGCTTCTCGACCTCTTCTCTGCCTTCCGTGCATCGCCCAACCACGAAAACCTCGTGCAGAACTCGCCTTTCCTTACGCCACTGCAGATTCAGGCTGCAGGTAGCGTTGGAAGTACGGCAGGAAGCGTCATGGGCACGATGGGAACACCGAGTCTTGGTGGAGGCAGGTTCGACGCAGCAGGCTTGGGTAACATGCTCGTCAATGCCGCAAGGGATGGTGTTGATCGATTCGGTAGTCCTGCGCCGGGTCAGCAGCAGGCTGGAGGTGCGGATGGAGGCGCGAACCTGGAGAGTAATTTGAAGAATATTGGCAAGTTCTTCAGGAGGGATGTGGGAGGGTTCAGAGGATTTGGACGGAGTGAGGACGGACGATAGACGAAGTTGAGAGTGATATGCGCCATTACAGTCGGGCAGAACATTGAAGCAGCAATAGATTTACATCAAACGCTCATGATCTTAACACGATCAGGGTATCATAATTCATGTTCCGCATCCGGTCCCCGAGTCGGCAACTTCAAGAGGAAACGAACAAACCATCATCACTTTGCTCTTCCTCCCTCTCCGGATCCCTCATGTAAACATCATCACGTCCAATCAGCCCGTCCCCGTCACTTATCACCATGGCCTCTCTTCGTCTCCTCCTCACCTCATCCTGAGAGCCACCGCCCATTCTAGGCTGGACGACATCCCACCTGAACCCATGGTTTGGCAACAAAGAGTCGTCTCTCCAGACACCCATATCGCCTAACAGATTGAACGCCAACTGCGCGCGATGCAACACCTCCCCATCCGCACAGTACAGATCCTTGATGAGCAGGTCTTTGGCGGACTTGGAAGCGTAGAATCGCGTGCAGAGGATCTTTGTAGCGGAGGCGCGGATATCGTTGTTGTGGCTTGTCGCCAGTGTCAAGAGAGAACTTGTCTTGATGGCATCTTCTTGGTGGGTGGGCGGGCCGGAGGGGATGGTACGCCGTTGTTGCGGGATGTTCTGTGGGTTTCGGATCTCGGTGAGGGTGCACATGTTTTGGAGGCCGTGGGAGACTTGCTGGACGGCTATGAATGTGAAGACGCCTGGAAGATGGGTTAGTGGGGCTGGGTTGGTCGATGGTGAGAGGGGTCTGTACCGAGGCCGAGCCAGAGCCAGTGGTCGGGGATGCTGGATGCCATATCGAGGTGTGTTTGGTCATGGCGTGAGGCATATGGCGACGAGGCTTGGAGACATGCTGCGGTCGTGAATGCACTTGCGCCGTGACGGCCGTCGCGCGTGAAAGTGGGGAGCGGGCTGCAGGGATGTGGCGCTAGACAGGGGCCATCCATGCCGAAATCTTGGTCTGGGAAATAATTTCAAGCCGACCATCTCGTGTCGCCCACGAGCTCTCTCAGCGCCGAACACCCTACTCACAGGTCTCCGGGCCTCGACATAGCCACAGACATGCCGCCCTCACAGCTGAAGCGGCTAAAGGCCTCGCTCCGCGAACAAGGCATCACCGGCCCGCAAAAGTCGAAGAAGCAGAAGAAGTCGCAATCCAAGAACGCCGACCACCACGAACGGAAAGCCTCTGCGCTCGCCTCAATTCGCGAATCTTTCAATCCTTTCGAGTTCAAGCACCTTGCGCGCCCCCACAAGCATGAGTATGTCTCTGCGCAGGCCGAGAATGCTCCCAAGAAGATCCTCGGTAGACCCGGCGTCACCAAGAGCGCAGGCGAGGAGGCACGTAGGAAGTCGCTGCTTCCAGAGATGCATCGCAAGAACAAGGTCGGAGGTATCCTCGATAGGCGGATAGGTGAAGATGACCCGACAATGAGTCTGGAGGACCGTGAGATGGCGCGCTTTGAGAGGGAACAACAGCGCAAGAGGGGCGGGAATGTGTTTGACCTTGAGGATGATGCTGACGAGGTTGAGCTCACCCACGGTGGACAGTCTCTCCGTTTTGACGATGAGATTGGAGAGGAAGACTATGATGCGGCAAGCATTGCTGGGTCAAGTGACGGCGAAGATGGCTTCCTGAAGAAGAAGAGGCGGAGAGACGATGAGGATGGCGATGTGGATGGCGACGCGGCTGCGGATCAGCCAGAGAGGAAGAAAAGCAAGGCAGAGGTCATGAAGGAGGTCGTGGCCAAGTCGAAGCAGCATAAATACGAGCGTCAAGCACAGAAAGAGGACGACGATGAGCTACGAGACGAGCTTGATAAGGACCTCAATGACGTGTTGGCCGCTCTGCGAGGACACATCAACAAGAAGCCCGAGCCTGAGAAGCCCAAGGACCCTCAGGTCAACGAATTTGGCATGAACGCTGACCGCGCTGCACTTCTAGCTGGAGCTACACAGCAAGACAAGGACAGAGAGTACGATACACGTGTGCGCCAACTGATGCAAGATTCGCGAGCGAAGCCGACAGAACGAACAAAGACGGAAGAAGAGAAGGCTAGAGAAGAGGCAGATCGCTTGAAGGAACTTGAGCAGAAGCGCATGAAGAGAATGCACGGAGAGCCTGTCAGCGATGACGAAGAACCACGCAAAAACGGTATCGAGGAGCTTGATGAAGACGAAGATGACGACAGCCTGCCAGATGATGCTGCCGAGTTCGGACTAAAAGCGCCAGGCCAACTGAGACCCGACGGCGTTGAAGACGAGGACGACTTCATCATGGACGATGACCTTGTTGCTACCGACTCAGAAGCCGATATGTCCGACGATGAGTCTGATGCTGGCTCTGCAATCGACGACACAATGGCCATGGACGAGGAGGACGCAGACTTCTTGAAGCACGTCATGCCGGAGCGGAAAGAGCAACCCAAGGCTGTTAACGGCGTCCTCACTCTCGGTGTTGAGCCTTCGTCCAAGTTGGCGTTTACTTACAAATGTCCGCGGACTCATGAGGAGTTACTGAGTGTCTTCAAGGATGTTACCCCCAACGATACCTCCACCGTCATCCAGAGGATACGTGCGCTCTATCATGCTGGACTGCATTCGGACAACAAGAACAAGCTTGCCGACTTCGCTTGTGCGCTCATTGATCATGTCTCCTACCTATCAAACCAGACGCCAGCTGTGTCCCTGGCTGTGATTGAAGCGATCATCCGTCATATCCATTCCATGTCGCGGTCATACCCGGTTCAGATTGCTACCAAATTCCGAGAACATTTGAAGCAGCTTCAGGTTTCGAACGACCCAACACCAGGTGATCTGGCTCTACTTTCTGCTATTGGATCCATCTTCCCCACTTCTGATCACTTCCACCAGGTCGTCACTCCCGCCGTCACCCTCATGGCTCGCTGGATGGGACTTACCTCGCCTGCTTCTACTACAGATGTTGCAACAGGTGCTTTCGTTGGTGCGCTATGTCTGCAATACCAAAGACTATCGAAGCGATACATTCCTGAGTTTGTACGCTACACTGGACTTGCCCTCAAATCAGAGCACGCCACGCCCGCTCTCCTGGCAGCGCACAGCAAGAACGTCATCACTGCCGCCGAACTCTGGAGTGCCTCATCCGCGTTCATCGAGATCTTCAGCCCGCTACTTGCACCCCTCAAGTCCGCAAACCAGACGTCTACCTACCAGAACCTCCGTGCCCGGATATCCCTTGCACGCTCCAAACGGCGACCCCTTCTCCTACACCATCACCGTCCCCTACCCATCAAATCCAGTATTCCCAAATTTGAAGAATCCTTCGATCCCAACCGCCACTATGACCCTGATAAGGAGCGCTCAGAGGCCAAGAAGCTGCAGAAGGAGTACAAGCGCGAGAGGAAAGGTGCACTCAGGGAGTTGCGCAAGGACGCCAACTTCATTGCGAGAGAGACGCTCAAGGAGAAGAAGGAGAAGGACAAAGCTTACGAGACCAAGTACCGGAGGCTTGTGGCAGAGATCCAGGGTGAAGAGGGCAGGGAGAAGAATGCCTATGATCGGGCGAAGAAGGCTAGGAAGAGGGGTTAGATGTGAAAGTGACTTTCAGCGAGTGGGTACTGCTGAGTGTCGCGCATTGGTACTGGCGTTGTTGAATGGATCGTTTCGTAACGAAGACAGCAGCATTGATGCATCAATCATTTGCTGCCACTTCGTGATGTTGACGTATATCAGTCGACTACAAAATTCTTTTTCTTGGCATCATTTTTAAGCATTCGATCAAATACTTGGTGATTGTCGCCGTGATGTTCATATACCCCTAGTACCTTGATTGTGACGAATTCTATGGTTGATCGTAACCCAGGGCTCACCTTGACCCCTACGCACCACTTTCTCATCAAGTAGAACCTATACTTGCCTCATCTTATAAACGTTGTCTGCTCACAGCTCCCGTTGGCCTTCAAGCAAACTCCCTCACACACCACCAGTCCTCTACTATTCACTACCTACCGATCACTGTTTACCAAATCAAGATCGGGATTATGATTGGTGACTTCACATATCCCAGAAACGCGGCGACACGTGAAGCAATATACGCTCCCATACATATCCACACGATGCAAGATCTGATGCTGATTACTACAGTATACTTTGCAACCAACGCGAGTCATTGAGTCTTAGCCTGCTGACTGAGGAGTATGCTGCATTTAAATCGAAGGGAAAAGTTCGACTCTTCTAGAGCAACGAGCTCGTTGGAAAATCAGGTATATAAGTTTAACAATCCAGACTTTACCTCTTACTTCTCGAGACATCTGCATGCCGTTCCACTTGCAAAGACCGAAACACTTCCTTGTTTTATCAACAATAGCAATAGAAGAAACTAAGAACGCTGAGATCGTAAGTCTTCTACTGTGCTGCGGTCTACAACAGCATACGATTAGGAAATGTAGTTAACTAATAACAATGCATTTTTTTGTTAAGGATCATCGGTCCAGAAATGGCATATTCCTGTTTCGCTCTATTGCAGTAGGCGAAAAATAGATCTCGGTGCTGTTTACTCGGCCAACCCTTGCAGAAAACTGCTGGGAGCGATCCTTTTTGATAGACGTTGTACATAGTAGACCCATGTAGGAGCGGGTCTCAAGCGGGCACGTCTACACGCGTTACAACATTGTAGCGTTCGCCTAGATTGGACGGACGGATTGATCCGACTCGACTCAGCACTGGATACTCTTGGTGGAGGTATCGTGTCGTGCAAATCTTTAAGGTGGGCAACCGTGTGGATGCGAATACGTAGGACTGAGGGTCAGCCAAGAGGGGAAGTCGGGGAGTGATGACGCCGAACGCGCGAGACTAGCTTGATGTAGTTGCAGCACTTCTGTGGAAAGCAACCTATCCGTATCAACGGAAGGATTGAGCCTCAACCAGAGCAACAAAGCTAGCCGCCCGCTCTTGAAATCCAGACACAAAGTATCGTGAAAACCCATTCAATGGTGCTTAGTTGGCGTGTAGAATTGACAATGGCGGTATGCACCTCTTGTAACTTCCTTTCCTAAAAGGACGAGGACCCCACGTTGAATGGCGCCTGCTCGCTTAGTAAAGACCAGTTTTCCCCACGTGCGGCTGCCATCCTGCAAAGAACCTTAATTGAACCCACAAACTTCTCCTACGCAGCGGATCTAGTATCGGATCTATCACGGGCGCTTTGTGGTGTTCAGAAACGGTTGCCCTGGATTGGATGCAAGTTCCCGTCGAATCCAAGTGCCGTCTCAACGTATCCGCACAGCCGGCTTTCCCCAGAGCATGACGTCAGAACTGACTTTTCGACATCACGAATGCGCTCAACAAAGACCTCCCGAGTTTAGAAAATCCCGCCTCTTTTGATTGGAGGACACTACGTGCAAAGATATTGACGCACGTAATGTAAAGAGGCGTCGAGCTGGCTGCTGTGCTCAGCAGTATTGCAAATAGCAGAACGTCAAATGAGGTTGTAATCACGAATGCTCTAGAAGGATCCGTTTGTGCCAATTATGCCACAGCTCAACCATTCACCAAGCTCACTTGGCGTGCTCGCACACCGAAGTCGACATCTTTGCTCCCGAGCACGCAATTCAGGCCATACCTTTTTTATTGGGCACTAGGGCGAACCGTGAGCGACCATCACATCCTTCGCGCGCCATCCCTGTCGCCGCACCCGCATACCCTTGCAAGCTCGACCCATCTGCCATCAGATTGAAGCCGGTACCGCGGCGAAAAGCGTCACAGTCGCTTGAACTTCGTTAGATCTGATCGGCATATCAGGGCAGCATTATGTCACTTGTCAGAACCCTCCACCCGGGCGTTGCTTGGAAATACTCCCTACCTACCTCGAGCCCTCTACCGTAGCAGTGGCCTTATTGCCTCGACATCTCCCCAACTGCGCGTCGACCAGTAGCCTACATCGGATCCCTTCAAAACCAATTCCGATCCAGTAACGGAAGCGATCACGCAATTTTCCGCCAGGTCAAGCAATTCGGAGGCGTCTTGAAGGCTTCGGTCCTTCCCACATCCAGTACACTCAAGCTTCCCAAGCTATCTCGACTTCGAAGCTCACAGGGCCGATCCTGCAGCCCAGACCGGCATCGCGACACTGCTATTCGCTCTGGAGAGACCGCGTGCGTTTCGCTCCAAGCCATCAATTGCTTGTGCTGTGCTTGTGAACGCCTCCCAGCCCGTTGGTCCTCATAGATAAACTTTCAGACGCCTGGCAACTCTTGTCCTTGCTTCTGAAGCTTATTCGGCCTTGTCAAACTTGGTACTGGATTTCAAGCACGTGGCCCTCCAAGTGCTGAACCAGTGCATTTTTGTTCGAACGTGTTGAAGAACTCCTACCCCAACGATGGCTTCTACAGCCAATAAAGTCGGCCACAGCCTGGCAAAGGTCTTAGGCATCGACCTGCACTACCGGAACGAAACTGGCTCAGAGCGCGTAACACGAGGCGAAAGTGTTTTCACCATCGACTCCGCAGATACATATGTTGAGGATGAACCTACTGCGAAAGAATGGATTCAAGACACTCTTCCCAGTGGACCCGAGTTCAGAGAATATTGCTACAGCTTGTTTCCGTTCCTTCATTGGATAGGTCGCTACAACGTACAATGGTTAATAGGTGACCTTGTCGCTGGTATGTCAAGCTATAGTTTGATTGTTTTGTATAGCTACTAACTTTCGCCAGGTATCACCGTGGGTGCTGTTGTCGTTCCCCAAGGTATGGCCTACGCAAAGCTTGCTGAGCTTCCTGTCGAATTCGGATTGTACTCTTCGTTCATGGGCGTACTCATCTACTGGTTCTTCGCTACCTCGAAAGACATCACCATCGGACCCGTCGCAGTTCTATCCACAGTCACTGGCGGTGTTGTGCTGTCAGCGGAAGAGAAATTAGCCGGTCAGGGTATCTCACGAGACATGATCGCATCCTCGTTGGCCATCATCGCCGGATCAATCGTTCTCTTCTTGGGTCTTGTCCGTATGGGCTGGATTGTGGATCTCATCTCGTTGCCTGCAATCTCAGCGTTCATGACTGGCTCTGCGCTCAGTATCGCTGCTGGACAGTTTCCAACCATGATGGGTATCACAGGTTTCTCGACTAGGGATCCCACATACAAAGTGGTGATCAACTCGCTCAAGTACCTTGGACGAACTAACCTTAACGCATCATTCGGCTTGACTTGCCTCTTCCTTCTCTATGCGATCCGTTTCACATGCGGCCAGCTCGCAAAGCGATTCCCTACCCGTGCGAAGCTGTTCTTCTTCATCAACACTCTGCGAACGGTGTTTGTTATTTTGCTGTACATTCTGTTCAGTTACCTAGCAAACCGAGAGCACAAAGCCAACGGAACCAAGCCAATTATTACCACTCTTGGAACTGTTCCGCGAGGTAAGATGCTTCTTCATCTTGATCAGATCCATTACTTACAACTTCAGGATTCCAACACGCTCGCGTACCCAAGGTCACAATTCCCATAATCAAGTCGTTCGCCACCGAATTACCGTCTACTGTCATCGTCCTCCTCATCGAGCACATCTCCATTGCCAAGTCGTTCGGACGAGTGAACAACTACGTCATCAACCCATCGCAAGAGCTCGTGGCCATCGGCGTGTCCAACTGCTTGGGACCCTTCTTAGGAGCATACCCCGCAACTGGTTCTTTCTCTCGCACTGCCATCAAGTCTAAGGCTGGAGTCCGCACGCCTTTCGCAGGTGTCATTACGGCCATCGTAGTGCTTCTCGCTATCTACGCACTTCCGGCTATGTTTTGGTACATTCCCAACGCGGCACTATCGGCAGTCATTATCCACGCAGTGCTTGACTTGATCACACCACCAAACACCGTGTACCAATTCTGGAGGATCTCACCACTTGAGGTCATCATATTCTTCATTGGTGTTCTGGTTACAGTCTTTTCCAGCATCGAAAATGGTATTTACGTTACAGTGTCCGTATCGGCAGGCATGTTCGCTTTCCGTCTGTTCAAAGCCAAGGGTCGTTTTATGGGCAGAGCCAAGATTCACTCCGTTATCGGCGACCATCTGTTGGACCCGCATGAGGAAGACAAAATGCCATCGCCCGGTTTCAAGCAGAAGCCAGCAGAGGGAGAGCACTCCATCCGTGAAGTCTTCTTGCCTATTGATCACAAGGATGGATCCAATCCAAGCATCCAGCTGGAGGATCCTTACCCAGGTATCTTCATCTACCGATTTAGCGAAGGCTTCAATTATCCAAACGCAAACCACTACCTCGACCAACTCACCGACATCATATTTGCAAAGACGCGTCGTACAAACCAAGCGACGTACAACAGACCCGGCGACCGCCCATGGAACGACCCTGGCCCTCGTGGAAAGGAGGCCCAAGCACAAGACGATCGGCCTACGCTGAAAGCCATCATCCTCGATTTCTCATCTGTCAACAACGTCGATCTTACTTCAATCCAGAACCTGATTGATGTAAGGAATCAGCTTGACAAGTATGCGGCTCCAGACACAGTTGATTGGCATTTCTGCAACATCAACAACCGGTGGACCAAGCGCTCTCTTGCTGCAGCGGGTTTCGGTTACTACACTCCTGAGACGCCTGACAGCGGCATAACGCACCGCTGGAAACCCATCTTCAGTGTTGCCGAGATCGGCGGTTCAGACTCGGCTGCTGCGCAAGCAGAAGCACGCGAGAACCTCCTCGCTCAACGCGCACTATCGCAAGTACGAAGTCACGATATCGAGGCAGCACATCCAGAATCGGGTGACAGTTCGGAGACCGGTAGCATAACAAAGCAGTTGGAACACAGCAAGGCGTACGGACATGTGGAGGCTGGTGATGCTAGGCAGAGGGGCCGGATAGCGGTTGTTCAAGGGCTGAACAGGCCGCTGTTCCATGTCGACGTAACGGCTGCGCTCAACAGCGCGTTGGCTAATGCGCAGAGAAAGAGTCACTAGATAATTTTGTGGTCTTTCGGTAGTGGTAATGCGGCTTTCTTTCAGTATATATATATATTGTCAGTACATAG
>Ga0265797_10008914_pt1 | contig 13206 bp, 9 predicted proteins | sample P2T30metagenome_FD_192433 | JGI IMG/M metagenome (GOLD analysis project Ga0265797, IMG submission 192433) | Plant litter microbial communities from East Loma Ridge, Irvine, California - P2 T30 | ecosystem: Environmental > Terrestrial > Plant litter > Unclassified | place: USA: California... | reverse complement strand
AACAGTTCGAGCAGCACGAGGTACTGGGAAAATGTCAGCCCGAGCGGTTCGAGAAACGGTTTGTGCATCCGGGCCATGCGGTTGGCAGCGCCGTACAGGGCGAAAGCCAGTTCGCTCCCCGCGCCTGATGCCGCAGCTAGCTGATCCGAGATATGTGAAGCACCTGTTTCCATAGTGCACTATATAATAGCCCTTGGTTGAGCAACAAGAGGGCGATTATGTTCTGGTTATCCGGCCTCATGTAAAAAATTGTAAGGGGGCGTCCGTTCACAATTATCTGTGGAAAGGCGACGCGGCGCCATGTCCGCGTTGGCATCAATCATCCTGAAAGCGGACTGTCCGCTAACCACCAAGATGCGACATTCCGCTGTCGCAAAAGCGGCGACATTCGCAACGTCAGAAACTTAGGTTATTCGAGACATTCGGCGCACTTCAGTTAAGCGTGTGAGCGGACAGCCTCACGAAGAGCGCTCGTGAGTTCGTCCGCCGAGTAGGGTTTGTGCAATAGATCGAAGCCATGGCTGCCTTCCTGAGCGAGCACATGGCTGTATCCACTGGCGAGGATCACGGGCATCGCCGGCAGCTTTTGCCGAACATACTTGGCGAGTTCGAGGCCTCCCATTCCAGGCATAACCACATTCGAGAAGACAACATCAAATCCATCGCCATCATCGCCCAGACGCTTGATTGCCTCCTCTGCGCTGGAGACCCAGACGGTGTCATAGCCAAACTCAGCAAGCATTTGGGTAGAGAAGCGGCCTACCTCGACGTTGTCCTCGACCACAAGCACACAGAGGCCCTCGCCTTCCTTGCCAGTCGTATCTGCGTCCGGGCGAGCAGCAGTCAGCTCGGCCTGCTCGGTTTCTGGCAGGAAAAGTGAAAAGGTAGTTCGGCCAGGCTCACTTTCGACGCTGACATCTCCGCCCGATTGCTTGGCAAATCCGAACACCTGGCTGAGACCCAGTCCAGTGCCCTTGCCGACCTCCTTGGTAGTAAAGAACGGCTCAAAGATGCGGGCCAGGTCGTCGGCAGCGATACCGCTGCCGGTATCGGTTAGGGACACGGTGACGAACGGGCCGGCCGATCCGCCATGGCCGCGAATAGGAGGCATGGCCTCGCCACAGCGAACCGCGATCGTCAATGTACCCTCGCCATCCATCGCATCCCGCGCGTTGACTGTCATGTTGACGAGCGCGGTTTCGAACTGATTAACATCTGCGGTTACCACGCATGGCTTCTCCGGCAGGTCGGTGGTGATGCTGATCCGGGCTCCCGTCACGCTATCCAGCATCTCCGCCACGCCACCAAGCCGGGTGCGGACGTCAAATACCTCCGGTTTCAGCGACTGGCGTCGGGCAAAGGCAAGCAGTTGGCTGGTGAGCTTGGCCGCACGCTCGGCCGTGTTGCCAATCGCATCGATATATCGTTCACGCTTTTCGGGGGCAAGATCGGGGCGACGCAGGAGGTCGACCGAGCCACGGATGACGGTGAGCAGATTGTTGAAGTCGTGCGCCACACCGCCGGTAAGCTGGCCAATGGCTTCCATCTTCTGACTCTGGCGCAAAAGTTCTTCGGCATCGATCCGCTGCCGCTGCTCGTCCTCCCATTGCGAGGTACGTTCCAGCACGCGCTGCTCAAGGGTCTGATTGGCATGGCGCAGCGCCTCCTCCAGCTGGCGGCGGCCTCCGATGTCTTCGGTGGTGCCGTACCATCCGGTGATCTCACCGCGATCGCTTCGGCGCGGCAAAGCCCGTACCCGAAGCCACCGGTAGTCGCCATCGGTCGCCCGGATACGCGCTTCAACATCATAGGGTTCGCCAGTCGCTACCGAATGCTGCCAGGCAGTGCTCATTGCTGCGAGATCGTCCGGGTGGGGAGCCGTCATCCATCCCTCACCCATCGAGCTTTCCCGAGTGAGGCCGGTCAGCTCCAGCCATCGCTCGCTGAAGCCGGTAATCCTGCCCTGCGGATCGGCAGTCCAGGGAATTTGCGGATTGAGTTCGACCGCGGCGCGGTAGTAATCCTCGCTCTCGCGCAGACGGGTTTCCGCACGATCTCGCTCCGTCAGCGTCCGCAAGCGTTCAACGGCAGCGGCAAGCAGGTTGGCGTAGCCCCGCAGGAAGTTGATGTCTTCGTCATCGAACGCCCGCGGCGTCCGGCTGTCCACCTGTAGAAGACCGAATGGCTGGTGGCCCTCTGAGCCAAGGATGATGACGTTGACGAGCGCTTTGACACCGTGGTCCCTGATGAACTCGGCATACTCGAAGCGTTCCTCCTCATCGATGTTGTCCGATGTCACCGGATCGCCGGTCTTCAGTGCGTGACCTTCCGAAGAGTTCGCTGTTGCTTCGACCGTGACGTGTCCAATGATGCCGGGCTTCCAGCCTACGCCTGAGCGGACCAGCAGCGTTTTGCCGTCGTCCTGCAGTTCCATGACCTTGGCGAGATCTGTACCCAGAGCCTCACCCAGCAGTCGGCAAGCCTCGGTGAGAATTTTTTCAAGATCGTCGCAACGAAGGGCCATCTCCCCAAACTTTGCGAGTACTGCCTGCTGTCGAAGGACGGCCTCTTTGCCATCCCGTTGTCCGCTATCAGGTGACTGCTGTTTCATCGTTCATCCGCGCGTATCCCGCGTTCACAAAGCGCAGGTTCTGCGAAAGGAAACGCAGCTTCGATCCATCAGGTTCAAGGGAGACCCATTAAGGATTAAATGTTGCGGAATTGGCGACATATAGAGGTTGAAGACCGAAGACTCCCGCGACAATGCCGCGGAAGTCATAGGTGGTATGAGCTAAGCTACCTCACTCAGACATTGATCTCCCCCTCGTCGCTACCATCCCAGTAGCGGATTGTCTTCGCGTCGACCCGGATCATTACGACACCGGGTGTGTCGATGCCCTCAGGAAAGTACCGATCGAGATCCTTGGTCCAGTGATCGGCGAACGCGGCTTTGTCCTCGATCAACAAAGCGGCGCCTTCGACAGTTACAAAAAGTGGGGGACCGCCAAGCATACCGACGGCACCGGTATAGCTAAGCGTGACGCGTGAATCGGCGCGCAGGTCAGTAACCTTCCGCGAGTTTTGGTAGGCGAAAAAGTAGCTGTCACCTTGGTATTCTACATCGCCGTTGTTGCTCATTGGGCGGGCTGTCAGGGTGCCGTTGGGTGAGCGAGTGGCCATCATCGTGAAGTCCAACTTTGCCATCTTCTTTGACAGGTCGTGTAGGCTGAGGTCCGACATCGTGTTGCTCCTTCAATGTGGGGCCATGAAGTTTGCCCGAGCGATTGCAACGAACGTAGTGAGGGTTCGGTCGCGCGAGCCAATGCAACCGTCGGCACACAGCCGAAGGCACGGCCAGACAACGATAACATAGCGGCACGCCTTTCATACGTGTCATGATGCCGCAACGGAACTGACCTAGGCGCTGCGCTCTGTAATTGGAGTCACACGCGTGGTCAGCTTATCCCCCCTGATGCCAGACGAGCTGGTTTACTGCGTCGCCAGCGGCTCCCCGGCGACAGCTGCTCAGGTTTCCCAACTGGCCGCCCGGATATGGGCGGAAGCCGCTCCGCATCGTTCTGCGTTCGCATGGGGCAATCTTTCGCCAGCGGCATCTGATCGGCTGATTGCACTACGATCGGCTACAATGGCGTTGAACGGCTGCTGATTCCGGCCAGATGTAGGTGCCCCCAAGGCTGATCCTTAGCGGCATTCATCGAAAAAATAGCGGGGCGTGATCCGTCGCGGCTTTCCTCGATCAGGTTAGTATCGCGGACTAACCCGCAAGGTACCTACCGGCCGCGGCAACTTGCGGACGGCGTCATTGATGCCGGGCTCAAATGCGCCATCCAGATCTGCAACCGCGCCTAGAGCATGATGGATCGTACTCCGATCTGTCACTGTGAGACGCCGATAGCTTTTCGGACGTGTCAGATAGCCAAGCAGCCACGAACCGAAGCCGCTCGACCAAGTTTGATGGACGGTGTCCGACATCCGGGCGAGTTGGTCATATGCTACCAGCGATCGCCGCCAGCGGTGTTCATCGAAATCGAGTGCGCCATCAGCAAATCGACGGCCAACCTCGAGCCCGCGCAACATCAGTGCTCGCGTACGTTCTGGGGGCATGGTCAGGTTGAGGCCGCCTTCGTCCGCCGAAAGCATGACATGGGCAATGCGCTCGCGCTGTCCAGGCATCGTACTCAGCAACTGATCCTGCCATTCTTTCGCCGCCCTCAGGATCGATCCGAACAGACCACTGACGGACACTGTCTCGCGCGCCGGCAACCCAAAGCCTTGGCGGGCGGTGGCAGGGATGAATACCCGCTGGTCCCCGGTCGTAGTTCCGGGGGGAAGGTCGTCCAGGCTGAGTGCGAAAGTCGGTCGAGCAGGCAACAGGGCATCGAACAGGTGGATAGGAAAATTGCTGCTGATGCCGCCATCGGCAAACAAGATACGCCGGTTTTCGATTATCGGCGTAGCGTCGGTGGCGCGCTGAAGCTCGGCGTTCGCGAAGTCGCGGACATGGACCGGTACCGCTGCAAACAGCAGCGGAAAGGCAAGGCTCATCCGCGCGGCAACGAGGACCGGCAGATCGACCGGGGAGGGAAAGCTTAAGAGCCCAGGCATCTGAGCCGGTTCGGCACCGGATCCCGCCATCCACTCGCACACATCGCCCGGAAACAGTCGCCGCCACTCGGTATCGCTGTATGCCGCGGTGATGCCGAGGGTTGGCAGCGTGTGCGGCCGCCCCATACCAAGGTTGGTTGTAATAACGCGCAGATCAATCTGCTCGCTTGAGCCGGTTCCTCGCAATTGGCCGAAGGTAAGCGGCGGTCGGCTCCGCCAGTCTTCACCGAAAGCGATGTCTTGGATCGCTGCATGAAGCCAGCTGGTCAGCGCGGGCCCGTTCCCGCCAGATTGATCGGTGCCCGGGCAGACACCAAAGTCGCTTTGCGGCAGTTGCGTTCGGATAAGCGTTTGCACATGGACGAGTAGGACGACAACCAGCCCGACAAGTGCTCCAAGAACAATACCCGCCAGTCCGGCCCTCAACGCCCACATACCGATCGCCCCGGTGACGGTACCGACCATAGCTTGAAACGGTGCGACCAATGGCAGGCCTGCAATCAGCCGCAGCGCGCTGCTGCCGCTCTGGGCGCGAAGCAGATACCGAAAAAGGCGGCGGTAGCGAGGCTCGGGCTGGAACAGTGAGGCCATGCGCTCGGGTAGTTCGTCACAATGATATTGCAGGCGGACAAAGCCGGCAGGATCACCACGTACCGTGCGCGCATACTCGGCCGCTGCTGCCAGCGACGCTGCGATCGCGCCAGCAGACGTGCCGCCAATCGAGCGGAACCGATACCGACGAGCAAGCTCCAGAATAGCGTATGGATAGACGATGCCGCTTGTGACGCCGCCCTTCATGACGATGTCGCATTCGTCCGCGGGCGATGCGAACATATCGGCTGTGTAGACCGGGAAGTTCTGGTCGTCGCGCATACGAGGTCCTCGGGTGTTCTATGATCGTCGCACAGACGTCACCGGCCAACTATAGAATTTGGTCATGCAGTGTTTTTACGACAGCCTCATGATCCGTCCGGACGCTCGATCTCGTCGTTGGGCCAAAACGCTCAGGCGTATCGTCCTAATTGCGGCGGTAGCGGTATATGCCCCCCCTGCCCTGGCTAGCGATGGTGAATTGCACACGTTCCACTGCCTGTTCGGCTGTCCCTTGGGGGCGCCGGCCACGAACGACACCGTCGTGCGCGAGATCTACACGCTGTCGTCCAACGACCTAACCAAGCTCGCGGACTGGGTCGCATATCGCGTAACGCCCTCATCGATCGGCCCGTCGTCGAATCGCGACTGGCGCGCCGACCCTTCGCTTGCTGCCAATGAGACGCTCGCCCCGGAAGCTTACGACGGGGCCAATCAGGCTCTGCGGACTGATCGCGGTCATCAAGCGTCGCTTGCGGCATTCTCTGGCACGCCGTTTGCAGCTGACACCAACATCCTGTCGAACATCACCCCTCAGGCTTCGGCGCTGAACCAGGGGCCGTGGAACGCACTGGAAGGGCAAGAGCGCTCGCTCGCGCAACGACTGAACACCGCCGTCTACGTATACACCGGACCCTTGTTCGAACGTCTCATGGCGCCGTTACCCGCCGGGCCGGTTCTGGAACGCGTTCCATCAGGCTATTGGAAGGTCGTGGCGCTTGCGGATGGCCGGATCAGCGCGTTCGTTTTCGATCAGGCGACACCGCGTACTGCAGACTATTGCAAAGGCCGGGTATCTCTTACTCACGTCGTGCTTCGCAGCCGGTTGATCCTATTCCCGATGGCCAACGCAGCGTCGTTTCGAAGCCTCGATAGCGAAATCGGTTGTACGTCCCCGCCCCCGCCCGATCCCGCCCCCTCGACAATTCCGCCTGAGTGACAAGACTATGTCCGACGCTGCAGCGCTCCGAAAAAGTCGTGTTGCTGCGATAGGCTTCCGCGTTTCAAACCGCTCTTTGTGTCAGACCATGAACCTCAACGGCAAACGCCCACACTGCCTTGACGTTGGCATCTAGGCGGCGCTTCAACAGAGACCCACACCCCTCACGGTGACGTCGGCTACAAGGATCTTGGCGATGCCGGCGCCTATGATTGAACTGGTCGGGCCCGCGGCCGTATCGATGCTATCGATGGGGAAGATGATCTCAAGTACGTGCGAGTTCGGGACGGGAAGACCATCGTCATCGATGACGATCGGCCGAGGAGCGATTTGAACGCAGTAATGCATCGGTTCGGCATAGCGTGTCATTCTGAATGGCGGCCATACGACTTGGTCAGTCCGACGTCATCGACCTACAACGGGCTATTCAGCGACACCTAGACTAATCGCGAAAGCAGCCGCTCGTTCACCGGAAATTGGTGCCCCCGCTGCGTGCGCCCTTCAGGCGGCTCGCGCGTTGTAGCCCCGACATAAGGGGATGGCATTTCATGAAAGTCGCACCGCTAGCTTCCGCGCTCCTCCTCGTTGCCTCGCCGTCGGCCGCCCAGAGCAGCCCTCAGGACAACGATAAGCGTCCGGTGCAGGCCTACTTTAACGAACTGACCCCGCTAAAGCCGGGGGTCGCTTTCGCTGCCTCATTGAAGCTGCCCCGCGGCTACCGCGCCACCGTATGGGCGACCGGCCTGGGCAACACACGCGTCATGGCGGTGGCACCGGACGGCTCGGTCTACGTAAGTCGGCGCTCGGAGGCCGATATCGTCAGGCTGATGGATGCGAACCGCGACGGCCGTGCGGACGGCCCGCCAACCGTCATCGTCAACCGACCCGGCCTACACGGGCTGACGATCCACGACGGCATGCTTTACTTCATGACCGCCAAGGAGGTGTTCCGCGCAGCCCTGCGACCGGACGGCGGCATCGGCACCATTGAGACGCTGATCGATGACCTGCCCGACGCCGGGCAACACCTCAACCGTACTCTGGCCGTCGGCCCGGACAACATGCTTTACATCAGCGCGGGCTCGACCTGTAACGCTTGCGACGAGTCCAGCCAGGAGAACGCGACGCTGATCCGCGCCAGCCTTGACGGAAAGACGCGGCGGGTATGGGCCTCGGGCTTACGCAACACGATTGGCTTTGGATGGCACCCGCGCACGGGTGAACTGTGGGGCTGGGACCAGGGCATCGACTGGCTCGGCAACGACCTCCAGCGTGAGGAAGTCAATAAGATCGAGCGGGGCAACCGCTACGGCTGGCCCTACGTGTTCGAAAACGGCAAGCGAAACCCTCAGGATGAGCCGCCCGGCGGAATCACCGCAGCGCAATGGGCAGCGGCGTCGATAAATCCGGTGTTGATGCACGTCGCACACTCGGCGGGCATGCAGATGGCCTTCCATCCGGGCGGCGGCTTCGGCCCGGACGTGGCCGGTGACGCCTTCGTCGCGCTTCGCGGAAGCTGGAACCGCAAGCCCGCATCGGGCTACGAGCTGGCGCGCATCCGCTTCGACGCGAACGGTCAGGCGACCCGCGTCGAGACGTTCGTCAGCGGGTTCATGAGCCGCGACGGCACGGGCCAGTACGGACGGCCTTGTGGCGTCGCAGTCATGCGCGACGGCTCCCTCCTGCTCTCGGACGACGCCAACGGCGTGATCTACCGCATCACCTACGACAGCGCCACCGGCCAGGCCGCGCCGCTTGCCCCCCCGCCCGGCCCCATGCTGGAGCAGGCGGCACGCGGCACGAACGTCCCGTTGGCGCTCACGCGTCCGGAAACGCGTGCAAGCGGCTCGGCAAGGCTCACCGTTGGCACGACCGCCTTCACCGCCAACAGCCCGATCCCGCGGCAGCACAGCGAGTACGGCCTTGGCATCTCGCCCGCGCTGAACTGGTCCGCGGTCCCGAACGCAGTTGCCTACGCAATTGTCGTCGAAGACCCGGACGGTTCGGCGAAACCGGTGGTCCACTGGGTCGCCTGGAACGTACCTGCGGGCACCACCCGCCTACCCGAGGGGTTGCAGGAGCGCGACCGCCTGAGCGGCGGGCCGCTTGAAGGTATCATGCAGGGTGCGAGCGGACGCGGAACAGTGGGCTGGTACGGTCCGCGCCCGCCAAAGGGCGACAAGCCACATCACTACCACTTCCAGGTACTCGGGCTCGACCGCCAGCTTGACCTGCCGCTTGGGGCGACGCGCGACCAGCTGCTTGCCGCCGCGGCCGGACACGTGATTGCGACGGGCGACCTTGTCGGCACGTACGCCGAGCCGAAGTGAGCAGCGCCGAACTCACTTGCGCGCAGTGACGCGAGCCCGCGTCCTGAAGTTCGCCAGCGTGGCGCTCGCTATCGCAGTTGCGGTGCCTGGGCTCCTTTTCGTCATCGCGCATCGCCCCGCCATCGCGTCGGTCGAGCGTCCCAATCCGCGATCGTTCGACCCGGCGCTCGTCGCGCGCGGTGCGAACCTGGCGCGGATCGGCAATTGCGTCAGCTGCCAACAGGCCGGAGGCGGCCGGCCCTATGCTGGCGGCTATCCGATCAAGACGCCGTTCGGCACTATCTACGGCAGCAACATTACCCCCCATCCCGACGCCGGAATCGGCCGATGGTATTCGCAACCAAGTGGAGGGTGGCATCGTGCAGTCACTCAGTTGGACCGCCTACGAGGCGGCTGGTTACGATGGCGGGCGCCGTACCGACTATGATTGGGCACCTATCCCCATTCTGAGGTTCGGCGATGCACCGCGCAGCGTGATCGTCGACGTTATGGATCGGCCCGGCACACCGTTCCTAGGGACAGGCGAGTGCGCGCAGGGACCGACCGCCGCAGCGCTTGCGAACGCCTTGGCGGCCGCGAACGGAATACGGATCAGAGCGCTACCGGTCGCAAGATCCAGTGCCCGGGTTGTCTAGATCCACAATCCAACATTCAGCGTCCATTTCCGCTTCCCGACTTCGGAGCCTCGTTCAGAAAACGGTTATACTGCCTTGCTGAGCAGCATCGGCATTTGGTTTGACGAAGTCAGCTGGATCGGTGGATCTCGGCGCCAATGGAATGGCAGGCGGCAGCCTTAGGTTCTCGTTCGAGCGCCGATGCTAGCAGCTAGCGAGGTCATCGGTAGATCATTGCGGCGGTATCGATGCTCATCCGGAACAACGGTGTAAGGGTCGGTTTATACCTTCGTCACCGGGAGAGCTTCATGATCCGCCGTCACATCGCCGCACTGCTAGCCAGCGCATTCCTGCTCGCACCCGTCGCCCCTGTCACCGCCCAGAATACGGTCCGCTCGATTTCGGCGACCGACAAGGCGCAGGGCACTCAGGCTCATCCGCAACTGCTCGCGCAGTTCGGCGGTGCCTACAAGGGGCCGCAGGCGACATTCGTCGAACGCGTCGGCAAGCGTGTCGCGGTCCAGTCTGGCCTGTCGAATGCAGGCAGCGACTTTACCGTCACTCTGCTAGACTCCCCGGTCGAGAATGCCTTCGCCATCCCGGGCGGGTACATCTACGTCACCCGTCAGCTGCTCGCACTGATGACCTCGGAAGCAGAACTCGCCTCCGTGATGGGCCATGAGGTAGGCCATGTTGCCGCCCGCCACGCCGCCTCGCGCAACACGCGTGCGACGATTGGTGGCCTCCTTGCTCGCGGCGTCAGCCTGGCTACGAAAAGCGATCTTGCGACCCGCCTCGCCGGCACGGGGGCGCAGTTGTACACGCTGAAGTACGGACGCGATCAGGAATATCAGGCGGACGCGCTTGGCGTCCGCTACATCACCGCTGCGGGCTACTCGCCCTATGCCTCGGCCGACATCCTGGCTGCGCTCGATGAGTCGACCGGGCTGACGGCGCAGGCCAGCGGCACCGCACGGTCTGCGCCGACATGGGCATCGACGCATCCCAATGGAGCCGATCGTGTACAGCGCGCAGAGGCACTGGCGAAGGCCACCGGCAAGCCGGAGCTCGCAACCACCCAGGATACGGCGTTCCTCCGCATGCTCGATGGCCTGCCCTATGGCGACGGCAAGGAGGGTCGCAAGGTCATCCGGGTCGTCACCGTTGGCGCAAGGGACACGATCGATACGTTGAGCCAGCGCATGGCGGTAGCGGACGGCAAGCGCGAACGCTTCATCGTCATCAACGGCGTTCCGGCTGACGAGCCACTGAAGCCCGGAACGCTCGTAAAGCTCGTGGTCGCCGCATAGCCGCGGATATGAGGATAGGCGAAGCTGCGATCGTGGATGACGTGCGACCTATGGGCATGTCAGGGACGCCGGTCTTCGCATTGATCCCGCTGCTCAGTCCTGCGCTTGCCGACGGTTCGGAGAAGGCGCAGGCGGATGGGCGGCTGGGGAAGGACCAGCGAGCATACCCCGACATGGATATGGCTCGCGGCCCGGCAGCCGCTCAAGACGCGAAGCCGTTCTTCACGGCGCAACGAGGATGACGAATGACAAAGCGCGCCCATGTGGACTTCTACGACGTCGTTCTGAAACCCGATCCCTCCCGCACCGTCGTGCGACCGTTCGAGCCGGGTTATCCCAAAGGTTTCGACACGGGCCGCACACGGACGGACGAGACGGTGGAGCTGATCAAGAGCCTCGATGAGGAGGAGCTTCAGCGCCAACTCACCGGCGTCACGGCATCGCTCGACGAGAATCACCGCGACGTGGATGCCACCCTCCTGCGCCGGTTCGGCGAGATGGCCGACCGCATTCCCTGCGCAGCGAGTCTTTCGCCTGAGCAGCAGCGCCTGATCGGTGCCTACTTCAGTCAGGAATACGCCTACGAGGCCGCGGCGCTCTTCAATCCCAGCGCCGTTCCCCATCCCGATCAGACGGGACTCCCCGATGGCGCGATCCGGTTCGTCCTGTCGCTGCGCGGCGTCGGTGAGGGTCACGTCTCGTCGGTCACGTTCCGGACGGGGACCTGGTCCCCGGGCGGCAAGCTTACGATCGATGATCCGGGCTCGACGTCCGTGCCGCCGATCATCGTCCCGCGCGACGATGACGACGGCGCGGTCCATCTCGACTGCGGTGGATCCAGGAGCATATCGGAGACCGTGCTCTTCCCGACGCTGCCGAGCCAGCGTCAAGGTATAGAGGACATGCGCCTCGTGCGTTTTGTCGAGGACGACGGGCGCGTCACCTATCACGGCACCTACACGGCGTTCAGTGGCGCCGAAGCTCGATCGGAACTGCTCTCGACGACGGACTTCAAGTCGTTCGAGATGCGTGCACTCTCCGGGGAGGTCGCCAGCGCCAAGGGCATGGCCCTCTTTCCACGCCGGATCGACGGCCGCTACGTGACCCTTGGTCGCCAGGACAACAGGAACATCTGGCTGAACGTCTCGGACGATCTCCTTCACTGGGACAGCGGTGTCAGGCTGGTCGAACCGCGGTACCCGTGGGAGTTCGTGCAGATGGGCAACTGCGGCTCACCGCTCGAGATCGACGAGGGTTGGCTCGTGCTCACGCATGGCGTCGGCACGGTCCGCAACTACTGCATCGGCGCCTGCCTCCTCGACAAGAAGGATCCCTCCAAGCTGCTGGCACGTACGCCGCGGCCTGTGATCGCTCCCAGTCCGCATGAGCGGGATGGTTACGTGCCAAACGTTGTCTACAGCTGCGGGGCGCTTCTCAGCGAACGTACGCTGCTGCTGCCCTATGCGGTCGCCGACAGCTTCTCGGCCTTTGGCTCTCTGTCAGTTGATAATCTTCTTGCGTGCATGGAGTAGGTCCAGAAAGCGGGTGCGAAAGGCGAAGCTGGCTTTTGAAGACATTTTCAATCGGTTATAGTGCCTTACCACCGCGGTGGTGTGCAGTTGGGGTCTGAGAGGACGCATGACAAACGACGCTCCCGATGATCGATCCCTAGCGGTATATAGGGCTCGGGCCCGGCTGCATGCGGGCAGGCTGGCATGGTCGGAAGAGGCTCTTCTCAGCCTCAGCAACCTAGATAACGAAGAACGCAAGGTGCGCCTTCTGATCCTGCGAGAACATGCCCGCCGCAGTCTCCGAGTGATGGAGCTACTCGCTGCTGCGTGGCATCGCGATCATACAGAACGCCGAGAATGGCGCGACCGCGCCGAACGAGTAATACGTCGTAGGTACGACAATCTTTCTGCAAGATATAAGAAACAGTGAATCGTGTACCAGAGATAAATCTGTTTCACATGACTGTCCGTAGCCAGACATCGATACTCGTACCACGTTCGAACGTATGACATGCTGACCAGCATCGCAGCAACGTATCTTATAGAAGGTCATTCACATCGGCATTATTCAAAATCTGTATTTTGAATATTTGTTTACCGCGAAATTATGCGACGCGAGCAATGCGGCAAAATCAGCATCGCAATCATCTGGCATTGAATTAAACGGGCATTTTTTTGCCCGGTAGGCCTGTACATCGAGCGCCGCTCCCAAAAGGAACGAGTAGACGCTCAGCCACAACCAAGTCAGCGCAACGATGATTGCGCTAAGAGACCCGTAGGTTGCGCCATAATCTCCAAAATTCGACACGTAAATACTGAACGCTGAACTGGCGAGTAGCCATAAAACGGTAGCGGTCACTGTTCCCGGCGTCGCCCACCTTAGGGTCAGGACTCATTGGTCATAGCCAGAAGATGACGGTGGCCGCGAGCGCGACGGCAGAGAAGAAGACGGTTGGGCAGCGGTCGTAGCGAGTGGCGACGCGGCGCCAATCCTTCAGACGGCCG
>Ga0265797_10008912_pt1 | contig 13207 bp, 12 predicted proteins | sample P2T30metagenome_FD_192433 | JGI IMG/M metagenome (GOLD analysis project Ga0265797, IMG submission 192433) | Plant litter microbial communities from East Loma Ridge, Irvine, California - P2 T30 | ecosystem: Environmental > Terrestrial > Plant litter > Unclassified | place: USA: California... | reverse complement strand
GGCGTGGCCCGACCGCGTCGCCGGGGTGGGTCGACCCCTCGACTGGACCACCGCCTCCTCGTGGACCTTCGAACCCCTCGACGCCGAGGCGTTCCCCGCCGTCGAGCTCGCGAAGCAGGTGGGTCGGGCGGGCGCGACGTTCCCGGCGGTCTTCAACGCCGCGAACGAGCAGGCCGTGCTGGCGTTCCACGAGGGTCGTGTGGGGTACCTCGGCATCCTCGACACCGTCCGCGAGGTGGTCGACCGGCACGACGCGGGCCCCAGCACCCTCGAGGGCGTGCTCGAGGCCGAGCGCTGGGCGCGCGCCGAGGCGGACGCGCTGCTCGCCGGCTAGCCTCCGCCCGTCCAGCGGGGCGAGGCAGGGCGAGGGGAGGCGGGGCGAGGCGGAGCCGAGGAGGCGCGGCGCGAGTTCCCAGCATCGCCAGGGCGGTCCCGTGGTCGCTTCCCGGCTCGGCACGGCTACCCTTGCCCGGTGCTCACCGTTCTGCTCTTCATCGTCGGCGTCCTGATCATGGTCGTCGGCCTCGCCGTGTCGATCGCCCTGCACGAGGTCGGTCACCTCGTCCCGGCGAAGCGGTTCGGCGTGAAGGTCGGGCAGTACATGATCGGCTTCGGTCCGACCCTCTTCTCGCGCACGAGGGGCGAGACGCAGTACGGCGTCAAGGCCCTGCCGCTCGGCGGCTACATCTCGATGTCGGGGATGTTCCCGCCGGCGAAGAACGGCGAGGCCGGTCGGGCATCCAGCACCGGGTTCTTCCAGACGCTCGTCCAGGACGCCCGGACGGCCAGCGCCGAGACCATCGACGAGGGCGACGAAGAGCGCACGTTCTACCGGCTGCCCGTCTACAAGCGGGTCATCATCATGCTCGGCGGGCCGACCATGAACCTGCTCATCGCGGTCGTGCTGTTCGGCGTCGTCCTCTGCGGGTTCGGGGTGGCGCGCGAGAGCACGACCGTGGGTCTCGTCAACGAGTGCGTCCTCCCCGCGGGGTCGACGGCGACCTCGTGCCCCGCCGACGCCACACCGGCGCCCGCGTTCGCGGCCGGCCTCCGCAACGGCGACCGCATCGTGTCGATCGACGGCGAGACCATGAGCGACGGCGACCAGATCGCCGCCGTGCTGCGCGACTCCGCCGACACGACCCTCGACGTGGTCGTCGACCGCGACGGATCCGAGCAGACGCTCGAGGTGACCCCGACCCTCTCCGAGCGGTACGTCGTCGACGAGAGCACCGGTCAGTACGAGGAGGCCGCCGACGGCACCCCGGTGACGCGCGAGGTCGGCTTCGTCGGCATCGGGTTCGCGACCGAGACCGCGCGGCAGCCCGTGACCGCCGTGCTGCCCGCCGTGTGGAACAACGTCACGCACGTCGTCGACCTGATCATCCACCTGCCGCAGCGACTCGTCGGCGTCGCCGAGGCGGCCTTCGGCGGCGGGGAGCGCGACGCCAACGGGCCGGTCAGCGTCGTCGGCGTGGGGCGGATGGCCGGCGAGATCGTCAGCCTCGACTCGGTGCCGATCGTCGACCGGGCCGCCTACGTGGTCAACCTGCTCGCGAGTCTGAACGTGGCGCTCTTCGTCTTCAACCTCATCCCGCTGATGCCGCTCGACGGCGGTCACATCGCCGGCGCGCTCGTCGAGGCCGTCCGCCGGGGCTTCGCGAAGCTCTTCCGCCGACCCGACCCCGGGCCCGTCGACACGGCCAAGGTGATCCCGTTGACCTTCGCCGTCGTGATCCTCCTCGGGGGCATGAGCGTGCTGCTCATCTACGCGGACATCGTGAACCCGATCGATCTGTTCGGCTGACGGTCACTCGGCGCCCAGCGCCGAGGTTTACGATTGGGCTCGTGCCAGCAGTCAATCTCGGAATGCCGAAGGTCCCCGAAGTCCTCGCCCCGCGCCGCAAGACGCGGCAGATCAAGGTGGGCAAGGTCCTCGTGGGCGGTGACGCCCCGGTCAGCGTGCAGTCGATGACCACCACGCCGACGCCCAACATCAACGCCACGTTGCAGCAGATCGCCGAGCTCACGGCGAGCGGCTGCGACATCGTCCGTGTCGCCGTGCCCAGTCGCGATGACGCCGAGGCCCTTCCGATCATCGCGAAGAAGAGCCAGATCCCGGTCATCGCCGACATCCACTTCCAGCCGAACTACGTGTACCAGGCGATCGACGCCGGCTGCGCGGCGGTCCGGGTGAACCCGGGCAACATCCGCAAGTTCGACGACCAGGTCGGCAAGATCGCGGCGGCGGCGAAGGCGGCCGGCGTCTCGATCCGGATCGGCGTCAACGCGGGGTCGCTCGAGCCGAGCATCCTCCAGAAGTACGGCAAGGCGACCCCCGAGGCGCTCGTCGAGTCCGCCGTCTGGGAGGCCTCGCTCTTCGAAGAGCACGACTTCCACGACTTCAAGATCTCGGTCAAGCACAACGACCCGATCGTCATGGTCAAGGCCTACCGTCAGCTCGCCGAGCGCGGCGACTGGCCGCTGCACCTCGGCGTGACCGAGGCGGGCCCCGAGTTCCAGGGCACGATCAAGTCCGCCACGGCGTTCGGCATCCTGCTGGGCGAGGGCATCGGCGACACCATCCGCGTCAGCCTCAGCGCGCCGCCCGCGCAAGAGGTCAAGGTCGGTCTGCAGATCCTCCAGTCGCTCAACCTGCGCGAGCGCAAGCTCGAGATCGTCAGCTGCCCCAGCTGCGGTCGCGCCCAGGTCGACGTCTACAAGCTGGCCAACGACGTCACCGACGGCCTCGAGGGCATGACCGTGCCCCTGCGTGTCGCCGTCATGGGCTGCGTCGTGAACGGCCCGGGCGAGGCCCGCGAGGCCGACCTCGGCGTCGCCTCCGGCAACGGCAAGGGCCAGATCTTCGTCAAGGGCGAGGTCATCAAGACCGTCCCCGAGTCCGAGATCGTCCAGACCCTGATCGACGAGGCGAACCGTCTCGCAGCCGAGATGCCCCCGGGCGAGACCGGGTCACCGCAGGTGCTGACCGTCTAGACGCGAGCCACGGGGTGCCAGGCGCCCCTGCCGAGGAGGCGCGGTGCAGGTCGACCTGCACCGCGCCTCCTCGGCGTCCCGGCCCGGCGACGCCAACGCTCGCCGTCGCATGTGTCGCCGTGTGACCCCCGCGTGGGCGGGTGCCGCCCCGGTGCGTCATCATGGATGTGCCTCGATGGTCCGCACAGCAGCCGGCCTCGGGGCTTCCCTGTGCCATCGAGAGGATCCCCATGACCGACGCCACCCCCCTGATCGACGCCCCGAAGAAGGGCCCGGGCCGCCTCATCGCGATCATCGTCGTCGTCGTGCTCGTGCTGGCCGCCGTCGGGATCGGCTTCGCCGTCTCGCGGGGCGGATCGGGCGACGAGACCGTGCGCATCGGCGTCGTCGGCAAGAGCGACCCGTACTGGCAGACGTTCGTCGACGCGGCCGCCGACGAGGGCATCGACGTCGAGCTCGTCGACTTCGGCAGCTACGAGCAGCCGAACCCCGCGCTGACCGAGGGCGAGGTCGACCTCAACCAGTTCCAGCACATCGTGTACCTGGCGCAGTACGACGTCGCGGCTGACGCGGACCTCGTGCCGATCGGCTCGACGGCCATCTACCCGCTGCCGCTGTACTCCGAGCAGTACACCGACGTCAGCGACTTCCAGAAGGGCGACACCATCGCCGTCCCGGACGACGCCAGCAACCTGGCGCGGTCGCTGCTCGTGCTCCAGTCGAACGGCCTGATCGAGCTGAAGGGCGGCGGCGACGCCTTCTCGGGCATCAACGACATCGACACCGAGGCCTCGACCGTCCAGGTCACGCCGGTCGCCGCCGACCTGGCCGCCACGTCGCTCCCGGACTTCGACGGGGCGATCATCAACAACGAGTACGCCACGAAGGCCGGTCTCTCGTCGGAGGACGTCATCGCGCAGGACGACCCCAACGACCCGGCAGCGCTGCCCTACGTCAACGTCTTCGCCGCCCGTGAGGCCGACGAGGACGACGAGACCTACAAGAAGCTCGTCGAGATCTATCAGGACACCCAGTCGGTCACCGACGGCGTCGTCGAGAACTCGGGCGGCACCGCCGTGACCGTCAAGGTGCCGGTCGCCGACCTCCAGTCGTCGCTCGACGACACGCGAGAGCTCGTCGAGCAGAACGGCTGACGCCGCCCTCGACCCCGTCCGACCCGTGTGCCGTTCCGGTGCGCGGGTCGGCTCCGTTCCCCCCGTGACGAGGAGACCCATGCCCGCCATCACCCTGACCGACGTCGTGAAGACGTATCCGCCCCGAGAGAAGGGCGCGGCTCCGCTGACGGCGGTCGACGGCGTCAGTCTCGAGATCGCCGACGGCGAGATCTTCGGCATCATCGGGTACTCGGGGGCGGGCAAGAGCACGCTCGTGCGACTGATCAACGCCCTGGAGCCCACCACGAGCGGGCGGATCGAGATCGACGGGTCGCCGATCACCGGTCTGTCCGAGCGGCAGCTCCGGGTGAAGCGGGCCGGCATCGGCATGATCTTCCAGCAGTTCAACCTCTTCTCGTCGAAGACGGTCTGGGGCAACGTCGAGTTCCCGTTGAAGGCGGCGGGCGTGCCGAAGGCCGAGCACCAGCGGCGGATCAGCGATCTGCTGCACTTCGTCGGGCTGGCCGACAAGGCACACGCCCGCCCCGATCAGCTCTCGGGCGGGCAGAAGCAGCGCGTCGGCATCGCCCGGGCACTGGCGACGTCGCCGGGCATCCTGCTCGCCGACGAGGCGACCAGCGCCCTCGACCCCGAGACCACCCAGGAGGTGCTGGGGCTGCTGCGACGCGTCAACGCCGAGCTCGGCATCACCATCGTGGTGATCACCCACGAGATGGACGTCATCAAGTCGATCGCCGATCGGGTCGCGGTCATGGACCGGGGCCGCGTCGTCGAGATCGGCGAGACCTTCGACGTGTTCTCGTCGCCGCGCGAGACGTCGACGAGGCGGTTCGTGTCGACGGTGGTGGCGGGCGCCCCCGCCGGAGACGAGCTCTCGGCGCTGCGCGCCCGGCACCCCGGTCGACTCGTGACCGTGCGGGTCTCCGAGGGCGGGGTCGACCAGGGGCACGTCTTCGGCGTGCTCGCGCGGCACTCCGTCGCGTTCGAGATCGTCTACGGCGGCATCGACGAGATCGCCGGTCGCACGTTCGGCACGCTGACGCTCGCCCTGTCGGGGGCGCCCTCGTCGGTCGACGACGCCCTCGCCGACCTCGGACCGGCCGCGACCGAGCTCGCGACCCCGGAAGGACGCTGACATGGACTCCCTGATCGAACTCCAGCCCCTGCTCTGGCAGGCCGCCTACGAGACCGTCTACATCGTCGCCCTGACCCTGCTCTTCGGCGGCATCGGCGGACTCGTGCTGGGTCTCGCCCTCTACCTGACGCGCGGGGGAGCGCTGTTCGCGAACCGGGTCGTCTTCGGCGTGCTCAACGTGGTGGTCAACGTCTTCCGCCCCATCCCGTTCATCATCTTCCTGGCCGCCGCGCAGCCGCTGGCCCGGGTGGCCGTCGGCAGCGGGGTCGGCAACGCGGCGATCATCTTCACCCTGTCGCTCGCGGCGTCGTTCGCGATCTCCCGCATCGTCGAGCAGAACCTGCTGACGGTGCAGCCCGGTGTGATCGAGGCCGCCCGGGCCGCCGGAGCCGGACCGTTCCGCATCATCCGGAGCATCATCCTGCCCGAGGCGCTCGGGCCGCTGGTGCTCGGCTACACGTTCATCTTCGTCGCGCTGGTCGACATGTCCGCGGTCGCGGGCTACGTCGGCGGCGGCGGACTCGGAGCCTTCGCCCTGCTCTACGGCTACCGCCAGTTCGACCCGGTGGTCACCTGGGCGGCCGTCCTCCTGATCATCGTGCTCGTGCAGCTGGTGCAGTTCCTCGGGAACACCCTCGCCCGCAAGGCGCTGCGCCGCTGACCCGGCGGGTGTCGGCGGCGTCCCATGGCGGTCGTCCGCGACCGGTGATCCACCCGGCGGGCATGTCGGCGGGCTGGTTTACAGTGGGCGGGTGACGGACACGACGACGCCCCCGCCTCCTGCTCCCGCCCGGGGTCCGATCGCTCCGGCCGAGCTCGAGCGGGCCCGGGACGTCGTGGGGGCCGTCTCGAAGGCGTTCTCCCGCAAGGTCGTCGGGCAGACGTCGCTCCGCGACACCTTGCTCATCGCCCTGCTCACGGGCGGGCACGTGCTGCTCGAGAGCGTCCCGGGTCTCGCCAAGACGACCGCCGCGCAGACCCTGGCGCAGTCCGTCGCCGCGAGCTTCACGCGCATCCAGTGCACACCCGATCTGCTGCCCAGCGACATCACGGGCACGCAGATCTACGACGCCCAGCAGTCCACCTTCGTCACGCGCCTGGGGCCCGTCCACTCGAACTTCGTCCTCCTCGACGAGATCAACCGCTCGAGCGCCAAGACCCAGAGCGCCATGCTCGAGGCCATGCAAGAGCGGCAGACGAGCATCGGCGGCGTCGTGCACCGGCTGCCGCATCCGTTCCTGGTGCTGGCCACCCAGAACCCCATCGAGCAGGAGGGCACGTACCAGCTGCCCGAGGCCCAGCTCGACCGGTTCCTCCTCAAAGAGGTGCTCGACTACCCGTCACCGGCCGAAGAGGCCGAGATCATCCGTCGCATCGAGGCGGGCGTCTACGACGAGGCGACACCCGAGCCGCGATCCGGGGTCTCCCTCGACGACGTCGTGTTCCTGCAGGGGCTGGCGAAACGGGTCTACGTCGACCCCTCGATCGTCAACTACATCGTCCAGCTCGTCTACGTGACCCGCCACCCGCAGCAGTACCTGCCGGGCAGCCTCGCCGACTACATCGAGTTCGGGGCGAGCCCCCGCGGCAGCATCGCGTTCACGCAGGCCGCGAGGGCGCTGGCCCTGCTGCACGGCCGCGACTACGTCATCCCCGAAGACGTCAAGCACCTCCGCCACGGGGTGCTGCGGCACCGCGTCATCCTCGGCTACGAGGCCGCCGCCGACGAGATCGCGCCCGAGACGATCATCGACGCGGTCTTCGCCGCCGTCCAGACCCCCTGACGACCGTGCCCAGCCTGCTGCTCCGGGTGCGGACCACCATGTCCCTCCGCGCGCACCGTCGATCGCTCGATCTGCTCGAGGGCGGGTACGCGTCGATCCATCACGGTCGCAGCCACGACTTCGACGATCTCCGCGCCTACGTGGCCGGCGACGACGTCAAAGACATCGACTGGAAGGCCACGGCGCGGCACGGCGAGCCGCTGGTCAAGCGGTACATCGCGAGTCGCCGGCAGCATCTCGTGCTCGTCGTCGACACCGGGCGCAACATGGCGGCGACCGCGGCCGGCGGCGAGACGAAGCGCGACATCGCCGTCATGGCGGCCGGCGCCCTCGGCTACATCGCCGCCTCGCACGGCGACACGGTCTCGCTCGTCGCCGGCGACGAGTCGGGCACCCGCGCCTTCCCGTCGGGCGGCACGGAGGCGCACCTCGAGATGCTGCTGAGGCAGATCGACCGGCGCGTGTCGCTCGACTCGGCGCGCAGCGATCTCGTCGGGGTGCTCGACTGGGTCGCGCGTGGCATCCGCCGGAGGTCGATGCTGCTGGTCGTCACCGACGACGTCCCCCTCGACGACCGGCTCTCCCGGCTGCTCCGACGTCTCCGGGCGCAGCATGAGATCGTCTGGCTGACGGTCGGCGACGCCGACCTGATGACCCGGGGCGGTCGCGCGTCCGAGGTGTTCGACGTCCACGAGATGGCCGGTCTCCCGGCCTACCTCCGCGAGAACCGCGAGCTGCGGGTCGAGTTCGACCGTGCCGACGAGACCCTGCACGACGAGACCGAGCGCGGGCTCCGCGCGCTCGGCATCAGCAGCGGACGCGTCGGCAGTCGTGCCGAGGTCGTCGCGGCCCTGTTCACCCTGATCGAGAAGCACCGCCGTGCTCGACGATAACGGCTTCTTCGGCCCGTACCAGTACCAGGGCTGGCTGCTCTACGCCATCGTGGGCGTGCTGCTGCTGGCACTGATCGCCGGCTGGTACGTGTTCGTCGTGCGCTTCACGGCCCGGCGGCTCTCTCCGGAGGCACGGCTCGCCCTCCGGGGTCGACCCGCGGTCGATCTCCCGTCGCTGCGAGCCCGCTACCTCGGGTTGATCGACGACGTGGCGATGGCGTCCGAGCGGGGTCAGCTCGACGAACGGGCCGTCCATTCGCGGTTGAGTCTGCTGCTCCGGTTCTTCGTGCACGAGACCGACGGCGTCGACACGCACGTGATGACCCTGGCCGACCTCCGCGAGACGGAGCTGCCACGGCTGACCGGCGCCGTCGAGCAGTTCTACCCTCCGGCCTTCCAGCGCCTGCACCCGGGGGACCCGGCCCGGGCCCTCGAGACCGCCCGAGAGGTCGTGCGGACATGGGGCTGATCTTCTGGTGGATGCCGCCGGTGCTGCTGGTCGTCGTGGCGGTCGCGGCCGTGCTGGTGGTCCGCCGTCGGCGCGGCGACCGCGATCGGCTGCGGCGCCTCGGCACACCCGTGGCACACGGCGAACGCCTCACGCGCCTCCCCGTCTACCGCCGTCTCGTCGCCCGCTATCGGCTGGTCCTGATCGCGACCCTGGTGGCCCTCGTCGGGCTCGGCGGGGTCGCGGCGCTGCTCGCGTCGCGCGTCTCGAGCGTCGACGTCGTCGAGCCCCCGTCGTTCAAGCGGGACATCGTGCTCTGCCTCGACGTCTCGGGGTCGATGACCGAGGTCGACTCGCAGATCGTCGAGACCTTCGGTCGGCTGGCGGAGGGGCTCGACGGCGAGCGGATCGGACTCTCGCTGTTCGACAGCTCGTCGGTGACGGCCTTCCCGCTGACCGACGACTACGACTTCGTCCGCACCCAGCTCGAGCTCTACCGCCAGTCGTTCGACACCGTCGGAGAAGAGGGCACGCGGTACTGGTCGGGCACCGACCTCGGCGAGGGGGCCAGTCTGATCGGCGACGGTCTGGCTTCGTGCGTGCTCGGCTTCGACGACGACGGCGAGAGCACCAGACCCCGCTCGGTCATCCTCGCGACCGACAACTACGTCAACGGCGAGGCGCTCGTCACCCTGCCCGAGGCCGGCGAGCTCGCGACCGACCGCGACGTCCGCGTCTACGCCCTCAACCCGGCCGACTACTCGACCGACGCCGTCGCCGATCAGGTCGCGACCGAGCTGAAGACGACCGTCGAGGCTACCGACGGCGCCTACTACGCCCTCGACGACGACACGAGCGTCGCGAGCATCGTCGAGCAGATCGACGCGCGCGAGGCCGGCCTGTTCACCGGCGCCCGGCGCCTCGTGGTCACCGACGACCCCGTCGGCCTCGCGATCGCCGGTCTCGTGGCCGCGCTGGCCGCCCTGGTGCTCCTCTGGCGGGTGCGGCTGTGACGTCGATCGTCTTCGACCCCGTGCTGCCGACGTGGCTGCTGGCCGTCGCCGGGGTCCTCCTCGGCGGGTTCGCGGTCTGGCGTCTCGTGGCCGAGCGGCGCGGTCGTCGGCTCGCAGCCGCCTGGGCGCGCCGCCTGGTCGTCGTCGGTCTGCTCGTGGTGATCGCGGCGCGGCCGGGGCTGCCCGGCGGGTCGGCGCAGGCGTCGTCCGCCGACCTCAACGTCTTCTTCGTCGTCGACACCACGTCGAGCATCGCCGCCGAAGACTGGGGCGAGGGCGAGCCGAGACTCGACGGCGTGCGCGCCGACGTGACGGACATCGCCGAGCAGCTGGCCGGCGCCCGGTTCTCGCTCATCTCGTTCGACAGCACCGCCGTGCTGCGGACCCCGCTCACGGACGACGCGGCGGCCGTCGTGACGGCCGCCGAGGTCATGAACCGCGAGATCACGTACTACTCGACCGGCAGCTCGATCAGCGAGGCGAACGACCTCCTGGCAGAGCGTCTGGCCGAGGCACGCGAGACCGACCCCGGGCGCGCCAACGTGGTCTACTACCTGGGCGACGGCGAGCAGACCGCCGACGCCGAACCCGAGTCGTTCGACGAGGCCGCCGGCGACGTCGACGGCGGAGCCGTCTTCGGCTACGGCACCGACGAGGGCGGGCGGATGAAGGTCTTCGACGGCTACGGCGATGACTACTCGGCCGACGAGTACATCGTCGACGGCACGCGGGCCGGGTCTCCCGACGCGGTGTCCCGCATCGACGAGGAGGCGCTGGGCGCCATCGCGACGCAGCTCGGCGTCCCGTACGTGCACCGTGACGCCGCCACCCCGGTCGATTCCGCCGTCGCCGACGCGCGCGACGGGCGGGTCACCTCGACCGACGCCCGCGCCGAGAACGTCACCGAGCTGTACTGGATCGCCGCGGTGCCCCTCTTCCTGCTGGTGCTCGTCGACATCGCGCTCGTGCTGCGCGCGCTCGGCGAGATCCGCGGGGGGCGGCGGGACGAGTCGACCCGCGCCTCCCCGGCTCCGGTCCCGTCGGCGAGGTCGAGATCGTGACGGCGCTGCTCGGGCCGCCGCCCGTCGACGACCGCGGCCCCTCGGCGCTCGACGACGACGGGATCGCCGCCTACCGACGGAGACTCCGACGGCGACTGCTCGGCTGGTCGCTGCCGGTGGTGCTCGTGGTGCTGCTCGTCGCGCTCAAGCTGCTCAGCATGCCCGTGTTCGCGGGGCTGACGCAGTGGGCCTACGCCGATCGCGCCTACGAGCGCAGCACGACCCTGAGCGAGCCGCTCGGCGTCGCGAACCTCGTCGAGCCCTGGGTGCACCACTTCGACCGCGGCACCGGCTACGCGCAGATCGGCGTGCTCGACGTCGCCCGGCGCGAGTTCGGCACCGCGCTCGAGCTGGCACCCGACGACCCGACCATCTCGTGCGTCATCCGCACCGACCTCGTGCTCACCATCGAGGCGCAGGGCGACGCGGCGCTGCTCGAACTCCGGTACGACGACGCCGAGGCGCTGTTCCTCGAGGGCGCGAAGGCCATCGACGAGGCTCCCGAGGGCTGCTTCCAGCCCCCCGAGCAGCAGGGCGCGCCCGACACGTCCGAACCGCTCGAAGAGGCCGACGGCCGTCTCGGCGAGAAGGAGCAGGAGGCGCAGCGCGAGCAGCAGGGCGGCGACCCGCAGCAGGGCGACGAGGGGGAGCCCGAGGGCGGCGACGCCGACGAGGGGGACGGAGGCGGCAGCGGGTCCGCCGACCCCCTCGACCGCTTGCGCGAGCAGGGCGAGCAGAGCCAGCGCGACCAGCAGCAGGAGAACGACCGTCAGCGGTACTACGAGCAGAACCCGGGGGAGTACGACGGGCGACCCTGGTGAGCCCCGACCGTCGCCGCCGCCGGGTGCGCCCCTAAACTGGAGCGGTGTCCACACGCCTCTCCCAGCTCTTCGTCCGCACCCTCCGTGAAGATCCCTCCGATGCCGAGGTGACGAGCCACCGGCTCCTCGTCCGCGCCGGCTACATCCGACGCCAGGCCCCGGGCGTGTTCGCCTGGCTGCCGCTCGGTCTCCGGGTCAAGGCCAAGATAGAGGCCGTCATCCGCGACGAGATGACCGCCGCCGGCGCTCAGGAGGTGCACTTCCCCGCTCTGCTGCCGCGCGAGCCCTATGAGGTCACCGGCCGCTGGGTCGAGTACGGCGATGCGCTGTTCCGCCTGAAAGACCGCAAGGGGGGCGACTACCTGCTCGCGCCGACGCATGAAGAGGCCTTCACGCTGCTGGTCAAAGACCTCTACTCGTCGTACAAAGACCTGCCCCTGACGCTCTTCCAGATCCAGGACAAGTACCGCGACGAGGCGCGTCCGCGTGCCGGGCTCCTGCGCGGTCGCGAGTTCACCATGAAGGACGCCTACTCGTTCGACGTGTCCGACGCCGGTCTCGACGCGAGCTACCAGGCCCAGCGCGACGCCTACGAGCGCATCTTCACGCGACTCGGTCTCGAGTACGTGATCGTCAAGGCCGACGCCGGGGCGATGGGGGGCTCGCGCAGCGAGGAGTTCCTGCACCCGACGGCCGTCGGCGAAGACACCTTCGTGCGCTCCGCAGGCGGCTACGCGGCCAACGTCGAGGCCTTCACGACCGTCGTGCCCGAGTCGATCGCCCTCGAGGGTCTGCCCGAGGCGCGCGAGCTCGAGCCCGCCGACACGCCGACGATCGCGTCGCTCGTCGACCAGCTCAACGAGAGCCACCCCCGGGCCGACGGCCGTGACTGGACGGCGGGCGACACGCTCAAGAACGTCGTCGTGGCGCTGAGTCACCTCGACGGCTCGCGCGAGCTCGTCGTCGTCGGGCTGCCCGGCGACCGCGACGTCGACATGAAGCGACTCGAGGTGGCGTTCGCACCGGCCGAGGTCGACGCGGCGGGCGACGCCGACTTCGCGAAGAACCCCGTGCTCGTCAAGGGCTACCTCGGCCCGCAGGTGCTCGGACTCGAGTCGGACTCGGGCATCCGCTACGTCGTCGACCCCCGCGTCGTCGAGGGCTCCGCCTGGGTCACCGGGGCGAACCGCCAGGGCGTGCACGTCTCCGGTCTGGTCGCCGGTCGCGACTTCACCCCCGACGCCGTCATCGAGGCCGCCCAGGTGCGCGAGGGCGACCCCGCCCCCGACGGCTCCGGTCCCATCGAGACGGCGCGCGGCATGGAGATCGGCCACGTCTTCCAGCTGGGTCGCAAGTACGCCGAGGCGCTGGGGCTCAAGGTGCTCGACGAGAACGGCAAGCAGGCCACGGTGACGATGGGCTCGTACGGCATCGGCGTGACCCGCATCCTGGCCGTCATCGCCGAGTCGAACAACGACGAGAAGGGGCTCGTCTGGCCCGCGAACGTGGCGCCCTTCGACGTCCACGTCGTCGCGACCGGTAAGGACCCGGTCGTGTTCGAGGTCGCCGAGAAGCTCACGGCCGATCTCGAGGCGCATCGACTCGACGTCCTCTACGACGACCGCCCCAAGGTCTCGCCCGGGGTCAAGTTCGGCGACGCCGAGCTGCTGGGCGTCCCGCAGATCGTCGTCGTCGGACGCTCCGCCGGCGAGGGGATCGTCGAGCTCTGGGATCGCCGCACCGGTGAGCGGACCCCCGTGCCCGTGGCCGAGGCGGTCGCGACCCTCTCGGCTCCCCGCACCGTCTGAGCGGCGGTCGACCCGCGCCTCCTCGGCTCCGAGCCCAGGAGGCGCGGGTCGACCGGGCCGGCCGTCCCGCGGTCGCCCCTCACTCGGGTACCGTAGGGGGATGCTGTGTGC
>Ga0265797_10008911_pt1 | contig 13207 bp, 12 predicted proteins | sample P2T30metagenome_FD_192433 | JGI IMG/M metagenome (GOLD analysis project Ga0265797, IMG submission 192433) | Plant litter microbial communities from East Loma Ridge, Irvine, California - P2 T30 | ecosystem: Environmental > Terrestrial > Plant litter > Unclassified | place: USA: California... | reverse complement strand
TGCCGCTGCGCTTCGGCGAATTCGGCCAGTGCCACCGCAACGAGCCGTCCGGCGCGCTGCACGGCCTGATGCGTGTGCGCGGCTTTACCCAGGATGACGGTCACATTTTCTGTACCGAAGAGCAGGTCGAGCGCGAAGTCACGTCGTTCCACGCCCAGGCCATGGCCGTGTATGACGACTTCGGCTTTACCAATATCGACGTCAAGCTGGCGCTGCGTCCGGACAACCGCATCGGTTCCGACGAAGTCTGGGATCAGGCCGAAGAATCGCTGCGCTCGGCGCTGCGCGCTTGCGGCGTGAGCTGGACCGAGTTGCCGGGCGAGGGCGCGTTCTATGGTCCGAAGATCGAATATCATCTGAAGGACAGCCTGGGTCGCCCATGGCAGGTGGGCACCGTGCAAGTCGACTTCTCGATGCCCGGTCGCCTTGGCTCCGAGTATGTGGCGGAAGACAACACCCGCCGTGTGCCGGTGATGCTGCACCGTGCGATCGTCGGTTCGATGGAACGTTTCATCGGGATCCTGATCGAAAACTACGCGGGCGCGTTGCCGCTGTGGCTGGCGCCGGTGCAAGTGGCGGTGCTCAATATCTCGGATGCACAGGCCGACTACGTGAAAGAAGTCGAGGCCAAGCTGCGCGCGGCAGGCCTGCGTGTTCACGCGGATTTGCGCAACGAGAAAATCACCTATAAAATACGCGAACATTCCGTCCAAAAACTGCCGTACATCCTCGTTGTTGGGGATAAAGAAAAGGACGCGAACACCGTGGCTGTGCGAGCCCGAGGCAATGTCGATCTGGGCGTGATGTCCGTCGATGCACTCGTGGAACGTCTGGTGGGCGAAGTCGCCGCCAAGACGAAGTAACGCCAGCCAAATTTCAATACGTTCAAAGGAAACAACATAGCTACTGACAAGAATAATCGCATCAATGGCGAGATCACCCATCCCGAAATGCGTTTGAACGGTGTAGAGAACGAGCCATTGGGCATCGTTTCTCTGGCCGACGCGTTCCGTATGGCCGAAGAATTGAATGTCGACCTGGTCGAGATCGCGCCGAACGCGGTCCCTCCGGTTTGCCGCCTGATGGACTACGGCAAATTCAAGTATTCGGAGCAAAAGAAAGCGCACGAAGCCAAGCTCAAGCAAAAGATCATCCAGGTCAAGGAAGTCAAATTCCGCCCGGGCACCGATGACGGCGACTACAACATCAAGTTGCGTAACCTCATCAAGTTCCTGGAAGAAGGCGACAAGGCCAAGATCACGCTGCGTTTCCGCGGCCGTGAAATGGCCCACCAGGATATCGGCATGCGCGTGCTGGAGCGTCTGCGCACGGATCTCGATGCAGTCGGTCAGGTGGAGCAGTTCCCAAAACTCGAAGGTCGCCAGATGATCATGGTGGTCGCGCCGAGGAAGAAGAAGTAATTCTTCGCTGAGGAATATGCAGAGCCGGGTTCGCGGCGCAGCTGAAAAGCCTGCGGCGCGGCCCGGTTTTGTTGCGTCTGTATGGGTTGCGTGTACAGGGATGATGCCTGCGCTCGCCTGAACTCCTGCACGCCGAGCCGTCGTTCCCGCGAAGGCGGGAACCCAAGGCCTGCGCCAATGGCGATGCTGCAGCGGAGCTCCGGTGTCGCGCGAAGCAGCCGCTGTGGATGCAAACTTGGGCACCCGCCTGCGCGGGTGCGACGTTGGTACGTGTCGGGTAATGCGAGCTCTGCGGTTCGGGTGTCTCGGTCAGTCCCCCTTTATTGCCCACAACTATCCCAGCGCACATAAGCTGTGCTACAATCTTCGATTCCTGTTTGCGACAAGCAGGTTGTAGCAGACTTAGCTTCTGCTGCAAAACAAGTGAAAGTAGGCATCTAAGAGCAGCGTCGCTGCCACCTGCAATCCTGTTACATATGAGACTGTCCGTGAGGACAGATGACTATGCCAAAAATGAAAACCAAAAGCAGCGCGAAGAAACGTTTTCGCGTGCGTCCGGGCGGTACTGTGAAATCGGGTATGGCGTTCAAGCGTCACATCCTGACCAAGAAGACCACCAAGAACAAGCGCCAACTGCGCGGCACCCGCAACATCAATGCAGCAGACGTCACGTCCGTCTACCGCATGATGCCATCTGCTTAATCTCACACTAAGGAGCTACTATGCCTAGAGTTAAACGTGGGGTTACAGCACGTGCCCGTCATAAAAAGGTTCTTGATCTTGCCAAGGGCTACCGCGGTCGCCGCAGCAAGGTATATCGTGTTGCCAAGCAAGCAGTCATGCGCGCTGGCCAATACGCATACCGCGATCGTCGCAACAAGAAGCGCGTCTTCCGCGCACTGTGGATCACCCGTATCAACGCGGCATCGCGTTCGCACGGCATGACCTACAGCGTGTTCATGAACGGTCTGAAAAAGTCCGCGATTGAACTGGACCGTAAAGTCCTGGCCGACATGGCTGTGCATGACAAGCCGGCATTCGCCGCGATTGTCAGCGCCGTCAAGGCCAAGCTGGCTGCTTAATACAAGTTAAGCTGCTGAGCAATATGGTGCCGCGCCCATCGCTGGGCGTGGCGCACAAAGAAGCGGGGCAAGGTTCACACCTGTGCCCCGTTTTTGATTCTGGCGTCTCCCGCCAACGAAAAACAGGAAAAGAACAAGCATGAACTTGGAACAACTCGTCGTCGCGGCCCGGGCCGACTTCGCGGGGGCGCCGGACGCCGCCGCGCTTGAAAATGCGAAAGCCAAGTACCTGGGCAAGACCGGCCAGGTGACCGACCTGATGAAGGGTCTGGGCAAGCTCGATCCCGATGCGCGCAAGGCGCAGGGCGCCCTCATCAATGCCGCCAAAGAACAAATCGAACAGGCATTGACTGCGCGCCGCGATGCGCTCGCCGAGGCGCAGTTGCAGGCGCGCCTGTCGATGGAAGCCATCGACGTGACGCTCCCGGGCCGTGGCCGCTCGAAGGGCGGCATCCACCCCGTGATGCGCACCTGGGAGCGGGTCGAGCAGATCTTCCGCTCGATCGGTTTCGATGTGGCCGACGGCCCCGAGATCGAAAACGACTGGACCAATTTCACCGCGCTGAACAGCCCCGAGAATCACCCGGCCCGTTCGATGCAGGACACCTTCTACATCGACGGCAACGACACCACCGGCAAGCCGCTGCTGCTGCGCACGCACACGAGCCCGATGCAGGTGCGTTATGCACGCACGCACACGCCGCCGATCAAGGTCATCGCACCGGGCCGCACCTACCGTGTCGACAGCGACGCGACCCATTCGCCGATGTTCCACCAGGTCGAAGGCCTGTGGATCGGCGAGAACATCAGCTTTGCCGACCTCAAGGGCGTGTACCTGAACTTCGTCCAGGCCTTCTTCGAGACCGACGACCTGCAGGTGCGCTTCCGTCCATCGTATTTCCCGTTCACCGAACCGTCGGCCGAGATCGACATCGCGTTCGGCTCGGGCCCGCTCAAGGGCCGCTGGCTCGAAGTGTCGGGCGCCGGCCAGGTGCATCCGACGGTGGTGCGCAACTTCGGGCTCGACCCGGAAAAATTCATCGGCTTTGCGTTCGGCTCCGGCCTCGAGCGCCTGACGATGCTGCGTTACGGAATCAGCGACCTGCGCCTGTTCTACGAAGGCGACCTGCGCTTCCTGAAGCAGTTCAATTAATTCGACGCTGAGGCAAAAAGATTATGCAATTCTCCGAAAACTGGCTCCGCTCGATCGTCAACCCGCAGATCAGCTCCGAAGAGCTGTCGCACCTGCTCACCATGTCGGGCCTCGAAGTGGAAGAGGTCGAAGCTGTTGCGCCGCCGTTCTCGAACGTGGTCGTGGCCGAAGTCAAGGAAGTGGTCAAGCATCCGAACGCCGACCGCCTGAACGTGTGCCAGGTCGATGTCGGCACCGGCACGCTGCTGAACATCGTGTGCGGCGCGCCGAACGTGCGCGCCGGCATGAAGGCGATCTGCGCCAAGGCCGGCGCCGTGCTGCCCCCTGGCGCCGACGGCAAGGGCTTTGAAATCAAGGTTGGCCAGCTGCGCGGCGTCGAGTCGCAGGGCATGATGTGCTCGAGCAAAGAGCTGGGCATCTCCGAAGAGAGCAATGGCTTGATGGAACTGGCGCCAGATGCGCCGATTGGCCAGAGCATTCGCGATTACCTGGGCCTGGACGACCTGAAGTTTACGATCAAGCTCACCCCGAACAAGGCCGATTGCCTGTCGGTGCTTGGTGTGGCGCGCGAAGTGTCGGCATTGACCGGTACCCCGCTGACGCTTGAGCCAACCCGCACCGTTGCCGTCAACAGCGACGAAATCCTGCCGGTAAAAGTCTCGGCGCCGGATCTGTGCGGCCGTTTCGCCGGCCGCGTGATCCGCGGCCTGAACGCCCGCGCGGCCACGCCGGACTGGATGAAGCGCCGCCTGGAACGCAGCGGCCAGCGCTCGGTGTCGGCCCTGGTCGACATCTCCAATTACGTGATGCTCGAAGTGGGCCGTCCGTCGCACGTGTTCGATCTGGCCAAAATCCACGGCAGCCTGGACGTACGCTGGGGCAAGACCGGCGAATCGCTCAAGCTCCTGAATGGCAATACCGTTGCCGTCGACGAGTGGGTCGGCGTGATCGCCGACGAGCAGCAGCTCGAATCGCTGGCCGGCATCATGGGCGGCGATTCCACCGCCGTGTCGCTCGACACGACCGACATCTATCTGGAAGCGGCATTCTGGTGGCCGAACGCCGTCCAGGGCCGTGCGCGCCGTTTCAATTTCTCGACCGATGCCGCGCACCGTTTCGAGCGTGGCGTCGATTACGCGACCGTACCCGAACACCTCGAGCGCATCACCGCGCTGTTGATCGAGATCTGCGGCACCCCGGGCAGCAAGGTCGGCCCGGTCGACGACCAGATCGTCAATCTGCCAGTGCGCACGCCCGTGGCGCTGCGCACCGCGCGCGCCGCGCAAGTGATTGGCGTGCCGCTGACCGATGACGTCATTGCCGACATCTTCACGCGCCTGCAGCTGGGCTTCGTGCAGGAAGAGGGCGTCTTCCACGTCACGGCGCCAACGTACCGTTTCGACATCGAGATCGAGGAAGACCTGATCGAGGAAGTCGCGCGCGTGTATGGCTTCGAGAACATCCCGACCCGGCCGCCAACCGCACCGAGCGCGATGCTGATCGAACCGGAAGACACCCGCTCGCTGTTCGCGATCCGCCATCAGCTGGCTGACTTGGGCTTCCAGGAAGTGGTCAACATGAGCTTCGTGGAGAGCGCGTGGGAGCACGATTTCGCCGGCAACGTCGAACCGATCCGCCTGCAAAACCCGATCGCCAGCCAGCTCAGCGTGATGCGTTCTTCGCTGATCGGCAGCCTGGTCGCCAACGTGCGCTACAACATCAACCGCAAGGCCGGCCGCGTGCGCGCGTTCGAAGTCGGCGGCGTGTTCAAGCGCAACGCGGCGATCATGGATGGCCCGCTGACCGTGGCTGGCTACGACCAGCCGAAGCGCGTCGCTGCCATTGCCTATGGCCCGGCGCTCGACGAGCAGTGGGACGTCGCCACGCGCGCCGTCGATTTCTTCGACCTGAAGGCCGACCTGGAAGCGCTGTTCGCGCCGCGCCAGCTGCGTTTCTCGAAGGCCGAACATCCGGCGCTGCACCCGGGGCGCTCGGCGATTGTCGAACTCGACGGCCAGCAGATCGGCGTGATCGGCGAACTGCATCCGCGCTGGCTGCAAAAGTACGATCTGCCGCAAGCGCCGGTCGTGTTCGAGGTCGATGCCGAGGCGCTGCGCGGTCGTACCGTGCCGGCGTACAGCGAGATTTCTAAGTTCCCGGGCGCCACACGCGACCTGGCGCTGGTGGTGAAACAGGATGTGCCGGCCCAGTCCGTGCTCGATGCTTTCATGGCTGAAATCGCCGTAAATCCTATGGGCAAGATCGTGCAAGCCGTTGTTTTGTTTGATGAATATCGCGGCAAGGGTCTCGAGGCGGATGAAAAAAGCCTTGCTTTCCGCTTTAGCTTGCAAGATACTCAATCGACACTGCAGGACGATGCGGTCGACGCCATCATGGCGGCGATCCTTGCCACTGCTTCAACCAAACTGAACGCGAAGCTGCGTGCATAAAGCATATGAAAACTGACAGCACAGCCGCCCCAAGCGGTTTTGCTGTCGTTGCAGCATCGATTGACTTACGGGCAGGGCTTCAAAATTAACAATAACGACCTTGATTCGACCGTGTTCCAGGAGGCGCTGGTTGCCGACCTGGATCGTGCAATGCTGGTGGCGCGCGTGCGTAAAGAAGCTGAACAGTCACTGCCGACCCTGACCAAGGCCGAGCTGGCCGAGCTCCTGTTCGAGCAGGTTGGCCTGAACAAGCGCGAAGCCAAGGACATGGTCGAGACCTTCTTCGACGAGATCCGCAACGCGCTCGAGCGCGGCGAAGCGGTCAAGCTGTCGGGCTTCGGCAATTTCCAGTTGCGCGACAAGCCGCAGCGGCCGGGCCGCAATCCAAAAACCGGGGAAGAGATCCCCATTACGGCGCGCCGCGTCGTGACGTTCCACGCCAGCCAGAAACTCAAGGCCATGGTGGAAGAAGCCGGGCCGGGCAATTCGGGCTCGGGCTCGATGGCGCGCGCAGCCTGATTAGACAATGAACGACCGACCGAACAAGACCGAACTGACCGTGCTGCCCTCGATTCCGGCCAAGCGTTATTTCACGATTGGTGAAGTCAGTGAGTTGTGCGGTGTCAAACCTCACGTGCTGCGCTACTGGGAGCAGGAATTTACCCAGCTAAAGCCAGTCAAACGTCGTGGCAACCGCCGTTATTACCAGCACCACGAAGTGCTGCTGATCCGGCGCATCCGCGAATTGCTGTACGAGCAGGGCTTCACGATCAGCGGCGCACGCAACCGGCTCGACCATCGCGCCGTCGTCGTGGCCGAGCTCCATGAAGAGCGCCTGCTCGACATCACGCCGGCAATCGATGGCGAAAAACTGCGCGCCGGTTTGCTGGACATCCTCGATCTGCTCAAAAACGGATCCCGGCCGGCCTAGTTGCGCCGGCCTTCGCATCACGCCATCGGCAAGAATGCCGCGCCGGATTGCGCCGGCCCTGTGGCGAACCCACAGGCAGCGGGTCGTCGCCGGGTCAATCGCTCACGTTTGATCACTCAGGCATTCGTACCGCTGTTGAAGGCAGGCCCCGGAGTGTTAAAATGTCACTCGCGCGATGCTGAACGACACGCATGAACCGGGCGGAGCAGATCCGGCACTTTCCTGCGCACGGAAAATTTAAGGGAAGACAATGATACGCGTTGCCATTTGTGACGATCACCAGATAGTACGAGCAGGATTCAAGCAGATTTTTTCGTCGTCGGGCGACTTTGAAGTCGTGGCCGAAGGCGCTACCGGCCGCGAGGCTCTCGACATCGCGCGCCGCGAGATTTGCGACGTGCTGCTGCTCGATATCGCCATGCCTGATCAAAGCGGCATCGATATCCTTCGCACGATCCGTCAGGGGCAACCCAATCTGCCGGTGCTGATCCTGTCCGGTTACCCGGCCCAGCAATACGCGCTGAACCTGTTCAAGATGGGCGCCAATGGTTACCTGAACAAGGAATGCGAAGCGGATGAACTGAAAACCGCCGTGCGCACCGTGTTCCAGGGTCGTCGTTATGTGTCGTCGACCGTCGGCGAATTGCTGGCGCAGAGTTTCGACCGCGATCCCAACACCGCGCTGCACACCGAGTTGTCCGACCGCGAATTCCAGGTATTCCTGCGCCTGGCGAAGGGCGCTACCGTGTCCGACATCGGCAATGCACTGTCGCTGTCGATCAAGACCGTGTCCACCTACCGTACCCGGATCATGGAAAAAATGGGCCTGCAGTCCAATTCCGACTTGACCTATTACGCGATGAAGAACAATCTGCTCGATTAAGAGCCCTCTGATTTTTCTTATCGGATTCATCCCACAACGCGCTTCGGCGCGTTTTGTCATTCATGCACGAGGAATGCCAGTTTGCACTTGCTCACCGCTTCAGATGCAATAAATAGTTACGTCAGGCCATTTTACGGCGCAACAATCTGTCCTTACGGGTAAAATGCGAGGCCGCGTTGTGAGCGTGAAAGGAAGTCTGGATGTACTTTTCAACCACCCTGGCCGAGCGCCCGGCCCGTAGTCTTCCCCTTCACAAGTCCCTGCTGTGCCTAGTTTGCGTGGTTCTGCTTGTGGTCAACGGTGTGTTCTTGCTGCGCAATCTCGATGATCTGCGCGCCGCCAATGCATTGCAAGCGCAGACGGCGCAAGTCTCCGACGAGTTGCAATACCTGAATCTGCTCGTCACCGATGCTGAAACCAGCCTGCGCGGGTATTTCCTGTCAAACGACGAAGTCTATCTGGGCCCGCTGCGCGGCGCCCCGCAGCAGATCGATGCGCAGATCCGTGCATTGAGCGTCTTGCTGGCTGATAACCCCTCCCAAACCAGGAACCTGGCGCAGTTGCGCACGCTTGTCCAGCGCAAGCTCGCCTTGCTGCACCAGTCGCTCGAAGTCTTCCGCCAAGGTGGTCTCGACGACATCGTCGCCATCGCCGCCTCGCCCGATGACCGCGCGCAGATGGATGAGATTCGCCTGCAAGTGGTGATCATGACGCGTGAACAGAACGAGTTGCTTATGTCGCGCACGGCCGGTTTTTACCAGCAATACCGGCACACCGCCCTGTTCGGTATCGGCATCAATGCGGCCGCGATCATCATGCTGCTGCTGTTTTATAAATTGGTCGAGCGCGCATTCGTTGCGCGCCTCGACGCCGAGCGCGCCCTGCAGCAGACCAACGATGGCCTCGAACATATTGTTGCAGAACGCACGGCGCAACTGTCGGTGCTGTCGCGCCATTTGATCAGGGTCTCCGAAGAAGAAAAATCGCGCCTGGCGCGCGAGCTGCACGATGAAATGGGCGCCAACCTGACAGCGATCGGCATCGACCTGGCCACCGTCATTGAAGGTTTGCGCACGAGCGAGCCGGAATTGGCGGACAAACTGGGCCGCGCCCGTCGCACGCTGGTCGACACGGTACAACTCAAGCGTCGCATCATCGAAAATCTACGGCCGAGCTTGCTCGACAATATGGGGCTCTCGGCCGCGCTGCAAAGCTATTGCGCCGACTATGCGCGCGTAACCTCGCTCGATTGCGATGCCCTGATCGACCCGGAAGCCGATGGCGCCGGTCCAACCCAAGCCATCGCGCTATTCCGTATCACGCAAGAGGCCCTGAACAATATCGCCAAATATGCCAAGGCCCGCAATGTGATCGTCAACTTGACCCATGAACCGGAAGGCTGGGGCCTGGAAATCACCGATGACGGCATTGGCATCCCGGAAGGGACGATGGCCAGGACAAAATCGCACGGTCTGCTCGGCATGCGTGAGCGCGCCTTGCTATTGGGCGGGACCCTGGTGGTGGAGCGGGGTGTCAATGGGGTGGGAACTTGTGTGCGCGCCTTGATTCCGACGGCAGCCCCGGGGGGCAATGAAGAGGCGGGAAATCACTCCACACCGCCGGCCCTCGCGCAGAACGCCGGGCCGGAACGACAGGATTCGCTGCCGCAAGGGGCAGCGAACCCAGGCTGATAACTTAGCGCGCGACGTCCGACAGCAGACGGTCGTATTCCGACTTGGCGACCTTGTAGCACTCGCCAGCGTAGTCTTCGAGGCCAGCACGGTCGAGCACGGTGATATTACCGCGGCGATACTGGATCAGGCCTTCGTCCTGCAGCTTGCCGGCGGCAGCAGTGATGCTCTCGCGGCGCACACCCAGCATGATCGAGATCAGTTCCTGGGTCACTTTCAGTTCGTTGCTTGCCGAGCGATCCAGGCGGTCGAGCAACCAGCGGCACAGCTTCTGTTCGATCGAGCTGTGACGGCCGCCGACGGCGTTCTGCGCCATCTGGGCGAACAGGGCGTTGGTGTAGCGCATCAGCAGCTGTGGCAGGGCGCCGCCGCGGTTGAAGGCGTCACGCAGGTACTGAGTACGCAGGCGGTAGCCGTAGCCGGCGCTTTGCACCACCGCCGAGCAGGTAGCGCGCTCACCCATGAACAGCGACACACCGACTGCGCCTTCGTGGCCGACCACCGCGATCTCGGTCGTGGCGCCATCTTCCATCACATACAGCAGCGACACGATTGCGGTCGTCGGGAAATACACGTATTCGAGTTTGCTGCCATACTCGAACAGTTCTTTACCGAAGGGCATCGCCACCAGTTCGAGGTGGTCGAACATCTCTTCGAGATCCTGGCGCGGCAGGGCTGCCAGCAATTCATTTTGTTGGGTACCGCTGTAGCTGACGATCGGTTTCGACGCGGACTTCAGTGCCTCACTCGTGGCAGGGGTCTGGCTTTTTGCTTTTTGGGTAATACCAGCAAGTTGAGTGTTGTTCATTTTATGTCCTCTTGTGTCTATCGTGCGTCGGGTGCGATTCAGTCGGCGTATCGTGCTTGCCTTGTCGCGATGTGTCTACTTTACGTCCACCGTCTGTTGCCGCACATAAGACATGTAGTCGCCCCGGTGTAGGTTGCAAGCATCATCACGTGTCAGTCCAGTCCTACTGGGAGAAATCGCTGTTTTGCCCGAAACTTCCGTTATATTTTGTTACGGAAACAAAAAATAACGCATAATTCGCGGTGCTGGCGGTGATGTTCACCGCCCAAAAAACAGGATTTTCCTACACGATGGGGCTTCAGATTCTCCTGGTAGAAGACGATGCGGTGCTTGCCGACGGTTTGTTGCGGGCACTGCAGGCGCAAGACATGGCGGTGACGCTGGTGCGCGACGGCCTGGCCGCCGACGCCGCGCTGCAATCCGGCGGTGTCGATGTGGCGGTGCTCGACATCGGCCTGCCCGGCATCGACGGCTTCGAGGTCGTGCGCCGCCTGCGCGCGCGCGGCGCCGCCACCCCTGTGCTGCTGCTGACCGCCCGCGACGCCGTCGAAGACCGCGTACGCGGCCTGGAAACCGGCGCCGACGATTACCTGGTCAAACCGTTTGCCACCGCCGAACTGGTCGCACGCATCCGCGCGCTGGCGCGCCGCCACGCGCCGCTGTCGTCCGTCATCACCCTCGGCCGCCTGAGCCTGGACAGCGCCACGCGCCGCGCGCGCGTCGGCGAACACGCCGTCGAGTTGTCAGTGCGCGAGTGGGGCGTGCTCGAATACCTGCTGCAGCACGCCGGCCGGGTCGTCTCCAAACAGCAGATCATCGACGCCATCCTGCCGTGGGGCGACGACGTGACGCCCAACGCGGTGGAAGTCTATGTGTCGCGCCTGCGCCTGAAGCTCGACGGCGCCGACGTGGCGATCCGGACCATTCGCGGTTTCGGCTACCTGCTCGAAGCGGCCGCGTGATCGCTCTCCTGCAATGAACAGCATCCGACTGCGCCTGCTGAAATGGTTGGTCGGCCCGATCCTGCTCGTCAATCTCGTGCTGGCCGCGCTGGTCGCGGGCCTGGCCTGGACGCCGGCCCAGGTCGCCTTCGACGCCGGCCTCATGGACGGAGCAAACGCCCTGGCCGGGCGCGTGGCCGCTGGTGGCGCGGCCCGCCTGCCGCCGGTACCGAGCGGGGCTGCGGGCGCCGCCAGTGAGCGCGGCTGGTTCGTGGTGCGCGATGAACAAGGCCGGTATGTCGCCGGCGCCACCGGTTTCCCCTTACTGCGCCCCGGTGCGCCGGCGTACGATGCCGAGGTCGACGGCGAGCCGGTGCGCGTCGCCGCGCTGGCCGTGGCGACGCCGGGCGGCGTGCGCCATGTGGGCGTGGCGCGCACGCTGCGCCAGCGCCTGGACGTGCGCGCCGCCATCGTGCGCTCGCTGGTCGTGCTCGTCTCGCTCGTGACGATCACGCTCGTTGGCGTGGTCTGGCTGTCGGTGGGTAATGGCTTGCGGCCCCTTGCGCGCATCCGTGCGGAACTCGCCGCGCGCGGACCGGGCGACCTCGCGCCCATTCCCACCGATGGCGTGCCGTATGAAATTGCCCCGGTCGTGAACGGTTTCAACGACCTGCTCGACAAGGTCGAGGCCGGCGCGCGGGCGCAGCGCGATTTTCTGGCCGACATGGCGCACCAGTTGCGCACGCCGCTGGCCGGCTTGCAACTGCAGCTCGAATGGCTGCATGCGCGCCATGCACAGGACGCCGACACGGTACGCTCGCTCGACATGATGGGCCTGGCCAACGAGCGCATGATCCGCCAGGTCAACCAGTTGCTGGCGCTGGCGCGTGCCAGGGAAGGGCGGCCGGGCGAACCGCGCGCCGCGCTTGACCTGGCGCTGCTGGTCCAGGAATCGATCCAGTTCTTCGTCGAGAAGGCGGCGCGCAAGTCGATCGACCTCGGCTTTGAGCTGGCGCCGGCGCCACTGACCGGGGACGCGTTCCAGCTGCGCGACCTGATCGACAACCTGGTCGACAATGCGCTGCGCTACACGCCCGACGGCGGACAGGTGACAATCGGCTGCGGCGTCGACGCCGGGGCGACGCTGCTGACCGTGGTCGACTCCGGTCCCGGCATTCCGGCCGCGCGCCGCGCCGCCGTGTTCGAGCGCTTTGTACGTCTCGACGACAAGACCACGGGCAGCGGACTCGGCCTGGCGATCGTGCGCGACATCGCGCTGGCCCACGGCGCCACCATCACGCTGGCCGATGCGCCGGCGGGCGGCACTCGCGTGACGGTGCGGTTTGGCGCCAGGCCGGCAAGGTAATGCACTGAAACACGGAGATTTTGCGCACTTGTCAGCGTTTTGTCAGCCTTTCCTCAGGGAAATGACAGCAAGGCGGGTTATCATTCCTTCTGGCAACATTTTAGGCGAACGCTCGCCGCCAGGAGAAACCCATGCAACAGCGCCAGTCCGGCTTTACCCTCGTCGAGCTCATGATCGTGGTGGCGATCATCGGCATTCTCGGCGCGATCGCGATGCCGTCATATACGAGCTATGTCACGCGCGCCCGCCTGGTCGAGGCGCATACCGCACTGGCCTCGACGCAGCCGAAACTCGAACAGTACTGGTCGAACAACCGCAAGTACGACGACTTCGCCCAGGTGCCGGCCGACAGCGCCAATTTCACTTACGAACTCGACGACGCCGACGCCAGCAGCTATCTGCTCGTTGCCACCGGCCGCGCCGCCGCCGCCGGCTTCGTGTACACCCTCGACCAGTCCGGCAAGCGCGCCACCACGGGCGT
>Ga0265797_10008907_pt1 | contig 13211 bp, 14 predicted proteins | sample P2T30metagenome_FD_192433 | JGI IMG/M metagenome (GOLD analysis project Ga0265797, IMG submission 192433) | Plant litter microbial communities from East Loma Ridge, Irvine, California - P2 T30 | ecosystem: Environmental > Terrestrial > Plant litter > Unclassified | place: USA: California... | reverse complement strand
CTTTTCGGATGTGATGTCAGGGTTGCGAGGGCCTGGTGCCGACCCGTCCGTGACGCTACGTCCGGTCGGTGACCACGGTCGTCTGCCTCGGTGAACGGGAGGTGAACGGGGCCCCAACACCTGGCGCGCCAGGCCCGTGGGGACGGGGCCGCGACCGGTCCGTCCACCGTGTCGCGGGACTCCTGCGTCGCACTCTCGGGCACCTCACGGCGGGGCCGATCAGGCCATCGGTCCGTGCGTCTCGACGGCCACCAACCGGTGCTCGTCGACCGAGACGTGGAGCACGGTGTAGTCGGCGGTGCCCAGCGACGACGCGCGGCGCACGTCGAGCCGGTCGCCGCCCTTCGTGTGGCGCGTGATCTGCCGCACGATCTCGGGCAGCACGGGGCCGTGGCTGCAGAGCACCGTGCTGCGCTGCTTCTTCAGCCGCTTCTTGACGACGGCGGCGACGTCGGCCTCGTCGCGCTCGAAGGCGTCCTGGCTGAGGTCGTCGGTCTGCCGGACGCCCACGTGCAGCAGCTGCGAGACGGGCTCGAGCGTGGCGAGGCAGCGGGCGGCCGTGCTGCTCACGAGCCGTTCGGGTGCCCAGGCGGCCAGCGCGGGCGCGATCGCCTTCGCCTGCTTGCGCCCGCGGGGCAGCAGCGGACGCGTCGCGTCGGAGCCGGACCACTCGGAGGGGGAGACCGCGGCACCGTGCCGGAGGGCGACGAGCGCGAACGTGCGGAGGGACCGGGTGGCGACCCGGTCGGCGAAACGGTCGAGCACCTCGGCGTCGCGCTCGTAGGTGAGCATGTCGCGGGCGGTGGCCACCGGCACCCAGTCGATGGCCGCGACCTCGTCGTTCGCCGTGAAGTCGCCGGCGGCCTGGTGCTCGGCCTGGGTGACCTCGGCCGCCCAGTAGTGCACGACCTTGTCGCGCCCACCGGGCAGGAGGTACTCGGCCGTGCCGAGCGGAGCACCGAGGGCGACACGGTAGCCCGTCTCCTCGTGGATCTCGCGCACGGCGGTGCGCGGCGTCGCCTCGCCCTCGTCGACCTTGCCCTTGGGCAGGGAGACGTCCCCGTGGTGCTCACGGTGCACGAGCAGCACGAGCACCTCGCCGTGCACCTCGCGCCAGCAGACCGCTCCCGCGGCCACGACCGTCGTCGCCGTCACGGTGGTCACCGCGCGCTGCGCTTCCGCTGCGAGATCTGCCGCATGAGCGCGTTCTGCAGGTCGGCCAGGGGCTTGCCCTCCTCGTCGCGGGCGTGCCGCGTCCAGGTGCCGTCCGCGGCGAGCCACCACGACGCCGTGTCGTCGGACATCGCCGTGTCGAAGAGCCCGGCGATCTCGGCGACGTGGTCCTCCTGCGCGAGGCGGACGAGGGCCTCGATGCGGCGGTCGAGGTTGCGGTGCATCATGTCGGCGCTGCCCATGAAGACCTGCGGGTCGCCCCCGTTCGCGAACCAGAAGAGGCGCGAGTGCTCGAGGTAGCGGCCGAGGATCGACCGGACGCGGATCGTCTCGCTGAGACCCGGTTCGCCGGGCTTGATGCCGCAGATGCCGCGCACCCACACGTCGACCGGGACGCCGGCCTGGCTCGCCCGGTAGAGCGCGTCGATCACCTGCTCGTCGACGATCGAGTTGATCTTGATCTTGATCCCGGAGGGCCGCCCCGCCTGGGCGTGCTCGATCTCGGTCTGGATGTGCTTGAGCAGGCCCCGCCGCAGGTAGCGCGGAGCGACGAGCAGGCGCTTGAACTTCTTCTCGATGGCGTAGCCGGAGAGCTCGTTGAAGAGCCGCGTGAGGTCCTTGCCGACCTGGTCGTCGGCGGTGAAGAGGCCGAGGTCCTCGTAGATGCGGCTCGTCTTCGGGTTGTAGTTGCCCGTGCCGATGTGGCTGTAGTGCCGCAGGGTGCCCTTCTCCTGGCGCACGACGAGCGCGAGCTTGCAGTGCGTCTTGAGCCCGACGAGGCCGTAGACGACGTGCACGCCCGCCTTCTCGAGCTTGCGGGCCCAGGTGATGTTGTTCTGCTCGTCGAAGCGCGCCTTGATCTCGACCAGGGCCAGCACCTGCTTGCCGGCCTCGGCCGCGTCGATGAGCGCCTCGATGATGGGGCTGTCGCCGCTCGTGCGGTAGAGCGTCTGCTTGATGGCGAGCACGTTGGGGTCGGCCGCGGCCTGCTCGAGGAACGCCTGCACGCTCGTCGCGAAGGACTCGTACGGGTGGTGCACGAGCACGTCCTGTCGAGCGATGCTGGCGAACATGTCGGGCTTCATGTTCGGCTCGGTCTGCTGCAGCTGCAGCGCCGTCGTGGGGAGGTGCTTGGCGTACTTGAGGTCGGCCCGCGAGAGCTTGGTCAGCTCGAACAGGCCGGCCAGGTCGAGCGGCGCCGGCAGGCGGTACACCTCTTGGTCGGTGACGTCGAGCTCGCGGACGAGCAGCTCGAGCGTGACCGGGTCCATGTCGTCGGTGATCTCGAGGCGGATCGGCGGGCCGAAGCGTCGGCGCAGCAGCTCCCGCTCGAGCGCCTGGATGAGGTTCTCGGACTCGTCCTCGTCGACCTCGACGTCCTCGTTGCGCGTGACGCGGAAGACGTGGTGCTCGACGATCTCCATGCCCGGGAAGAGGTCCTGGAGGTGGTTGGCGATGAGGTCCTCGAGGGTGATGAACCGGACGCGTCCGCTGTCGTCGTCGGGGAGCTGCACGAAGCGGGGCAGGACCTGCGGCACCTTGAGGCGCGCGAACTCCTGCCGGCGCGTCTTGGGGTTGCGGACGCGCACCGACAGGTTGAGCGAGAGGCCGGAGATGTAGGGGAACGGGTGCGCCGGGTCGACCGCGAGCGGCATGAGCACCGGGAAGATCTGCTCGCTGAAGACCTCGCGCATGCGCACGCGGTCGGCCTCGTCGAGGTCGGACCAGTTCTCGACGTGGATGCCCGCGTCGTCGAGGCCGGGCTTGACCAGGTCGAGGAAGGCGCGGGCGTGGCGCTCCTGCAGCTCGTGCGCCGTGCGGCTGATGTCGGCGAGCACGTCGTTGGGGCCGCGCCCGACGTTGGTCGGGACGGCGAGGCCGGTCGCGATGCGCCGCTTGAGGCCCGCGACGCGGACCATGAAGAACTCGTCGAGGTTGCTCGCGAAGATCGCGAGGAAGTTCGCGCGCTCGAGCAGGGGCGTGCTCTCGTCCTCCGCCAGCTCGAGGACCCGCTGGTTGAACGCGAGCCAGCTCAGCTCCCGGTCGAGGTACCGCTCCGCGGGGAGGCCGCCCTCCTCGAAGCTGACGATCTCGTCGAAGTCGTCGAGGAAGTCGGGGGTGACGCCGGCGCCGTCGACACGGGGTTCGCTGTCCATCCCGTCATCCTGCCACCGCGACGGCGCTGCGGCGGCACGGCGCCGGTGAACGGGGGATGACGCCGTGTCGTCCGCCCCGGGGGAGGGGCGGACGGCGGCGCGGTCCTACTTCTCTTCCTGCTTCAGCGCGAGGCCGAGCGCGAAGAACGTGGGCGCCCAGTGTCCGATGAAGATGCCCCAGCGGTCGGACTGGGCCTTGTCGCTCGAGTCCTTGCCCTGGGAGGCGAGCCAGGCGACGAGGGCGATGACGATGGAGCCGAAGCCTCCCCAGTAGGCGTGCTTGCTCTGGAGTCCGACGTCGGACAGGAACTTGACGGGGTTCACGATGTGCTCCTTCTGTGGTGGTGGTGTGCCTCCGTCGAGGACACTCCCTCGCCCTGGGAGCGACGGGACCGTCCGCGGCAGCACCGGGAGTAGGCCTTCCTGCCGCCGTCGCCGTCCCCCGCTCGTACCCCGGTCAGCGCTGCAGCCGGTACTGCACGTCGATCGTGTGGTCGGTGAAGCCGCGCGACGCGTAGAGCCCGAGCGCGGCGGCGTTGTCGCCCTCGACGTAGAGCGACGCGGTCTCGAGCCCCCGCTGGGCGAGGCGCACCAGGCCGGCGTCCACGACGGCACCGCCGAGCCCCTCGCCCTGGTGGTCGGGGCTCACGGCGACGGCGTAGTACTCGCCCGGCGCCCCCGGCTCGACCTTGAGCCAGCACGACGCGAGCAGCTCGTCGCCGCGGCGCAGCAGGAGCAGGTCGTCGGCGTCGAACCAGTCCTCCGCGATGCGCGCGTCGAGGTCGGAGCGGTCGAGGCCGCCCTGCTCGGGGTGGTCGGCGAAGGCGCGGCCGTTGAGGTCGAGCCAGTCCTCCTCGTCGACGCCGGGTCGGAAGGACGTGATGCGGTCCCCGTCGCGCAGGCGCGGCGCCCGGGGCTCGGCCGGCACGGGGGCCCGCTGCTGCAGGAGGGTGCGGACGGCCTCGAAGCCGGCCCGCTCGGCGAGCACGCGCGAGCCCGGCAGGTCGCCGTGCGCCCAGGCCGCGAGGTCGCCCGTGGTCTCCTCGAGCACGCGTCCGAGCAGGTCGGTGCCCAGCCCCCGCCGTCGGTGGTCGGGGTGCACGGCCAGCTCGACCTCGCCCGAGCGCAGCACGGCGGCCGCGCGGCCGTCGCCGAGCACCCGCGCCCGGCCCGCCCGGGCGTCGACGAGGGCCTGGTCCGAGAAGGGCGGTGCGCCGTCGGCCGCCGAGGCGTCGCGGGCGAGGTCGTCGAGGAACGTCATGGCCGCAGCCTACGAGCGGGTCAGGAGGCCCGCCCGGCCGACCGGGCCGGGTGCGGCCCGACGCGTCACGGCACGACCGCGCCGGCCTCCTCGTCGTAGAGGTTGAAGCGGTAGCCGACGTTGCGGACGGTGCCGATGAGCGAGTCGAGCTCGCCGAGCTTCGCGCGCAGGCGCCGCACGTGCACGTCCACGGTGCGGGTGCCGCCGAAGTAGTCGTAGCCCCAGACCTCGCTGAGCAGCTGCTCGCGCGTGAACACGCGCGACGGGTGCGTCGCGAAGAAGCGCAGCAGCTCGAACTCCTTGAACGTGAGGTCGAGCGTGCGGCCGTGCACCTTCGCCGAGTAGCTGGCCTCGTCGATGACGACGCCGGAGGCCTGGATCTTCGAGCCCGTGTCCTGGTGCGCGGCCCGCCCCGTCACGAGCCGGATGCGCGCGTCGACCTCGGCGGGGCCGGCCGTCTCGAGCACGACGTCGTCGGCTCCCCACTCGGCGTTGACGGCCGTGAGGCCGCCCTCGGTGAGCACGAGCACGAGGGGCACCGTGAGGCCGGTCGTGCGGAGGATCTTGCACAGGGACTTCGCGGCCGCGAGATCGGTGCGGGCGTCGACGAAGACGACGTCGCTCGGCGGGGCCGACACCAGCTGCGCGGGTTCGGCCGGGATCTGCCGGGTACGGTGGCTCAGGAGGCCGAGCGCCGGGAGCACGTCCGTGCTCGTGGCAGAGGTCAGTACCAAGAGCTGCGCCACGGGACCTCCAGGGGTTTCGACTGTCCTGGAGTCTAGGACAACGGCGCGGAGCGCCAGGGCCACCGGCCCGGCCCGGACGGAGGAGCACCAGTGGACGCCAGCACGCACGCCCCGGGCGCGACCGCGGCACCGGCCGGCGCGGCGCGCCGCCTCAAGCCGCTCACGATCGTGCCGGTCTGGCTGCTGACCCTCGCCGCGGCGGTCGTCATCGGCCTGACCTCCTCCGCGGACGACGCCTACCTCTGGCTGCCGTTGGCGCTGGCCGGGGCGGTGCTCGTCACGTTCGTGCTCCAGCTCGCGACCAGCGAGAAGGACGGCCTCGTCTCCCGCACGATGCTGAGCACCTGCGGCAGCCTCGTGATCCTGGCGCTGGCCACCCTCGTCATCGAGCTGGCCTGACGGCGCGGCCTACTGCTGTCGGTGGTCGACGCGTAGGCTGGGGGCATGGATTCCCTCCTCGCCCTCGAGGTGTTCTACGTCGGCCTCCTCGGCCTGGCGTCGCTCGCCATCGCCTTCGTCTCCGTGGTCGTGCTCGTGAAGCTGTTCAAGGGTCAGCGCTGAGCCCTCCATGATCGACATCCCCACCGACCTCCCGGCCGAGATCGTCCCCCTGTCCTGGCTCCTCGGGGTGTGGGAGGGCACCGGCGTCGTCGACTACAAGATCGGCGACGGCGACCCCGACCTCGAACCCGGCACCGAGCGGCGCACCCACGAGTTCGGGCAGCGCATCAGCTTCAGCCACGACGGCCTGCCGTTCCTCAACTACAGCTCGTTCACCTGGCTGCTCGACGACGAGCGCACGCCGCTGGCGAGCGAGTCCGGCTACTGGCGCCTCGAACGACCCGCCGAGGTGGGCGACCGCGGTCCGGGCATGCTTCCCGGCGTCGGCGTCCAGCCCTACACGTCGGCGCAGACCGTCGAGATCCTCAGGAGGCCCGACGACGGCTTCGGCCTGGAGGTCCAGCTGGTGCACCCCACCGGCGTCAACGAGCTCTACCTGGGCCGGGTCGCGGGGCCGCGCATCGACCTGTCCACCGATGCGGTGCTCCGGTCGAGCAACGCGAAGGAGTACTCCGCGGCGACGCGCATGTACGGCCTCGTCGAGGGGCACCTGCTCTGGGCGTGGGACATCGCCGCGCTCGGGCAAGAGCTCCGGACGCACGCCTCGGGGCGGCTCGCGCGTGTCGACTGACGCCGTCGCCGGGGAGGCGACCCCGGCCTCCTGGGCCGCCTTCGCCGCGCGCCCTGGCTTCGTGGGCGTCGAGCCCGCCGTCGCCGACGGGCCGGTGGCCGCGGCGCACTTCGGCAACCCCATGAGCGAGCAACGGCCGCTCCTCGCGGGCACCGCCGTGGTCGACCTCAGCGACCGCGGCGTCGTCAGCGTGAGCGGTCCCGACCGCCTCAGCTGGCTGCACTCGCTGACGAGCCAGCACCTGACCTCGCTGGTTCCCGGCGGGTCGACCGAGACCCTCCTGCTCGACGCCAGCGGGCGCCTCGAGCACGCGATGCGCGTCGTCGACGACGGCGAGACCACCTGGCTGCTCGTCGACGGCCCCGAGGCAGCACCGCTCGCCGCCTGGCTCGACCGCATGCGCTTCATGCTCCGCGTCGAGGTCGCCGACCGCAGCGCCGATGTCGCGACGGTGGGAGCCCTCGCCGACGTGGCGCTGCCGGTTCCCGTGCTCGCGCCCTCGGGCACCCCCGTCGTCTGGGTCGACCCGTGGCCGCGCGTGCTGCCGGGCGGGCACGGCTACGCCGAGGCCGAGGGGCACCCCGGGGCCTCCTGGACCTACCGCGAGCTGCTCGTCGCCCGCACCGACCTGCCCGCGCTCGCCGCGTCCGACCTCCCGGTCGTGGGCCAGCTCGCCCTCGAGGCGCTGCGGGTCGAGGCCTGGCGCCCGCGCTGGTCGACCGAGGTCGACGACCGCGCGATCCCGCACGAGGTCGACTGGCTGCGCACCGCGGTCCACCTCGCCAAGGGCTGCTACCGCGGGCAAGAGACCGTGGCCAAGGTGCACAACCTCGGGCACCCGCCGCGGCGCCTGGTGATGCTGCACCTCGACGGCTCGGACGCCGTGCTGCCGACGCGGGGCGACCAGGTCGTCCTCGCCGAGCCGGGCGCCGACCTCCTGGCCGCCCGCAGCATCGGGACGATCACCGTCGCGGCCCTGCACCACGAGCTGGGGCCGGTCGCCCTGGCCCTGGTCAAGCGCTCCGCCGACGTCGACGCCCCCCTCGCGGTCCTCGCCGGTGACACCGTCGTCGCCGCCGCCCAGCAGACGATCGTGCCGCCGAGCGCGGGAGCCTCGGCCGGCGTGCCCCGGTTGCCGCGGCTCGGAGCCGTCCGCCGCTGATCGTGAGCGGCGGAGCCCCGCAGCCGTCGGACGAGCGCGGCGGAGGGCCGGGCGCCCTGGCGCCGACGACCTCGCCGGTCGCGGTGCCCGTCGTCGGCAGGCTCGGCCGCGTGGGCGGCCGCGCCGCGGGCGCCCTCGTCGCGGCCGGGTTCGACCCGCGCGGTGCCCTCGCGCGCACGGTGGGCTCGCTGCCCGCGATCGTGCAGCTCGTGCTCGCCGTGTCCGTCTCGTACGCCCTCACCCACGTGGTGCTCGGCCACGAGGTGCCGCTGCTCGCCGTGACGGTGACGCTCACCTCGCTCGGCCTCGCCCGCGACGCACGCCCACGCCAGGTGCTCGAGACCGCCGTGGGGGTGGTCAGCGGCATCGCCCTCAGCGAGCTGCTCCTGCTCGTGCTCGGCAAGGGGCTCTGGCAGGTCGGCGTGGTGCTGCTCGTCGTGCTCGTCGTCGGCCGCTTCGCCTCGCCGAGCGCGGGCTTCACGATCGCGGCGGCGACCCAGTCGATGCTCGTCGTGCTGCTGCCCGACCCCGACGGCGGCCCGTTCGTGCGCAGCGTCGACGGCAGCGTGGGCGGACTCGTCGCGCTCGCGGTGACCGCGCTCGTGCCGCGCGGGGTCGTGCGGACGGTGCACCGCGACGCCCAGGCCCTCGTCGCCGAGCTGGACGGCGCCCTCGGGGCGCTCGTCGACGCGCTGCTCACCGACGACGTCCGTCGGGCCGACGCCGCCGTCCGCCGCCTGCGCGCCACGCAGCCGCTGCTCGACGCCTGGGGCTCGAGCCTCGACGCGGCGCGGTCCACCGCGCGGTTCTCGCCGTTCCTGCGGCCACGGGCGGCGCACCTCCTGCAGGTCGAGGAGCTGCGCCGAGACCTCGACCTGGCGGTCCGCAACCTCCGGGTCATCGCCCGGCGCATCGACACGTCGATCGGCGACGGGAGGGTCCGCACCGAGGTCGCGGGCGTCGTCGCCGAGCTGCGGGTCGCGGTGCAGCTGCTCGGTGCCTCGGTCGAGGAGCCGGGGCGCGGTGACGACCCGCGCGGAGACGCCCTGCGCGGCGACGCCCGCGAGCGGCTCACCGCCGTGGCGCGGCAGCTCGACCCGACCGTGCTGGTGGCGGGGCAGCCCGTCACCGAGCAGATCGTCGTGCTCATGCTGCGGCCGCTCGTCGTCGACCTGCTCATGGCCACCGGGCTGCCCCACGCGCGGGCCAGGGCCCTGCTCGCCCCGCTGTGACGGTGCGGGCGCGGCGGCGGTCGGTGGCGACGGGCGCGGCGGCCCGCCGGGCGGTCAGTCGCGCGGGGCGACGGCCGACCACGGCAAGCTGAGCTCGCCCAGCCGCCAGCGGGTACGGCCGTGCAGCACGGGCCAGCCGACCGCCTGCAGTCCCTGGACCGTGGCCAGCCAACGCTGGACCGGCCCGAACGTCGACCACCCGGCCGCGGTCGCCCACTGCCGGTCGAGCTCGACGAGCAGGTCGTGCACCTTCTCGCCCGGCACGTTCCGGTGGATGAGGGCCTTCGGCAACCGCTCGGCGACGATCGACGGGACCTCGAGGTCGGCCAGGCGCAGGCTGACGGTGAACGTCGTGGGACCCTCGGCGCCGACGTCGACCCAGCTCGAGACGCGCCCGATCTCGTCACAGGTGCCCTCGACCAGCACGCCGCCCGGCTGCAGCCGATCGGTGACGAGCCGCCACGCACCGGCGACGTCGGCCTCGTCGTACTGCCGCAGCACGTTCGAGGCGCGCACGACGACCGGGCGGCGACCCGCGTCGAGCGGCACCTCGAAGCCGCCCACCCTGAAGCTCACGCCGGGGCGGGCCGAGAGGGAGGCGCGCCGCACGCGCTCGGGATCGATCTCGACCCCGACCACCTCGACGTCCGGGCGCACCCGCGACAGCCGCTGGTGCAGCTCGAGCGTGGTCGTCGCGCTCGCGCCGAACCCCAGGTCGACCACGAGCGGGTCGTCGGCACGGCGGAGGGCCGGCAGGGCGGCGATCCAGCGGTCCACGCGCCGGAGGCGGTTGGTCCCGGTCGTCCCGCGGGTGACGGCTCCGATGGGCATGGGTCGAGTCTGCCGCAACCCTCGATCGGTAGGGTGGCGGCATGACTTCGACGCTCATCCTCCTCCGGCACGGCAACAGCGAGTGGAACCAGCAGAACCTCTTCACGGGGTGGGTGGACGTCCGCCTCAGCGAGAAGGGGCGGGAGGAGGCACGCCGCGCCGGCGAGCTGATCCGCGACTCGGGCCTCCTGCCCGACGTTCTCTACACGTCGGTGCTCACGCGGGCGATCCAGACCGCGAACATCGCGCTCGACGAGGCGGACCTGGCCTGGCTGCCCGTCAAGCGCTCGTGGCGCCTCAACGAGCGCCACTACGGCGCCCTGCAGGGCAAGGACAAGGCGCAGACCCTCGAGGAGTACGGCCCCGAGCAGTTCCAGACCTGGCGCCGCTCGTTCGACGTTCCGCCGCCCGCGCTCGACGACGACGACCAGTGGTCGCAGGCGCACGACCCGCGCTACGCCGAGATCGACGGCGACCTGCCCCGCACCGAGTCGCTCGCGCTCGTCATCGAGCGCATGCTGCCCTACTGGGAGTCCGACATCACGAAGGATCTCGCCGCCGGTCGCACCGTGCTCGTCACGGCTCACGGCAACTCGCTGCGCGCGCTCGTGAAGCACCTCGACGGCATCTCGGACGACGAGATCGCCGAGCTGAACATCCCCACCGGCATCCCGCTCGTCTACCAGCTCGACGACGAGCACCGGCCCACGGGCCCGGCCGAGTACCTCGACCCGGAGGCCGCCGCCGCCGGCGCGGCCGCCGTGGCGGCCCAGGGCAAGAAGTCGGGCCTCTAGGCGCGGATCCCTCCCGCACGGACGGCGGCCCGGCACCCACGCGGTGCCGGGCCGCCGTGCGCCCCGGGCCGCCGTGCGCCCCGGGCCGCCGTGCGCCCCGGGCTGGCGTGCGCCCCGGGCCGGCGCGCCTCGGGAACCTCGGATCGGCCCAGACACCCTGCCTAGGCAAGGTGTCGAGGCCGCTGGGGGGTGTCGGAGGTGCGCGGCGCGGCGCGCGCTCAGCCGAAGTGGGCGCCGATCTCGGTGACGAGCGCGTCGAGGTCGACCTCGCCGCCGGCGTCGACGCGCACGACGGGCCAGGCACCGAGCGGCGCGGCACCCGCGACCAGCTCCGGCCAGGCCTCGCGGACCTCCTGCGCCGTGCCGTGCAGGCGCGACCGCGCCCCGCTCTCGACCCGCTCGACGGTGCGCCCCAGGGCGACCTCGGGGTCGACGTCGCACCAGACCTCGACGGTCCGTGGTCGACCGGCCCGCTCGAGCCCGGCCCGCACCGCGTCGCGGTCACGGTCAGCGTGGAACGCGGCCTCGACGACGACGCCGGCCTCGATCTCGGCGGCGAGCGACCAGACCGCGTCGGTCGCGACGGAGCGGAGGCCCGTCGTGGCGACGACGGGCCCGGTCAGGCCGGCCAGGGACTCCTGCACGACGTCGACCGAGAGGGCCGGGCAGCCGAGCACGGCCGCGAGGGTACGGGCGAGGGTGGTCTTCCCGGAGCCGGGAAGGCCGTTGACGAGGATCGCGACGGAGGCCATGCACCCATCTTGACGGGACGGGGCCCGGGTCGACGACGCGACCCGGGCCCCGGCACGGCAGGACGGCTCAGGACTCGGGGACCCAGTCGCCCGTGGCCAGGTACTGCACCTTCTTGGCGATGGAGACCGCGTGGTCGGCGAAGCGCTCGTGGTAGCGCGAGGCGAGGGTGGAGTCGACGGTGTCGACCGCCGCGCCCTTCCAGGTCTCGCCGAGCACCTTGTCGAACACGCTGAGGTGCAGCTCGTCGATGCGGTCGTCGTCGTTGCGGATCTCTTCGGCGAGGCGCACGTCTTCGGTGGTGAGCAGCTCGGTGAGCTTGCGCGCGATCGCGACGTCGAGCTCGCCGAGCTCCTTGAAGGTCGGGCGCAGCGACTTCGGCACGACCTTCTCGGGGAAGCGGTAGCGCGCGAGCTGCGCGATGTGCTCGGCCATGTCGCCCATGCGCTCGAGCGAGGCGCTGACGCGCAGCGCGCTCACGACGATGCGCAGGTCGCGGGCGACCGGGTTCTGCCGGGCCAGGATGTCGATCGCGAGCTCGTCGAGCGCGACCGCGCGCTCGTCGATCTTGACGTCGTCGGCGATGACCCGCTCGGCGAGCGAGACGTTGGAGTCGTTGAACGCGGTGGTCGCGTTCTCGATCGAGACCGCGACGAGCGACGCGATCTCGACGAGCCGCTCCTGCACCTCTTGGAGCTCTTGTTGGAACACTTCGCGCATGTCGTCGACCGACCCTCTCGTCACCGGGGCTGAGCAGCCCGCACAGTCCCGACGAGCCTCGCGCCCCGAGGCCAACGAACGGTGAACTGCGCCTGAACTCTGTCCAACGTACAACGGGCCACCGACACCCGGGTGCGGGCACCCCGGTGGGGGTCACTATCGTGAGGACCATGGACTCGCCCTGGCTGGTGCCGCTCTCGCTGGCCTTCGGTGCCGTCGTGGGCGTCGCCGTGGTGCTGCTGGTGCTCTCCGCCGAGCGTCGCGCCCGCCGTGCCGCCGCCCTCACCGAGGTGGCCCTGCCCGACGGCGTCGACGCCGTCCTCGACGCGCTCGAGTCCGCCGGCCTGGTCGTCGACCCCTCCGGCAACGTGGTCAAGGCCTCGCCCGGGGCCGTGTCCCTGGGCCTCGTCTCGGCGCAGAAGCAGATCGTCCACCCGCAGATCGAGGAGCTCGTCGCCGCGGTGCGGCGCGAGGGCCGACCCGAGGCGCGCGAGCTCTCCGTCGCCCGGGCGCGCGTCGGCGAGGCCGTGCTCGCCCTGCACGTGCGGGCGGCCCTGCTGGGCGGGCGCTACGTGCTCGTGCTCGCCGAGGACCGCACGGAGGGGCGGCGCCTCGACGACATGCGTCGCGACTTCGTGGCCAACATCTCGCACGAGCTGAAGACGCCGATCGGGGCCGTGGGGCTCCTCGCCGAGGCGCTCGAGTCGGCGTCGGCCGACGCGGACCAGGTGCGCTACTTCGCGTCGCGCCTCACCAAGGAGGCCGGCCGCCTGGGGCGGCTCACCCAGGACATCATCGAGCTGTCGCGGCTGCAGGCCAGCGACGTGCTGGAGCAGAGCGAGCTCGTCGACGTCCGCGACGTCGTGTCGGCGGCGCTCGACCGCAACCGCGTCGAGGCCGACGCGCGCGGGATCCGGCTCGTGGGCCGTTCCGGCAAGAGGGCCCGCGTCACGGGAGACCCGGCGCTGCTCACGACCGCGATCGACAACCTCGTGTCGAACGCCGTGCACTACTCGCCCGAGGGGTCGCGCGTGGGCGTGGGGGCGACCGTCGACCGTGAGGGCTTCGTCGAGATCTCGGTGACCGACCAGGGCGACGGGATCCCCGAGGACGAGCTGGACCGCGTGTTCGAGCGCTTCTACCGCGTCGACCCGGCCCGGTCGCGTCGGACGGGCGGCACGGGCCTCGGGCTCG
>Ga0265797_10008906_pt1 | contig 13213 bp, 11 predicted proteins | sample P2T30metagenome_FD_192433 | JGI IMG/M metagenome (GOLD analysis project Ga0265797, IMG submission 192433) | Plant litter microbial communities from East Loma Ridge, Irvine, California - P2 T30 | ecosystem: Environmental > Terrestrial > Plant litter > Unclassified | place: USA: California... | reverse complement strand
CGAGACCCTTCGATGCGCTCGACACGTTTCCCCGCCGTCACATTGGGCCGTCTGCCGAGAGTGCGGAAGCCATGCTCAAGGCCCTGGATCCGCCCGTGGGCAGCCTAGACGAGTTTGTCCGCCAGGTCATACCCGCCGATATTCTGTCGGCGCGCGAGTTGAAGATTGGCAGCATGTCCGAGGGGCTGAGTGTGGAGGAGTGGCAGGCCCACGGCGTGCCAGAGTCCGTCTTCCTCAACACCGCGAAGCAGATCATGAGCCAGAACAAGCCGGGCAAGAGTCTGATCGGACAGGGATACTATGGCACCAAAGTCCCGGAGGTCATCAAGAGGAACGTCCTCGAGAACCCCGCGTGGTACACTAGCTATACCCCATACCAGCCAGAGATCAGCCAGGGACGTCTGGAGTCGCTGCTGAACTTCCAGACTATGGTCTCGGATCTGACTGGTCTGAGCATTGCAAATGCGTCGGTGCTGGATGAGCCTACTGCGGCGGCCGAGGCTATGACCATGTCCATGGGCATGATGCCTTTGTCCAAGCAGAAGAGCAAGAACAAGACTTTCCTCGTTTCGGAGAGGTGCCATCCCCAGACTCTCGCTGTTCTCTACTCGCGCGCCGAGGGCTTCGGTATTAAGATTGAGGTCGCGGATGTGCTCAAGGACAACAGCAAGAGGGTGGAGGAGTTGGGCCAGGATCTCGTCGGTGTGCTCGCACAGTACCCAGACACTGACGGCGCTGTCAACGACTTCCGCGGTCTCGCTGACAAGGTGCACAAGACTGGTGCTCTTTTCAGCGTTGCGACCGACCTCCTCGCCCTCACACTGCTTACTCCACCGGGAGAGTTCGGTGCCGACATCGCCTTCGGAAACGCACAACGATTCGGTGTGCCTCTAGGCTACGGCGGACCGCACGCGGCCTTCTTCGCCTGCGACGAGAAGTACAAGCGCAAGATTCCGGGTCGTCTGATCGGTCTGTCAAAGGACAGGCTGGGAAACCCTGCAGCACGACTCGCGCTGCAGACCCGAGAGCAACACATTCGCCGTGAGAAGGCTACTAGCAACATTTGCACGGCACAGGCTCTGTTGGCAAACATGAGCGCCATGTACGCTGTGTACCATGGACCCAATGGCTTGACTGCCATCGCTAAGCAGGTCGTTGCAAAGGCTCGCACGATCCAACAAGCCCTCATCGCCAATGGCTACAAGACCGGCCAGCGCGGAAAGATGGACAACGCACCTGTCTTGTTCGACACAGTCGTTGTCGAGACTGGCGACAAGACCGACGCCATCATCTCCGCACTCGCGACGAACGAGATATTCGTACGAAAGATCGACGCCCATCACGTCGGTATGTCCGTTGATGAGACCACCGGTGCAAACACCATCAACAAAGTCTTGAATGTGTTCAACGGAACTCGCAACAACTGGTCTTTTGCCGAATCTGTCGACATTGAGGTCCCTGAGCCGTTCAAGAGGACTAGCGAATTCATGACCCACCCAGTGTTCAACTCGCACCACTCTGAGACGGAACTCCTTCGTTACATCAACCATCTGTCCTCGAAGGATCTGTCCCTAGTTCACTCGATGATTCCTCTTGGATCCTGCACGATGAAGCTCAACTCTACCGCAGAGATGGCACCCGTCTCGTTCGACACCGTTTCCAACTTGCATCCCTTCTTGCCTCTAGACCGCGCTACCGGATACTCCGACATGATCAAGCAACTGGAAGACGACTTGGCCGACATTACTGGTTTCCACTCGGTCTCGCTACAGCCCAACTCTGGTGCTCAGGGTGAATTCACTGGTCTTCGCGTTATTCGCAAGTACCTCGAGCAGCAGCCTGGCAAGAAGCGCGACATCTGCTTGATTCCTGTCTCTGCTCACGGAACCAACCCTGCCAGTGCTGCCATGTGCGGCATGCGTGTTGTGCCCATCAAGTGCGACCAAGCGACCGGTAACCTGGACATGGCCGACCTGAAGGCTAAGTGCGAGAAGCACAGCGAAGAGCTCGGTGCCTTCATGGTCACCTACCCCAGCACATTCGGTGTCTTCGAGCCCAGCGTCAAGGAGGCTTGCGACCTGATCCATCAGCACGGCGGCCAAGTTTACATGGACGGCGCGAACATGAACGCCCAGATCGGTCTCTGCTCACCCGGCGAGATCGGTGCCGACGTCTGCCATCTAAACCTCCACAAGACCTTCTGCATTCCCCACGGAGGCGGTGGCCCCGGTGTAGGCCCCATCGGAGTAAAAGAACACCTCTCGCCCTTCCTCCCTGGCCATCTCCGCGGCGAAACCGGCGGCGCCCAAGCCATCCACCCCGTCAGCGGCGCGCCCTGGGGAAGCGCTAGCATCCTACCCATCAGCTGGGCTTACATCAAGATGATGGGCGCCGTTGGTCTCACACAAGCCACAAAGATCACCCTCCTGAACGCAAACTACATCCTCTCCCGCCTGAAGCCACACTACCCCATCCTCTACACCAACGACGAAGGCCGCTGCGCCCACGAATTCATCCTCGACGTCCGCGGCTTCAAGGAAACCGCTGGTATCGAAGCCATCGATATCGCCAAGCGCCTCCAAGATTACGGGTTCCACGCCCCCACTATGAGCTGGCCTGTTGCCAACACCCTCATGATCGAGCCTACGGAATCGGAGAGCAAGGCCGAGTTGGACCGCTTCTGCGATGCGCTGATTAGTATCCGCAAGGAGATTAAGGAGGTTGAGGAGGGCCAACAACCCAAGGAGGGTAATGTGCTCAAGATGAGTCCGCATACGCAGCAGGATCTTATCACGGGAGAGTGGCAGAGGAGTTATTCGAGGGAGAAGGCGGCATATCCGTTGAGTTATCTCAAGGCGAAGAAGTTCTGGCCTAGTGTTGCGAGGTTGGATGATGGTGAGTTGACGATCCTTTCTTCTGGCGATTTGTGAGGATACAGGCTAACAGTGCAATAGCATACGGCGACACAAACCTCTTCTGCACTTGCGCCCCCGTCGAGGGCGAGGACAGCGATATCACGGGTGCTGCTGCGCCGAACCCGACCTAAGCACTCACCAACTCCTGACTCACGACAAACAACGGGCTCGACTTCTTCTCAACGATTTCCTTTACTCTTTGCATGCATCAAAGGTGCGGGGCTCTATCGGATAGGCCTCTTTCTTCAACAAGCACCCCCAGCGTGGGTGTTCTGGCGTCTTTACATTTACATCACCTTGGCTTGGCTTCAACACTTGCTGGTCGATGGATTTATCTTTGGGGGCTTTACGAATGCATATGTGGCGTTTTTTTTTTGCTGGGTATAGATGGTGCTATGATAGGTTGGGAATGAGATGATATCTTATGATGCAAAACGTCGTGTTTACTGAGTCTTTGTGGTTGATGTGGCTTGTGTGACGTGGTGGAGGTGGTTGCAAACGACGCCGCACACGTCCGTGTCAGCACTGTGACCAATATGCGGGCTCAAGGACTCACGTGTATGACCGCGACTAGATTGGCTGTGTGCATATAAAAGCCTCCCCGGTGCTGTCTCTTTCTCTCCTTCCTCACATTACATCCTTCTGTGTTTTTCCAAAACACTACTACACTCAGATTATGGGGTGACCAAAAAGAACCACATCGCATTCTATATGGGTGCTCTGTCTCTTCCTCCTCTTTCCAAAATACCCACACCAAAAGTTCCAGACGGATATACGCATGGTGTCTTCGCCTCCTTCCTTCTCAGAACATACTTCCGTTACTTGGATGGTGTCTTCGACTGCCTTCTCTCGATACTTCAAAATCGAAAGAGACTGTGGCTATGTGCGCTCCGTCTGCCAGAACACCCCTGCAATCGTTCTTATGGGTTTGCGGCCTCTCTTCTCCTCTACAACATTCACAAGGTCAACGACTAAAACTGTCCGCCACTATATGTATGGCTGCGGCCTTCTCTTCCCGATCAAAAAGAAACGTAGGAGCAACTGCCGTATGGTGTTCTCCAACTCTTCCTGAGGGTTTCCAAAAAGGAAAGGCTCTGGGACTATGTGTTTGGCTGGCCGAAATACCACCCAGAGGGCTTCAATGTTTGCTCTGCTTGTCTTCTCCTCGCACATCTCTGAGAAGCGGGAACCAAAACATGGCTTGACATGTCAGATGCTTCCCGCGTCTCCTCCTTTACCAAAAATCATCCAGGAGTGCATTATGATGTTCTCTCGCCTCTTCTTTGAACACAAAAAGTACGCAAAATTCCTTAGATGTGCTTCCAGTATCGAAATCACTATCCTATACGGGCATGGCTGTCTGCTCCTTTTTCTACCTAAATAGTCAAGCAGCAATGAGCATGGCCTCGGCCTTTCGAAAACAATCATTGCAGGATACATGGGAGTCGGCGGACTAAAGAAACCCGTCGACGTGGCCATGTCTTCTGCAAAAACACTGTCACATCTGCTACATGAACAAGAAGGTCCTCCCAACTCACGCATGTCTGAAAGCAGGGATGTAGATGTAAATGTCTGCTGCGACTGCTTTATGCAGTTAACGATTTCTGTGGATATACCAAAACGCGACCGGGTTGTTTTCATGTTGGCGAAAAATATCGCTATGCGCGACATGAAAGTGTTGCTCGCGCTTCGTTTCACACATGCCTCGCCTTTGGTCGCCGGAAAGAGGCTAGTCGGCGGCGAGGGCGTGTATAAAGGTTAGGAGATTTTGTGGTCTTCCTTCTTCTTTATCACTCACTGCTTCTTGCGGTTTATCAAAATGTACCAGGTCTTCTGTTATGGAAAGACCAAAACTTGGAGACAACTTGCTCATGACTGCGGCGTGGCGAGACTTTTCGAAAAAGACGAAGACATCATGGATATGGGGTTTCTCTCTCGACTTGGGCTCACACACATCCATTGACGAAGCTCGAGCCTCGAACAGTTCAAAAGAGACATTATAGTCACGAGGATGCATCAAATCACTTTTCATCCGTGGCTCGTCTCCGGGCTTGGCGCCCGCCGCCCGAGAACCTCGCCTTCAGCCAATCGTTGCCGCAGGTAGGCGGAGGCCCTGTTTTCTCGTGAATTCTATTCGTTTGGAAGTCTACAAGCTTCATTTACCCTCGTGTACTTAACCAAATCCATGCATCAAATCACAGTCGAAATCGAGGCGCCTCTGCTTCTATGACTGACACCCACATCATCAAGCGACACCTTCCCATATACACGGACCTCTTACGATGAACCTCATCATTTTGCTTGCTCCAGAATTTCCACAAATCCATCAATCCACCTTCGCAAAGATAGCATCCGCAATGGCATCAATCGCCTCTCTACACAATACCCTCACCTCCTCCTTCACGCACGATTCTTCCGCAAAAAACTTGAATCTCCCCCACCAACACCTCCATCTTCCCAACGAAAAACCCGGGTTTCCATCCCAAAGGTCCGTGTGCACCGCGATACCTCTCTGCAAATCTTCTCCAAAGACTGAGTTTTCCAAGCGGTACATGTGAGATGCGCCGATGATGACCCATTTAGCTGCGGCTGTGAGGTCGTAGTTGAGAAGTTCATTGGCGTCGATCGCGGAACGTTCGAGGAAACTAGGGCGAATGTGTTTCTCGAATTCAGCCTCTCTCGATTCTTTCTTCGTCTCAAGCGTTTCCCTCAGACAGAAGAAGCCGAACATGAAATACCCGTCGTCGTATCCAGAGGTGGCCAGTTTGACGGTGAAGACGTTGTAGTTGACCCATCTGTCACCCGGTGTGATCGATGCTTGCTTATCTTCTGGCTTCCAGAGATACCGTAGTCCAGATATGCCGTCATAATTCTCCCGGTGCATGGATTCGAGGTGGTAGTAGACAGGGTTTGGGGTGGGTGGTATGGCGCGGATGGCGGGGAGGAGGGCGATAATAGGGTCGTGTGAGGTGGAGAATTGTGCGGCTATATCTAGTAGTAGGTTCGTGACTTCAAAGCCGGTGTCTGCGGGTTTTGATGAGGCTTGCACGGAGGTTACGATTGCTGATGCGGTTGATGCGGCTGAGGTCTTTGTGTTGCTGGAGAGATAATCTGAGAGGATTTTGGTGCATTCCTTGAAAGCGGTATCACCGGCGCTGGCTTTCTGACTGAACCATTGATCCATACTGGATAGTTTGGGTTATAAACGCCGTTGGTGTGGAAGTGATGTTGCAGCCGCGGCTCCTGCTCTCCCACTGCTGGGCACGGTACTTAGCCTCTTTGATGCGCCCTCGCTTGTTCTGGCAAGGGCAGATGACTGCGCCACACTGGCGCAGCAACATTTATGCGCCCTTTCGCCCTTTATCACGACACCGTTTAACAAGCCAATTTCCTCATAAAGAATTCATATAGACCCAGGTATTCGAATGTGGTTCGATATCGCCAATCGCCAATCCTCATAGGCGCATGGCAACCTTCCACCCCTTCCCTCGTCTGCCCTACGAGCTGCGGATGCAGATATGGGAGATGACTGTTGAACCCCGCGTGGTGAACGCTGAAGTTCAGTACGACCGCAAGACCCGACAACTGCCTCTAACAACGTCCACGCCCATACCCGCTGTCCTCCAAGCATGCCAAGAAGCTCGAAATCACGGATTGTATAAGAGATGTTTCTCCGAAATAGCTGTGCCCAACTACGGAGCGCAGTAAGTGACTATTCCAATCGAGACGAAATGATGCATGCTAAGTGGCGACGTGCACTGTAGATACATATGGGCCAATCTTGAAATTGACACCATCGATATTGGGATGTCTTTCTTTGAAAGATACGAAAAAGTCGCCAAGTCCATCCGCTACCTGAAGTTCTCCCGCGAAATGCAGGCAGAGTATTTCTACTACGGGGAAGTTAAAGACGTCCAAGACTTTGTCAACGCGAAGGAGATTTGGATCGTGCCTCTCGATGGACTCGGCTGCTGTGTTGGAGCTACAGAAGAACACTATTGGCCTTGCGGAGAGGAAAACGTATACTACATCGACCCTGAGAATCCCAAACGAGTTTTCCGAGGCCCTGATGGAGAAGGGGAGATTGATGATCTGTGTTTGCTCAAAGTTCTCCAGTATTGCGATGACCCATCGTCGGCGAGCTTGCCGACGAGCCCGCCGACGAGCCCCTCGGAAGTATCGCAATGAGAAGAAACATGGACGAAAAGCCTAATGCGAAGACACCTGCTATCGTGGCGCTTTTAGCTTTGCTGGCGTACAAAATCGCAACCAGTGTTGGTGCGGTAGCTACATGGGTGGAAACTGGGCGAGTGATCAAGCAAGCTGCGATATGACATGCACTGGCGATGGGGAGACGTTTTGTGGCGGAAGTGGGTTTCTCAGCATCTTCAAGGCTGAGGAAAACCAAGAAGCTGTTTCCGCGACCGTTTCTACCACTACCACTGATACTGGGTCTGAGAATGCATCTGACACTGCCTCTGCGACCACGGTCGTGTCTAGCGCTGCTGCCAACAAACTCGGTGTGATAGTGCTGAGTGGAGGCTTTTGGGGACTACGAAATACGTTCTAGTCGATCAATCTCCTACTAGTAGCTGTAGTGATAGATACGCTGAGCGGTATAATCCATGTCCTAATCAAACGTGAGAGCGGAAGACGATGTCATTGCCTTGCGACACGGGCGCGCTAAGCGTCGTCGGAATGTGTCGCCGGCTGACGCTAAGGACGAGGGTATAAAAGCCTTCATTCTGTAATCTGGATGCTGTTACCTTATCACTTAAGCATCCGTTCTTTTCTCTAAAAACAGGAAGTACCACAACGCATGGTCGTGGACTCAAAAGAAACTAGTACAGGACCCATGTGCCTCTTTTCTCCGCTCGCCCCGACACAAAAACCAAAAAGGCTCATATCCGACTTCTATGCTTCGCTCCTCCACTCTTCCAAAAAGACTCAAGTTGAAAACACCTTCAGTCTTTCCTTATGTCGGTGGACCAAAGAGACCCGGGCAACCCCTCCATGACTTCGATATCACCACCTGCGGCTACTTAAACCACGCAGTGTGGATCGAAATGTCTGCGCTGTTCGTCGTCCTTCTTTCCAAAAAAAAAGGAAACTCTTCATGGAAGAAGGAAATGACAGTCGCTTCTCGCGTATAAAAACTACCACTTCGACTTCCTCCCTCCTTCATTCATCAACACACACCTCGTCGGTGTTTTACCAAAACTACACTCAACGATACTATGTGGTGTTTCTGTACCAAAGTACCTCAGATACCTTGACATGTTCCTGCTGTCTCTGGACTGCACAACCAGAAATATTGACATGTCCAACCAATGCCTGTCTTCCCGCCCTTCCTCCAAAAACAAGCGTGGAATTCAAAATCCCAAGCTGGACAATCATGCAATCCAGAACCAAAAACTCACATCAAAACTAAACATGTTGTTCGGCTTCGACTCAAACAAGACATCCAAAATATCATGATTTGGTCTCTCGTCTCTGCGAAAGTCTAAACACTAAGAGTCAATGCTCATGTTGTATGATTGAGAACAACCACAAGACATTATCACGCGATGTATGAAAGTGTCCCTCGTTCAAACAAAAGACATAGATTATCATGCTCCTGCTTCCTCCTCTCTCGTCCCTACAATTACTCGCAAAAAACACAACATCAAAAGATTTTAAACTCTTCGAAATACAGCAGACCAGGCAGATATGTGTGCCTCCAAAAAAACCGAAAGATCCAAGACTATGTGCTCCTGGATCTTGTTCTCCCTCGTATCAAATATGCCCGATACCACAGACATGACCGTTGTCGGATTGAATCCCGAAAAGTGGTAAAATGCCTCAGAATACTTGTCATGGCTGTGCCTCAACACACGAGCTTAGTGCATAATACGAGAAGCAGAACAAAAGCCAGAACATTCTTGTTTCATGTTGTTGTAATGAGCAGCGTTGAAAAATACATGTGTGTCTGGTCGAGCTGAAAGCACCCTGCGGTATGGTATATAGCTACAGAGTGTATCGAGCACAGCTAGATAATCTCAGAAAAAAGACATGTGTCAGTCTTGCCAATATGTAGTATCATGGGTAACCAGTGTCGATTCGATGATGCTGATCATCATCATGGTCATTCTTCGTAATTGTTCGGGTACGTCAGTGGTTGTGGTGGCCATATATTCAGCTTCTTCAGTCGACACTAAGAAAAGGGTAGTAAGGTAGAAATGCACTATGCCATTGATGTGTCTACAGCATCGCGGCGCAGCTCAGCGTACCGCCTCTACCGTAGCCCACTAGCACTCAGCAGCCACACTCTCTCAAACACAATCACTCTTCTTCGACCTCTAAACCGCAGCGCGATCAATCCTAGGGTCCAACCTATTCATAAGATCGCTCTTATGAGGATTTGTCGTCGATCTCGGCTCGCCCCTCGTAGAGCTGGGTGGATCCACTCTTGCGTCTGAAGATCACAGTCTATTAGCATAAGCGCACGCCGAGGCTGCCGTTTGCTGGGCACCTTTGCGAAAGACGTGTGGCGAGCCACCTTCAACGAAAACATGCGACAGCCTGCGGAGAGTGAACTTACGGCTTCGACGGCGAGATATGCGATGAAGTTCGTCGTCCGAGTCGGGCGAGTACCTCCCCAACTCTGCTGAGTTCTCAGAGCCGTCATCGTACTGCGGTGCAGGCTCTGTGGTAGCGCGGTTCGGAGGCGGGTATTGTTCTGGTTCGACGTCTTCATCAAGCATGTTCAAGACGCTGCTTTGATGCGTAGGTTTCGGTTGGTGATAGGAAGGCTCGGGTTGGCTGTAGCCGGGGCCACGAGCCGATACTTCGTCTGGTGTATACGGTGCCGCCTGTTCAGGCGGATCAAGCTTCTGAGCAGCCTCGAGACCTGAAGCGCCGCTTATCGAGCCGCGGAGACGGTGTATGTTTGGATGATCCGTGTACTTCATCGACTCTTCGTCCGATCCGACCGTGAAGACAGGATCGAGCTTGTTCGCAGCCTCTAATCCGGATGAGCCGCCGATGGAACCGCGGTGTTCATGAGGAGGGTTCGGATCATGCTGGGATTCGTGCGGCGGGTGCTATGCGTCGTCGAAGCCTTGCGATGGTTGCCATTCGGCAAAGTCTTTCTCGGCTATACAGCATCAGCATCAATTTGGGTAGGGTGCTGAGATAAGGAGTTCGGGTAGTGTATGTAGTTATTTGGAATACTCAATCTCACCTGTGCCGTCTTTCTGCGCTGTATGAAGTACTGAACGAACATGAGCTGTGACGTCAGCGAGGACAAATCGAAGAGAATCGGCAGGTACGAGGAAAAGGGTATATTGATGTTGAAGTGCTCAGTGTATCGTCTATCTACGCGTCTCGTAGCCCGTACCGCCAACTTTGGATGTAGGATCAGCGCGGTGGTCTACGTCCGAGTCGAAGCGCGGGTCCATCTTGTTGCCAACGTTTGTGGAATGCGGTCCAGCGTTTGTAGAGTCGGTCGCGGTACCTCTGTGGTCTAGGTCAGAGTCGTACCTGGGGTCGACCTTGTTGCCAATGTTGGAGTTGTGCGAGCCGTAGTTTGTGGCCGTGGTGCCGGTCGTGTTCATGCTTTCGCGGTGGGCATCGGCGTCAGCAGGAGTAACACCGGCGTCGGCAGGGTGGCCTCGGTAGCCTCGATCCCACTCGTCGACCCCCTTGTTGGCAATCTCCTGGTTCTTGGTTGCGCTCGCCTTGTCGCCGCTCGCTTCGTCGACCATGGACATGGCATTGCCTCGGATGGCCTCGCCAGTTCCCTGGGTCTTATTAGCATGAGTTCGATGTCGAGGTAAGTCGAGAGATTGGAGTAAAGCGACGATGTTAAGCTAGGCGCATGCATCGCAGTGATAGAGCCAACTTACGTGAACCATGCCCACGCCCTTGCGGATAGAGTCGCCGAGAGTCATGTTGGATATGTGGGTATTAGGTGTATTATGGATAGCAGTTGAGAAGCTTGTGTAGTTGTGGAGAGACGCGTATAGGTTGGTGTATCAAGGTGTGTGTTGAGAGTAATCGTGGACAAGAAGCCAGGAGGGGTGCCGAGATAAATACTCGACGCGGGCAGTAGCTGCCACGCAACCTGCTTCTGGGTTTGCCATGATGTGCATCGTTTGCGCGTAGTTTGGGAAAGCGCATTGCGACATAGGCTCGACGATGTGATGTCATGCTCGGGATTTCCAGGACGCGCTGCCCGCAGGGCTGAACTAAGCCGCATTGGGGTTCCCACGCGTCGAGCATGACATCCGGCACGTTGCGGTGGGCTGCATGGCTACGAGGGCACCTCATACAAGGAAAAAAACCTGAACAGGTCTGGAGCCTACATCAAGATTAGGGCACCTACTTTGCAGGTTGTTATGCTTATGTATGCTGCAGACCTGTTCAGTTTTTTTCCTAGGTTGACGTGAGGGTGTGCCATAGATGAATGCATCGAAACGAATACGGACATGCAAATCTTTGCACATACAGTCGAATAATGATGTTTAGAGGTAACATGCCGGTCTTTGATGTCATTGTCAAGTCGGTCATGCCAACCTGCCAACCACACCGATATGCGCAAGCGGTAAAATTCTGTGTGTTCGAGCACTTGAAGACATGAACTGACAAAGTGTTCTCATCCATTCACACTACAGAACTCGGCCAGAGCCACTTTGCGGTATCAGACTCAGCAACCTGGTAACGACTTGGAAAGTCATACTTCAAGCACTCTCCACTCTCGGCATTGTACACTTCAGCATGACATATTAAATATTTCTAGTCAGTACTTGCGGTCTTCATTGATAGAACCATCTCGAGGCTGGAACATGGAAGGGGAGATCATTGCACCAAAGGGGCCAAATATGGGGATACTGAAATCTTATTCTCTCGAGGAGACTTTCGTAAAATTCATCAACATTCATGTCCAGGCATGCGACTTTTCTGTCCTCAACTCCATGATCGCACCACCTCTAGACCTCGTCCATATCACCGCCGTCCTCTCATCCATTCACCAACGCCGTTTCCTCGGGACCGAAATCGTCTCCGCTTCGTGATGTTCGGGGGCCTTTTAAGCCTTGCCGGCAGTGTAGAAATCATCGAGTGCCTGAGTAAGGCGTTGAGACTGCAGAATAAGTCAGTATATGTCTCACATGCACGTCGAATAGCCAAACCCCACCATTGTGCTTTCTCCTGCCCTGACCCAAACTGTTCAGAAGTTAGTATGCACTTCTTGTTAAACACGTAAAGGGATACTCTACCACGAGGGTCGTAGAACTTTTTGTTCTAAACGTGTGTTAGTGTATACCTCGCATGCACTTCGTACTTGGTCACTTACAGGCTTGTCTTCGCCATCTGGGTTTCCGACTTGGGTCATCAAATAGTCCTTCTTGTTCAAAACGTAGTCCCGGACACCGGAGAGATAAGCCCATTGCATATCAGTGTCGAGGTTGACCTTGACGACACCGTATGAGATAGCCTGACGGAAGTCGTCGACGGAGCTGCCACTGCCACCGTGGAAAACGAGGAAGACGGGCTTGTCATCCTTGGCATTGGTCTTCTCCTTGACGAATTGCTGGTGCTTCTGGAGAAGCTCAGGGCGGAGCTTGACGTTTCCGGGCTTGTAGACACCGTGTACGTTTCCGAAGCCGGCAGCAATCGAAAAGTACTTAGAGACTTCCGACAATCTGTGTAAGAGGTCAGTATATGTCTCACATGGAGTTTGAACAGTCAAAACTTACGTCTTGTAGATATCGTAGATGTCCTCTGGCCTGAAACAAGTTAATACGGTCCTGTAGTAAAATGTGTAGAGGACGTGGCATACTGGGTGTACAAGCTGTTGTTGTCGACGTCCTCGTTGTTGACACCGTCCTCCTCACCACCAGTGATACCGATTTCCATCTCGAGGAATTGCTTCATGGGAGCAGCACGTTCCAAGTACTTCTTGGTGGTCGCGATGTTCTCCTCCTTGCTCTCTTCCGAGAGATCGATCATGTGGGAGCTGAAGAGAGGGACGCCTACAAAGATGCCAAGTTAACAGTTGTCTCCATGTACTTCGTTCAGCCAGAACTCACCATTGGCCTTAAAGAACTTCTCATCCTCATCGAGCATGCCGTCCAACCATGGCAGAAGCTTCTTGGCGCAGTGGTCGGTGTGAAGAACGACTGGGATGCCGTATGCGGGCGCAATGGCGCGGATGTAGTGGGCACCAGCGATGGCTCCCTGGATGGAAGCGCTCTGGTCCTTGTTGTCGACGCCCTTTCCGGCGAAGTATGCGGCACCACCCTGGCTCATCTGCAGGA
>Ga0265797_10008904_pt1 | contig 13215 bp, 11 predicted proteins | sample P2T30metagenome_FD_192433 | JGI IMG/M metagenome (GOLD analysis project Ga0265797, IMG submission 192433) | Plant litter microbial communities from East Loma Ridge, Irvine, California - P2 T30 | ecosystem: Environmental > Terrestrial > Plant litter > Unclassified | place: USA: California... | reverse complement strand
GCGTTCCCCGGCGGACGCATCGACCCCGGTGACGCGGACGCCGTCGCCGCCGCACTCCGCGAGGCACAGGAGGAGACGGGGCTCGACCCCGCCGGCGTCGAGGTGCTCGGCACACTGCCGGCCGTGCCCCTGGCGTTCTCGAACCACCTGGTCCGGCCCGTCATCGGCTGGTGGCGCGACCCCTCACCGATCCGCGTCGTCGACGAGCACGAGTCGGCGGCGGTGTTCCGGGTCCCCGTGGCCGACCTGCTCGACCCGGCGAACCGCGGCGTGACCGTGATCCGCCGCAGTGGTCAGGAGTGGCGCGGACCGGCGTTCACGATCGAGGCCGACGGGGACGAGCACCTGGTGTGGGGCTTCACCGCGATGCTGCTGGATGCGCTGTTCGACCGACTCGGCTGGACGGAACCGTGGGACCAGAGCCTCGAGGTGCCGCTGCCCGACTGAGCACCGGGAACGACAGCGGGTCGGCCCGCACCGCGTCGACCGCGTGGGCCACGGCCCCGATGACCACGACGTCGGCCCCGAGCGACGACGCGACGAGTTCGGGGACCGGGTCGAAGTGCCCCTCGGCCAGCAGGGCTGGGGCACGGTCGATGACGGCGGCCGCCACCAGCACCTACCTTGTACCGTCGACGTCACTGACAACCGGTCGACTCGCCCGCTCGCCAATCGGTTGAAATCATGTTGACCGCCAACGGAGCGCTTCCCACACCACAGCGCACGTTCCCGGACGGCGACCCCGCGGGTGAACCTTTGCACCCTGAGCGACCCTGCCCGGACCGCGCCGAACGACGCTCGAAGGCCGGGAGTTCATGCTGGCTCAGAAGACGCATTGCGGCGCAGACAGCCTGCCGTTTCGACGACCACAGGGACGCCCCGCAGGACCTGAATGAAGGGAAGACCAGCTGAGGGCAACGGCGAGCGTCGCAACAAGTCCCCGACAGCAGCTCGAATGGACCCCGTATCTCGATCAACGAGCACACGGCTCAGGTCCGACATATGAAGGACTTGCGACAATGCGCCTGTTGTAGTATTAGCGTTATTGCCCTCCGGTTCACCGGTGTGAACGACAGGCAGATCTAGAAAACTGCTTGATTCCCGCTGACGACCTCGTTAGTGTCGATCACGAACGTCACTCAACGGGGAGGATAACGTGAACATCAAAGTAGCGATTGTTGGAGTCGGAAACTGCGCGAGCGCGCTGGTGCAGGGCGTCCATTACTACGCCGATGCAGACGAGCAGACTGCGATCCCAGGGCTCATGCACGTGAGATTCGGCCAGTACCACGTGCGCGATCTGGATTTCGTTGCAGCATTCGACGTAGATTCAAACAAGGTCGGGAAGCCCCTTCATGAAGCCCTGGCATCCACGCCGAATAATACTATCAATTTCTGCGACATTCCCCCGTACGATGTCACGGTCAGCCGCGGCCCAACGTTGGATGGCCTGGGATCGTACTACGAGGAATCGATAACTGAATCCCCCGAAGCGCCAGAGGACGTAGCTGCTGTACTACGGGACCGAGAAGTCGACGTCTTAGTATCGTACCTCCCCGTCGGTTCGGAAGAAGCCGCGAAGTGGTACGCGCGTGCAGCACTTTCCGCAGGAGTCGCCTTCGTGAACGCCATGCCAGTTTTCCTCGCGAGCGACCCAGAGTGGGCACGAGAGTTCGCCGACGCAAACGTCCCGATCGTCGGGGACGATGTGAAGAGCCAGATGGGGGCAACCATCACCCATCGCGTACTCGCCCGACTGTTCGAATCCCGTGGGCTGACAATCGACAACACCTACCAACTCAACGTCGGTGGCAACATGGACTTCAAGAACATGCTTGAACGGTCTCGACTAGAATCCAAGAAGATCTCGAAGACCAGGGCAGTGACGAGTAACATCGACGCAACCATCGAGCCGGACCACGTTCACATCGGACCGAGCGATTTTGTGCCCTGGCTAACGGATCGAAAATTCGCCTTCGTTCGACTTGAGGGACGCGGGTTTGGGGATATACCCGTTACCCTTGAATACAAGTTGGAAGTGTGGGACTCACCCAATTCTGCTGGCACGGTCATCGACGCTATTCGAGCCGCAAAAGTTGCAGCTGACCTCGGGCTAGGCGGTCCGCTTGACGCAGCCTCTGCGTACTTCATGAAATCTCCTCGCCATCAGCAGCCCGACGACCAGGCAAGGGCGGATCTTGAGGAATTCATCGCCGCATCCGAACGAGTTAACGCATGAGCGGGAAGCTAATCGTTTCCCCGCACGAGCCATTCCTTCTGGCACTCGACCCTGAAGTCGATTCAACGCTAACAATCGACATCGATCCGTCGGTCACACCCAGTCGGACAATTGTGGAAAAGAAAGGGTTGGGGCACCCCGATACCCTCACTGATCATCTCGCTGAAGCGTTGTCTCAAGCCTACTCAAGGTGGACATTAACGAATATCGGCGCCGTGCTGCACCACAACTTTGATAAGGTCACCACCCATGGCGGCGGCGTCGAGGTCGAGTATGGAGGCGGCCGAGTGACCGAACCCGTGAAGATCATGGTGAACGGGCGCGTAACCCGACGTGTCGGGCAGACCGTCGTCCCGGTGGAGGACATCGTCGAGACAACGATCTCTGACTTTTTCCACCGCAGGTTGCCCACGTTCGCAGAACACCTCGAAATCAAATACAACCTCTCAAAGAACTCGAGCCCTGGCTCCGTTCGCGAGAGCAACGCAAAATCGGAACGAGACAACTGGTTCGACATTGAATCGATCGACGATCTCCGGGAGCGGGCAGTTGTCGTCTCCAATGACACTTCCATGGGTACGGGCTTCGCTCCCCTATCCACCTTTGAGGAGTTTGTCAAAGTCCTCGTCGAAGAGCTGTCAGGCGACAGCGAATTTCGACGGGTGAATCTCTGGTGCGGCACGGATGTGAAGATGATGCTCGTCGGAGACAGCTCACGCTTCGATGCGGTTCTAGCGGTGCCCCAGGTTTCCAAGTACGTACAGGATCGAAAGGCCTACGTCGACAACCTCGAGACGGTTCGCGCTTATGCGGTCCGCCGCTGTGAGCAACTCCTCGGGAAACAAGTCGCGTCGAACTCAACTTTCCGCATCAACGCACGCGACCTTATCGAAAAAAACGAAATCTACCTTACGCTGTCCGGAAGCTCGTTGGAATCAGGCGACGAGGGGGTGGTGGGTCGAGGTAATCGTGCGAATGGACTCATTACGCCCCTACGGACCATGAATCTCGAGGGGATTAACGGCAAGAACCCCGTCTACCACATCGGAAAGCTTTATAACATTGCTTCTGAACTTCTCGCGGACCGATTGGCGACGCTTTTCGCCTGTTCTGTAGAAGTCAGCATGGTGAGCGCTACCGGTCAACGCCTCGACCGGCCGTGGAAGGTGCTCGTACGCTTGGCCGTCTCGGTCGATCCGGCGGTTGTCGAGGCCGAGGTTCGGAAGACCATCGACGATTTCCCAGCTTTGACCAGGCGGATCCTGGCTGGAGAACTGGTCATGGCATGAGGATTGACGGTCCGGGGCCCGTGTTCTTCGTCGGAATCTGGTTGGCAGCCTTCACTGGAGCGTTCGAGGCGACGGGCCTCGGACCGTCCTTTCCACTTGTCGCGCGGGAACTCTCCGGGAGTGCCGATGTTTCCCCCTACATCACTTCCTTCACCGCCGTCAGCTTCGCAAGCGCTGTGGGACTAGGAGGGTTCCTCCGCCGGGCTAATTACACCAAATGGTTCCTTGCAGCGACCCTCATCCAGGTCCTGGGCCTTGTCGTCTGCGCTTTTTCGACATCTCAGTTCTCATTCATCGCTGGTCGCTCTCTCCAAGGTTTCGGCGAGGGCTTGCTCACCGTAGCAATCTTCTACGGACTAGTAGAATTCAACGGTCAGCCGAAGCAGCGAGCCGTGGGCCTTGCAAGCGTGTCGGTGGCATGGCTAAGCGCTTCCGCCGTGTCGCCGCTCGTTTACTGGCTCGTCCCGATCGACACCTGGCGATTGGTCTTCTGGCTGCTCGTCGGGACCTCCGTGTCAAGCGCCTTCCTGGTGCTCACCGGTAGACCATCGCTGGCCAGGCACCAGTCGCTGTCGATGTGGCCCGACCGCGGTGCAGGGCAGGTACGTGGTTTGCTCACCCTCGGGACCGTTACGGTGATCGTCTTTGCCTTCTCTCAAGGCGCCACTCTGCTGGGCAATCCAGTGCTCGTGGTCTTGTTCGGGGTCGGGTCGCTTCTTGGCTCAGCATGGCTTTTACTCTCGGGCAAGCTCAGCCTCCGAATCACACGTAGTCGAGCGATGATTGACGCGCTGGTGACTCGCGGCGCCGTCTCCTCCGTATACGCAGTCACAATGACGTTCCTCCCGGTGGTCGTCTACGCCCAGTTCAGTGCATCGCCCACACAGACGGCCGTCGTCACAGCGCTCGGAGCGGTTGGTTGGACGACAGGCGCTTTTCTGCAAACGAGAATGACGGCCCTCCGTGCAGACGTTCAGCTCAACCTAGGCCTCGTCGGTCTCGCCGCCGGACTCGTTGTGATCGGGATAGCTGTTGTCGCTGGTGGGCCGCTCCCGCTGGTGGTTGCCGGAGCGTTCTCTGCAGGTACCGGGACAGGGATCGCGACGAACTCTCTTCCGGCTTTCATCTCCGAACTTTCGAGCTTTGATCGCACCTCATCTGACCTCTCTGCAGCAGAATCAGTTGACACGATTTCAACGACGGTCTTGATCGCCGGGCTCGGGTGCCTTCTGAGTCCGTCGCTGAGTTCCTCGAGCACGAACGAAGTCCGCGGCATGCTTTTCTTGGGCGGTGCGGCGATGGCTGGTGTGGTAGGTATCTACGTTACGAGGCGATTCGGTGCTGTCCGATCCGGTGCTCGAACGTGAATGCGCTAATTCTAATGCGTCACGGACAGACGAACCCGAGTATGAGGTACACGGCGAGCGGCAGACGGCGTCGGTTTGTACCTCTCAACGCGACGGGCATCTCTGCCGCGCGAGCCGCAGCCGAGACAGTAGCTCGTTTCCGGCCAACCGCAGTTATGTACTCAAACTTCACCCGTACGGCCCAAACAGCAGCGATCGTTGCGCCCGGTGTGTTGCCGATCAGGGTGGACTCTGACCTCGACGAAGTTGATTACGGCGACTTCGACGGTCGACCATGGGTCGAGTACGGCGCCTGGCTTGAGAAAAATGGACTTGAGGCGGTCCCGCCAGGTGGGCACCACTCCTGGATGGCGTCGCTTCGTAGGGCTGTCGATGCTCTACTACGTCACCGCGAGGAGTTTGATTCGCCTCTCGTCATCTGTCACGGATACCTCTGGGCAGCTATAACCAAGTTCGGAGCCGATGGCACCGCTCCGTCGCCAAACAGCCTCGGATCAGCGGAGTACTGCACGACGGCTGAAGTCGATACCCCCGTCCTCCGAGATTTATTGTCCGCTCTGCCGCCCAACCCGGGAGAAGAAGTCCCGTCGGCACTCAAAGTCCTCGAAGCACCACTCAGGGCCCTCGGCTTCCAGGTGACGTTGTCAGATGAGGGAGCTGAATTCCTATACGGAGACCAAGCTTTCCTGCTCACTAACGGCACTCGAGCCTACTTTGCGCAGCAGCCTCGAGATTGTTCTCATCCAGATCTCAATGTGAACTCGAGGCTCGTTTCGATACCGCTTGTTAGCCCACATAACACGGCCTTCGTCGTCACCGAGGCGGCTCGATGGAGAGAAGATTTACGACGTGCGCGTAGCAGTTCTTGACCACCCGTCCGCCTATCCTTTCCCTCCGCACGGCTATGGAGCGCAAGAGAAATGGTTCTGGACAGTAGCCCACGGCGCACGTCTCGACGGAGCGGACGTCGTCCTAGTCGGCCCCGATTGGCGGAAGGACCTAACCGAGGACTTTGCCCGCTTGCCGTTTCGCATCGAGACAACATCCGCTGCGGAAATGAAAACTTTCGAGAACGAGACCTTCGACCTCATCGTTGCCGGTCACGAATACACCTCCCACGCAGCATGGAGGGAGCGAGTCGACCCTCTCGGGGTGCCGACTGTGTCTTACCAACATCGGCCGGATTTCGTACCGAACGACGACGCCTACGACAAGACGCTGCGCCGCCTCTACGTCTTTACTCGGCAGATGCGATCGCGTTACGCCCGGTGGAGTCCAGGCTACGCGAACGGCGTGTGCTTCGCGGACTCAGAAGTAGAGCTTCCACCACTCCGCCGCTCGGACGGTTCCCTCGTGTGGGCGTCGAAGTTCCATCGTTCGAAGGCGCCGCACGTCGTGGCAGCTGCTGCGATCCTCCTTGGACGACCGATTCGGATGTACGGGCCGGTGTGGGACAAGCGCTACATGGACGAACACGCGGCCGTGTTCGGCCATGATCTGGTGGAGGTACTTCCGGAAATCGCAGGCCAGGCCAAACTTGAGCTATTCAGCACCGCCGCTTGCACTTTGTACAGTGCCGCGCCTGGCTACATCGAGGCCGGCAGCGCGTTCTTCAGTGACCCGATGCGATGCGGCGTGCCGGTAGCTGCACAAGTCTGGGATTTTGGCTCAGCCGCAGACGCCGCGTGCGACCCACTGAGCGGGGCCGTGGGCGTGCTCGACCGCACGGATTCTGACGACCGCACAGCGGCGACCGTGCTGGCAGAGATGGTGGAGCGTGCAATCGACCTCGACCGGGAGACCGTGCGAGAGATTGCCGCTTCTCGGTTCAGTCCTGTGCAGCAGTTCCGGCAGCTTTTGACAATCTAAGCGACGGCAATCGCTCCGACTGGGCGGGACGCCAACCTCTGAAGGATGTCCGGTCCACCACCTCGAAGTACTCAACGACGTGCGGCCACAGCAGCGGCGCAGTGGTCCACGGCTTCACGGGCCCTTCGAAATGTCGGATCCGCGGATTATCAATGGGGGACAAGCCGTCCAACTCCGAACGCGTCGGCGACCAGTATCGGCCGACATTCTCATTCTGCCAGTAGCTCAGAACGTTCCAGTCTGCCGGTAGTGGACTAATGTCTTCGGAAAAAAGTGCATTCAGTATCTCTTGATCGAATTGCACAAGGGCGTCCCGATTCTCAGCCAGGAAACGAAAGCACCGCTCGGTAGCGCCTGACTCCCGCCATCGATCAAGGTCGATGATTAGAACACCGGAATTGTAATAAGGAAGCGAGGGGTCGAGTTCGAGTCCAGCCCACTGTTGCACTCCGTCGGGCGACGACAGCAGAGGAGTCCAAGGATCAACACAAGCCGCCAAGAGCTTACCATTCAACATTTCGTGAGCGCTTTCGATGGACGCTAAAGTCAAGGTATCGGAATCGAGGTAGATGCACCTGGACCACGAGGCAGGAACGTATTGGTCGAGGGCGAGTCGGATGTAAGCAGCGTCGGAGATGTGCGCATGAACCCGCGACGCCCTGTGAGCTTTGTCTACCGTTCCGAAGGGAATAAACTGTATCTGGCCCGGAGCGGCGCCAGTAGATCGCCTCACTGCCGCAATGTCAGAGGCCGTAAATCCTCGATGAAGTATGGCCATCTCGACACGAGTTGCTTCACCAATAGATTCGAACACCGAACGAGCCGCGACTGACAATGGCATCAAATAGTTGCGGTCAGCCGCGAGCACGACGTTGAGAGATCTCTGCGGGGAAGACATGACCACAGCCTACCGAGTAGACTCACGCGTAGGAAGAACCGCGCGGGTACTTGGTCCTACAACAACTATGATCAAGAGTGGGTGTGGGTCCGCCACGGAAAGGAAAGGCCATGGCTTCGCAGAGATTTAACGCGGTCGTCGTGGGAGCGGGGGCTGCCGGCCTCGTGAGCGCATTGACGCTTGCGCGAAGAGGTTTCCGCGTCTGTGTGGTCGACGCGGGCCCAGTGCTCGCCACTGATGCGCGTGTCGATCTCGCATTGGCCGACGTAGCGCGCCAGTCGACGCAGTCCCGCTCTACGTCCTATACGTCAGCGAATGCCTCATACTTCGTCGATGACAATGATCTCCCATACGACACGGATCCGGAAGCCCCGTTTGACTGGTTCCGATCGCGAGGCCTCGGGGGGCGTCTGCGCCTATGGGCCGGGGTCTGCTTGAGAATGGATCCGCAGCAGTTCGACTCTTGGCCGGTGACTTACGATGACCTTGACGGGTCATACGAAACCGTCGAAACGCTGCTCAACGTGTCCGGGACAGGGACCAGGCCGGAGGTGACACTCACGGCAGGGGAAGGACTGGTCAGGGATGCACTCGCCCGATGGCCCGATCGCCGCTTCCTCTCGGCGCGAGTTGCACAACGATCAGTGTCGTCGCTCCTGTCGGAGCTGCTGGCGTACGAATCTGTGACCGTCCTTGCGGACAGCATCGTGAAGGAGATCGAAGTAGACAACCGGGGTCGTGCCACACGCATACATGGCACTCAGACGGACTGGGGACGGTCGTTTTCGATTGAGGCTGATCGATTCCTGCTGGCCGCCTCGACGATCGAAACTCTAAGGCTAATGTTAGTTTCGAAGAGCGAGTTGTTTCCCCGCGGAATCGGGAATCGTCACGGGCTTCTCGGCACGAATCTAATGGATCACACGGCGGGACCTAGTGTCAGCGGATCAGCGCCTCAGCAGCCGCTGAAATCGCCGTCGCGCTCGAAATACGTACCCGTTGCGCATATCCCTGCGTCGTACAGCGACGGTGGCGATGGCCACCTGCCGTACAACACCACGCTCTTCGTCCCTGATCAGGTCCCGGCGAGTTCAGAGTCAAAGGCTTGGGTGGCCGGGGCGCAGGGAGGATCCGTCTTCCGAATGTGGGCGTCGGGCGAGGTCTTGCCGAGAGCAGATAACCGCGTGACCCTGAGTGCGCAGACTGACAGTTCAGGCTTGCCGGTCCCTTTCATCAGCCTGCACTACTCTGAACAAGAGAAGAAGATGGCGGCCGTACAGGTCGAATTCATGACCAAGCTCGCCGCCGCTGCGGGTTTCGAAGTGGCTGAAGTGTCGAAAACATTACTGCCAGCAGGCTCGTCGGTTCATGAAGTCGGCGGCGCTTGGATGGGTGATGACCCTGTCCGATCAGTCATCGACCCGAACGCGAAAGTGTGGGGAACGGAGAACGTGTACGTGGTAGACGGGGCTGCGTTCCCGACATCGCCATGGCAAAATCCGACTCTGACCATGATGGCACTTGCACATAGAGCGTGTCGGCTTCTCAACTAAGCGGGTGCCGTAATTGCAGCCTCTGACCACGCCCGACTGCGTCGGAGCGGCGCGACTCGTCAAATCGAATGACTGCTTCTTCCAGGTGGGACGAGATGATCGAAGCCGCAATCGTCGGCACTCCAAATTGTTCCCAGAAACGGCACTCCACGGCGACCGCTCGATTAAGACCCCAAAGTGCAATTTCGAGCGGAACTCGGGAGATCAATCGAGCAATTGTGGCGCCACCCCGTCGACGGCCGACCGCGCCAGTGGAGTACAGGAGTACGTACGCTCGGATTGCATCGCGCACATCAGCTGCTTCACGCGTCGTGCCGATCCCGAAGACGCTTTCGTGCCAGGACTTGCCGCTCAACAACCAGTGCAGCCGTTCGACGCCTGTGCCGCTATCGTACGCTAACCGCTCCGGCGAGCGGACGTTCCACATCAACGAACTGTCGCAGAAGTCCTTCCCATCCAAACGCATGAACGTCGTTAATCCGGCGACATCTTCTCGTCGCCAGGGGAGCAATCGTGTCTCAAGCCTCAATCGACCGGTGTGCACGCCAAGAGTCGACAGGCACTCGAGCCAATCGTCTAAAAGATTGACGTAGCAGCTGATCGAAGTATCCGTGCCGATGACCGAGGCGTTCACGAATGCGCTGAGTGAACCATCTACGAGAGGTTTTGTGGAGTCTCGGATATTTCGGACGACAGGCTGACCGAGATACCCTTGTCTCAATGGTTCCCGGGGCGGGCTAATTAACCAAGGATCCAGCCCTTGCACTCCCGACACAATGAAGTCGGTCTTGTACGGTGCCGTAACTGGCAGTAGAGGAGGGTGCGCGAAGCCCGCTTGTCGCCAAAACGACTCCAGCGACCTCCCCAGAAGCACCACAGACGTCTTCTTCTTCGCCGAACTGCTCACCTTACGACGTGGTGCCCAGCTCAAAGTGTCGCCGACCCTGGACAAGTCCCAGCGGCTTTCAAACCTCGACTGCAGTGATTCGGCCAGCTCCTGCGCTCTCTCCGACGATGCTGCGCTGCCGTAGCTCCCGCTTCCCGCGTTCGACCACCCCATCAGCAGATTAAGGAAGCGCCAACATAAGGTTGCAGTGCTTTAGGTAGATTTACAGTGCCATCTTCGTTCTGCCCTTGTTCGAGCAAAGCAGCAATCGTCCGGCCCAGGGGAAGAGCGGAGCCGTTCAAGGTGACGGGGTAGCGATCTTCGAGGTCCCCAGCCAATCGAATGTTGGCGCGGCGCGACTGGAACTGTCCGAAGGACGAGACACTAGAGATCTCGCGAAATCGGTTCTGCGATGGCAACCACACCTCGAGGTCGATCGTCCGTTCAGCGGCGAAACCGATGTCGCCAGCAGGAAGTTCAACCACCCGGTGATGCAACTCCAGCTGGACCAAGATCGCTTCCACCTCCTGTACCAACTCCATGAACGCTTCATGCGCGGCGGCGGGATGCACGATCCGCACCAACTCCACCTTCGAGAACTGATGCATCCTAATCAGGCCGCGGGTATCCCTTCCATGGGAGCCCGCCTCGCTACGGAAACAGGGGGTCTCGGCTGCTAGCGCAATCGGAAGTTCTTCAGCAGAGATCCTGGCACCCGCGTATAGATTCGTCAACGGTACTTCTCCAGTCGGCACGAGGAATAGTTCCCTCGCACCGAGTCGGGTCCTGAATAGATCATCCTCAAACTTCGGCAATTGCCCGGTTCCGGTCATCGTCTCTCGATTGACGAGCGCCGGTACAGAATGCTCCACGTATCCATTCCGCCGAGCGACGTCGAGCATAAAATTCCGCAAGCCACGTTCGAGACGAGCACCTATCCCCTTCAACACGGCAAATCGAGGGCCGGCGAGCCTCGCGCCCCGCTGGAAGTCGAGGATGTCGAGTCGTTCACCGATCGTGACGTGGTCGTCAACAGCACGGCTCGTTCCCTGTCGAAACTCTGATCGTCGAATCTCCACGGCGAACTCGTCAGAATCTCCCTCCGGAACCTCGTCCAGAGGAAGGTTCGGAATCGCGAGGAGGGCGTCCCGCAGGGCGGCGTCGGACTGACCTAAGGTCGCTTCCGCTTTCTGCAGGTCCCGTTTCGCCGAACGAGCATCGCGACTCATCGCCTCACGATACCGAGGATTCTCTTCTCGACGTATTTGGGCTGCCAACTGCTTCGTCGAGGACCTTAGCGATTCCACTAGCTGCAGGGAGACTATCCGTGCCTGATGCAACTCCCGGAGCCGTCCGAGGTCCAGTTCGAAGCCGCGACGAGTCATTCTACGATGAACGTCGGTAGCGTTGCCGATCAGGAACTTTGGATCATGCATGGTCAACTCTACAATCTACGTTAATTTGTTGGTCATCGCGCATCGCATGAGCCTCGCTGATCCGCTTTCGCGCGTCCGCGATGATCCTCAGTGCAGCGACCGATTGCGCGGGAGGGTGGACTTCTGACCGCAAGCATCCTTGCCCGACGTACTGCGCGAACGCATTAACTTCGTCAGCCAGACCGTGATGGAACTCCTCGAACCGTGATTCGCGCCACGTTGCCACTTCCTCTGCCCCAAATCGCCCCCGTACCACGGTGACTGAGCTCGGTCCGAAGAAGGGGTCGACTGACAGACGACCTTCTGAACCACTGATTACCGCGTGCGCGGGGATGGAAGTCGACAGCGACGACACGACTGTCCCGACACCTCCATCCCTGGCTTTGAGGGTCAGGATTGAACGCGCGTCGACCCCTTGCACTTGGGTCCCCGAAACGTGCTGCAACTCACCGGCGGCGAGTACGTCCAGAATGAAGGAGAGACCATAGACGCCGAGGTCTAGAAGCGCGCCGCCACCAGCTTGCGACCACAGTCGACTTTGTGGATCGGGTGTCGATACGAATCCGAAACGAGTCTCGACCATATGAACCGATCCAATGAGCCCACACCGCACCACGCGACGGATCAATTCTGATTGCGGCAAGTAGCGAGTCCACATACCTTCCATGGCGAGGACGCCTTGTGTTTCGGCCGCATCGAAGATATCCTGTGCCTCATCTCCGGAAAGCGCTATGGGCTTCTCTACAAGTACATGCTTTCCCGCCGCTATGGCCAGCAGGGCGTGGGCGAGGTGGTATTCGTTCGGTGAAGCGACGTATACGGCATCCACGTCATCGCGAGCCACAAGCTCCTCGACCGTGTCGCACGATGAGCGCAGGGAGTTCCTATCCGCGAACGCTCTCGCGCGATCGGGATGTGCAGACGTGACGACAGACGGAATCTGGCGCGAGTGCCGTCGCATGCCGTCCAGGAATTGCTGAGTGATGCCGGTCCCGATCAGACCCCATCGCAATTGCGGAGAGTTATATCGGGAGAATGGGCGTACGTCGGGCAACTCGATCAAATCTGCTCCAGCATCCTTGCTGTTGATTGGACGGAAGATCTCCTGAGCGTCCGGGCCGTTGGCGAGCTGCGGTCAGTCAGCTTGTTGTGATCGGATCGTCTCAGGATGGGCTCTCGTCATTTCTATCTGAGCGAAGACCATCATGCAACCGACCGCGGCACACTGGTACGGACAGCGGTTTAGCTGAGACTTCTTGGGTGCGCTGGCGTGCTGGCGTGCTGCCCTATTCACTGGCGGAGCGGTTGGAATCAGTTTTGCTCCGGGGTACGTTTTTCTGGGCCCGGCCGTCGTGCCTCGCTGCTTGCGTCACCGCCACGGAATCTACGCTCGCGGCGCTCCAGCTTTCGGTCTGGTTCCTTGCCCCCCCCGACGCGGACAGCGCTTCGGCACTACTACTACGGCAGAGACGATCAATATGTGAGTGGAGCCAATGGAACAGCACCGCCCTACCCTGTCTCCGCCGACGAGAGCTGGTGTCGCCAGGCCAGCCGCTACCAGATCTACGGCTCAGTCCCTTCTACCCGTCCGCCCTGGCCGACGGCGGCTACGACGTCGACGACTACCGCGACGTCGACCCGCGCCTCGGCACCCTCGACGACTTCGACCGGATGGTCG
>Ga0265797_10008903_pt1 | contig 13219 bp, 7 predicted proteins | sample P2T30metagenome_FD_192433 | JGI IMG/M metagenome (GOLD analysis project Ga0265797, IMG submission 192433) | Plant litter microbial communities from East Loma Ridge, Irvine, California - P2 T30 | ecosystem: Environmental > Terrestrial > Plant litter > Unclassified | place: USA: California... | reverse complement strand
TTTGATACAGTATGGACTCGGTTCTTCAAATCCATGTCAGTATCCTGCGTGCGGAATCCAGGAAAAAATGGCGCTGATGCTTAATCTTGGGATACAGGTGGAAGAACTTCCATACAAAGTTTGAGGGAGTTTTGAGTAGTCTTCGCCGGCACAAAGACATAGTTGAGTGCCGTGCTAGTCTCGCCCAATACCGACTCTACCAGGACGATGTAGCCGACTTCCGGGCGAAGCTGGAAGAGAATGTCAAACGAGAAGAGACCAAGAAGCTGATGCTCGTCAAAGACTGGCTGGCTGTTGGAGACTTACCTCGGTTCGATCATGACAGCTTCTGCAAGATACGGAGCGAATGCGCGACCACTGCCAAGTGGGTAACACAGCACGAGACCATCAAACATTGGATACACTCCGATATCCCGAACAGTCCCGTCGTCTGGATCTACGGAATACCAGGAGCTGGTGTGTATTGTCACTGTATCTGCGGTGTGACGCTGATTGATAACAGGCAAAACGATACTGGCATCGGCCATCGTCGAAGAGTGCAAGGCCAGGCCGGACTTCATCACCTGCTTCTTTTACTGTCACGATGGCGACCCCACAAGTAGCACCGCGGTTGGTATACTGAAGGGCCTGGCAGATCAACTACTAGATCAATATCCACAGATGCTGCCTCCCTGCTACACACGGCGCAGCTCGAGTGGAGAACCGTCCCTCAGATCTCTCAACCAAGCGAAGAGGCTTTTCGAAGATTTTTGCTTCACCATTCCCAAACTCTTCATCATCGTTGATGGGTTGGACGAGTGTGAAAGGGCTGAGAGAAGCCAATTGTTGGATATGTTAACCGAACTCGTAGGTCAGCGCGATGCGGTTGATCCAGGCACTATCCGCCTTTTGATCGCGAGTCAAGACCACGCCGACATACGGAGAGGGCTTCACAGCTCCTCAATCACCAAGATAGCGCCTAAGATGCTGCAGATCTCGGAAAAAGACAACGAGGGCGACATCAAGGCCTACACCAGGATGTGGGTAGATCGGATCGAGGCAAAGTTTCCATTGTTCACGGAAGACCTGAAAGAATACCTTCGTAACCTTATCGTGGCTAACGCAAAGGGTGAGTCGTTTTATGAATCACTACACACAGTCAGGGTCTGATCCCATGGCAGGCATGTTCCTCTACGCCAAATTGGTTTTGCTTGACCTTCACGCGTGTATGACGCTAGCGGAGCTTTTGGACTATATCAAGACCGAGAACTTTCCTTCTGGACTCGCACAAGCGTAGGTACACACCGAAGGGAACCCGCGACATCTTCTAGGCTCCGTATTGGTACACTCGTCACGGACATCGACCGTTCATTAACCGCGTCGACAGATATGAGCGGATAGTCACACGTGTCAAAACAAGATCTGGCAGAGGATGGCCAAAAACCAAGCAATTACTCGGATGGTGTGTTGTCGTCTGATCCCATGACCTGCACGATGTATTCTAACCACGACTTTGTCTTATAGGTTGGTGTGTGCCAAGCGCCGGCTTACTTGGAAGGAGATACAGGTTGCACTTTCAATCGATGTAGATTGTCAGATCATCGAATACGAACACTATCATCTCCGCGATCACATCTACGAAACATGCGGCTCACTGGTGCTTGTTAATGGCGACCGAGTCTCTCTCGTTCATAGCACAGCCAAGACGTACGTCAATCAGTCTGCGTTCGTGACGTGCTTATCCTGACGGGGACAGGTACATCACTAGTATCACGAAAGATATCCACGAGCCATCCATAGAATGCGAGTTGGCGACGTTGTGTCTACAATACCTCACGTTTCCTTGTTTCGACGTCGACGACCCGGACGATCAAGTGCAACGCCGACAATACGTGTTGGACGGATCGGTTGCTTTCCAGGACTATGCCATCGCGAAATGGTTCCACCATGTCAACGCTTGGGTAGGCCAAGGCGAGAGGTTCCTCGACGAGGCAACCGACGTGGCAGGCCAACTGCACAGCATCTTCAAAGCCATGGATGATTTCATGACGCGTTATGGCGACGTGGACTGGTCCAACGGCCTGGTGGACGACTGTAAGGCCAAGTGCAGGGTATTCGAGCATCTCGACCTCCACGATCATCTAGTGGAGCTCACTAGCCACATCTACGCGTTCCAGCAGAAAGGCTTCGACGCACAACACAAGATCAGCATTGAAGACCTCTCGAAGGCCTTAGATCGGAATCGGAAGGCTCTTGAGATATTTCCCAAGAGCAAGCCTGGCCCAAATGCACACGAGAAGGAGGCGTACAAAAGATTCTACGATGAGGAAAGGCGATTCAAGTGCACGAGGATCACATGCAGGTACTTCTCAGAGGGCTTCAAGGATGAAAAGGCTCGCAACCGACACGTCAACATTCACGAAAGACCGTTCCAGTGCGAAGTTCCAGATTGCCTGGGCGCTGAAGGATTCGCCAACGCGAAAGATTTGGAGAGACACACACGCGCATTCCATCCTGAGATGAGTGACTTAGCCGAGAAGTTCATTACTGCTACAACAAAGCGCGAGGCATCGACTCACGCCTGCACGATGTGCGGAAAGACGTTTTCGCGCAACTTTCATCGCAAGAACCATGAGCTCAGCCATCGAGGGGAGAGGCCGCACGAGTGCCCCGAGTGCGGCAAGGCTTTCACGAGGCTGAACGATCTGAAGAGACACCAGAAGATACACGATAGGAAGTAACAAACCTGGCTTCATGATGGATGCCGTACCTGTCGCTTCACTGCGCGCTTGCCGCTAGCTTTCAGGTTTGGCCAAGTGACGGCGTGTCTCTCCCATGAAGCTGAAACGTCGGGATCTGATCTGTCGTACCTTTTGAGTCTTCTTGTTAACAGACGAGATACAGATTCCCAGTATAGTACAGGCTCTGAGCCGGTGAGAGCCGGCAAATGATTACCCGGGGGGCGTATGCGGGTACAGGCACCTCGCTTCTCGTCATGCACCGGTCAACAAGCATCTGTGGCATGATCCGTCCTTTGTACATCCGGGCCTCTCTTTCGCGCTAAAGATTGCAGTGCAAGGCCCGTTGTGGTAGAGTTTCAAGCTGCATGTGGCCGGCATATGTACTTAGTGATCACCGTCGGGAATGACGATTAGTGTCACGCGTCGTCCCAGAAAGAACGACTTGGTGCATGTGCATCTTTTGGATTAGAGGACGCAGTGCAGCGGTGTTGCAGAGCTGGGAAAGAGTACCATGCTCTGCAGCCATGCAGCATGTAGCCGTGCCTCTGCTCCATATGCATGAATATGTTATGACGCCACATCATGGCAATGCCGTGGGTATACGATTCCGCAAATGTTCATGCCCTTGAAAATCACCAGGGTCTCAATTCTTCCAACCGTAGCTGCTAACGGCAAAAGGCACGCAAGGCGGCCAAGATCCGATCGCCAACTTCCCCACATTTCCATCGGAAAATGGCACGAGCAGCGGGCGCGATAGAAAGTAATGATTTTGGCCACATGATGGCCGCATCACCCGTGTCTGCACTGTTCGCTGACTACTACTCATAATTAGAGCCGTTCTGCGTCCAGAGCTTTGCCAACATGCCAGAGAAACACACAATCACCTTTGCTGTGAAGTCGATGCGTCATGTGTCACATCTCAGAACATGCTTTGGACATACCTGATGTCCAATGCGCTGTGAACCAGGAAGAAAGGACTAATCCTGGGACCGGTGAGAGCTGACAATCCATTGCCCAACGTTGGCCCGTGCGAGTGCAGACAGCGCGCGTCCTGATGCTCACCATCTGACAGGAATTTGGGCTGTTCATACTCTGTACGCTTGCGACTCGTCATCCGCGCTAGGGATTGCAGTGCACTGCCCAATGCGATGGCGTGTATGGGCTGAACATGAGGTCCCCACAGTTGCCACAGTGTCGCACATCATGGAATAGCGATTGGTGTGAGGCGTCGTACCCAATAGAGTACCTTGGTGCCTGCGCACTCCCATTTCGCACTGGAGGCTGTGGTCAAGCTGTCATCTAGGGTTGAGAGAGGCTGGCCGCGTTGTAGTGCGTTGCGCTCGTTCCGCAGATAGCTTCGGCTTGTTTCGTGTGAAGATGCAACATGATGGTATTCTCAACGATGGCATCGCGCTCAGGTTTACCAGATCCGACTCTCCAGCTGCAAATGGCAAAGACGCGCAAGGCAGCGAGCGGATGATCGTCAGAGTCCCCACATCGCAAAACGACACGGGCACGGGCAACGGGTGCGGCGGTCTTGGCGTTCCGGTTCTGACGGGAGGGAGGCTGAGCAGCCGAGTGGCGCTAGTTCGCGCGTCCTTCGCTACGCGATGCTTGCTGCGCCCCGGTCAGTACCACCTTCGCGACTTTGCCCGTTCTTGAATTGTCACGAGGGGAACGGGTCAGCCAAAAGCAAGCCCATCTGGGCCTGTATACAGAGAGTGTGACGGCAGCTGAATAAACATCACCAGGTGTCTGTTGGGTTTTTGAGTGGTAATTTGAATGTGTGTTCAGTAGTAGCGAAGGCAACTAAACCACAAGTGCGCATCCAACACCTCCCGCAGACACTAGGGTCCGCAAGACGTCCGAACTTCTTTTCCGCGCATGCCAGCAGGGACCTACCTGGCGGTGCGCAACCAGTAAACGCGCCTTGATTGTTAATACGTACAAGTCACTCTCCACAGTTTTCAAACGTCATCACGTTCACCGTAGCACTGCTCGGGGGTTCGGGCACCGAGAGTGCCTCACTGGTGACCAAATCCAGGGGGCCTGAGTACACTCATCTCGCGCGATGAGCCGGAAGGGGCTTAAGTCGCGAAGTCCACGTAATGAGCACTATAGGAATGTTTGAGATGCCATTTAGGATAGAGCGACTTTTTTGAAGCCAAGATGACCGAGTACGGGCTATGCGAGTTTGCTCATCTTACTGTGCGGAAGGAAGTATAAGATAGATCTCAAGCGTGTTTTGGTCGGATTCGTGCATCCCGTTCACATTCAGTGCGACAGTGTAACACCAAAACTTCACGACTTCTCCAATTTACCCACCTCACATATCTTTTCTTCCTATCGAACAACATGACACGCATCTCATCTCTTGTCGCTGTCGCGCTTGCAAGCGTTGGCGTCGTCAACGCCCAAGGCTCTCTCGCGAGCTGGCACCCAGCTGGTCCCGGAGAATGTACGTTTGGTGTCTTCCCAACCGCCCACCACAGCAATGACTAACATGTCCCAGCACGAGGCCCATGTCCCATGCTCAACACCCTAGCGAACCACGGCTTCCTCCCTCGCGAAGGGCGTAACTTCACGCTTCCCCAGATCAAACACGCCCTCGGAAAGGGTATCAACGTTGGCGATGACATCGCAGAGTTGCTGTACAACTTTGCGCTGACGACGAACCCTGGCCCGAACACCACGACTTGGGGTCTCGATACGCTCGGCAACCACAACATCCTGGAGCATGATGCTAGTCTGAGGTAAGTCCTGCAAACCTTTGCCAAGTCCACTTGTATAGATGAGGGCCTCAACTGTAGAGCGCATGACTGACGCGACATCACCATCTAGCCGCTCGGACAAGTACTTCAACGATGATGCCATCTCCTTCAACCACACCATATACGATCAGACCCGTTCCTACTGGACAGACGACCTCATCGACATCCAAATGGCCGCCAACGCCCGTCTCGCCCGCATGATCGATTCGGTGAAGTACAACCCCAAGTTCGCTCTGTCGGAGCTGGCCGCAGACTTCAGCGCGGGTGAAGGCGCTGGTTACATGCTCGTCTTCGGCAACAAGACAGAGAAGACAGCGAGGCGAGACCTCGTAGAGTACTTCTTCGGTAGGTATCCAATCCTTGTGAATTGCAATCCCGTGCTAATTGCCGTGTAGAGAACGAGCGCTTGCCGACGGAGCTGGGTTGGAAGGCTCCTGACGAGGTGATCAGCCTGGATGATCTCTTGGGCTTTTCCGACGACATCTACAGTGCGACTTCGTACGATGCTCTCGAGACGAAGGAGGTAATGATGCGCAGGAACGGTATGGTGGGAAAGGTTTTCTAGTGTATCAAGCGACGTGGATAGTATTTGCGCTACCTGATGGGCACACGAGAACCTCTCTTCCGCGCTAGAAAGTGCAGTGCAGGCCGAAGTATAAAAGGTCTTGAGATTTCCGTAGGGCTTGTAAATTCGGGACTAGCGGCACTTCAATGGAGCTTGTGAGCCATCGGATGTAATCTTCAAACAAATGCTTATGTGGTGTAATGCTGACGGGTTGTACTGTGCGCCCTGTGAGAGTGTGCTGATAGCACAAATCATCGTCAGACAAGGCGATGATGTATCGAGCATCGGTAGCCTGCGCGCGTGACATTCTTAAGCGTCGCACTGACAGAATGCGCCGTTTCAGAACCGAAGTGGCGCGTGGATGAGAGAGGATGCCTGTCTGCTCCTGTGCGGGTTGACTGAAGACATCAATCGATGTGCAGCGGACGGAGTTAAGACAGTTGCGAACATGTCATGCAGGAGAGAACGTGATCATGTGGCTGTTTCATGCTCTGCTAGGGTTATGTACATGAGGCGCAGTTGCGGCGCGGTCAAAGCGAGTGAAGAGGTGTGATCTTTGCCCAACCGGTCTTGCCGGTATTAGTCCTTCTCGCGAGAGCCTTCAGATTATGCCCGGTAGCCATGGTGGATTCAACGTATTACTAACATCCCGAGGTGAGTTCGTGCAATGGCCGATAGATTATCTTACCACTCACCCATTGCGAAGCCGCCAGTGTGCGATCCACCACCGACCTACTCAGACCCAGCGACCGACCCAGCGATGGGCGCGGCAGTCCATGCTTCAGCTCAGCACATGATGGATTACGGAGCGTTTCCAGCGGCGCACTACACCGACTCACGGCACAACAGTCGCAACTCCAACGAGTGGACCCCTTGTAAAATGATCTTTGCTGTACTCTGGCTGTGCGGTGCAATCACCGTGGTGACTCTCGCGATTCGCAATGTTGCATGATGACGTTGGAGGACGTTTGGAAGAGACTTCATAGGAACGTGGGGTCGGGATACAATGTCGCGTCGGCGAAGTGGTATAGGCTGGTCGGCTTGGAACAGTGCTGAGGCCGAGGCCGATCCATGGCCAGAGGCTGCGGCCGTACTGCGGCCCCTGTCTCACACCGCGTATGGCGGATTGAGGTATCCTTTGTAGACTCGTTCCCCTCGATCAGAGCCGGTCGGATGTTGTCGCAATCGATTTCGGGTGCTCTGGGGATATACGTCAATTGTCCGCAATACACTCTCACCACCCAGTGTCGTCCCCATCAATGAGCATATGCGCATACACGCCTTCGTCCGCGATGCCACCGGGCTTAATCTTCGCTCGACGAGGATGCGTGACGTCGGCGCCACAATCTGCGCGCTCGATCGACCATACGTGTGTAGAGATCCATCTTGATGCCACTCCACCGAGCTGTCGCTTCGTGGTGTGTATGGTATCACGGAGTGATGGGACGCGGTATTCGGCGAGTCGGGGGCGCGAGGGGGCAGGCATGACGCCTGTGCTGGTACGATGATGTTGAGGCGGCCAATCTCATGCTGTCAGACATGGCGCAATGCCAAATAGCCATGGTTCCGCGGCCCCCCCTGCCTATATATGTGATGTGCTGATGGCGGAGGCAACTCGATCGATCGATGGTATAGCGGAATAGATGTCGTCACTGGATATCGACGTGTATGCTGGCATCGAAACAGTAGGGCAGTAGGAAGCTCGCTTCCATCCACCATCCGTCCTGTCACCAGCTTGACCACGCGCGCATACGCCTTCCCCTTCTTGTACCACTGTGGGACCGCCTCAAGCCCCCCACGCGGGTCTTTTTTGCCCCGTCGACCGAGAAGTGGCATTGCTACTGTTGCCTGGCATCATTCAGGGCTCATGTCGCTCTCATACGGCGCCATCGGGCGTAGAGACGCCGCAGAGAAGGTATGCGCCGAACATGCCGCCGGCGCGGAGGTTATCGAGGATGCGGTCTGGGCTGGGCGAGCATACGTCGAGCTCTCTGGCGGGTTACTGCCGGACGGGGGCGGGCGGCGACAATGCGTAGACAGACAAACCCCCTACTCGTGATTCCATGTCGCGCTCGCCCGGCCATTGTTGCGTACGATGCCTTGAAGATGCCGATGGGGTTTGCGGGCGAGGCGCATGCAGTTGTGGGGTGCGGCTCGGGGCGTCGGCACTGGCGCTGGTGCGGGCAGCGGGCGGCGAAAGGGCAGCCCGGCGATTTATGTGCAGTGCCGAGCCCGAGCGCCTGCCGCCAGGCCAATTCACTCACGACTACCACGTTCACGACCATCACGCTCACGATCCGGTCCTTGATACGCACATGCGATAGCTCGACGATACGGCATAGTCAAGCATGCGCGATGCGTTGCTTTTGATATGTAGCTAACAACAGGTTGTGTACACGCGCCCCTGCCGTCCACATCGCGTAGCGACAACCAGCCAACATCGCGTAGCGACAACCAGCCACGTCCGACTCCCGCCTTCCTCGTGGTGCTCAAAGGCCTCAGCCAGATATCTTCAGCAACCTTGGGCTTCGCAAGGTGGGCAAGCGCGGCGAGGAAGGCCTATAAACTTGTCGTATAGGAACATAATGAGCGTGGTCAGGGCAGCCGAAGCAAGGAATTGGAGCCACCACGTCGATCTCTCGCTTCGCAGTCCTGTCGCTACAACGTCGCGGTGCACCTGGTTCTCTTCGTCTTTCGTCGTGGGTTGCATCGTGTTGCCCATGTTTGCCTTGTCGCTCAGAGAAGATGGATGAGGGTGGTGGTCCTTGTCGGCAGACATGTTCACTCTCGTTTGAACGGCGCTGGTAGACCACAGGGGACGTGAGTGGATGGCCAAAGGATATGTGAGTTGCTGGCTGGTATTGAGCGGTTCGGACGCTTTGTTTGCGATCGCCACGGCTGCTTTGTAGAGAGGTAAGGAAGCGTGGAAGGAATTGCGTGTGCGAGGGCTTCCCACAGGCACGCCGCACCACATCTACGGTACCGCATTCACCTCACCCGCATATTACAACACCAGTCGGAGATCCGCGCTCCAGCACAAACTCTACTCCTGTGACGTTCGCTGTACCTTGACCTTAACTGGGTAGATTTTGCGAGGAGCCGTCATATCCGTCGAGGCCTCCCAGATCTGGAATTGATCTGCAGGTCCAAGTGCTTTCCCATCACATCGATTGCAATCCGCATTCCAACAGGACGCAATTGTTGGATACCCACATGCCAAGATGGATTCGATTGGTCGGTCCGTTAGGCGACCATCAAAGAATAAGGCCGCCATGTCAAGCAAGCGAAGGAACGGAGCGTACCTGTGGCTACCGATAGATCGATGCGGGGCTATTCTCGGTCGAAGTCTGAGCGTCCATGAGGGAATTGGAGAGTGTTTGATGTTCGGCCACGGAACCATCACGTTACTCTAGTCTCGTGCGCGAAGCACCCATCGTAAAGTGACCCAGCCAACAAGGGCGAGAGACCATCTGGACGCCAATTCCGAGGAACGGGCTACTTTTGCTTTCGAATCTGACGTTTCTCTATAATATACCGTGGTGGACAGAGAAAACCACCCTTGACGATCGCGCTTCTTGCAATTTGTCGGCAGCGATGAACGCATCTCCATCAATAATGTACTCGGGGTACTTAGTGTCCTCTTGCTACGCAAAACTCTGCAATCGCCTAATGCTGCTCGCACAGAACCAACTTTTTCTAGGCGTGTGATGGACCGCCTAGTCAATCAGTGGCCCTTCTCGAGTACGTCAGTTCCTGTCCAACGCTTACAGACTTCCGGTCATGTTTGACTACGACACCAGGACGCTACAGCAACGTTCGTGGGCCTGAACGAGGGCTCTTTCGGGTACATCGCGTTCAGGAGCAACGAGCTGAAGCGATCAACGAGCTGTAATCCTGACCTTTTACACCTAAGAGCTGTTGAACTGGAGATGCTGAGTACGTTTTGGAAGTCGACCGCACGAGTACCCCGTTGCCAGACCACCTCTTTTCTCTCATATCCACTGACCCACTGAATGTCATTCCCAAGTCCTGCGTGCGCTTCCAGGGGGTGGTAATTGGAGGCCTAAACCAACACAGTGTTGCCGAATACATGTGTGTACCAAGCGGATGTATGTTAGCTGGTGTAGTGTCGAGGGGGGTACATCGCAAGCAGGCAAGAGACGGGAGACATAAAAGACGAGTACGTCTCCGGCAAACAGCTCATTATTCTTCAGCGCATTCACTCTCGCGTCAAAGTCGCCGCCTCGGTTCAAAAAGTACTTCGCAACCTATTCACCATGATTCACGCAGCAACGCTCCTCGCGGTCATATTACCGCTAAGCAGTGCGTATCGCCTGACATTCTATGCCGGCTTCGACTGCAATGGCGAGAGGCTTGAAACCCGACAAGCCATCCAGGATGACACCTGCTACGACCCCACATACTTGGGCTCACTCACCAGCTCTGTCACCATCGAACGCGAGGATGAAGACGATTCCGCATCTCTTGTTGTTTTTTATCCAGACGATGTAGACTGCGACCCATCGCAAGCCATATCGACTGCCAACACGGGATGCGTCAACGTCTACCAAGACGGTTCCTTTGGTGGTTACAACGTCATCAGTGGCCAAAGCAAGCGACGAGCTGTTGAAGAACCAGCCTTCACGTTGGGCATCACGCATGGCGACTTCTTCGAGATGGACGGCGAGCTCTGGCGCTGGAAGCAACTCTCTCAGGAAGCCTTCACTGGTGTCAAGCCCGAGGATTGGTCTGGCGAGGCTCGTGTTGCCAGCTTTGCGCCTCTGGAGTACGGCAGAGACTTTCCATTCAACTTTACCGAATACGACCTCAACAACCCATCACCGGACCTAGTGAAGCGAGCGGATGTAGGCGCCTCGACCAGCCCGAACGCTCCTTTGCAGCTGGGCGACCTGGTGCAGCGTCAAGACGTCTGCCGCCGCATTCGTGACTGTGTTTACGGCTTCCCCATCCTGGCCAACTACTACTTCCCTGCCCAGACCGAAGCCGTCGTCAACCAAATCAACGCCGCGAAGCCCGCCGCCCAAAGCATTTGGGAGTTCCTCAAGAACCCCTACATCGCCGGCCCGATCGTGAGTCTGGGAAGCGGTGTCATCGGCGCAAGATACTTTCCCTCGTGCCCAACCTGCACACCAGACTGCCTTGTTGGCCCTGACGCGCAAGCCGTTCGCACCACAATCAATGAAGGCATCACCAAAGGCGCCAAGGTCAGCGCGACTGCTACCGAGATCTTCAGTGACCATGGATCCGCCGCCGGAAGTACGCTTGCCACTATCATCGTGCCTCCCAACGAGAGGGGTAACGGCATCTGCAATACCCCGGTGACCGATCCTACGCCGGGCAGGTTCGCGCTCTCACGTCATAAGCGGGCGCTGTACGCCAATGTTCCGGGTTTCGAGGAGTGGGTAAAGACGAAGAACTTCGCCATCTGAGGTTAAGAAGACCATGCCGCACACAGACTAGCGGTGAGATACAGGATCAGAGGACGCCTCTCGTAATCTGATCTTGAAGTGGAGGCGGACGTGAAGTACACAAGGGATTGTACCGACGCTGCCATAGACGGCGTCGCGGTGGAGCCGCGCATCTGGGGTTTCCTTAGCACATTCATTTACATCGTCGCATAACTAATACAGAACCTAGTTGCCCGCGTATCGCGCCTAATGTTGTTATAGAATTAATTAAGCCTAGATTAAGAGGTACTAGCTGCAGTCGCTGCGCGTACTCTTCGGGCCTATATATATTTAGAAACCTTAATCTATAGTAGAACCTTCTATTAGAGTTAACTCCGTTGCGTGCAATACTAGGACACCCTATTACCCTATTGTAGCTCCTGGAGCTACAGCTTTTTACGTTCTACTGCATAAGGTACACAGGTCTTGCCTTAAGTCTAATTTGTTCTTCTTCTTAGTCTACCTATTAAACTACGCGTTGTCTACATTATAAGATAACCTAGCTATACTAACATTAGCGTAAATACCTTCTTTCTATAGATATCTAACTACTAGAAACAGCACTCTGCACTTGTAGCTCTCTTTGCTCTACGCTAAGAATAACATATTCTGCAAACCTACAAAGATTAACTAGTAGCGCAGAACTATATCCTTCTTACTAGAGCTATTATTCTACTACTAGATCTATATTGTTTTCGCGTGCGTAAGCTACCTCCTCTTCTTTATGTCTACTAAGCATTAATCTAGAATTAAGTGCATTCTTTAACTCTCTACTAGTTTCTTTAAGTAGAATATATAGCGTAGATTGTAGTTTAGAGCAGTAAGTGCTAATAAGTAGAAGAAGTAATAAATACGCAATCCCCTTAGCGCGTCCTAAATAACTACTTATTCTAGCTCGCAGTCTTAAATCGCGCTAAACAGCCGCTTAGTAAATATATCGCTAATGCGGCTAATTATTAAAGTGCTGTAACATACATATAGAATAAGGTATATATACTATTTTACTAGCGTAAGTCTAAGACTCGCTACAGCGTGCCTTAGCAATTTAAACCTAGATAGAGCTGCCTTTAGACCTCTTAATTGTTGTTAGCTAGAACTAATACTTATAGTAGTATAATATACTCTATGTATACAAAACTAAGGTGCGCGTATGCGCTAAAGTTGTATTAATTAATTGCTGCTAGCAACAACAGCTAAACCTAAAAGTATTACAGAAAATTCTAAAACTTAGTTTAAAAGTTAGGCTAAGTTAGTATTACTACTATTATAGTCTGTAAGAGAAGGTCTACTATAAAGGCGACGTTATCTATTAAAGTAGACGCCTTCTCTCTATTATCCGCGTAACTCTTATAACTCTATTTCTTAGAAGTTAGATTTACTAAAGCTATAACAACTTATAACGTTTTATTCTTCCTAAAAGAAAGAAAGAACTTTACGTAACACGCGCCGTACAACTGTAGGTTAGGTAGGTAATAGATTATTTAGTTTCTGCACTTGCGAGGCTTTCCGTTTAGTTCTTAGCTCGCGGTCTAGCCCTTAACGCTTCTAGAATCTATAATCTACGTAGACTTAACAGAGTTTTAGGGTTAGGGTTAGGGTTAGGGTTAGGGTTAGGGTTAGGGTTAGGGTTAGGGTTAGGGTTAGGGTTAGGGTTAGGGTTAGGGTTAGGGTTAGGGTTAGGGTTAGGGTTAGGGT
>Ga0265797_10008902_pt1 | contig 13220 bp, 17 predicted proteins | sample P2T30metagenome_FD_192433 | JGI IMG/M metagenome (GOLD analysis project Ga0265797, IMG submission 192433) | Plant litter microbial communities from East Loma Ridge, Irvine, California - P2 T30 | ecosystem: Environmental > Terrestrial > Plant litter > Unclassified | place: USA: California... | reverse complement strand
GTCGTCGTTGCGAGTGCGACCTCTGTCCATGCCGAGCAAGCGCTCAAAGCTATCGCCAAAGGCTACCACGTGCTTTGTGAGAAGCCGCTAAGTATAGATCTCAACATTGTAAGTGCTACATGATGTTGCTAGAGAAAACTCCCGCGAGTAATCAGTTAGCTGATGATTGTGCGTCCAGGCTCGGACTGTGTTGCAAGCATACGAGACATCGTTACGGAATTTCCCAACACAAAAGGTCATGTGCGCATTTTCGCGTCGATTCGATGCATCGTACCGACAGGCACACAGCCTCGTCTCGAGCGGTGATCATGGTTCTCCTGTGGTGTTTCGCTCGCAGACTGCTGATCTCCACGATACCACCGGAAATTTTGTGCGTTACGCGAAAACCAGTGGTGGCATCTTCGTTGACTGCTCCATCCATGATATCGACCTCATGCTCTGGTTCCTAGGCGAACATCGCAAGCTCAAGAGTATCCAAGCTGTGGGAGTGACTGCTGTACACCCGGAACTCAACGAGATGAATGATAGAGACAACGCTGTCGCGACACTCGAATTTGACGGCGGCAAGATCGCCTCGTTGTACTGCTCCCGGATGATGGCAGCGGGACAAGAAGACGCGACAGAAGTCATTTGCGAGCGCGGATCCTTCAGAGTCAATATGGAGGGACGGAAAGATCACGTCGAGATCCACGACTCCCATGGTGCAAGGCGCGAGTTGCCACAGCACTACTACGAGCGCTTCAGAGAGGCTTTTGTCACCGAGGCTTCCGAGTTCACGGTGTGTTGTCTTGACAATGTTCCAGTGCCTGTCAGTCTTGGGAGTTCCGTTCGGGCGATTGAGATTGCAGAGGGTCTCCAGCGCAGCTTGGTCAGCAGGAAGAAGATTTTCTTTGACGAGCAAGGAGAAGAAGTGTCCATCATTGCGTCAAAGCTTTAGCAGTTCCACTATGATTCGCCATATACCTTCATATAGAGCACGTACACCTTGATCGCGCAGTGCTTCACGTTAGTCACCTGCGAAGTGAACACAGAAAAGATCGGGCGCGCGGTTTCAACAACTTAGGGCCAATATCACACCTCCATAAGTGATTGGTAACAGTGGGAAGTATTGATGCCATGGTGGACACATATTCGTTCAGGAGAAAACTGCTCAGCGATGAGCTTTAACATAATTGACACCTTTTCAATCAGGACGATATTGATTAATGTGAGTTTACACTACGAAAGATCGTACATGTTGAAGCTTGCGATCTTCATTCGATGTAATCGAAGTATTGATTCTCACAGTTTGCTGGTTAAAGGTTCGGCTCCAGACAATCGCATCCTGAGAGTCTCCCAAGATCTGACAGCACGCCTCGCATTCTTCAATGGGCCCTGATCCGCAGACTTCATCCTTCTGTCAAAGGTCTCCAAAGAAACCCATCCGGTATATCCAAGATCCAATAGAAATGCATGGGCCACCTCTTGTACGGGCATGTAGCTGCCATAATCCGTTTCGAGAGGGAAAGGCCTTGCCTCATTGGACCAGACGTGAGCGGGTTCGAGTGTTGCATCGTACCAGGGATGGGTTTCAGAGTAAGGAGGGTCGAGCAGCTCGCCATCCGACAGCTGAAGGTAGAACAGCTTCTCAAGAGGTAGCTCTTTGACCAGCGTCTCCATTGATTCTTTGAGCTTGTTGTTGCCGTCTGACTGCTTGCCACTCTCGTCGAAAGGATCGGCCCAGAGTGCGACACAAAAGTGGAAGCTGTCTAGGCACAAGCCGAAATTGTCGCGGTCGACATCTTGCACGATCTGCAAGGCATGCTGCCATAGGCTGCAATGTGTCCCCCAGCCCAAGTTTTCGTAGGCAATCTTGATCACTGGATTCAGTGTCTTTGCCAGATCACATAACTGTCGCAGATCAGATGCGATGACTTGTCGATCAGCGCTTGCACTGCGATCGAAGTTCGAAGGCACTTGGAGATGTAGCGCTCCAAGACTATCGGCTATGGCGAGCCATTCGCGTGCTGTTTGTAGTCTGTCTGGAAGTGGCGAGTTCTGTCCTTCAAAGTTCTGGAAGGAGGCAAAAGCAATTATTTCGAGACGCTGGTGTGCACAAAGCTTTCGTATGTTGCGGGCAGCTTCGAGGATAGGCAAAGACAAGCCACTCGCATAGTGGTCGAGATCAGGATGGGTGATCTCTATGCCTCTTATACCAGCCTCAGCCGCCGCGGTGATCTTTAGAGGCAGAGTATGAGCAGGGTGTTGGCCCAAGGAGACGCTGGCTATGGCGAGCTTGTTGTGCAGCATTTTGGTCGAAGATAGGCAATTGCAAAAGGCGTGTATATTTTTACATGAGTGTAGGAACCCATTCTTGCGGTGAATGGGTAATGATGATTTTATTAGTATACTCTTGTGGTAGGAGTCGGAAATCGAATTCCGTCAAACATCGAGAAGTCCGATGCACCTGTAATTGTACATAATTGTATCGGCATCTGACCCCGCACGATGGCTTTACCTTTTCTCCGCATTATTATGCCCTGCATTAATGCTAAGGCCGTGTGGTGCAGGCAAGAAAGGCTGACAGGGTGGTGCTTCGCTTGCTGTTTGATCTTCCGCTTCGCTGGCTGCATTGGCGAGCGTGGCGAAGACGCTTCCCCTACCGCCTCTTCGCATGCATTCACGATGTCCAACGTGCTTCATCTCCAGAATCGGAGGTATGCCTCACTAGCCTGCAACGGATGCCGGGAGAGCAAGATAAAGGTGATTTGTTCTGCCTCAATACTTGAGCAAGGATCTGCAGGGCGCTAATGATCATAGTGCAATGGACAAACACCAAGCTGTTCAAATTGTGACAAGAAGAACCGGCAATGCGTTTATCGAGCTGTTGATAAGAGGAAGTACGTATACCTTTGTTGGCACCATGCAATGCTGACTGTCTCGCACCAGGCTACCGTTGCGCGTAGCCATCGAATTTCTTTCAGCTCGCGTCTCTCAGCTGTCCGCTCATATGAGTGAGGATGGAATTCAGCTTCCTCCAATGCCTCCAGGGAATGGTGTTGCCTTACAGAAGGTCTTCACGAGCCTCGGACTACGTGACATTTTCCGAGACGTTTCAGCGGGTGTCGCCGACTCTTCGCGCAACACCGGTCAGTCTGGTCCTGGAATACAGGCAGCGGATGGCGGCAATATAGCAACGCAGGCGTCGCCCACCGGAGTTCCTGCGGCTCTGCCTGAAACTGCCGCACATGAATCGATACGGCAGGAAGATGGTTACAGTCACGATAATTTCGGGGATGACCTACAACTATGGAACAGCCATGCGGAAACCGAGATCTCTTACAATAATCCTGGGTCCAAGAACCCTAGCCCCTACGGCCTGGATACATCGCCGTTCGGAGAGGTCTTCGGTGCTTGTACGGAAGCTCTGCCTGACGGTCGATCACAGGTAAATTATGAAGGCCCCAGCATATTTGATGAAGGGGACGCCACACAGAGCAACGGGAGCAACGAAAGTCTGGTTGATGAACTCTCACATCGAGTCGGAACCTTGACCATCGGACCCGCAGGACGGACCAAGCTACACGGAGCATCCCTGATGTTCGACGTCGAGAAGGCAAAGGACCCTAACCTTCCATCCGGCAATTTGGAATTCCTCGCAAGCTCTCAGGCCCCGTCTGCTGCAACTGGAACTGGACCAGATGTACCGGAAGAACTCCAAGAACACTTGGTCAATCAATACTTCGACTGGGAAAACCCATTCTCTGATATCGTTGACCGGGAGATCTACACTCTAGCAAAGGCACGGGACAGGAACGGCGAGGCAACTCCCTACTTCTCGCAAGCGCTTTACAATGCAATGTGAGTGGCCCTTCTGCGGCGTTTCAAACAATACGCTAGAAGCTTACTCCATTCCAGGTGCGCTGTGGGTGCTGCCTTTGTGAGCCGCTATCACCCAAGCTTCGTGACATTTCCCAAATCTCTCGTCAGCTTTTTTGTGGACCGGGCGAGAGGATCTCTTGAAAAGGAGCTCGATGATCCGAGTGTTGCAACGATCCAGGCCATTATGGTACTCAGTTGCCACGAAGTTGGTAATGGAAACAAGAGTAGAGGATGGCTGTACAGCGGTATGACTTGCGAATGCTTAGGCAACATGTCACAGACTGACACAGATCTAGGGATGGCTATAAGACTTGCTTTCGACTTGGCCTTACATCTAGATATGTCAAGCTATGTTTCTGCAGCACAGATCACTGCAGCTGAAGCAGACATGCGCTGTAGGCTTTTTTGGGGTATCGTTACTACGGAGCAGTAAGTCTACCGACTCACGGGAAGAGTCAAGCTTGTTACTTATACGCATGAATCGCAGCATCCTTGGGTTCGAGCTCGGCAGGCCTATTCGCCAGAGTATGGAGGACGTCACGGTCGGAGAGCCAAATACCTCCGTGGCATGTTTAAGTCTCGATAAGCACATACGCCAACAACGTGTCGCTCTCTTCAACATTATGGCGACATGCGGCTACCTTCTGTAAGCGATAATAAGCCCACAAATGAAGCTTCAAATGGTATTGTCTCGAAGCTAACACACCAAGATACGGGACATCCAAATACTCAAAGGCTGCTCTGCAAGAACTGAATACGGGCATCGTTGCCCAGCTATGCGACTGGAAAGCCAGTCTACCGTCGCAATTGCAAATCGACCTCGACCAACAAGGTATGCAAGTCGCGCCACCAGTTCTCCTACTCCAGTGAGTTCCCCAGACCTGACAACTTAAAATTCACAAAGCATCGCTGACGTCCGCAAAGCATGCACTATCACCAGAGCATCATCTATGCCCACCGCCCTTGGATGTCCAAACACGTTCTCCAACCACAGCCTCCACGCGGTCCAGGCCACCGCCACGCCAGAGAAATGTGCATCCAATCCGCGATCGCCATCTCCAAAATCCTCACCCTCTACGAGAGCCAGCACGACCTCCGACACATCCACCACAGTGCAGTCCACATCACCTCGTCAGCCGCATATCTGCTTCTGTTTGCAGACATGTGCTCTCTCCCGCAGTGGAAGGGCGAGGGCATCAGGGCATGTCTGAGTACTTGCTTCAGAGCCCTGGGAGAAATGGCGGTGTCGTGGAAGAGTGCTACGCAACTTACAAATACTCTCTTGGAGGTGCAGCAGAAGTGGCGGAATCGATCTGTCTCTGCACCTGTTAGCAGCCGTTCGGAGTCTGCTGTCCACGGTGCTGATCTCGCACATGCAACCGACGGGCGTACCTGGAGTGCTGCTTCGTTCGATAGCAGTCTGTGGGCACAGGTAAGAGACGGGTCGCAGGACGGCAACTTCATTGACTTCGAGTTTGATTGGTCTCTACTGCCCGAGTGAGATATGACGCTTAAGACCAGACGGGAAATGTGGGAAATGTGCACAGTCGAAGGCTCACACCAAGCACTGTGCAAGGTTTCCATGCGTCCCAAGGCTGCACAGGGAGATTCCTAATTGCTGCTCGCCTGATTGACTTGTTCCTCAGCCCAGACTCACACAACCCTCCGCTTCCGTGGCCGCAGGCAAGCAACACCACCAAGAAGACTACACAACCCCGTGTAGATGATCATCGCGGCATACGGCCCGCCATACGCAAAACCCGCACCTTTTCCAAGATCGAGGCCATAGAGAACCTCGCTCAGTGGCCCACTAGTAATAGACGCCACACCCTTGGATGTCACCATCAGCGCGATGATGAACGTCGTATCGACTTCAAAGCCCTCCGCCTTCAAGTCGAAAGCGTATCCCGCCCACGTGGCGTTGTAGGCACCCCCAGAGACTCCCCACAAGATTGCGAAGATGTAAAAGACAGGCTGAATGGTGGCGAGACCCCAGAAGACAAAGATTGAGATCGCGCTGAGGACAGTGGCGATGGCCAGATCAATCCGAACGTGGTAGCGATCTACCAGCCAGCCTTGTGCAACAGTACCCATGAAGGCGGAGGCGTTGTAGAGGGCGAGGGCGAGGGGACCAGCGATAGCGGGAAAGTTGTAGTCGGTGGCAAATGTAGGTATCCATAGGTTTGGGAGGAAGAAGCCGAAGGATTGCATGAACGTGCCAGCAATGTACCACCAAAGGCAAGGATGCTTGAAGAACGCGAAGTCGAGGCAGAGCATGGCGGCTCCTTTCTTCTCCGGAAGTGGCGGCTTGATGAAGTATGCTGCGGGGCTTAGAAGAACGATCTGTAGCAGGGCACCCATATCAGTATGTCATCTTGCAAAGCGAGTTGAAGCGTTGTCTCAACTTACTACAGTGACCGCGTAAACGCGCAGAGCGGTCCGAAAGCTGTAGGTATCCAGAAGCCATTGCATCGCAAACGGAATAACCGCACCGGCCAGGGGTGCAGCCGCCCAAACAAACGCGAAGGCTGTGGCTCTCCGCTTGACAAACCATTGATCGATGATTTGCATGCCGGGAAAGTAGGCAAGAATGCTTCCAACTGCGAACAATACTCCTTGACATCCGATAAGACCGGGCACCGTGCTGCAGAAAGATGCACCAAGAAGTGCGGCGACGGTGATGATCAGGCCTGATATTATACATGGTTTGCGGAGAAATGGCCAGCGTTGTAAAGCAAGAGAGAGGAGAGGCGCCGGAAGGTACATGAGTCCTAATGCTGTTGAGCCGATAGCGGAGATGCCAGATGATCCTGAGAAGAGTGGATGCGACATGTAGTACTCTTGGAAGATGCCGAATGTGTACGGGCTATTCGTTGATTAGCAATATTGCGAGTTTACAGTGGCTGGCATGACCTACAATCCCCAGATGACGGCTTCAAAAAGGAACACGGCAGCAAGGAAACACCAAGCGTCCTTGCCACCATCTACTTGAGGTGGTGGTGGCTCGCGAGAGGCGGCATCGTCTTCTCTGTCGAAGTCGTTGGATGTTCGTGGTTGATTCGTCGTAGGATCTATTCCCTTACAGAATGTAACCATCTTGAGATGTGGTGTCGACAGAGCGGACAAATGTGTATTAAGCTGGTGGTAATGCCAAAGCCATAATCGACGTGATGCATAAAGGACCGTACTTATAGGCATTGATATCTCGCCCGCAAGTCTAGTCATGTGCGGAAAGCTAATCCGTCTACCGTGGAAGCTGCCTGAGTTGCCCGCGCAGGTCCTCGAAGTTTTCCGCTGTGGAGCCAATTGGCTGTGTCATCTTTGGTTCTCAAAGCTTCTTCTACCTCCTAGAGTTTCAATCACATGTTGTCCCAAGGGAAATCAAAAGCGTCAAGCGGAAGATCCATGTCGAGGGTGGTGTATGGCTGGTTCAACCAAGCTGGATCCAGTAAGTCTTGCTCCGTGAGCTGCTGCTGAGCGTCATTGTTACTCGAGTGGGTACGTGCAAATGTCGCACCGCTGGAGTCCGCATCATCACGATTGATGGGTATCGTCAAGCTTGCAACCCGATCTATTGCTTTAGAGCATCGCTCGAGGCAGATGTCCGCAACATCCCAGCCATGCTCATTGGTGGCTCGCTCAAGTGTGGTGCGTAACGCAGTCAGCTTAGCCTTACAAAGCTGGAGCGCTCCTTCTTCTCGCGTCTCAATTGTGCAGCGGAGGAGCATGATTGTCGCAGTGACTAGAAAATGAGCTGAATAGGAAAGCCAGAACTCGTCAAAGTGCTGGCGTGTTAGCGAGCCGAGAAAATCGACTATTGCAAGCGCACTGTTACGGAGGGGTATGATACGGTACTGCTTTTCATCGATTGCAGGTAGCGCGGTCTGGGACACTGCCGCTCGAAGGTAGAGGCGTTGTACAAGGAGTTTGACTGCAAGATACGACAGCCACAAGCTGCATTGTCCGGTGGGCGGAGACTGGGCCGGGTCAATCTTATAGTGGTGACAGACCAGTTCTTCCCAGTCATCGAGGCTGCATTCGACCTTGCGCAACACCTTGGGTATGTCAGCCCAGACTGTGTTAAGGTCATGTACAATATTCAGCAGCTCGCCCAGGATCTTTGTGAGCATGCTGAGATGTGTGAACGAGGGTGATGTATAGTTGGTGTCCAGCTGATGTTGAACAACAACGTAATCATCGGGGTGTATCATGGGCACATCGTGACGATTGCTTGAGATGTTTGGCGGCGTGCCATGTGCATAGCTACCCCACTGATCATGTATCAAAACTGCCCACCACAGGCATTTGCGTACTGAGGTTGGCTCGGGGGACTTGGACCAACGCGTGGGATCGCGATGCAAGCCGTGGCTGTGGGCCAGGGCGACAAGTTTACCAGTAGTCAAGATGTTGGTAGTGACAGATTTCACGGGTCGCGCAAGCAGATCCAACACTGCTGCAGTAATTGTGTGTACAGTCGGAGCCATGAAGTCAGCTTGCAGAGCTGCGATAGCCAGATTGGTGGCTCGAACGAAATGGGTCGACGACAAATGTGTCAGACTCGGCGAGCTTGACCACAAATGTGCAGACATCATGTAGATGTAAATAAGAATCGTACTTGGAAATTCGTCGTCTTGCATACGTTCGAGGCTCTGGAACGGACTCAAGTCTACGATTGGGAAGTACGGAAGAACCTCCTTTGCGAACAACTTAAAAAGCTCAGCATGGTGGAACGTGCCGATGAGACTTCGCAGAGCTTCAAGCTGCACCTTGCCCGGCCTTCTTGCGAGCTGAAGCCCGTCATGTCCACGAGGCACAGATACATAGGCAATGGAGTGCTGCGGTGTCGAGTAGACGGTGCGGTAGGGCGTTGTTTGGCTGGTGGCTGTGGCGTGGTCGGCATCGAGGTAGTTCTGCAGGATATGCACGTCTTCTGATAGTTCGGCTCCAACTAGCAGGATTGCAGAGTCCGCCGGGAGAGTTGACGGGGTGTCGCCGGTTGCAATACCGTCCAGATCTGGCCGGGCAGTAGGGACGGGGTAAGTCGACGGGCATGTTGAGTTCCTCGGAGTAGCTGCGTTCATGTCGCATTCACGGCCGAGTTTCCTGCATCGCTCACACGCCTCGCCTGCTCGCGTCTGCAGGCAGCGGATCTTGCGTCGGCGACATCCATCGCAGGCCGGGGTCTTGTGCGAGCGATACGGCCGTGACATCGCACAATCTGGCTTTTCGCAGCTCGAGACGAATCATTGATGCCCTCATGCACTTGTGGTGAACAAGAGGAGTAAGTGGATCAGAGCGAAGCGCGCGGGAAAGTGTGCGGCAAAGTCACGTGCTGCGCGGAGATCGGCATTTGAGGCCGCTCCTCCACCGAGATCTATTCAGCCACCGCTGACAACGAGACCGCAATCTAATGACACTGCACTCAATAACCGGTAGTCCCACTACTAGATGACCTGAGCATATAGGCTCGATGTGACCACGCCACGTGTCTATGCTGCACATGCAGAAGAACCCCTTCAATAGGCCGCCATGCCATCAGTGAGAACAGACGATCTGGAGATCCATTATCTCGAGTACGGCCCTCAGAGCGGCTGGCCCGTCGTCCTCTCCCATGGCTTTCCCTACTCACCGGATGCTTTCGCAGAAGTCGCATCACTCCTCACAGCCGAAGGCGCCAGAGTCTTGATCCCTTACCTTCGTGGCTATGGCCCTACCAAGTTTCTCTTGGAAGAAACACCTCGGACTGGTCAGCAAGCGGCGTTGGCTTGTGACTTGGAGGGTTTTCTCGAAGCACTGAAGCTTGAGAATGTCATTTTGGCCGGCTTTGACTGGGGTGGACTCGCAAGCTGTGCTGCGACTGCCTTGTTCCCCGAAAAGGTTCGAGGACTGGTGTGCTATGGAGGCTACGACATATACGACCCTAAAGACTCGAGGCGGCCAGTGAGTCCATCATTGGAGAAAGTGATGTGGTACCAGCACCTCTTCCAATCCGCACGAGGCGAAGACTGCTCGCGTTCTTCCCGCAATGAGATCGCGCAGCTTCTCTGGGACGAATGGTCTCCCACCTATCAAAAGCCGACGATTATGAAAGAAGCGGCCTTCGCTGCCTTCCAGAATCCAGACTTTGTCGATGTGGTCGTCTCTGTCTACCGCCACAGCATGGGAAACTGGCCTGGGGAGCAGAGATACGCAGAGTACGAGCGGATCCTCACGTCGAGGCCGGTGATCAAAGTCCCAGCCGTGACAGTCGACGGCTCACTGGATCCGCTCAAGCCTGGTGGCACGGAAGCAAATACCCGTGATACATTCATAGGCAAACGTGAGCATTGGACGTTACCCATCGGCCATGCATTTCCCCTTGAAGCACCTCAGGACTTTGCCAGAGCGGTACTGGCCGTCAAGGCTATGGCAGATGGCGCGGACGATTGATGGTTCATAGCAAGCACACATGGCAAGAGCTTGAATCTTTGCACCACTATAGCGAAGTAAAGAATAAGTTGCCAACCCCCTTAAGACATTATCTACAATTCTTTCGCAGCATCCGGATATGAATCTGTATAATCCGTTTGGCCATTTACCAATTTCGGAAAGTTCACACGCACACTCCATCTGACATTATCAGTCGTCGCTCTTTCATTGTAGCCATCACCCAAATCATCACCAAAATCATTAATGTCGCTGAACCCAGCCCTGGATCCCGCCGGGCGGTGGTGCTGGAACAATTGCGGCTGTACCGTGAAACAGGTCGCTTGCTGACGGTCATCGACGCCATCGCACACATACCGCAGCATGGTGTCAACTGCATCAGACATCTTGTGCACTCCCATCTCGTAGAGCATTTTTCGCGCTCCGGGCTGAGAGACTGCGTAAGCCATGGTGCAGGAATTGACCCTCGCTCTTGACACTACGCGCGTGTGAGCAGGGTACTGCGTCAGAAGCTCGTTGTTGCCCAGCTCCATGTTCAGATGCTGGTGTTCGGGGACTGTTGTGTCGTTCGCGATGACCACACGGCCAAGCGGGACGTTCACGTCGCTAGCTCGTGGAAAGCGACAGCCGCAGTGGCCTAGCCAGAGAAGGTCCCAGCGGCTTAAATCGCCGTAAGGTGAGTCTTTCGGTTGACTGGCAGAGTAATCGTCCAGCATAAAATCGGTATAGCCTTGTTCTTCGGTCGGCTTGGGATAAGTTGGATCCAGATATCGTTCCTGATCAGGCGTCTGAGGTAGAGGTTGCATAAGCAGTTGAGATGCTCTTGCGAATTCTGTCATCTGCGGCTTGATGCGGATGTCCCAGTCAGCGTCATCTTCCAAGATGAGGGCGGAGGTAATGTTGTCTTCGATGATCCTGTCAGAAGTCAGCTAACAAGTCACACGTTGTAGCTCACGCCAACGCAAAGGAAAATCTCACTTTCTGAGAGCGTTCATGTGCGCACGCCACGCATAGATGGTCCCTTCGTTCATATCCTTCTCCGCCCTCTGCGCTTCACCTGCTGGCAAAGCTTTGGAGCTCACGGCAGTGACACCATCAATGTACTCAATCTCAAGCCCGCTATACGCAGCAGCTAATGACATGGCATCCCGACGATCGGTCCGCGATGGTAGTCCAATTACGAATATTTTCTGGAACTGCTGCTTGGTCAGCCGAGGGTCGTGATTGGCGACAAGAGTAGAGCCTTACCCCAAGCGTCGAGTTCAACACGTCGCGTAGTGGGTCGGAGTTGGCATCAGTAGAGCCATGGAGTGTCTGTTGAACATGCTTATGTCGCAGTTGTGTGAGTTGAATTGGCAGCAGAGCTTCGCTTCGAGATTGGATGATGACCAGGAGCACGATGCAAAGGCTGAAGCATATCAGCAACAAAACCCGAGCATGACTATCCAGGTGAGGTATTAGCATGACTGTGATCTGGTGAGAGCCTAGTATGTGAGCTTGGAAGCTCGCCGTAGATGTTCAAGAGGAAAACCATTGATCGAAAGTTGTGGCGAGTGAACACGTGCTTTATGTTGAACATTGGCGGCACCGGGTTATCTTTGTGCATGTGAACGAACAGGAAATAATTGCAACGCATCATTGGTCGTTGTGGCACAGTATTTGCTGGCATATGCTTTGCCACATCGCCTAAAGAATGGTGTAATTTCTGATTGGCCCGCTTGTTGTGCCGTAACATGAAGTTGATTGCGGCGTAGGCTGCGTAGCGCGCGTCAAGCCGTGCCCAGCGAGACCATGACCGACGGCAATTCAGTCGGTTCAAAATAACTGCTTCCACACAACAGTTTGGGTATTTGTGTTTGCAGCGCCAGTTTGCCGTTGAAACTGGCCACGAGGAAGATGACAATGACCACGCAGCAGCAAGTTAGCAATGAGGGGCGAGGGTGCGGACGCGAGTGATGAGACATGAGCGCAGACTGCACAATGTGGCACTGCACTGTGAAACAATTGTAAAAGACAAGTAATGGAGAGATGCGTCCCAAGTGATGGTGAAGCTGTTGCATTTGAGTTGCACGTGCTGAAAGACGACCTCATTGCACCGCGTGATGACGGAGGACCATCTAGCTATGGCGCAACTGAGCTACGTGGCGCATTGACTGGGGAACTGGAGCATGTGCACGCCTGTGAAGTGGAAGTGCCGCGACCAGTGATCAGAGTGTTGCGTGGTCGAGTCGCTTGTTCGGTTGCGATGAAGATTTGCCGTGCAGCACCTGCCATTTCTACCCTTGTGCAGACTACATCCACACCTTGAACATTGCCCGGCAGTTGTCCAACAACTTCATCTACATCTTCTGCTCCGAGTTCTTCTCACGGTAGCGGGTACCAGAAATTCGCAGGGTCGCATTGGGATTTGTAGTGGGCTGTCTTGCTTCGTATTCGTGCGGATGTTGTCGCTCGGCCGGATGTTATTGGTGGCAAACATGGGCATGCCATTGAGCATCACACACAACTTATCAACTGCAGAAATGCCTGTATGTGATCAAGAGCTCAAGGTTGAAGATTGCCAGTTTTTCCTCCGCTTGTTTTAGTAGGCTCGGGTTCTTTCATCTTTCAACCCATCTCAAAGATATACTTTTCCAACAAAGATGAGAGTAACTCGGCATGCTGGTCAGCGTCGCATATTTCCGCCGACCAACGCCGAAGCATGGCAATGACCGCGTGAATCTTGTCAGGCCAGTCCGGCGGCATCAGCTCAGTCACATCGGGTGTCAGTGCAGCAGCCAGTAGTAGCAAAGCACTGCGGATGGACCGCCTTTGCATCAGCCATGTTCCTCTATGGCGGTGATAGAATCCGGGTGTATAGATAGCCAGGCGGCGGCAATGCCAATTTAATCCTTTCGCGATAAGATTCTTTATAGCTGGCGAAACTTGCTTTC
>Ga0265797_10008901_pt1 | contig 13220 bp, 15 predicted proteins | sample P2T30metagenome_FD_192433 | JGI IMG/M metagenome (GOLD analysis project Ga0265797, IMG submission 192433) | Plant litter microbial communities from East Loma Ridge, Irvine, California - P2 T30 | ecosystem: Environmental > Terrestrial > Plant litter > Unclassified | place: USA: California... | reverse complement strand
GCCGCACGATGAGGTCGCGCCACTGGATCAGCCAGAAGCCGGCGGCCGCGAACGCGAGGTTGGCCCCGACGAAGACGACCGTGAAGCCGGCGACGAACAGGAGCACCCCGAGCACGACGCGACGGCGATCGCGGCGGGCGGCTGCGGACACGGCGTCGGGCGTCGGCGCCGCGTCGCCACGGGCCGCGGGGACCGATCGACCCGTCAGCCCGCCGACGTAGCCGAGGTAGCCCGGCACGAGCGGCAGCACGCACGGCGAGAGGAACGAGATGAGACCGGCCAGGAGGGCGACCGGGAGCGCGACGGCGAGCTGCCCGCTCACCACCGCCTCGAAGAAGGGATTGCCCTGGTACACCTAGGACTGCTCGGCGAGGGTGTCGGACACCAGGGTGTCGAGGATGCTCGGACCGTCGAGACCCCCGAGGATGCGCGCGGCGATCCGGCCCTGCTGGTCGAGGACGATCGTGGTCGGCACGGAGTTCGGTGCGATCGTGCCGGCGAGGGCCAGCTGCACGGCCCCGTCGTTCGTGTCGACGACCGACGGGTAGCCGACGTCGAAGGTGCGGGCGAAGGCCTGCGAGGTCGCCGCCTGGTCTCGGACGTTCACGCCGATGAACTGCACGCCCTGGTCGGCGTAGTCGTCGTTGACCTGCTCGAGGTCGGGGGCCTCGGCGCGGCAGGGCGGGCAGCCCGCGTACCAGAAGTTGAGGACGACGACGTCGCCGTCGTAGTCGGATCGGGACAGCGTCTCGCCCGTGTCGGTCTCGCTGGTGAACTCGACGGGGTCGCCGCGGTCTTCGGGGGCGATCTCGGTCACGGTGCCGCTGCCCGAGATGTAGTTCTCGGTGGTGCCGTCGCCGAAGTCGGCCGCGAGGTCGTCGTTCTGGGAGGTGCAGCCCGTCAGGGCGAGAGCCACGACGGCGGCGCCGGCGAGCACCCGCGAGATCGTGGTCGCCCGACGGGTGGTGGAGGTCTTACGGGTGGTCACACTGCTCCAAGATCGACGGCGGAATCGAGCAAGTCTCGCGCGGGATCCTGATAGCCCACCTCGACGAAGGCGTCGCCGCGACGTTCGAGGGTCGTGACGCTCGACAACGAGCACCGACGGCGCCGGGGGTCGTGGAACAGACGGGCGCCGGTGACGCTGCGGTGCACCATCCAGATCGGCAGCTGGTGGCTGACGAGCACGACGTCGCCGGTGTCGACCGAGGCCCAGGCGTCTTCGACGGCCGCGAGCATGCGCGACGCGATGCTGACGTAGGCCTCGCCCCAGCTCGGCTTCAGCGGGTTGACGATCCACGGCCATTCGGCGGGGACGGCGAGCTGCTTGCGGATCGTGAAGTCGGACCGACGACCCTCGTACTTGTTGGCCGGCTCGACGAGGCGATCGTCGACGGCGACCGTGAGACCGAAGCGCTCGGCCCAGGGCGCGGCCGACTCGCGGGTGCGCTGGAGGGGGCTCGCGGTGACGGCGACGACCGGCGCACCCTGCTGCTGCAGCATGTCGGCCGAGGAGGCGGCCATCCGGTGCCCGAGATCACTGAGGCCGAAGCCGTCGAGACGGCCGTAGAGCACGTGCTCGGGGTTGTGCACCTCACCGTGCCGGACGAGGTGGATGTGCTGGGCGGGCATGCCCTCCAGTCTAGGTCGAGGCCCCGCGCACACCTCCCTCACGGGAACCGCAAAGTTCCGACCGCCCTGTAAAGTCGAGCCTCGTGATCGAACGCACCCTCATCAGCGACCTCTCGCCCCTCCCCGACGGCACCGTGACGGTGGCGGGCTGGGTCGATACCGTCCGCGACCAGAAGAAGGTGCAGTTCGTCGTGCTCCGCGACGAGTCGGGCGCCGTCCAGCTGGTCCGCCCGCGCACCGCCGCCGACGTGCTCGCCGCGAACGGCGAGGTCGACGAGATCGCCGACGCCATCTCGGGTCTGGCGCAGGGCAGCTTCGTCACGGTGACGGGTGAGCTCAAGCACGACGAGCGCGTCAAGCTCGGCGGCATCGAGGTCAAGATCGCCACCCTCGTCGTCGACAGCGCCGCCGACCCCGAGACGCCGATCGCCCCCGACAGCGGCATCGACAAGCGCATGGACTGGAGGTTCCTCGACCTCCGCGTGCCCCGCAACGCCCTCATCTTCCGCGTGCAGACGACATTCGAGCACGCGATGCGCACCTACTGGGTCGAGCGCGGCTACATCGAGATCCACACCCCGAAGATCATGGCCTCGGCGAGCGAGTCGAACGCCGAGCTGTTCAAGGTCGAGTACTTCGAGGGCAGCGCGTTCCTGGCGCAGAGCCCCCAGTTCTTCAAGCAGATGGCGCAGAGCGCCGGCTTCGGCAAGATCTTCGAGATCGCACCCGTCTTCCGTGCCGACCCGTCGTTCACCTCGCGCCACGCGACGGAGTACACGAGCGTCGACGCCGAGATCAGCTACGTCGACAGCCACGAGGACGTCATGACGATGCAGGAGGAGCTGCTCGTCGCCGCCTTCACCGCGGTCGTCGACAAGCACGGCTCTGAGATCAAGGAGCTCTTCGACGTCGACCTGACCGTGCCGACGACGCCGTTCCCGCGGATCCCCCTCGCCGAGGCGAAGCGCATCGTCGCCGACCGCGGCTACGTCGTGCCCCGTGCCGACGCCGACATGGACCCCGAGGGCGAGCGTCAGATCGCCGCCTACGTCAAGGAGACGTTCGACCACGACTTCGTGTTCCTCACGGACTACGACGCGTCGATCCGGCCGTTCTACCACATGCGTCACGACGACGACCCGCAGCTCACGAAGAGCTACGACCTCATCTACAACGGCACCGAGATCACGACCGGCGCCCAGCGCGAGCATCGCGTCGACGTGCTCGAGGCCCAGATCCGCGAGAAGGGCATGAAGCCGGAGGAGCTCGGCGGCTACCTCGACTTCTTCCGCTACGGCGCCCCGTCGCACGGCGGATTCGGCATGGGCCTGGCCCGCGTGCTGATGCTGATGCTGCACCAGCCGAACCTCCGCGAGGTCACCTACCTCTTCCGTGGCCCCAGCCGCCTGACCCCGTAGGCGCCGGCCCCGGCCACGACGCCCGAGAGCATCGAAGGGACGACCCTCCGCCACGTTCGGCGGAGGGTCGTCCTTTCTCGTCGGTAAGCCGACTCAGCCGGCGGTGGACCGGCGCAGGGCCGCGCGGAGTCGCTCGGGCTCGATGCGCCAGATGGTGTGGACCCGTTCGTCGATCAGCACGACGGGGATCTCTTCCGCGTACTCGGCCTCGAGCGCGGCGTCGTCGAGGATGCTCTTCTCGTCGTAGCCGAGGCCCGCACCGGCGAACTCGGTCTCGGCGAGGACCCCGTCGAGCGCCGTACGGGCCTCATCGCAGAGGTGACAGCCGGGCTTGGTCAGGAGGGTGATGGTCGGTGCGCTCACGTCTGCCACGTTAGCAAGCGGGGAATCCGTCGACGACCCGCCGGCGGGTACGACGATGCCCCCGCCGGCACAGGGCCTGCGGGGGCATCGACGATGTTGCGACTACTTCTTGTTGCGTCGCTGGTGACGAGTCTTGCGAAGCAGCTTGCGGTGCTTCTTCTTCGCCATGCGCTTACGACGCTTCTTGATGACAGAACCCATAGAGACCTCACTGATTTCTGGATTGGACCGACCGGGTCCGAATCAGAACCGCGGAAAAATACCTCGGGGCAGTCTACTAGGGCGACTGCCGAAAGTCGAAGTCGAGTCAGCCGACGTCGGCGATGCCCGTGCGCAGCACGGCCGCCACCGCCGATTCGGGCACACGGAACGAGCGCCCGAACCGGATGGCCGGCAGCTCCCCCGAATGCACCATGCGATAGACGGTCATCCGCGACACGCGCATCATGTCCGCCACTTCGGCGACGGTGAGAAACCTCACGTCCGACAGGTCGTCCGCCATGTCTCCCCCTCGTGTCCGACCCGGACTCCCCGAGTGGGTGCAGGCGCACGCATGTGACTCGTGTGCCTGATGGTCACTCTAGGGGCGCACGTGACCTCGTGCAACGCTCAGACGCCGCCGCGACCCAGTCGCTTGCGGACGGGCTCGATCACGCGCTCGTCGAGCGCGCTCGACGCGTCGTGCAGGGCCGAGGAGGCGCGGTGCTGCGCATCGGCGACCGCACGGCCGAGCGAGCTGCCCACGTCGCCCGCGTCGGGGATGCTCTCGGCCGCCCGACGGAACGGGGCCGGCACGCTGGCCCCCGCCCACGCCGCGAACGCCCCGCCCGCGGCCGTGTCGATCTCCACCTCGACGCCGAGGAACGGGATGAGCCAGTCTTCGACGGTCTCGAGCGGTGCGGTGTCGATGCCGTAGAAGCGATGCTGCCCGCCCTCGCGCACATGCACGAGCCCGGCGTCGCGGAGCACCCGCAGATGCTTCGACACGGTCGGCTGGCTGATGCCGAGGCGCGAGACGAGCTCGCCGACCGACACGTCGCCGGTGGCCGACTCGCCCGAGACGCGGGCCTCGAGCAGCACGGCCAGCAGGTCTCGGCGGGTCCCGTCGGCGATCACGGCGAAGAGGTCAGGCATGCAGCCACAGTAACGACGACCGGCCCGGAGTACCATGCACGGGTGACGCGCCCCTCCCCCGCCTCCCGGCGCATCCCGCGCACCATCCGGCAGGGACCCCTCCGGGTCGCGTCCCGCGGGCCGGTCCGCCGCATCACCGACTACGTCGACGACATCGGTCGCCACTCACCCGCGCGCTTCGCGATCATGATCTTCACGGGTCTGATCCTGCTGTTCACGGCGATCTTCTCGCTGCCCGTCGCGGCGGCCGACGGGCGGTCCACACCCCTCGTCGACTCGCTGTTCACGGCGGTCTCCGTCATCTGCGTGACCGGTCTCGCGACGGTCGACATGGCGACGCACTGGTCGGTCTTCGGCCACGTGGTGATCTTCGTCGGCGTGCAGATCGGCGCCATCGGCGTGCTGACGCTCGCCTCGATCATGGGCCTGGTGGTGTCTCGGAAGCTGGGGCTGCGCGCCCGGCTGATGGCCGCCTCCGACAGCAATCCGCTGCGCGTGCACGCCGGCCCGGTGCCCGAGGGGCAGGCCGTGCGCCTCGGCGAGGTCGGCGGGCTGCTCGCCACGGTCGCCCTGAGCTCGGCCGTCATCCAGGCGGTGATCGCGGTGCTGCTGCTGCCGCGTCTCGTGATCGACGGCATCCCGATCGGCGAGGCGGTGCTCGACAGCTTCTACTACTCGGCGATGGCCTTCACGAACACGGGGTTCTCGCCGAACGCCGAGGGGCTCGCGCCGTTCGCCCACGACTACTGGTTCCTGACCCTGATCATGATCGGCGTCTTCCTCGGCAGCATCGGGTTCCCCGTCATCTACGCCCTGGCCCGCAACCCCTGGCACCCCCGCCGCTGGTCGGTGCACGTGAAGCTGACGCTCGTCACCAGCTTCATCCTGCTGTTCGCCGGCGCCCTGCTGTTCATCGTGCTCGAGTTCGACAACCCCGACACGTTCGGCGGCATCGCGGCGTTCCCGACGATCTTCCAGTCGCTCTTCCTGAGTCAGATGACGAGATCGGGCGGCTTCTCGACCATCGACATCTCGGATCTGAACGGCTCGTCGCTGCTGGTGACCGACATGCTGATGTTCATCGGCGGCGGCTCGGCCTCGACGGCCGGCGGCATCAAGGTCACGACCCTCGCCGTGCTCTTCCTGGCGGCGTTCGCCGAGGCGCGGGGCAACCGCTCGATGGAGGCCTTCGGGCGGCGCATCCCGAGCGACGTGCTGCGACTGTCGGTCAGCGTCGTGCTCTGGGGCGCCACGATCGTCGCGGTCGCGAGCATCCTGATCATGCACATCACGAAGGAGCCGCTCGAGCACGTGCTGTTCGAGGTGATCTCCGCCTTCGCGACGTCGGGCCTGTCGACCGGTCTGACCGCCGACCTGCCCGACTCGTGCAAGTACATCCTCGCGGTCACGATGTGGATGGGCCGCGTTGGTACAGTGACACTCTCCGTCGCCCTGGCCGCCAGCCAACGGCGCCAGCTGTTCACCCGACCCGAGGAGCGACCGATCGTTGGTTGACAAGATCAAGCACGACGCCCCCGTCCTCGTCATCGGCCTGGGCCGTTTCGGTGCGGCGACCGCGGGTCAGCTCGAACGCCAGGACCGCGACGTGCTCGCCGTCGACACCAGCGCCGGTCTCGTGCAGAAGTGGGCCGATCGGGTGACGCACGCCGTCCAGGCCGACGCGCGGAGCATCGACGCGCTGAAGCAGATCGGCGCCCAGGACTTCAGCATCGCCGTCGTCGCCGTCGGCTCGTCGATCGAGGCGAGCGTGCTCATCACCGCGAACCTCGTCGACCTCAAGGTGCCGCAGATCTGGGCGAAGGCGATCAGCCAGTCGCACGGCAAGATCCTCGCCCGGATCGGCGCCAACCACGTGATCTACCCCGAGCGCGAGGCCGGCGAGCGCGTCGCGCACCTCGTCTCGGGTCGCATGCTCGACTACATCGAGTTCGACGACGCCTTCGCGATCGTCAAGATGTACCCGCCGAAGCCGGTGCGCGGCTCGACCCTCGCGGCCTCGAACATCCGCAAGAAGTACGGCGTCACGATCGTCGGCGTCAAGAGCCCCGGCGGCGCCTTCAGCGAGGCGACCCCCGAGACCGTCATCAGCAACCACGACCTGATCATCGTGTCGGGCGACAGCACCGCCATCGAGAGGTTCGCGGCGCTCGAGGGCTGACCCCGGCAGGGCCCGGATGCCGCGGTCGCTGCGACCTCGCGGAGACCGCAGCCGAGGAGGCGCGGGTCGGCCGGGTCAGCGACCGGCCGCGATCTCGCGGTTGCGTTCGAGCGCCGCCGCCGTCGCCCGGTCGAACAGGTCGGCGAGCCCGCCCGCGTCGAGCACGGCCACGGCCCGCTCGGTCGTGCCGCCCGGGCTGGTCACCCGGCGGCGCAGCTCGGCCGGCGCGTCGGGGGCCGGCCCGACGTCGCTCGCGGCGAGCAGCTCGCTCGCCCCGCGGAACGTGCCCTGGACCATCGTGGCCGCCTGGGCCGGGGTGAAGCCGAGCCCGATCGCCGCCTGCTGGAGCTTCTCGATCAGGAGGAAGACGTAGGCCGGCCCCGACCCGGAGATCGTGCTGAGCGCGTCGATGCGGTCTTCGTCGACCACCACCACCTCGCCCACGACCTCGAAGAGCGTCCGGGCCAGCGCGAGGTCGTCGTCGGTGGACCGCGAACCGGCGCTCAGCCCGGTGACCCCGAGCCCGACGACGGAGGGGGTGTTCGGCATCGAGCGCAGCACCGAGACGGTCGGCGGCAGGGCCGCCTCCATCGTCTCGGTCGTGACGCCGGCCGCCAGGCTGACGACGACCGCCCCGGGGTCGAGCGCCGAGCCGATCTCGGACAGGAGGTCGACCACCATGTGCGGCTTGACGCCGATGAGCACGAGCTTCGCCCCGACGACCGCCGACGCGTTCGCGCGCGGATCGCTCTCGGTGGCGAGCGAGGTGACGGCGCCGTGCCGCAGCGCGACCGCCTTCGCCTCCGACCGGTTGGTGACCCGGATGCCGCCGTCGACGACGACACCGGGTCGCAGCAGACCGGAGAGGATCGCGCCTCCCATCGAGCCGGCGCCGAGAATCGCTGTGGTGGGGAGCATGGTGACCATCAGGCCATCCTAAGATCGACCCTGGCGACTCGAGGGGATCACGACATGAGCACATCCGGCGGCAACAAGGCGATCATCGCGGCGCTCGGCGCCAACCTGGGCATCGCGGTCACGAAGTTCATCGCCTGGGCCTTCTCGGGCTCGTCGTCGATGCTCGCCGAGGGCGTGCACTCGCTCGCCGACTCGGGCAACCAGGTGCTCCTGCTGCTCGGCGGTCGCAAGGCCAAGAAGGCCGCCGACGCCGAGCACCCCTTCGGCTACGGGCGGGAGCGCTACGTCTACGCCTTCGTCGTCTCCATCATCCTGTTCAGCGTCGGCGGGGTCTTCTCGCTCTACGAGGGCGTCGAGAAGCTGCGCGAACCGCACCCGCTCGAGGTGCCGTGGCTGCCCGTGCTCGTGCTCGCCGTCTCGTTGGCCCTCGAGGGCTTCTCGCTCCGCACCGCCGTGCGCGAGTCGCGCCCGAGCAAGGGCCAGCAGAGCTGGGTGTCGTTCGTCCGCCGCGCGAAGGCGCCCGAGCTGCCCGTCGTGCTGCTCGAGGACGCCGCGGCGCTGCTCGGTCTCTCGTTCGCCATGATCGGCGTCGTGCTCACCTGGATCACCGGCGACGGCGTCTTCGACGCCATCGGCACGCTCGCGATCGGCGTGCTGCTGGTCGCGGTCGCGGTCATCCTCGGCATCGAGACCAAGAGCCTGCTGGTCGGCGAGGGGGCCTCGGCCGACGACGTCGCGAAGATCCGCGCCGCGATCACCGACGGGTCCGACGTCGAGTCGATCATCCACATGAAGACGCTCTACCTCGGCCCCGACGAGCTGCTGGTCGGCGTCAAGGTGTCGATGCCCGGTCGCACCGTGCTCGCCGACGTCTCGAGCGCCATCAACGCCGTCGAGACCCGCATCCGCGCCGCGGTGCCGATCGCCCGGGTGATCTACATCGAGCCCGACGTGTGGGTGCGCCCCGGTCGGGTCGACCCGCCCACCGACGCGATCGTGATCCGCGCGGCCGACTGACACCGCGCCTCCTCGGCTCCCCCGGCGAGACGGACTCAGCGGCGCGCGGCGAAGAAGTCGTCGAGGCGGGCCCGGCACTCGGGTTCGCGCACGCCCGCGACGACCTCCGAGCGGTGCGGCAGCCGACGATCGCGCGCGATGTCGTAGACGCTGCCGGTCGCGCCCGCCTTGTCGTCCCAGGCGCCGAAGACGACGCGCGGCACCCGCGCCGCGAGGATCGCCCCCGCGCACATCGGGCACGGCTCGAGCGTGACCACGAGGGTGACGCCGGTCAGCTGCCAGTCGCCGGTGGCGCGTGCTGCGTCGCGGAGGGCGAGCACCTCGGCGTGGGCCGTCGGGTCCTGGCGCAGTTCGCGCTCGTTGCGACCGGTGCCGATCACGGCCCCCGACGCGTCGACGACGACCGCACCGACGGGCACGTCGTCCGACACGCGGCACGCGTCGGCCTCGGCGAGCGCCAGGCCCATCCAGACGTCGAACTCGGGGGGATGCGCGATCACGCGGCGGCGACCTCTCGGCGGGCGGATGCGGGCCGGTCGACTCCGCTACCGTTGAGCCTATGCGAGTGCACGTAGCGGACCATCCCCTGATCACCCACAAGCTGACCGTGCTCCGCGACAAGCGCACGCCGGCACCGACCTTCCGGGCCCTGACCGAAGAGCTCGTCACCCTGCTGGCGTACGAGGCCACGCGCGACGTGCGCACCTCGCCCGTCGACATCGTCACCCCCGTCGGCCCGACGACCGGTCTCGAGATCAGCCAGCCCCGGCCGCTCGTCGTGCCGATCCTCCGCGCCGGTCTCGGCATGCTCGAGGGCATGACCAAGCTGGTGCCGACGGCCGAGGTGGGGTTCCTCGGCATGGTGCGCGACGAGGAGACGCTCGAGCCGACCACGTACGCCGAGCGCCTGCCCGACGACCTCTCGAACCGCCAGTGCTTCGTGCTCGACCCGATGCTCGCCACGGGCGGCTCGCTGATCGCGGCGATCGACTACCTGCTCGACCGCGGCGCCGTCGACGTCACGGCCGTCTGCATCCTCGCCGCACCCGAGGGCCTCGCCGCCGTCGAGAAGGCCATGGCCGGCCGCGACGTGCACGTCGTGCTCGGCGCCGTCGACGAGCGGCTGAACGAGCAGGGCTACATCGTGCCCGGGCTGGGCGACGCGGGCGACCGCCTCTACGGCCTGGCCTGACCCGACCTCCCGACCCGCGCCTCCTGCGGGCTTCCGAACCGCGTCTCCGACCTCCGGAGGCGCGGTTCGTCGTCGTCGCGCCGACTGCGGCCCAGGGTTCGCCAGGCCGCCCGCCGCATGGTGCTTGACAGCGCGACGCACGCTGTAACACAATCAACCCATGACTGACAGCGTGTTCATCCCGACCTCCGTTGAGGCCCCCGGGAGCACCGGCATGATGATGCCGATGCACGCCGTCCTGTGTCGAATGTGTGCCTGATCCGGCCACACCTCGCCGAGTCGCCGTCGCTGCCTCCGCAGCACGCTGAGCTCGCAGCCCCACCCCGCTGCTGAGCCGTCGACTCCCGGATGCATCCGCGTCACCACTCCGACGCGCATCCCCCCGATGTCACGACATCGACCGTCCGCCGACCGCCTGACCGGCAGCGGACACCGACACGAACCGAGCGCTACCCGCGACGAACGATGGCGTCACCGTCGCCGAGGTACCGCTCACCCGCACGCAAGGATCCGCGTACCCATGTCCCTCACCCTCGACCGTCCCGTCGCCGCCCCCGCCGCCCGCACCATCGCCCCCGCCCGGCACCTGAACGCCGTCCCGCCGGTGGACGACTCCGTCGAGGCGACCGCCCCGGCGGCCGTCGCACCTCCCGCTGCGCGTCGAGCACGGGCACTGCCCGAGGGCCAGGAGGCACGCGGCTTCGTGCTCTACGTCGGCATCGACGAGCTGAAGGCCGCCGCCGACGGCACAGACCTCGGCGACATCGTCTCGCAGCTGAAGGCGCTCGTGGCCTCGATCGCCCCCTCGGCCGAGACCCACGCCGCGGTCGCCCTCGCACCGACCGGATCGGGCGGACGCGACGTCGACGTCGTGCGCCTGGCGCTGCACGACCCGTCGGCGCTCGCCGCACGTCGTCAGGAGGTCGAGGAGGACGACGAGCCCGGTGCCCGCGGCGGCGTGGTCGTCGACATCTCGCGCAAGCGCCTGCTGCTCGACGGCGACGTCGCACCGCTGACCTACAAGGAGTTCGAGCTGCTGCAGTACCTCGTGCTGCGCGAGGGCCGCACCATCGAGCGCGCCGAGCTGATCTCGAGCCTCTGGGCCGACGGCGACGACGAGGTGCCGAACGAGCGCACCATCGACGTGCACGTCCGCCGCCTCCGCTCGAAGCTCGGCGCCTTCGAGGACATCGTCCGCACCGTCCGCGGGGCCGGCTACCGCTTCGACCGCCACGCCGACGTGTCGATCCGCCACGCCTCGACGCCGTCGCCCGACGTCTTCTGAGTCGACCCGGCGGCGCCTCGTGCCCGGTGGACGGATGACGGGTCGTGTTCCCAGCTGATCCTTGGCTTCAGGGCTAGACCGCCGTTACCGATTCGTTATAGGTTGATCGAACCGAGGCCGTTTGCTGTGGCGGCCGAGGTGGAATGAGATCGCAGGACACTCTCGGTGCAAGGGATGAGGGCCGGTCGCCACTGGGCGACCGGCCCTCTGTCGTGCACCGTCGGTGGCGGACGGACACCCCCGCGCTTTCGTAGACTCGACGGAAACGAACGCGAGGTAGAGATGAGCGAGACATCCGTGGCCGTCGGCGCCTGGGAGGCGCTCTTCCGGGCGCAGGTGAGCGTGATGCGCGAACTCACCGACTGCTTCCCGACGCAGGAGATCTCGTTCAACGAGTACGACGTGCTGTTCAACCTGTCGAGTCAGCCCGAGCGGCGCGCCCGCATCCGCGATCTGACCCGGCACCTCCTGCTCACCCAGCCGAGCATCAGTCGACTGGTCGACCGGCTCACCGCCCGGGGCATCGTCGAGAAGCTCAGCGACCCGGGCGACGCTCGCGGCATCATCGTCGCCCTCACCGACTCCGGTTACGAGCTCTACCGGCGCACGGCGATCAGCCACGCCGCCACCATCCGTCGCCGCGTCGGCGGCAGCCTCGACCACGACGAGCTCGTCACCCTCACCGACCTGTGCACGAGGCTCCGTCTCGGCGACGGCTCGGCCACCGGCGCCGATCAGGAGCACCCCGCATGAGCACCCCTTCCATCGTCTGGCTGCGCGACGACCTCCGCCTCGCCGACAACCCGGCGCTGAACGCCGCCGTCGACCGGGGCGAGCCCGTGGTGGTGCTCTACCTGCTCGACGACGACACCGAGGGCATCCGACCCCTCGGCGGCGCCTCACGATGGTGGCTGCACCACAGCCTCACCGCCCTCGACGCCGATCTGCGAGCCAAGGGCTCGAGTCTGACCCTCCGTCGGGGCGCCGCGGCGGTCGAGATCCCGCGCCTGGTGGACGACGTGTCGGCCGGGGCCGTCTACTGGAACCGCCGCTACGGCAAGGCTGCGCGCGACGCCGACGCCGGGCTGAAGTCCTCGCTGCGCGACCGCGGTCTCGTCGCCGACAGCTTCCAGGCCAACCTCCTCTTCGAGCCCTGGACGATCCAGACCGGGCAGGGGCAGCCCTTCAAGGTCTTCACGCCGTTCTACCGCGCCTGCCTCGACCGACCCGAGCCGCGTCACCCCCTCGACGAGCCCGATGCCCTGACCTCGCCCGCCGATGTCGCGAGCGACCGGCTCGACGACTGGGGCCTCCTCCCGACCCGACCCGACTGGGCCGCGGGTCTCCGAGACACCTGGACCCCTGGCGAGGCCGCAGCCCACGACACGCTCGAGGCGTTCGCGACCGGCGCGCTGGCCGACTACGGGGACCGCGACTTCCCGGCGCAGGAGGCGACGAGTCGACTGTCGCCGCGCCTCCGGTTCGGCGAGATCAGCCCGTTCCAGATCTGGCACCGGATGCGCGGGGCGCTGCCCGACGCATCGCGCGAGCGCGCCCAGTCGTTCCTCCGCGAGGTCGTCTGGCGCGAGTTCAACCACACGATCCTGTTCACCTCGCCCGATCTGGCGACGGTCAGCTACCGACCCGAGTTCGACCGCTTCCCGTGGGCCGACGTGCCCGAGAGCGAGATCGACTCCTGGCGTCAGGGCCGCACGGGCATCCCCCTGGTCGACGCCGGCATGCGCCAGCTCTGGACGACCGGCTGGATGCACAACCGGGTGCGCATGGTCACCGCGAGCTTCCTGATCAAGAACATGCTCGTCGACTGGCGCGTCGGCGAGGCCTGGTTCTGGGACACCCTCGTCGACGCGGACGAGGCCAACAACCCCGCCAACTGGCAGTGGACCGCCGGTTCGGGCGCCGATGCGGCACCGTACTTCCGGGTGTTCAACCCCGAGCTGCAGGCGACGAAGTTCGACAAGCATCGCGACTACATCCGGCAGTGGGTGCCCGAGATCGACGACGAGGACTACCCCGAGCCGCTCGTCGATCTCAAGGTCTCGCGACGCGCCGCTCTGGACG
>Ga0265797_10008899_pt1 | contig 13223 bp, 13 predicted proteins | sample P2T30metagenome_FD_192433 | JGI IMG/M metagenome (GOLD analysis project Ga0265797, IMG submission 192433) | Plant litter microbial communities from East Loma Ridge, Irvine, California - P2 T30 | ecosystem: Environmental > Terrestrial > Plant litter > Unclassified | place: USA: California... | reverse complement strand
GGTCGGCACCGGTGTGATGTTCAAGCTGGTCCCGCCAGGCTTCATCCCCACCCAGGACAAGCTGTACCTGATCGCCGGCGTGAAGCTGCCGGAAGGCTCTTCCATCGCCCGGACCGACGCGATGCTCAAGAAGGTCGCGCAGATCGCCATGGAAACCGATGGCGTGGCGCACACCATTTCCTTCCCCGGCCTCAATGCACTGCAGTTCACCAATACGCCCAACACCGGCGTGGCCTTCGTACCGCTGAAGCCCTTCAGCGAGCGTAACGGCCGCACCGCAGCGCAGATCAACGCGGAGATCAACCAGAAGATCGCCGCGCTGCAGGAGGGCTTTGCGTTCTCGATGATGCCGCCGCCGATCCTCGGCCTGGGCAACGGCAACGGCTACCAGATGTTCATCGAAGACCGCGGCAACCTGGGCTACGGTGCGTTGCAGACGGCTGTGCAGACCATGCAGGGTGCTGTCTCGCAGACCCCGGGCATGGCCTTCCCGATCACCAGCTACCAGGCCAACGTGCCGCAGCTGGATGCCGAAGTGGACCGCGTCAAGGCCAAGGCCCAGGGCGTGCAGCTGACCGAACTGTTCGACACGCTGCAGACCTACCTCGGTTCGTCCTATGTCAACGACTTCAACCAGTTCGGCCGCACCTGGCAGGTGATCGCCCAGGCCGATGGCCAGTTCCGCGACAGCGTGGAAGACATCGGCCGCCTGCGTACCCGCAACGACCGTGGCGAAATGGTGCCGATCGGTTCGATGGTCACCGTCAAGCAGACCTTCGGCCCGGACCCGGTGCTGCGCTTCAATGGCTACCCGGCCGCCGACCTGGCCGGTGAAACCGATCCGCGCCTGCTGTCCTCCACCGAAGGCATGGCCAAGCTGACCGAGATCGCCGCCCAGGTGCTGCCGCCGGGCATGGTCACCGAATGGACCGACCTTAGCTACCAGCAGGCCACCCAGGGCAATGCCGCGCTGATCGTTTTCCCGGTGGCGGTGATGCTGGCCTTCCTGGTGCTGGCCGCGCTGTATGAAAGCTGGTCGCTGCCGCTGGCGGTGATCCTGATCGTCCCGATGACCCTGCTGTCGGCCCTGTTCGGCGTGTGGCTGACCGGCGGTGACAACAACGTGTTCGTGCAGGTCGGCCTGGTGGTGCTGATGGGCCTGGCGTGCAAGAACGCGATCCTGATCGTCGAGTTCGCCCGGGAGCTGGAAATGGGCGGCAAGGGCATCGTCGAAGCGGCGCTGGAAGCCTGCCGCCTGCGTCTGCGCCCGATCGTGATGACCTCCATCGCCTTCATCGCCGGCACCGTGCCGCTGGTGCTGTCGCATGGCGCAGGCGCCGAGGTCCGTTCGGTCACCGGCATCACGGTGTTCGCCGGCATGCTGGGCGTAACGTTGTTCGGCCTGTTCCTGACCCCGGTGTTCTACGTGGCCCTGCGCAAGTTCGTCACCCGCAATGGCGGTGGCCAACTGGTGACCCACGGCGAATCCACGCTGCATCACTGACCTGTTCCTCCCCCGGTAGCCGCCGAGCATGGCCCGGCGCTACCCCCTGACCCAACCTGGAACCCCACAATGAACGCGAATACCAACAAGATTGCGCTGGTCACCGGCGCCACCCGTGGCATCGGCACCGAGACCGTGCGCCAGTTGGCGCAGGCCGGCGTGCACACCCTGCTGGCCGGTCGCAAGCGCGAAACCGCCGTGGAAGTCGCCCTGAAGCTGCAGGCCGAAGGGCTGCCGGTGGAAGCCATCGAGCTGGACGTCACCGACGAAGCCAGCATCGCCGCTGCCGTCGAGCAGGTCCGCACGCGCCATGGCCACCTGGACATCCTGGTCAACAACGCCGGCATCCTGCTTGATGACATCAGCAAGGCGCCGTCGCAGCAGTCGCTGGAAGCCTGGCGGCGCACCTTCGACACCAACGTGTTCGCGCTGGTGGCGGTGACCCAGGCGTTCCTCCCGCTGCTGCGCGATTCGGCCGCTGCCCGCATCGTCAACGTGTCCAGCCTGCTCGGTTCGGTCACCCTGCACAGCCAGCCGGGTTCGCCAATCTATGACTTCAAGGTGCCGGCCTACAACGTGTCCAAGAGCGCGGTCAATGCCTGGACCGCACAGCTGGCCTACGAACTGCGCGACACCGCGCACAAGGTCAACACCGTGCATCCGGGCTACGTGAAGACCGACATGAACGGTGGCGAGGGCGAAGTGGAAGTGTCCGTGGGTGCGCAGTCCAGCGTGCAGATGGCGCTGCTGGATGCCGATGGCCCGAACGGCAGCTTCACCTACCTGGGTGAGGTGCTGCCGTGGTGATCAAAACCCTGGTGGTTGCCTTGGCCAGCGTGCTGCTGGCCGGCTGCGTGACCGTCGGACCCAACTACAAGGCGCCGGTGGAAGCACCGGTGACCCTGCAGGGATCGGCGGCGCCGGTGTACAGCACCGAGTCGCCAGTGGCGACCTGGTGGGCACAGTTCGATGATCCGGTGCTGGAGGAACTGGTGCACCGCGCGCTGGCCGACAACCTGGACCTGCGTGTCTCGGTATCGCGCGTGCAGCAGGCGCGTGCGGTGTTCGTTGAAAGCCGCCTGGACCAGGCCCCGCACGTCACCGCGGGCGGTTCGTACGACCGCCGCAAGCAGCCTGATGCGTTGGCCGGTGGTGACCGGGTGTTCAGCGAGACCTACCAGCTCGGCTTCGACGCCGGTTGGGAGCTGGATCTGTTCGGTCGCCAGCGTCGTGCCGCCGAGGCCGCACGCGCGGACCTGGATGCGGAGTGGGCCAACCTCGCCGATGCCCAGGTACTGGTCGCCGCCGAAGTGGCCCGCAACTACTTCGAGCTGCGCGGCACGCAGAAGCGCATCGCAGTAGCCGAACAGACCCTGGGCAACCTGCGTGACACCCAGAAGCTGACCGAAACCCGCTGGGACCTGGGCGCCGGCAGCGAGCTGGACGTGCAGAGCAGTCGTGCCCGGTTGAAGGCCATCGAAGCGGACATCCCGCTGCTGGAAGTGGCCCAGACCCAGTCGCGGCATCGCCTGGCGGTGCTGCTGGGCCTGCGTCCGGATGCGTTGGACGGCCTGCTCGCCCCGCGCGATGTACCGGCCTTCGCCAAGGCATTGCCGCTGGGCGACACCCGTGAACTGCTGCGCCAGCGAGCGGACGTACGCGTGGCCGAACGGCGGCTTGCCGCAGCCACCGCACGGGTCGGCGTTGCCACCGCGGATCTGTTCCCGCGGTTGTCGCTGAGCGGCTTCGTCGGCTTCCTTGGCGGCGATGCCAGCGGGCTGGTAAACGGCAACAACAAAGCGTGGTCGCTGACCCCGTCGTTGAGCTGGGCCGCGTTTGATTTCGGCACCGTGCGCGCGCGCCTGAAGGCCAGCAAGGCCGAAGCCGATGGCGTGGCGGCGCAGTACGAACAGGCCGTGCTGCTGGCGCTGGAAGACACGGAGAACGCGCTGACCCGCTACGCCAAGCAGCAGGCCCGGCTGGCGATCGTCGCTGAGCAGGCGCAGGCCGCACGGCGTGCGGAAACACTGGCGCAGATCCGCTATCGCGAAGGGTCCGAAGACTTCCTGACCCTGCTCGATGCGCAGCGCACGCAGCTGTCGGCCGACGATGCACTGGCCGCCGCCGAAGCGGAGGTCAACGTCAGCGTGGTCGGTGTGTACAAGGCACTCGGCGGCTGGGGCCAGGCCGCCCAGCCAACCGTCGCGCTGGCCAACTGACGCAGCATCGGTAGTGACGGCCGCTGGCGTAGGTGGGTGACGACCGTTGGCGGTAGGTGGGTGACGACCGTTGGTCGTCACGCTCCTGCTCTTGCCGCTGCGCTCGCCGAGCATGGCTCGGCGCTACCCAGCCCAGGCTACCCCCCGGTAGTGACGGCCGCTGGCCGTCACGCCGTTGTGTTACCGCGCCTCCCACTCCAGCTCCACCAGCAACGGGAAATGATCGGACGGCAGGATGCCGTCCACCCGCCCGTCAAGGGTGGCGAAGCTGCGCGCCTTGAAGCCGCGCACCAGTACCCAGTCCAGTTCGGTGGTCGGCTTGCCGGTGAAATCATGGAAGGTTTTCTTCGGTCCACGCGGCGCAGCCACCTGCGTGCGTGCATCCTGCAACGCGGTGGTGAAGGCCGCGTAGGTCGGCCCACCCGGTTCGCTGTTGAAGTCCCCGGTCACCACCACCGGGATATCCGGCGACAGCGTCTTCAGGTGCGCCACGATCGCCTGTGCACCGCGGACGCGCTGCGGCTCGTCTTCTTCGCGGTAGGGCAGGTGGGTGTTGAACAGGTAAAAGCGCCGCCCGTCCGTCACACGACGGAACAAGCCCCAGGTGACCATGCGCGGGAACAGGTTGCCCCAGCTGATGCTGCCTGGCACATCCGGCGTATCGGACAGCCAGAAGTTGCCGGACTGCTCCAGCGCCAGCGCCTTGCTGTCGTAGAACACGCCCATGTGCTCATCACCATGACCGCCACGCCGCCCTTCGCCGAACCATTGGTAGTCCGGCAACTGCGCGGCAAGATAATCGGCCTGCTCCTTGACCAGTTCCTGCGTACCCATCACGTCCGGGTGCGCAGTGCGGATGGTAGCCACCAGCGCCGCACGGCGATCCGGCCAGCGCTTCTGCGGCGCGGTATCGGCGGGCGTGCGTACGTTGAAGGACATCACCTTCAGCGGTGCGGGCGGGGTGGCCGCCGCAGCAGGCAGCGCAAGCGCAAGCAGAAGCAAAGCGGCAGGGCGCCGCAGACGATGCAACATGAGAATCCCTCCATTCCAGGCGAACACGGTCGTGGCAAGGGTCGCATGGAAGGGAAGGGATGGGATGTGCCGTTCCGGCTGGTTGGCCGGATCAACCGGGCAGCGCGTCCCATCGCTGTACCAGCCCGACCAGGTACAGCAGCCCGTACAGCAGGCAGATGGCCGAGCTGACCCAGACGAAGCGCGCGCTGCGCCCGTTGCCAACCAGTACGAAAGGGCCCAGCAGCGCGCGCAGCAGGAAGACGCTGGCAATGCCAACCAGCACCGGCCGCAACAGGGGCAGGGGACCGATCAGCCCCGCCCCGGACAGCGCATAGGCCGCCCACGCCAGCAGCACGACGCAGATCATGCTGGTCAGCGCCGCCGGAACGCGGCTGCCGTCGCGGGCTGCCGCGACGATACGGTCGCCTGCACCACACCACTGGTAGCCACGTGGCCCCTGCAGGATAACCACCAGGTGCAGCAGCGCGGCCAGTGCGGTCAGTGCCGCGGCGGTGAGCAGCAGCGGCGCGCCGGAAGAGGACATCACCGGGCCTGCCTCATGCACGGGCCTCGGTGTCTTCAAGCAGCGCCAGGCGGTCACTGCGTCCGCTCCACAGCGCGTGGTCCGGCAGCGGTTGCATGCGCTCCAGCAACACCGGCCAGCGCTGCGCCAGCCGGGCATTCAGGGCCAGGAAGTGCTGGTTGCCTGCATCCAGCGCGTTGTCGGCGAGGATGGCATCTTCCGGGCATTCCGGGACGCAGAGGCCACAGTCCACGCATTCCTGCGGGTTGATGGCGATGAAGTTGGGGCCCACGTGGAAGGCGTCGGTCGGACAGATGTCCACGCAAAGGGTGTGCCGGCACTGGATGCAGTTCTCGGTCACGACATAGGTCATGGAAAACCTCCTGCAGTTGAGGGGATGATGAAGCTCAAGCGGTCAGGCCACCGTCGATCACGAAGGTCTGGCCGGTCAGGTAGCCGGCGCTGGACGACAGCAGGAAGTTGGCCAATGCAGCGACTTCGGTGACCTCACCCAGGCGTTTGAGCGGGATGTCGGCGGTGATCGACCTGCGGATGGCAGGATCGATCTGCTCGACCATCTCCGTGGCGATGAAGCCCGGGGCGATGGCGTTGACGGTGATCCTGAAGCGCGCCAGTTCCACTGCAAGGGTCCGCGTGATGCCGATCATCGCCGCCTTGGTGGCGGCATAGCCGACCTGGCCCTTGTTGCCTCTCAGGCCGGTCACCGAGGACATCTGGATGATCCGGCCCCGGCGCGCCGACACCATCGCCGACGACATGAACCGGCTGAAATAGATCGCCGAATCCAGGTTGGTGGCCACCACGTCGCGATAGCGTTCGACGTCCAGGTTGAACATCAACTGGTCGCCGGTGATGCCCATGTTGTTGATCAGGCCATACGGCTCGCCGAAGCGTTCGATGAGCCGTTCGCAGGCCTGCTCCACCGCGGCAGCGTCGCGGCCATCGCACTGGATGCCGTGCGCGTGCCCGCCCGCAGCGGCGACCTCCTGTTCAAGCAGTCCGGCCGCTTCGGCGGAGGACTGGTAGGTGAAGGCCACGGTATAGCCTTCGGTGGCGAGCGCTCTCACCAGGCCCTTGCCGATGCCGCGGCTGCCGCCGGTAACCAGCACCCAGGCGCAGGTGGATGAAGTGAGTGTCTGCATGTCCGTCTCCCGTTCGACTCGTTGTGAAGTGCGTTGCGCGTTGCTGGATGCTGCGGCGGTCATGCGCGGGCGGCCGGCCTGGTCCACTGCCTGGCGGTCATTTCGGCATAGCCGAATGCCGCTTCGTAGCTCGGCCCGGCAACCCACGCGCTGAGGAAATGGACGCCGCGTACGGGGAACCCGTGGTGGAACGTGTGGCCCTTCAGGCTGGTGCCGACCATCGCCCCGTAGCCCGAACCCTCGGTGTTGTTGGTGAACCGGGCATAGGTATGCGGCGTCGCCACTTCGGTGTGGAGCACGTGCCCGCACAGCGCGGGCGCCTGTTGCATCAACCGTTCAACCAGCACCGCCGCAGCGCGGGCCTTCTTCTCCCGATAGGCGGGCGTGCGCCGTGGCGGCCAGTGCGCGGCCGAGTCAAGCACGTTCAGGCACAGCACGTTGCCGCCCCGCGCATCCAGCGCCCGGTAATTGGTGACCTCCATGGGCGAGCACTGCCAATACGCATGTTCGCTGGCAGCCTCGCCGGCATCCCCCTGCGTCGCGGTCCTGCGCGCGCTGAATGCCGCAGACGGGTCGTCGGCGAACAGCATCGATTCGGTGTGGGGAAGTCCCAGCGTGGACGGGTCCACGTCGGTGACCAGGTAGACCGTGGTGGTCGAACGCGCAGGCTTGAGCGCGGCCAGCCTGCAGACCGTGTCCCCCAGCGCCACCTCCTCGCCGAACAGGTTGCCCGCAGCGTAGTGGGGGGATGCGTTGATGTAGACCCGGTCGGCATGAAACACGCCACGCCGGGTGCGCACCCCGGTCACCTGTCCGCTCCCATCGGTGAGCACCTGCTCGACTGCCGTGCCGAGCAGCAGTTGACCACCGGCATCGATCACCTGCTGCGCCAGCAGGTTGGACAGGTGCTGCGAGGAGCCGGTGACGTAGGCGTTGCCCCGACACAAGGTGGCATACACCACATGCAGGTAGTACAGGTAGCCGAGATCTTCTGGGTAGCCGCCCACGTAGATTCCCGGGGCGGCCAGCAGTTCGACCAGGAAGGGATCGTCTACCAGCTCGGCCAGGCCTTCGTACACGGTTCTGGATTTCAGGTGACGGTGGGCATGTCGCAGCTGCGCCATGTCCGGTTCGAAGCTGCCGTCCTGCATCTGGAACTGATAATAGCCATTGCGGCCATGTGTCAGCACATGCTCGAAGAAGGCAGCGATGCCCGCCTCCTGGCGAGGGAAGCGTGCGGTCAGCAAGGCTTGTACGCCGGCCGCATCATTGGGTAGTACCAGGCTCTGCCCGGCACGGCGGGCGCAGAAATAGTCAGCCGGTCGCACCAGCCCAAGCTCTGCCTCCAGGCCCAGGCTTCGCAGGATCCGCAGCAGGTTGCCTTCCTCGTCCATGCCGCTGAGCTTGTGCAGGCTGCAGTCGAACGTGGCCTCCAGGCGCGGGCGTGAGAACGTGGACGCATAGCCGCCGGCGACGATGTGCTTGTCGATCAGCAGCAGCCGCGCGGAGGGGTCCTGCTTCACCAGCAAGGCCGCACAGGCCAGGCTGGTGATTCCGGTGCCCACGAAGATGGCGTCCCAGCGTTGCTGTGTCATCAACGCAGGCCCAGTTTGTCCATCCACGCATACAGCGCGGAGAAACGTTCGAGGTTCAGGCGGGCGTTGTGCTCGGAGCGCCACACCGTTTCGATCGCCTCGGGATCGTCCGGCTGGACCGGGAACTCGAACGAGGTGTGCAGCGCGATCTCAGGATTGTAGGTGTACATGTCGACCAGCCGCGGGAAGATCTGCCGGGTCATCGCACGCACCTGGTCGACTTCCTCCGCGCTGGCGGTTTCGAAGTAGGATTCGGCGATCCAGCGACCGAAGGCGATATGCCGTGCTTCGTCGTGATGGTGTGCGCGGAACAGGGTGCGGGTCATCGGCTCCACGTCCGGACCCTGGGTCGTATGCATCGCGCCCATCTCCGCCACCCATTCCAGCAGCAGGGTGAACAGCACGCCCACCGGTGGCGCCATGGCCGGCAGCGTGTCGGTGAGCAGCGAATACAGTCCCTGCGGCGGCTGGAACAGCGGCAGGCCGGCCTTGGCCATGAAGCGCTTGAAGGTCAGCGTATGGACGATTTCCTCCTTGGAGAAGACCATCAGGTATTCCTGCAGCTCAGGCGCTATGCGTGCGTGGTGGCGGGTGATGTAGCCCATGTACAACGGTGGCAGGGTCTGTTCCAGCCAGATGAACATGGAGATGTCGCGCGCTGTTTCCAGCCAGGCCAGTTCGAGCCGGTTGGCCTCGGTCAATGCCCCGGCGAAGGGCGTGCCGGCGATCCACAAGTGGTCCAGGTTCTTCGGCGCGATGCCCTTGTCGATCGGCTCATTCCACGGCAGTACCGTGGCGTGGTCCATCGTATCCAGGTGCGAGGCTTCGCTGAGGCGGAGCACTTTCCCGATCCGGGACGGGGCGATGGTGAGCGTGGTTTCTGTCTGCATGGTGGTTCCTTTGAGGCGCTTTGGTCAGGCGGGAAACAACACCCGGTCAAGCCGGTGCCTGCGCTGCCTGGGTAAGTTCCACGATGTAGTCGCAAAGCGCCTGGAGCGTGCCGATGTTGCGGCTGGCGAATGCCTTGGGATCCATCGCCACGCCAAGCTTCTTTCTCACCACCACCTGCATTTCCACGAAGTCCAGGCTGTCCAGGTCCAGGCCTTCGATGGTGCTCTCCAAGGTGATGTTCTCGATCTCGTCATCCTTCAGTTCCAGGATCAGCTCGCGGATGACGTTGAATACGGATTCAGTGGTGTTCATGGGTATCGTTCTCCTGTGGGTGGGCCAGTTTCCGGATCATCAGGCCCAAGGTGATGGTCATGACGTGGCGCTGCTGCAGGTGTACGCCGAGATCCAGCGTGCCCACTGCTTCATCGTCACTTTCGACCAGGTCGATGTTGTCGATCTGGTAATCGACGACGGGGGGAAGCGCACCGGCGCAGCAGAGTTCGCCGGCAAATACGGTCTGGTGCGTGGTCTGCACCAGCAGGTGCGAGCTCAGGTCCTGGATGTGCTCGAGCTGTTCGTCCAGCCGCAAGGCCGGTCCAAGCCGATCGAATGCGGTGCACAGGCGGTACCGGATGAAGTCACCGAATACCAGCGCATCCAGCGCGACCCATTGATCCAGTTGCTTGCCGAGGCCGTCTTCGAAGTGGCGCAGCCAGGCTTCGGTTTCGCCCACCGGAAGGGTGATGCGGCGCGCGTCGGACTCCCAGGCAGGCGGCTGGATACGGCGTGCACCGCCGATGAAGTGCTCCGCAGTGCCGGTGCAGGGACGCAGTTTGAATCCGGTCCGGTCCACGCGATGGACCAGCGCCAGGCTGACGTCGCGGTCACGCAGGACAGGCGCCTTCAACAGCGTCTTGAAATGGATCCAGGGGGCGGCGGCCTGCCCCGGATCCGCAGCCGCCGCGCGACCCAGCGCTTGCTTGATCGGCAGCATCGCCAGCATGCCGTGGACCACCACATCGGCGGCATTCATGCGCAGGGCGGCTTCACGGTCGAAATGGATGGGGTTGCGGTCGCCTGAGAGCCGCGCCCAGGCCTCGATGTCCTGGCTGTCGAAACGAAGGTCCATGCTTACTCCGCCCGGGCGATCATCACGCCCGCGTTGGCGCCGCCGAAGCCGAAGCTCAGGTTCAGGGCGTTGTGGATGTCCTGGCCCTGCAGGTGCTGGTTGGCCACGTAGTTCAGATCGCACTCGGGGTCGGGGCGGTCCAGGTGGATCGTCGCGGGGATGGTGCGATGCTCGATGGCCTTCAGGCACAGCACCGCCTCCAGCGCACCGGCTGCACCGATCAGGTGGCCGGTATAGGACTTGGTGCTGGACATCGGGATTGCATGCGCGGCCTGGCCCAGTGCCTCCTTCAGCGCGTTGGTTTCGTTGACATCATTGAGCGGCGTGGAGGTGCCATGCAGGTTCACGTAGCCGATGTCTTCGGGTGCCACGCCGGCCTGCACGCACACCTGGCGGATCACCTGCACACGCGCCTGCATGTCCTCGGCCGGTGCGGTCATGTCGTAGGCGTCGGAGAAGTTCGCGTAGCCGGTGATCTCGCCGAGGATGCGGGCGCCACGCTGCCGTGCCAGTTCGTAGTCCTCCAGGCACAGCACGGCTGCGCCTTCGGAAAGCACGAAGCCACTGCGGTCCTGGCTGAACGGACAGCAGGCGCGGCGGATGTCGTCCTGTTCCTTGCTCAGGGCCTGGATCACATCGACCGACCAGACGTTGAACTGCTCTTTCAACGACTCGCTGCCGCCGGCCAGCATGACCTTGGCGCGCCCGCTACGGATGGCCTCGTAGGCTTCGCCGATGGCGATGGTGCCCGTTGCGCAGGCGGCCACCGGACTGTTCTGCACGCCGCGGAAGTTCCAGTTCATGGTGACACCAGCAGTTGCCGCGTTGCACATCGACATGACCGTAGCGAATGAGGTCGCCACGCCGGTCTGGCGGTAGTCATTGTTGTTTGCGTTGGCGGTATCCAGGCCTCCCCAGCCGGTGCCGAGCATCACGCCACGGTCGAACGGCGTGCAGATGTCGTCGAGCCCGGTGTCGCCGAATGCCATGCCGATGGCCTCCTCGGCCGCGACCAGGCAGTACTTGGCGAACAGCGGCAGCATCTTGGAGGTCTTCTTCGGGAACGGCCGCATCTGCTCGCGTCCGAAGTCATCGATGAAGCCGAAATAGCGCGCAGTGATGGCTGGATCATCGTGGGTGTATCGCTTGTAGCCCACGCGGTAGGCCATGATCGCTTGCCAAATCGCATCGGCGTTGGCGCCCATCGAACTGATGGCGCCGTAGCCGGTGATGGCGACGCGGCGCGGGCGCGGGGTAACGGGCATATCCATGGTGCTGGTCTCCTGCAGCAAGGGGCATGGGGTGTCGCCGCGTGATGGCGGCAATCGGGTATCAGGCATCTGCAAAGGCGCGTTCCACGACGTAGTCGCCGGGGTGACCGCGTCCTGGCGAAACGGCGAAGCCACGGGCATCGAGCAGGGCGCGTGTTTCTGCCAGCATTGCCGGCCCGCCGCAGATCATTACCCTGTCGCTGCCCGGCGAAAGCGCAGGCAGGCCAATGTCATCGCAGAGCCGGTTGTTGGCGATCAGGTCGGTAATGCGACCCTGGTGCAGGAAGGGCTCGCGGGTGACAGTCGGGTAATACACCAGTTTCGAACGGACCTCCTCGCCGAGATAATCGTGGCGCGGCAACTCTTCCTGCAGATATTCGCGATAGGCGAGGTCGGCCGCCCTGCGCACGCCGTGCACCAGTACCACTTTTTCGAATGCGGCGTAGGTTTCCGGGTCGCCTGCCAGGCCAAGGAATGGGGCCAGTCCGGTGCCGGTGCAGAGCAGGTAAAGCACCCGGCCTGGCCGCAGGTCGGAAAGAATCAACGTGCCGGTCGGTTTGTTACCCACCAGCACCCCATCGCCCGGCTGCAGATGCTGGAGTTCAGTGGTGAGCGGGCCGCCGGGCACCTTGATGCTGAAGAATTCCAGATGCTCTTCATGGCTGGGACTGGCCAGGCTGTAGGCGCGCATCAGCGGGCGCCCTTGGCGTTGCAGCCCCACCATCACGAACTGGCCGGTTTCAAACCGGAACGATGGTGAGCGGGTCGTGGTGAAACTGAAAAGGCTGTCGTTCCAATGGCGAACGGCGAGGACGCTTTCTACCCTGTTTGATTTTCCTGCAGCCGGTGTCGAATTATTTTCCAGTGCCGGAAGGGCGTGGGCCGCATGCTGCGCAACGTCGGAGGCATTCATTCAAACTGTGACCGCGTGAATGTAGGAAGTGCGACCTTAGTTGTGGAGTAGCGCAGCGGGTGTGCGGTCGGTCACAGTGTTAATCGTCAACGTATAGACATAATGTTCAAGGCGTCATCTCTGTGTTTTTGATTTCATAAAGTGTCGCAACGCGCTCGGCATTTTGTTTGGAAAGTGCTGATGGCCGGGAGCGGTTTGTTCCGAACACGACATTGTGCGGGGCAGGCGGTAGTGGTTTCCGTGCAACGTCGTCGGCAATGCCTGTCGAGCCTCTTCACCCGACGCAATCGACAGGATCACCAGCGCACGACATGTGTCCCGCTACGCTTGGGCCAACACGTAACTCCCTGTCGGAAAGGACTGTCATGATCAAGTGGGCCATCATCTTCGCCATCATCGGCCTCATCGCCGGTGCCCTCGGCTTCGGCGGCATCGCCGGTGCGTCTGTCGGCATCGCCAAGTTCCTTTTCTGGGCGGGCATCATCATCGCCGTGGTGCTGTTCCTGCTCGGCATGACGATCGCCAAGAAAGTGACCTGACCGGTCTTTTGGCGGGCGTGCAATGAAAAAGCCGCATCGGTGACGATGCGGCTTTTTGATTGGGCGGGGATCAGCCGATGCCGGGCCTGTTGAGCACCGCTTCCACGTGGTGCCCGTCGGGATCGATGAGGAAGGCCGCGTAGTAGTGGGGGCCGTAATCGGGGCGGGGCCCGGGCGCGCCATTGTCCTGGCCGCCGGCGGTAAGACCGTCACGATGGAAGGCATCAACTGCCTCCTGCGATCTCGCGGCAAACGCGATGTGGAAGCCGTCACGCGGCAGGGCGGCATCGTCAGTGAGGTTGAGCAGCAACAGGTCCTGGTTGTCAACCAGGCCATAGCCGATGGAGTGCTCGCCATCGAAGACGCGGCGATAACCCAGTGCGCCGAGGGCGGCGTCGTAGAAGCGGCCGGCGCGGGTGAGGTCGCCTACGCCCAGAGAAAGATAGTGGAACATCGGACATC
>Ga0265797_10008897_pt1 | contig 13228 bp, 15 predicted proteins | sample P2T30metagenome_FD_192433 | JGI IMG/M metagenome (GOLD analysis project Ga0265797, IMG submission 192433) | Plant litter microbial communities from East Loma Ridge, Irvine, California - P2 T30 | ecosystem: Environmental > Terrestrial > Plant litter > Unclassified | place: USA: California... | reverse complement strand
ATTCTAAATGGGGTACATGGGGTGCAGCTCCTCTAGAGATATAGAGATATTTGATTCTTGATTACATAGATTACAAAGCATGCATCGAAAACAACGTCTAGTATCTATGCCTTTTCACCGAAACCCTTCTCCTGTAATATAGTCAAACAACTTTCCATAACCCCAACAGCCTTCTCGCATTCCTCCTTGGTAATGATCAAAGGTGGAACACATCTTACAGCATCACTTCCAGCCGTCAATAGCAAGACACCCCGCTCCCTGGCCAGCTTGACCAGCTCTGCGGGAGCTTTCAGATCCTTGAATGGAATACCCCTAATCAAACCTCTACCCCTCAATGGGCCGCCTACGATCGTGGGGAACAATTCAGGTAAACGCTGTAGTAGCTTATCTAGATGTGCCGAGGTTTCTGCCAGTGTCGACAGGAATTTGGGATCGGATAGGCGGGACAAGACGTGGTGACCAATTCGAGTTGCCAGGGGCTGACCACCGAAGGTTGTTCCGTGATGTCCGACCGCTATCGTCTCGGCGACTTTATCACGAACCATGATAGCTCCAATTGGGAATCCATTTGCGAGTGGCTTGGCCATGGTTACGATATCGGGTCTGAGATTAGCTGTACACTTGATGATGGAAGGAAGATGCTCACTGTGCGATTTCTGGGTATCCGGAATGAGCCCACATCTTGCCTGTTCGGAACAGACCACACTATAGATCAGTCCATTTCATTGCGCCCGTCATCAAGACACTCACTTGAATCTCGTCATAGATTAAAACAGCTCCGACCTCCTTACACCTCTTCCCTAACAGCTCCAACCACTCTACACTCGCAGTCCCGACTCCTCCCTCTCCCTGGATAGGTTCAACAATGACACCACAAGTATCCTCGTTAACCAACTCCTTCATCATCGCTTCATCCTTGTTGTTGTACTCTCCGACCCTGACACCGGGGATCAAGGGGGCGAATGGAGCTTGATATTTCGGATTGGGCGTACAAGACAAAGCGCCCATCGTTCGTCCATGGAAAGCGTTTGTAAAGCAGACGATCTTGTCTTTGCTATCTCCACCAGTCTCTTTCCCATATAGCCTGGCGAACTTGAGTGCACCTTCATTCGCTTCTGTTCCAGAGTTGGAAAAGAATACCTTAGCTCCTGAAGATCCACCCTCGCTCATGCCAAGTCCATTGTGTGTTTTCGTGTTCTCGACAAGAGATTGAGCGAGTGCGCCGGCGTACTCGTTCCAGTAGATATTACTTGCGTGCGATATCTTTGAGGATTGGTCATTGACGACTCGATTGATCTCGGCATCGTTATGACCCAAAGCGACTACCGCAATACCAGCTGTGAAATCTAGGTAATCTCGTCCGGAAGAATCGGTCAGAGTGGATTTGTTTCCGTGGGTGATCATGATCGGTGGTCGAGCATAGGTATTTAGGAGATAGTTGGTGTGTGTCTTGATTGTGGATTGGGTAGCTTCGGGTGTAGACGTATCGGGGTGTGTGACGGATTTGTATGATAAGTTGGGCTGTCGATCAGTTCCTGCGCTAACACGAATTGCGAACTTACTTGGAGACTGCTAGAGGGTGTAGCAAAGCTTCTAGTAGCCAGAGACCTAGGCAGGCGCGCTGCCGCCCTCCAAGAAGGTAGTGTAGCCAGTCGGGACATGATTATACAATTACTGTTGAATTGTTGCACGATTGAGACGAGTAAAGAGATAGCAAAATCCCCATCTCCGTGCCTGGATCACGCGCAACTAACACTCCAGTAACCGAGATCTAGCGAGCCTATGTGGAGATCAAGATAAGCCGAGATAAACGGGATATCTGTCATCATCATCTTGTGGCCTCTTTAATAACGACGAAATATGACAGATAGAAGGACAGTCAGAATAGCAGTCTTACTCTGCGATACCCCAGTCAGTCATCTGCCTGGCTCGATCTCAATAAGAAACGTACTGATACTAGGTCCCTGCAGTTCTAGAAGAGACAGGCGATTGTCCGTTTTGTCCCTCGGTGCATCGACGTGAGCTAATCTGGCAGACCTGGCGATATTTCGAGAATGGCTAAACGGCTGCTTGCAGTCGTTTCCCGATAGACAGATTCCAGCCAATATCGACCTAGTAGTAGATGGCTACGATGTAGTCGACGCTGGTGACTACCCGCCCGATGCCAAACTTCAAGCAGGAGCAGAGGGGGCTTACGATGTTGTTATGTTGACTGGGTCTAGTACGCCCATATCTCCACGGCTCATGGCTCATCATCAGAACACACCGCATACGACACTGCTAATCCGTTCATCCCTCCTCTAATCGATTTCACACGCAAAATAGGTAGTCAACCAGAATACCAACATATCAAACTGGTCGGAATCTGTTTCGGACATCAAATCATCAGTATAGCCATGGGAGGAGAATGTGAAGCTGGTACTGAAGGATGGGAGATTGGTGTGTATGGGAATGAAATTACGGAAGAAGGCAAGAGGTGGTGGGGTGATGATTCTGGTAAAGGAAGAGATGATCGTGTGGTACGTTATGACCTTTCCTTTCTGACTATTGCTGACCATTCAGTTTGTACAGCAGATGGTACGCCCAACCAGCGTTTCGAATAAGGTATCGATGAGCTGATGCCCAGCACAAAGACATAGTCCCATCCCTTCCACCAGATTTCCACCTCCTACTCAAATCCGAGAAATACCCAATCCATTCTATGCTCAAATACCACCCAGATCAACAGCACGCCCGTATATTCACGATACAAGGGCATCCAGAGTTTACCCCATCAATTGTCTCGCACGTCATCGATGCTAGGGAGAAGACCGGGGTATTTGTAGGAGAAGTAGCTGAGGAAGCCAAGCGCCGGAAAGGAGGGAAAGATGGGAGTGGTGGAGAGGGACTTGGGAGGTTGGGTTGGGCGATCTGGAGGGTCATGCTCCAGGAGCTACCCACCCCGTAATCGGGACAGAGCGTTTTTGTCATATCTTGCATGCACTAACGTAAATGACTTTCCGAGCACTCGACCTTTCCTGAAAAGAGGCCTTCTCATCCCCATCACGGCTTGACATGAATCGCGCCCTTGGGAGCTGGGACTTTCTTTATCTTTCCAAAATCCGCTCCGATCCACAGTCCCGCCACCTTTTGTGCTACCTCGAGCAGATCCTGGTCTTGGAATCTAGCTCCCACAAGAGTCAGACCCATGTGCATCCCATCCGTCCCAGCGAAGCCGGGTGTATGAGGGCCGGTCCAAAGACTGTTGGAGTAAGATCAGCCTCCTGATGACAAGTCGGGAGAGCAATACCGGACCTGAATGTGGTCTATCAGACATACTGATGATGTTCTTGACGCCAATCGTAACACCGTGGAACGGCAAGCCCTTGGTTTCCCCGGAATCAGCAAGAGCAAAAGCTCCGTCGAAATTGGTATGTACCCAAGCATGGACGACAGCATCTCTCTCTTGATATTGAACTTGGTGGTCGTGGACGACTTGGCGAGTTGTTACCGTACCTTCGGCAAGGAGGGCTTGGGTTTCAGTCGCAGTGAGGAAATTTGTAGGAATTGACATGTTAATATCTTCAGATATTCAGTTAAAATGAGAAGTGAAAGAGTCGAGCGTGAGCGCTGCTCTATTCACCGCAGGACCTTGAGCCTCCCTTCATCGTGTATCCTGTCGAAGCCCTCCCGTTGGATCAAAGGGAACCCTCGAAAAGGGACCGACAAACAAGGACCACCAGCCAAACACCACGTGTAAAGCACGGACTTGACCTCCACCTCTTGAATCCACTGATCCCCGCTGCCTCCTATCGTTAATCATCCATACATACATACATATACAATGACAGCAAATCTCCCTCAGGCTAGCTCATCTAAGCTAGATGAGAGTAGATATGCGGATATCGACATGGTGCTAGATCGGAAGGGACCGTGGACACAGGATCATTTCGTCGGTGGTCAAGCTGTACGTTCTTACTTCTTGAATACTGATTCTGACGCTGATGGATAGGCAAAAGATGCTTTGAGACGAGGAGTCAAGATCCTTGTCATAGGAGCTGGAGGATTGGGATGTGAGATCCTTCAGAATCTTGCTTTAAGTAGGTCTTCCCCACGGACTCGGGCGGTGGACGCTGACGAGATCAGCTGGATTTGGGGATATTCACGTAATTGATATGGACACTATCGACATCTCGAACCTGAACCGTCAATTCCTGTTCAGGTAAGCTGGACTGTGACTTCCATCTTCTGAGCTGACATACAGGGAAGCAGATGTGGGGAAATCGAAAGCTCTAGTAGCTGCTGAATTCATCAAGACCCGAGTGCCAGGCATCAACGTAACCCCGTAAGTCTTCCTTCGCGCGTCTCTACCTCTCCATGGGATCTGTTACTTTCCTACATACCATTGACCAGAAGGAGTAGCTGACGATAGACATCACATGAAGATCCAGGATCATCCTCAGTCATTCTACGAATCCTTTGATATAGTCATCGCAGGTCTCGATTCCATCCCGGCTAGAAGATGGATGAATGCCACAATGGTCCAAATCGCTCAAGAGGGGAATATCATCCCGCTCATTGATGGCGGGACTGAAGGTATGCTTGATTTATTCAGGAAGGTGAGGAGCTGATGGGTAGGTTTCAAGGGGCAGTCGAGGGTTATTTTACCCACTGTCAATGCGTGCTACGAGTGCACCGTGAGTCACTACAGCCCTTCTCTGAAATGATATCCCAACCGAACAAACAGATGTCACTTATCACCCCAGCTACTGCTTATCCAATCTGTACCATTGCCAATACTCCGAGATTACCAGAACATTGTATAGAGTGGGCTTCAGTCTTGGAGTGGCCAAAAGTCTTCAAGGGTCAGTGTCCTGATGTGCTCGTGATCACGGCTGAGGCTGACAAGCAGACAAGAAACTAGATACCGATGATCCAGATCATATCGAATGGTTATACAATGTCGCATCGAATCGAGCTTCGGAATTTAAGATTGAGGGAGTTACTTGGCAATTGACCCAGGGAGTGGTCAAGAATGTGATTCCAGCTATAGCATCGACAAACGCTATTATCGCTGGTAAGCTCCCTTCGCCATTTCATATCAAGGCCAAGCTGAGATATAGCATCATGCTGTAATGAAGCGTTCAAATTAGCTACCTCATCCGCTCCCTCGCTTGATAATTATATGATGGTATGCTCTTCCCACGCGTTGAGCTGACGACAGTACGCCGGTAATGACTCTATTTACACTTTCACGTTTGAATATGAACAGCGACCAGAATGTCCGGTCTGCGGGGGTGAATCGATCACAGCAATGGTTGGTAGGGATTGGACATTGGAGCAGTTTGTGGAATGGCTATCAACGCATCAAGCATTGTACGTTTCACTTCTCTTACCCCTATGACAGAGGAGGGACGGGCTGATCAGTAGTCAAATCAAGAAACCATCGATATCCTACGCAACTGGTCAACCATTATTCTACCAAGCCCCACCTCAGATGCATGAACTGACTAAAGGCAATCTAGATAAATTGGTAGTGGATCTGATTGGGGATGGAGACGAAGTCGTGGTGACTGATCCTGCTTTACCATTTACATTGAATGTTGTCATCAAGTACCAGTAGAGTATAGTAGACCATCCTAGATGATGTATATATTTGCCATGATCAACAAGTAACCTCTCTTCTGCTGGGTCAACAAAAAGGCATCGATCACTTGGGGCCCGATCTAACTTGACGCGCTTGACTTTCCGGTCATCACCTCATCTCGCTCCTCTCTCGTCAGAGGGTTGCATCGAGCCGAAATGCCATGGCTTATGAAAGCCGAGCCTGATTCCCGAGTCGTCAAAGGGAAGGATGTGAAGGTATGCCCACTTATCTCGTGGGTGATCAGGAAGATAGTGGTTGATAGTAGTTCTCGGTAGATGATTTCGAAGAGATTGGGTAAGTCCGTCCATTAATCAGGTGGGCAAACGATCTAACGAGGAAGGACATCGCCTTGGGATGGTATATTTTCTGTCTTTCAAATGATCCCATCTGACGTCAGGTGTGAGAAGTCATGAAGCCAAGAAGATAATGAAGGAGAAGATGAAATTGGGAGATAAGGTGACTTCCGCAGTGGTGGTGAGTGCGGACGGTACTGATGAATAGGTACTCTTCTATCATAGTAATACGAAAGAACCTGGTACGTTCATGTGTTGCCTTTGCACGATATTCGAAGCTGAGGAGGAGGGGTATACGCTCTAGCAGAAGTAGCTAAAGAAGGATATCCAGATTGTGAGTTAACGTCACCGCGGTGATCCTGTACTAATGAATGAGATACTGCTTGGGATCCGTATGTCCCTCTCTTTCACTCACCATACCCTACTGATCATAGATCTCACCCTTACTTCGATCCCAAATCAGATAAAGAGAATCCTACATGGTACATGGTCTCTGTGAAATTCATTTCTCGCCTATCCCATCCGCCCTCGCTTGCGTTGATCAAATTCCTCGCTGCGTCGACTAAGATGCCTGACGAGGTGGAATATATTGGAGGGAAGGGGTATTCAGCGGTCAAGGAGATGCAACTCGTCAATAGGGGGCGATTGAGTGAGTCCGCCCTAGAGACTACGCGATATTTGACATAGTCAGGGCTGATTGTAAGGTGTACAGCCAGTTACTGACGATGCTTATGAGGCTGTCGTCCAAATGGGAACGCATGGTGGATGGGAGGGTCTGGTTGTTAAGCCGGGAAAAGCAAAGGCAGCAGCAGCAGCAAAAGCCAAGTCTGAGAAGGTCAAGGAAGAGGACACGAAAGGGGAGCAAGTCATTGGAAACAAGACCATGAAGGAGAATGTGACAGCCAAGAAGGCAACTGAGGTGAACAAGAGAGCAGAGGACAAGGCAGACACCGCGAGCAAGAAGCGTGGGCCAAAAAAGGCACAAGTAGCAAAAGACGACGCGATAGAAGGGACACGGCGAAGTAAACGGATCAAAGTAGAGCGCTAGCTGGGTCAAGAAATAGATAGATATCCGTTACATTCGTTCACTTGTATTCACAATCGTAACTCGCATTATCCGAACCTATTCATTCCTGTGCCCTCCGAGCCCGACTCATCTCGATTCCGTCCCAGTCGCCTAGTCCACCCCATGTCCGAAATCCCCTTCTTTCGCAATATTCAGGATGCTCAGCTCATTTACGAGGATCCAACAAGAGGAGCTCGTTCCTCGTCATGAAGAACGTTACCACCACTTCGAACAGTTGTGCTAAATCGTTAGCAATTGAGCCAGTTGCTTGTGCAGTGAGCTTACTAGAGAGACTTGACGATAGCAAAGAGCGAGAGAATGAAGAAGACCAAAGCGCTCCAGTGGATGAACTTGGATGAGGTCTGGTGGATAACTGGATATCAGCATACGCTCGTTGAAAAGCTTGAAGGTACTAACAGATGGCAAAGAGGGCCCATGTAATGGCAGCGGCTCCAGCGGCATCTCCTTCCTTACTGGCGAAAGCGTAGGCGGCGGCGGTGGACTCGAGGAAGACGAAAGCGAGGAAAACAAATACTTTGGTCCAGATTCCAGCCTTGTGGGTGTGGGAGTTGACGCCAAATGCCTCGAAGAGAGAAAGAACGACTAGGACGATAGTCCCTCCTTTGTCAGCTTACTCGCATGATAAAGATAGCCGAACGTACATCCGTGCCAAAGAGAGAATGGAAGATGGACGAAAGCCTCTTCACCAAGTGATTCTCGAGATCCATGGTTCTTCTTTACGATATAGTAGATCTGACTAACGGTGGCTGAGACCAATCTATCTCATTAGCACAACACAAAGGGGACGAAGGGAACAAAGGACATACAGAGAGAGTACGAATGCTAGAATATACCAATGCCTAGACCAGAAGAAGATGTAGATAGTGTTGAATACGCCCAAAAGAACGAATCTCCATCCGATAGAATCGACTACAATCTCTTTACCTCGTTCGGTGAATTGGAAGAACATGGTACCGAGCAACAAGAGGTGTACAAGGGACCAGACCCAGAATGCCATGGGCGCGGGAGTGAGATATGTCTCCTTCTCCGAAGAGTACATGTTGTCGGGTCCAGCTACGGAGTAGACATTGGATCCGAGGGAGAAGAGGAAGACCACGATATTGGCGAGCTACTGTCAGGTGTATGTCCAGACAGTGAGGTAGAAGAGGGGGACATACCTTGATGGGGAGACCGTCGGTGAGTGCCATCTTGATTGATTGATAGTGTCGTTCGTTAATTAAATGTTTGTTGACCGATAGAGAGAGAGTGATAGCGACGAGAAAAGAAGCAGCGCCTCTTGACCATGACTCCCGGACCATGGGCCACACGATGACGCGTTATTTACCCCTTAAGGAGAAAGGTACGAATTTCAGGGGCCAATGGATGCAGATCACCACGTGATTATACTCCCGGTCATCTTCTTGCATTGAGGTTCCCTATGAGTACCGTCTCCGGCGGTCGAGAGGCCATTGCCATGACTCGTTACACGGACCGGACCACACGCCATGCGTTCTGCGATGGAACGACTCAATATCATACCCGATATGCGGTGACGTCGATCGTCGGTCATTGATATTGTCGATCTGTGTGTGTCTAGTTGAATGACAAGCTACAGCGTTGTCCGCACCCCACCGATATTTGTCCGCCCTTTGACTCCATCATCCTTTCTTACTCGTTCTATCTTTCTCACTGACAATTATGATGACTTTATGCCGTATCTCGATCACAGTCCTCCTGTTCACACCATGCCTCTCTTCCTCGACACCACAGCCGACTCTTCGACCGCGCCAGGACGATATGGAGACACGCACAGTGGATGTTCTGACTAGCAGTATGGAGCTTCAGGGCGGTGCTACTGCGGTCATACCTTCGCCTACTACGTCCTATCGGCTCGAGACTGCCACTACACCGATTCAATTAGCAGATGTAATAGGGCTGATCATGCCTAATCCGTGGTCCAAGGTTTACGTCGGTATGTCTGCTCGAGCGAGTCGCGCTGACTACCAGGACTCAATTACTCGTTGGGGTTCGTGGATGTTGTCCCGAGACCTGCACCGACCGTTGGAGGTTGGTTGCGCGAGATTCAACCGTTGTTGATATTACCTAATAACATCGTAGGTCGTCTTAGCTGATGGCTGGACGCTGCTGACGTTAGGTCAATGTCTTTCCTGCCAGTGGCTCACATGAGGTAGATGATGAGTTTGCGATTCCGATCGGTAGCGACGGGCTCTGCGGGTAAGTTCGACGACACACCAACGCTAATACCAGGTTCACAGCGGAGAATTACGCGATCTCGTACCCCTTCACATTCTCAGAATCAGGGTGGTACATGCTCATCATCAACCAAACGATGCTCCAGCCGACCATTGTAAGTCCCTCTCCATAATCAAGGGCAAGCTGAGATCAGTCATCGGACCATACATGTCAAAATCCCTTCGTATCCCAAGACATCTTCTTTGCCACACAATCCTTTTCAGTCTCTCCACAACCGACCGATAATCTACAAGGCATCGCCAGGCCATCGGCATATACTGTGTTCGCAGATGTCTCAAAGCAGATGCCGGGGAAATTACCCATCGATCCTCAAAAAATGACATCGGGTGAGAAATTGGGGGTCGGGCTAGGGGTTTCAGCGGGGATCATAGCATTTATAGGAATGGTAATTGCCATTATCATGCTCAGGAAAAGACGAAGGGATTTCGCCGAGGTACGACACTCATTCCTCACGAAGTATTTCGCTGACAAGTAGTTGACGGCATTCAATAGACTATCCGAGACTGCCAAAGCGGAATTCTTAGCTGAGAACCCCAACTCAAGGCTCAATCCAAATCATCCTCGAAACATCCGAGATCCACGAGTTGCCCCGGGAGTCAATTTCTTCCATCGACCTCCTGCTCCACCGGATACGATGGCATATCAGCAGTGGTATTGGAACACTCTGATGAGGGGACAGCGACAGCGACAGGGGCAGATGCAGTATAATCCGGTTCAGGGCGGGATTGAGCCGATGTATCGTGATCAGGGCATGGGAATGGGATATCAGGATCAGTATAATGGACAACTTCCTCCAGATTACAGCGGACAGATGCCACCTGGGTATAGTGGCCCGATGCAGATGCCACCAGATTATAACAATGGCCCACTTCCACCACTACCGAACGGTCATGACGGTTACGACAATCGTCAAATGCCGGTACCGATCAATCCGTACGGCCCCGTTCAAGGTCAAGCATATGGTCCGCCACAGATGGCTCAAGTTCCGCCAAACATGAATGTGAATATGATGGGGTATCGAGGGAGATGAGAGGAGGAGGATTGTACTTGTAGCCATGTAACATATCATACGTAATGACCACCGGGATGTGCCACTCAAAAGTTGAATCGAAATGTATCTATTTGATCGGTTCGTTCACTGTACTTGACAACTCAGCATGTCGTTCCTCAACCCAAGCAATTTCGCTTCCTCATCCCGATCCGCTCTTCGCTGTCTCGCCAGGCCGACTCCAGTCCCGGCTGCACTCCGGTCGGTCCGGAGCGCATCGAGTCGATCACCAACCAAACCATCTCTGAATGTCGCCAGTGCCTCTGGAGGTCCGCAAGATCCACTCGCATACTGTTCGTCCCTCGTGCAGCGCTTAGATCCTGAAGCATGGCTCACATCATATTTCTGGAAAGGAAGAGAAAGGGCTTGGTTCTTAGCATGGAGAGCGTTCAATGTGGGTTCCCTTCCCTTGCATGATTTGATTTATGGGTCGCTGATGATAGTTGGAATTACATCTCATAACGACGACTGTGACCCAACCAGCCCTGGCTGCTATTAGGTTTCAATTCTGGAGAGATGCTTTGAAAACCATATTTAGCCCTACACAGGGCGCTAGTGCTATTCCTCAACATCCTGTTGCTGTACTTCTTGGAGATATGAAGGCGCATCGACCCGTTCAGAAATATTATCTTAGTCAGATGATTGATACAAGGGTACGCTCCTCCTCTACAAGGATCATGTGCTCAATGGATCTGACGAACAGGCAAAGAACTTGACGAATCCTCCAGCAGCTCGAACGCTAGAAGATCATCTACAAACTCACGGTCCACTATCATCCGCCCTTCTCCTCGGTCCCCTACCACTACTCCTACCACCTACCCATGCTCAGACATCACACGTCTCACATACACTCTCTCACCTCGCTACACTCCTCACTGCAACCTCACTACTACGCACACTTCCAATCTTGATAGGGAAGAGACAAGTCAATATCCCAGCCGACATCGCTGCTAAACATGGGATTGTCGAGGAGGATGTATTGCGAAACGGGGCTCATGCGAAGGGTTTGAGGGATGGCTTGTGGGATATAGGCACAAGGGGTATGGACGAGTTGATCACGGCAAGGAGGGAATTGAAGGGGAGTGGGGGAAAGGTAGATCCTGGGAATGTAATGCCGCTTTTCCTCTCTATCGTAGGTTTTCTCTCTTCCTAGTGTCCTACCTGTTGTCCCGTCCCTTTGCCGTAACACATTCGTAACAAGGTTCATGCTGACATCAGGTCCCCGCCGAGAGGTACTTGAAACGACTACAAGCTCTCGACTTTGACGTCTTCCATCCAGAACTGCAGAAACACGACTGGAAACTCGCTCCGTCCATTTGGTGGGCTTACCAGCGTGGCAAGCTCTGAGTGAATCATTGTCACATGCAGATCAAATCATACACATGATATAAACAAAATGCATTGCATCGCCTCTCGATGAATCAGCCCAACCTGGTCCAACCGATATTATCCCAGACTGGCATTGACGGCTTAACCGTGATGTGGTGTAGCGGGAGTGGAACTTCATTGAGCGTCCCCGATCCCGTATCTTCTTCCGCGACCTGGATGATGGGTCTGACGGTCTTGCCGTCCCTGATCATCATATCTCGCCTTGACCAATCTCGTACCTCATCATTCCCTTTCCCATCAGGAGTTGGCCAAACGATACGCACCCCTTCATCTTGATTACAGTGTGGATTGACTATATGTCTCACCCGAACCCCATCCTCGTCTATCTGATCATCAGTGACTCATTTCTCACCCAAATGAGGAAAGCCGCCAACCTGCTGAACCTCCTCGACCAGCCGGGCGACTTGGCTCCGCGAGTGGGTCGAGAGTACGATCGACTCCCACCCTCGCCTCACTCCCCTACCTCTACCCTGTCGTCGAGGAGAGGGAATGACAGCTCTCCAGGTCTCACGACCCAGCTCACCCGGTTTGTATATCCCGATATAAGGTATCTGACATCAACGTCCTGACAAAGAGTGAGGAACGGACCTTTTCACGTTGAATGCGTCTGATGATATTTTCGATTCTTTGTGATTGAATTTTGGATATTGAGGCTGAACTCGCACTTGTACTCGAGGTCGATGAAGGGCATGGCACCTCGCTAGGTTTGACAAGGGAGCCCTCAGGGGTAGATTCGGTGTTTGTCATTGATTTTTGGATAATATACTTGGAATTGTTCATTTTCAATATGTCAGAAAGAGAAAGTGAAAAGACACACAACACCAGGAAGCCGCATCGCTCATTGTGTCGAATGAAGGCGTCGAAATACCACCGACACACCTGACTTGAAAGGATCATCAGCTGCATTTCCCACCTCCCGTGATGTCCCATCATGTATGATATCCGTGGCACGCATTGATCCTTTGACAAGTGAAGATATGTACCGTATGCATCGAAGCAAATGATCTCGCTCGTAATGTATCCTCTATCCCTAACTCTCCCTCTTCATCTCTCTCGTAAGTGTTTCAAGAGGAAGAGCACTACTTCTTTTTCTTCTGGACTTCCTCGAGTTTAACGGGATGTAACATGATTTTCGAGGTATTAGTCTGTCCCTGTGGTGCAGCTCCCGAATGTCCTTTTGACCAATCGTATGATAATGCGCTACACATCAGCTTTAACACTCCCGGTACGAGAGAGAGGGGGCTTACTATGCAAAGATAGTGTGATTGTGGTTGAATGACATGGACACGATTGGTGTACCGAATTTTGGTGGTCTTGAGTCTTGATCTCCGTTATCCAGATCTTTCATCGTGAATGCTGATCGTCAACACGCACTCCATTCGCTATCCGTCTTCCAATAGAGGGAAGATCTCCAGTGCAAAGTAGACTCACGCTTCAATTTCGTCCTGGCGATACCATCCCAGAAAGTGAAACTTCCATCAGATCCACCCGTACAGAATGTCCCCTCCGTCCTGTGGAAACAGATGTCATTC
>Ga0265797_10008895_pt1 | contig 13229 bp, 16 predicted proteins | sample P2T30metagenome_FD_192433 | JGI IMG/M metagenome (GOLD analysis project Ga0265797, IMG submission 192433) | Plant litter microbial communities from East Loma Ridge, Irvine, California - P2 T30 | ecosystem: Environmental > Terrestrial > Plant litter > Unclassified | place: USA: California... | reverse complement strand
GGTGGGCGGATTCTGACGCTGTCTTCATAACTGCAGACGCGCTTCCTTCGGGTTCTTCACTACGCTGCGAACCTCTGCTGGAAGTCAGGCGACATATACCCAGCGATGTACGGCCCGTGGAACGATGGCAGTCCTGCCGCCACCTCTGACGTTCCGACTCGTCCAGCGCCGAATATTAATGCCACGCTACCCAACACTTCCCCGGTCTGGAAACGGCGTCGCGTTTCCGAGGGTAATCAAGGCCGTCGGGCGTCCAAGACAACTAGGGCTTGCGACGCCTGTAAGGTATGGCCGTCTTTACCGCGTAGCCATCACTACTATACCGAAATCTTGCTTACGCGGCTATGCTATAGGCAAAGAAGGCACGATGCTCTGGCATGAAGCCATGCACCACGTGCGCCGAGAAGAACATAGAATGCTCCTACGACAGCCAGTACTTGCGTGGCCGGCCACCAACACCGCCTTCGTCGACGCCAGAAGCGAGCACAGGGGATCACAGCACTCTTGACCCTAGGCCTGCTGCTGTTCCAGCGTCTGCTGAAAGGCATAAACTGCCCTTGCGGCATCAACACAGCTCACCAGAACCGGAATCCTCCGACGTCCATGGACAGTATATTGATCCTACGTGTGGCCTATCATTCCTGCAACGAGCACAGTACCGCCTCAAACGTCAGAATTCTGGAGGCAGCGCCAGCAATCCCGAACGATGGAATCAACCACTCACCACTGCTGGAGATAAGCCTCTTCTGGGTACACCACGTGATGGATCTACCGCAGGTTACAACTCGCATCCTTTAGCCGATTTGCCCAGCGGCGCGAACGCTACAGAATTAATGGAACTATACTTTGACGTTTGTATATCGACTTACAAACCACTTCATAGACCAACAGTAGAACTCTGGTATCAGATAGCCACCAATAACATTGCAAACGGACTGCCCATATCGCAAGGGCTTGGTCATGCAGAGGCGTCTATACTACTCAGCATCTTCGCAATAGCAACATTTCACAGACAAAAGTCGCGAGGCTACGCTGATGATGTCTCCTCATTGTCGGAGAGTGACTTCTTCTTCAGACATTCGCTCAGTTTTACCGAGACTGAAATCGGAGTCGCACATCTGGAATCGGCTCAGGCACGGATGCTACAGGCCTTCTACTTGCTTATGACCTCCAGGACTAATCAAGCGTGGTACGTCTTTGGAAGTCTACTGCAAATAATATCGGCGCTCGGAATGCACAGGCGAGACTGGAAGAGGACGACGACCCCACAACCCGACTATATTCACTCACAATGCCGCAAACGAACGTTCTGGAGCGCTTACATTCTCGACCGGTACCTTGGCGTTGTCATGGGTCGACCCCGCCATTTCCACGACGACGATATCGATCAGGAACTACCAGATTGTGTCAACGACCTGGAAATGTCACCAGCAGGACGAATGTCGAACGAGACTCCGGAGGACTGCCACATGGATGCATTCGTATGGAACATCAAGCTATCACGCACCGTGGGACGAATATCACACAGCCTGTACCCGATCACACCGCTCTCCGAGACCCGCCGTGTCGATCTTACTAGAAATCTTGGGAAGGAGCTTGACGCGTGGCAGTCATCTTTACCTCCGTTTCTAAGCACGGTCAAACCTTCAAGCTTGGTCAGAAGCTTTCGCAGGCAGTGTATCGCGCTAAGAATGGCGTACGACCACGCAGTCATGCACCTGTACAGACCTTTTCTGTTGAGCCACACCCATCACCGGTCAACACCAGAAAGCGACAGCACCGAGGTCTTCCGTCAACAAAGTGTCCAACTATGCATAGCTGCCGCGCAGGATGCTCTACGCACAGTTGATGCTTTTGCATCCGATGGCCCCCTCTTTCACGCATTTTGGTGGACACATTACATCACGTTCTGCGCTCTGACCGTGGTGTATGTGTGGAATACGCAGCAGCCCAGCATCGACATCGAAGGCGTGGATCGCCAGAAACTCATGATGCTATCCGAACAATGCCAAGTATACCTCGCCCAAGCCACCGCGACCAACTCCCCTAGTCGGCGATACAGCATTATCCTCGAGGAGCTGCGGAGCGAGTCAATGAAAGAGTCCCCTTACAGTATGCCACCGGAGGTGCATCAAATGCCACAGCTCGAACCCCAAGAAATCCCCATGGGCACGCCGCAGATGCCGATGAACACAGCAGTCTCCTTGCCGTTCTCTTCGCCCGACCTCGTGCAGACGAACATCGAGGCCACCAATCCGGAGGGTATCAGGAATCCTTTCATGAACTGGCAAACGTCGGACTGGCTAGAGATTGACGCTTCCGTAAGTTCTACACTTTACTCGTGCGCCGCTGAGCAAGCAATGCTAACATTGTCTTCAGGCATATGGTATAATTCCGGGCTTTAGCCTGAGCCCGCATGCGTCGAACGTGCAATGGTTTGGGGGAGTGTGATTTGTTTTGGTGAAGAAAAGCTGTTGATTGAAGCTGAGATACTTTTCTGCCTGGAACGGTAATCTAGCATACGCAGTGCCGTCCGCTTGTATTATGCCTCTTTTCTTGCTGGTGCCAGCATGCGGATACTACATCATGCGCCCCTCCTTTGTTTTGACTCGATCACTGAGCTCTGTGAGATATGCAGGCGTGCAAGGCAATGAAAATTGGTTGTGTACAAAATGAGGTACAAGTCACATTGTGTACGTGGTAAATCGAAGCCACACACGTTACACAATATGGTAGAAATTGCATTCGTACTGCCTGTCGTTTTAAGGCATGGTTGATTTGAATTTGCATCGCCAATACAGTAACTTATTTTGTGCTATTGTCAACGACACCTGATAGAGATGGAAATCTATTAGAAATTCCATGAGCAGCTCTGCTTAGTTAGTTCCGGATAAGAAAAACGTGTGAGTAAGGTCTAATAAATTGGGAGAGATCCAAGCGCAATCACGCAATATTGTGGACGGGCCCAACGCTTTACATGGGTCAAAATTAGGGCGAACGCAGCTCGGAGTCACTTGCAGTAGTGGTGGCATTGATATCGGCCAACTTGCTAACAATGCAATATTGATGTACAGTAGTGATAACCTTCGTCTGTTACTTCTGACATCCGATTCCGAGAGAGCCGCCGATCAGGGTGTCTTAGTGAAGAACTCTACTGTCGACAGCTCCGCCACCATGGATTCTACCAAGGTTCTGACCAACTACTGCGCTTTCATCGATTCACGTGGCAAGGAGCGTATTGGACACCTCGATGTTGCCACAGATGCCATACAGCCGCTGGCGTTCAAGTCTGGCACACACATCGACAACCTTTACCAGGTGATCGAAGTCGGTGACGACAACATCATCCCCAGCGGCGAGCCTATACCACGCTCATCTATACAACTGCTGCCCCCAATCAGCGGTCGAGATATCTTGTGCGTCGGAAAGAATTATACCGAGCATGCCAAAGAGTTCAACCAGTCTGGCTTCGACAGCTCCGACAAGAAAGATCAGCCAACCCATCCTGTCATCTTCACCAAGCGCTATACATCCATCATCGCCGACGGAGATGATATTCTTCCGCACCAGGAGTTCACCCAGACTCTTGATTATGAGGGCGAGATCGGCGTGATCATCGGCAAGCAGGGATATCGCATATCCCAGGACGAAGCCATGGATTACGTTTGGGGTTACACGATCATCAACGACCTTACTGCGAGAGAACGGCAACGTGATCACAAGCAGTTCTATATTGGCAAGTCGGCGGACACTTTTTGCCCGATGGTATCTATCAAATCTTCCCGTTGTATGTAAACTTGCCATGCTGACATGATCAGGGACCTATTGCTGTTCCTGCTAGCAGATTACACAAAGTCTTAAGGGTACAGACCCACGTGAATGGAGAGCTACGCCAAGATGCCACGACAGATGACTTGATCTTCAGCATTCCTTATCTCCTCAAAACCATGTCTGAGGGGCAAACGCTCATGCCAGGTGATGTCCTGGCAACAGGCACAGTAAGTGACGATTGCAAACGCTTTCCGGATGCCGGTGTTGAGGAAATGCTAACCATGTATCTTACAGCCGGCTGGAGTTGGTCTTGGTCGTGCTCCACCAACATACCTGAAGCCTGGCGATGAGATAACCGTTTCTGTCCCCGGGCTCAGTCGGTTGTCAAATCGGGTTGCTTTCCCAACCTCGCAAAACACCACATCTGCGCGCTATCAGAAGTCGGTCCTGCAATCTGCACCAAGAACTAGTCAGCACGGACTCGAGCTGGTTGGCGAGAAGCCTCTGCACGTAAAGCGGTTGGGCACGAAAAGCGGTCCGCCTGCAGTTTTTGTCCACGGTTTAGGAGGAAGCACAGAATACTGGAGGCCTTTGATCGAGCTCACAGGCCTCAAAGCCTACAACTGCATCCTCTTCGATCTTGAAGGCCATGGTCTTTCGCCAACCGCTCCCACGAGTCGACTCAGCATTGCTTCATTCGCAGCTGACTTACAAGATATATGCTCGCAAAACGATGTCACTTCTGGTGTGACGCTTGTAGCACATTCGTTGGGCTGCCTCGTAGCATTGAAATGTGCTCAAGACAATCCTGGTCTGATTTCTAAGTTGGTCTTGCTTGGACCACCACCAAATCCGCTGGCCAAGGCAATGAGCGAAGAACTATACGCTCGAGCTGCTTTGGTTCGTTCCGAGGGCGTGGGCGCTATTGTTGATGCTGTGACCTCTCAGGAGACGTCTCCAGCAACGCAGTCAGGAAAAATCCTAGCTCTCAGTGCAGTGCGCCTATCTTTGCTTGCGCAGTCTGACGAAGGGTATGCCAAAGCCTGTACTGCTTTGGCCGAAACGACAGTCAGTTCAGACATCGGTCAGGTCGATGTAGAGACTCTGATCGTTACAGGTGCTGATGACAAGATCGGCTCACCCCAAGTTTGCGGCGATTACAAGCAGCGTTTCAAGAAGACTGCGAATGTGGAAGTGCTTGAAGGTGTTGGCCATTGGCATGTGTTTGAGGATCCAGTTGGAGTATCAAAGGCCGTGGGTAATTTCTTGTAGATAGAAAGGTATGGAATGTCTACACAGTGCTGACACATTTCAGATGGCTTCACATGGCATGACCATCGGACACGAGTATCAGATTGGGTTTGTCTCTTCGTTTCAGACGACAACAGGTGGACGTAAGCTTTATTCTAGAAACCCCAACCATGCGCATCCCACCCACCCGCCATGTGTCACAACGTGAACCATCCGCAGGCTTCATGGGGCTGAAACTAACTACCTCCCGTCAAACTTCGCTCCCCTTCAAAACGGCCGTCAACGCATGCCCTTCGCGGTCCCCAGTATTGACCGTGCCCACTCGCTCGATCATCAGAATACCAGTCTCGACATCGGCGATCGGCCTATGCTGCACGCCCTGGGGCACCTTGAACACATCGCCCACTTTCAACTCCACCGTGTGATCGACGCCGAGTTGCTCGGCGTGCTCGGGCGAGGTCGCTTTGGTTGAGATGTCGAGCCTCATGGGCCCTCCGGAGACGCAGTAGAAGACTTCGTCGGTGTCTGGGTGGGAGTGCCAGATGAAAGAGCCTTTGATCTTGGCGATTTTGAGGGTGTGGGAGGAGTCCACGGTCATGAGATGCTCGGGCTGCCAGTGGTCTTTGATGCTGTCGACTCGGTTGGTGAGGTTGATTGACTCCATCGTTGTGGTGTTTTGACGGTTTGGTCTAGTGAAAGTAGGTACGTTTTCTGATTGTAGGTAGTACCAAGTTCAATTTTCAGTGAACAAACACTCGGTGTCCGCATTCTTGTATTGACCATATAAGCTGACCTGGAGCTAAGATGTCAAGTCACAGGGCGCGCCTCATCGTGACGGCTAATGTGAATCTACTTGCCGGTCAACCACCAGGGAAGCAAAGAGAAGCGAGAGCCTTCTGCCAATATTGAGCCACGGCTAAGGTATCCATGCAGTCAATCCATACGATGCCAGTGAGATGACATACGTGTAGCTTGTTTTGGAAGTCGAAGCTATAGCTGACATGCCTTGCCTGTGGTTGGTGGATGGAGACTTCTGACCCATCGATACATGTATGCTTTCGCCCTAACCCTCAAACCTTACCCCGGATCTTCACGTGCCCCATCGCCACTTCAAGAACTTCTTCAGACTCACTCAGAGTTTCAAGAGACCAAATATCCAATACTCCCCCAACGATCTCTCCAGCCACTTAACAAAAACCTTGCAAATATCACCAACATGTCTGAGGAAAACATTTACGACGAGATCGAGATCGAGGTACACTCCCCATGCCCTATCATGTCGCAAAGCGCTTTTCGCTGACATTTCTACGATTTTAAAGGACATGACCTACGATCCCGCTCTCCAAACATACACATACCCCTGCCCCTGCGGCGACCGTTTCCAGATCGCCATCGACGATTTGCGCGACGGCGAAGAGATTGCTGTGTGCCCTAGCTGCAGTCTTATGATCCGAGTGATCTTTGACGTGGATGATTTGCCGAAGGCGGAGGAAGAGAAGGACGCAGCGTGAGCGTTGTGCAAATTCTGGAGAAAATCAAATACCAGCGCCGTACGGAAAGGATATGGAGAGAATGGGACGGGAGCGGTGCAGCATCGTGGAAAGGGCATGCCGAAGACGCCGCTTCAAGACGCCGCTTCAAGACGCCACCAGTCGACGAGATGCGCTGCAGATGTTCGAGGACATCGAGCGTGCAAGACAGAGCCTGTGCTCTTGCAAGTCATTACCAGCTCGCGATCGGATGCCCAATCTGAACTCGAAGAAGCGCACAAGAGACTTCAGCACATGGTGGCCCGGGGAACGCAGCTTGCGAGGGTAACCCTATGTGCTTTCTGGCACGTCCTTCCAGCGCCCACAAAAGTGCACAAGCAGTCTTGCGTTGGGAATACACGCTTTATATAGGTCTACTTCACTAGACTCTCAGCGCGAAGTACATAGGACCGCCACAGGCAATGGACGAAACCTGTCGTCTTACCAGTGTTGCAATAATGATTATCCTTGTCCCCCTACGATGTAGGATCTTTGCTCAGAGCGGCCTCCATCTCCTCTTCGTGACCGCTGATGTCCACGCTGAGTCCAAGCTCTTTTCTCAAGATTTCCTCCAACGAGCTTCCGTCTCTGATGTAGATCCATTCGCCCTCTCCGGAGCCCTCCTTGTAGTTCATGCCCTCACCCTGGATCGTCCAGTCGAAGCGCTTGGGTCCGGATAAGGGCGAAGAAAGCCAGATCTGCTTGTTGGGGGGTTGCTTGTTGAGCACGTAGGTTCCGTTGGGAGGGAATGTGATGTTGAGGACGCCGGCCTGTCAAAATAAGTCAACTACTGGATGTCTGTATCGCTCCAACCAGCATCAAGTACTTACAGAATAGTCGACCTCCACATCCTCTCTGCCTTCCTGCACCTGCTCCGCCTTCTCGTGGACCTTCTCCAAGAAAGCGTCAGACAAGGTGTGGAATTCTTCGTCGGTGATCTCGGCGGGTGTCAGAGTGGTTGCAAGAGGCTCGCGCTTGGGTGTGCTCGGGTTCTCAGTATCAGGCATCAGGCCAGTAGCCCTAGATGCGCTGACCGAGAAACTTCTTGAGCAGTTCACGGCTCTGATGGCGGGTACGACGCGGCATGGCTGGAGGTGGAAGGCACTGGCCGGGCGTGAGCGGACGATGGAGCGCGAAGCAGTGCGGGTTGCTTGGCTGAACAGACGGGACGCTGATGGGGCGGACATGATGTGAGGTGTGATGTGTTGGTGAAGCGAGGTAGTAGAGACAGTTGATGGATGATGACAATGGAGCGCAAGTTGTTTGGACGAGTACAATGATGGAGCAAGATAGCTCGAGCTCGGCCGCACAAGCTTCGCGGAGGCACCCCGCATTGAGCTGTTCCTTCGTCATGTGCCAGGGGAAGGGGGATTGTTGTGCCATGACGTGGCCCAGCAAGTATATCTTGCAGGGGTGCGTACATGAAGAGTTTCGAACAGTGCATTGCAGGTCACTGCCTTGTACCCGCCAACATTGCTTCTCAGCACCACACAGGGGCGCACAGAGGCGCAGCGGCGTACCTCGAGAGTGCCTCTTACCGATGTGCTGCCTGAGGGTGTACTGCAATCCGTGTCTAGCGGAACATGCTTCACGATCAAGATGCATGGCAATGAGGACGCTTGGTAACGAAGATGCCGATGAAAGAGGTGTCACTTCCAATCTTGTTGGTCCTCGACTGCTATTGGATGACTTGTTCACGTCGAAAGTCTCCTAATATCAGCTCACCGGTCTATTGTTACATTGTAACACGGCATGATGGGCCCTTTATCTTTGAGGCTGTGTGCTTGTGTGCCTGGAGGCTTGAGGCTATGTGCCTTCAGCCGTATTACGCGAAGGCCCCAAAATGTATTGTTATCGGTCGTCTTCGTCCCAGACAGCTATGTTCTGAACAAGAAACAATTCTACTTACGAGATCACAGAATGGAGACGCACAGTCGTCATGGCGGAGATACATCGCGATCCATATCACCGGTTTCCAGAACTCATTCAGCTCGTTCGAGCAATGTTCATGATCAGGCACAAGATGACACTCCACAGCCCGAACGCCATCTCATCGGTCGCTTTGACTGGGAACAGCACGAGAGTTTAGTAGAGCATCCGGACAGCCAGGAGCATCTCTGGCCTGGAGTAAACGTCTCTCGGGCTCCTGACCATTTGGACCAGTACTACTCTACGGGCATTAGTAAAGACGACGTATCGACGCCCAAATCGGGTAGGTATAGTGGCAAGTCTTTGGCATTCAAACGTTGGTCTAAATCAACTGTGTAGCAGCGCACCAAGACCACCGAGGATGGTTCCTTTCACTCTGGGTGTTCCTCGCAGCACAATGCAATCGAGTCAAACAAGCATGGGACCACTCTCCATGGAGCTGGGACGTGCTGGCTCTCTTGTTCGCTGGCGCCTTGTTCGCCGCGGACATCACCATTCTCGCTGTATACGACGGGTCCACTCTATCACAATGGCAAGCAGGTATCTCGATCAACACCATAGTTTCGACCATATCAACCGTCGCCATGTTCACGCTCATGAATCCTCTTGGCGGAGCCGTTGGCCAGTGCAAGTGGATATCATTCCGAAGGAGATACCAACCACTCATTCATTACGCGCATCTGGACTCAGCTAGCCGTGGACCCTATGGCAGCCTCAAGCTTTTCTGGGAACGCAAGTGGTATGGCAAACTCCCTGCTTTAGGAGCTGCTCTTATGATTATGACGCTAGCTGTCAACCCATTCATGCAACAGCTTATTCGCGTTGACGTTCGAGACACGCCAACCATTGGGGCGTTGCTTCCCATTGCCACTGAGCATGCTTCGAACGGTGGCGGCAGCTTTGCGCCGGACTTGAGGCTTAAAGCGGCCGCTTATTCGGGCTTCGTCGGTCCTCTGGGTAGCACCTATAATGTCACTGCAACCTGCCACAGCGGAAACTGCACTTGGGCACAGTTCAACACCCTGGGTGTCTGCAGCAGCTGTACCAACATCACCGAGCAAATCCAAGGATCTGAAAACATCATGCGTTTAAGCAACGGCCTTAGTCTGAACGCTGTCACAGCTTTCTTCGGTGCACACATGGGCCAACAGACGTACCTCAATGTGACAACCACCAAGAATCTATACCAGCATTCGTACTCCGGGACCGGAGAATACTCTATGTATAATCTCAACAACATGTCACTAGTGTACGCCGACCGCGGCTCTCTCATCATCGACTTTCTCGTACTACGCGCGCCCTACGGAAACCTCAAGAGCAGAGTCGCACACGAATGCGTTCTGCAATACTGCGTCAAGACACTGAGCGCAACTCAACTCAGCGGCGAGCTTGTCGAAACCGAAGTGAGCTCATGGACTAACAATAGCGACCCCGCCAGACTCTACGCAGACGACGCGGTGCTCACAACCCCCGTCGAAGACCCCGACTCGAACTACCTGCTGGAATAAACCGCCTCAGAATACGTCTTGAAGCCACCAGAGCAAGATCGCGAGTTCACAGTAGCACTAGAATCCCAAATCCAGCTGACAACCTGGTTCAATGGCTTTCTGCGCGGCAACGCATCGTGGGTCATGCCGAGGACCGGTGAGGTGTATTCCAACGACCAGATCCAAGGCATAGACAGCAGCTTTGATCAAAGCGAAAACGGCTTATCTCGCCTCATGACCAACGTCGCCGACGCAATGACCGTCGCTCTCCGTACCAATTCTAACAGTACATCCGAAGGCCTGGTGCACTCCGACGAAGCGTACATACACATCCGGTGGCCTTGGATCGCGCTTCCGCTGGCTATATACGCGCTCGTTGTGGGGTTTGTGGCTATGGTTGCTTTTTCTGGGCGTGGGGGGGACCAAGCGGTGCAGGTTTGGAAGAATAGCGGCGTTGCTGCGATGTTGCATGGGCTTGAGGCTGAGGCGCTAAGGAGGAGATTGGGCCCGATGGATAAGCAGAGCGATGTTGATCGTGCTGCGGAGGGGTTGGTGGTTAGGTTGGTGGAGGGGGATAGTGGGTTGCGATTTGAAGTTCAGGGGTATGGGCGCGAGTTGGATGAGTGGTAGCGAGGCCATACGTGATTATCCAATAGTGACTTTCTTTCTACGCTTACATCGCTGGTTGGGCAGCGAGTATACAGAAATGGCAATAGCATCGAGGGGGTGGTCTGAAGTTTGAAACACATTCTATCACTCCAAGGCTGCAGTACTGCGTACGCCTAACGTCTAACCACACTCGCTCTCGAGATTGATAGACGCCTATAACATGACCAAGCTAGTCCCTGAGGATTCCCGTCGAGATGTACTAGAGCCTGAGTTGTATCTCTGCATCGATTTGCTAGTAATGTTTGATTCAGACCCGGAAAAAGGCTATGCTCGCTGTTCAAGCACGACCATTAGAGCGCGATAGGAGCTGTGTACGTACAAGTGCGTGAGGGAGGTAGCTGGTGCTCAAAATGTCGATACAGTACATGCGTTGCCGAATTAGCACCATCAGACTTGTACGTAAATCTGAACTCAAGCACTGTCCGTTTACGCTGGCACGGTCAATCGCACCAAATACCTTATTCGAAGCAGATAGTACAATATATTTGCACAGTCAGTGCGGTGGCATACCAATGGAAATCCATACTCACCTGAATCGACCCTGCCCGTTACGGTTGAGACAACGTTGGGAAGGTCTCAGGTTCTCTGTTTCAACCTTGACCCCGTCATCGACCCTGGGTAGGGCCAACGCATCCACGTGTCTGCAACGTCTGGGAACCCTTTTCGTTCCCAGATGTCGTTACGATTCGCGACCAACTTTCGTGTCCGGCCTCGCTCTTGAAGTCGTCGAGATCCAGGTCCAGGCCGCCGGGAATAGGGAATTTGATTCTCATCCATCATGTTGGCGCAAAGTCATCGCTTCTGAGAGGTCAACGAGGACGTTCTTGGGGCTCACATCACCGTGGGTAAGCATGAATGAAGAGCAGTTGCATGTTGCAGAAGCTTGGTCAGGCCTTCACATGTCGTCCGAAACATCTCCTGTGCCAGCGAGGAAACGGTCGCGCGGATGTCTGCCGTCTTGGCTGCTGGAGATGTTGTCTGGCGATCGACTTTGTTTGCGTGATAGTATGAGCTTACCACCAATGATCCAGGTGTCTTCGTCGATGGCACGCAGCGAATCTCTCACCATGGGCTGATATGTCAGGTGCTGTAAGTGCCTATCCTTGTCGCCGAGGCTGCTGTACAGGAAAAGTATTCCCACGCAACCCCCATGCATGTCTGGCGTGTGCTCAGAGAGGTCCCTCCGAACCTCAAGCGAGATCACAACACTGTTGTATGGCTCTGGTGCGTTCTGGGTGTCAGACAACAGACGTTCAATGTTTGTCCAGTCTGGTCGTTTAAACTTTTACCCCAGTGTTCTGCAACGTCCAAACGTCACCTCGCATCCACACGGTGGTTGCCGCGGGAGCCACTAGCTTTATTGACATGGCTGGGGAGTCGGAGAAAGAAAGTCTGGTGTTTATTGTAAGCCCTGCCGAACAGCTGGCCGATCGGATGGCCTGCGTTCGAGAAGCATCTGTCTGCTACGTGGCGACAGCGGTGAGGCTCACGCGAGTGGATTCCTTCTACCTGTCATGGGCCCTCGTGCATGCGAAGCGTGCAATGGTAGCAAATGGCGTGTCGCCGGCGGCATTGCCAGAGTTTGACAGGGACGAATAAGGGCTGCTGAGACAGCCGGGAGGCGGTCCGATTCGTTTGGGAGGAGAAAGTGAGAAGGTGAAGGCTGGGGAGGTGGTCGATGCGAGGCGTGCGAGGGCGAGCGAGCAGAGTGAGTGCATGTACATATACGTGTATTGTTTGGACAACCGCTGTGCAGTAGCAGGTGAAGAAAGATGGCCTGTTTACTTGCATAGATATTACTTCATCACACTCACATCCTCCCCAGATCTCGCTCGAGCAGGTATCCGCCCGGCGACAAGGACTTCCTTGCTTGTCTTTCACTCGCCTCTCACTCTTCACGCCGGTACTTCCATCGCGCGACCTCCCCGTTGCTGTCCGAGCCGCAGGAGGCCTGTGCCGTGCGTCAAACAGCGCTTGACGGTGCAAGCTGCTCTGAGCTGCCAAACAAGAGAGAAAACAGTGGCAGCCCGCTCTGCGCAACCGACCAGACTGGCGCTCGCTACCGCACGTCTGAATCACCGCCTACTCCCTCCCTCCCGCCGAGTGTGAGACGTCGGCAGTGGTCATCCTCCTGCCGTGTCGCAGACACCTCTACCACCAAAATCTTTCGGCATCCATCAGCATTGCGAGTTGCGAGCGTTTTTAATTTACCTTGCTTGAAGCGAGCGGCAAGCACCTGCCAGCCCGACTGAGCAACCACTACCAACTGCTATACCTCGGAAACAATTGTGTCAGCCATCCCACACAAAAAATACCTCTCGACATTATTCACACACCGTACACACGCATCTGGACATATGCAGCTACTCCACTCAACTTGTCGTGCGCGCAGAATACACACATCGCACGACAAACGCCGCGCATAGTCCTACTCTCCACCTAGCTTCAACCACACATTGAGCTCACACCATGGAGGGTGAGGGGCCACCTCCTCCGCCGCCGCCTCACGGTAGCAATCCCCGTCCGCCCGGCGGCGGCCTACCAGATGGCAACTACGACATCTTCATCGTACCGCCTCACTCCGCCGGAGGAG
>Ga0265797_10008893_pt1 | contig 13230 bp, 12 predicted proteins | sample P2T30metagenome_FD_192433 | JGI IMG/M metagenome (GOLD analysis project Ga0265797, IMG submission 192433) | Plant litter microbial communities from East Loma Ridge, Irvine, California - P2 T30 | ecosystem: Environmental > Terrestrial > Plant litter > Unclassified | place: USA: California... | reverse complement strand
GACTGAAGGGACAAACAACGCTAAGCCAGGAAAGGAAGACGCTCCGCAATTGCACGTGAATATATAAATATGAAGGCGTGTCAATGATATAGGTATGATGGTATTTGTACTATACGAGACGAATGTCATGACTGAGCTAGAGTCTCGAGATCGTTCTGCTTGCTTTCCGTAGTGACGGAGACTAGTCGCTCAAAGTACGAAAATCCACCTACAAATACCACGAACACAGCATATCAGGTGTCCAAATTCGTTGTCCGATTCTCGTTCTAGTTCATAAAGTACGCCGACCATAATCCTTGTCCAACCTATCAATCCCATACACTCCACGACTCAATCACTCTTCACATTCAAATCTCTAGACTCCACAACCGCCGGCTGCAACGGCGCGAACTCGCTCTCATCGCCTCGAAACTCCTGCCCTGGCTCCGGCGTCATACTCTTCTCCCACTCGCTCATTAAGTGGCTCGCAGTCCTACGTAAAGATGTAGGCTTCAGTTTCGACAGCGCTGGCCAAGGAAGAGGCTCCTTCTCTTTTCCATCCGCAGCCTCTCCGTCTCTGCCTTGTTGGTGAGACTCGTCTCTCGATGGAGCGGTGGAGTGGTGCGGGCTGGTTGCATTGGTTGAGGCTTGCGTGACGGACTCAGAAGTCGCACTGCTGCTGGATCGAGAGTCTTTGGGGATGTTGTCATCCCATGTATCCCATGCATCCATACTGGAAGCGACGGACGGCGCCACTGAGGGTGTTTTCGAATGCTTCGAAGCCTTCTTAATCGGTGCGGGTGTTGCTTCAGGGACAGATAGGCCAGCTTCCGTCCAGAAATTGCCAGTGGTATCAATCAAAGGAGGCTCCTCCGGTAATTGGACAGGCGAGTGCCTTCGATTGACAGGCGAGCGTGTGGGCGGCCTTCTCGTCTCAGTCGATCCTTTGCTAGTATTCGATCCTCGTGAAGCTCGACTGCTGTCTCGGTGACCTGACTTCAGGGTCTGTATCGATGGCTGCCGTCTAGCAGCTGGTGTAGATTGTGTTGCCTCGTCTCCGACTGTCGCTTGCCTGAGATCCTCCCAGAAAGTCCACAGCCCGTCCTTGAAATCCGTAGCCATTTTCTTTCCATGCTTGATAAGCACCTCACGATCCACATTAGCCTGCGTGAGGTCAATCTCGATATCTGTAGATCTATCCACCTCGGCAGTGATATCCGGTGTTGTCGAGTATGAAGACATGCCTGACATCAGAGAGCTGCTGTGCTGTAAAGGAGGCCTCTGACTCTCCGTACTCGCCTTCTTCACACCTGCTTTCAAACTATCCCGTCGCGGTGGGTGTTTCATCAGTGGCATCGTGCCATCCGCCGTCCTTGTAGGTGAGAGCAGCGACAGCGTACGCGTATGCCTCGAGCCCGAGAACACGGTTCTACTAGATGTCCGCGTGCCGCTCAGCAGCGCTTTTCTGCGCTCCATCTCCTGCTGTAACCACGCTCCTGAGCCATCTTCATCCTCCTGACTGACCGGCGTCGAAGGCGCGGTATTGAGCGGTTCTAGCTTGGCCAGCATGCGCACGTCATTCTTCTTCTTGTATACCTCATGGTTCGCCCAGCTCTTCTTCAACTTCTTCAACTCTATTTCCGCACGCTGCAACTCTTCCTTCAACTCAAGGACCCGACGCTCCTGAGCAGCAATGGCGGTCAGAAAATTGGTATCGGTCGGGCCATTGCGCGCGTCGGGTATCACAGGTGCTGAGTCCTTAGAGGGAGAGGAAGTCGGTCGATGCGGAGACTGCTCGCGGGTCGTAGGCTGTATAGGAAACTGCATTGAGAAGCGGTTCTGCCTGCCCGTCGTAGTACTGCTGTTGACCGAGGCCATCGACATTGTCCTGCCATGGCTCTGAAAACTAGTCCGCCCTGAAGACCCAGTAGAGTGTTGACTGGCAGACGGACTAGGAGGAGAAGCGACATAGTCTGTAGGAGAAGGCCTGGCTTCTGAAGCGCCCTGGTCGGCGAGGATGCGACGAACATCCAGCGGGCGCATCGAGGCCCTTTTCGCGGACATGGTCCGTCGCGGAGTGTTATTGCTGGGCTCCATCGTCCCGCGTGGTGAGTGTACTCGTACAAGACAAGAGGCGGGTATTCCGACTAGGTGTAAACAAGAGACATAATTGTTCAATGCACGTTAAAGAGAGTGAACTGGTAGGCAGGGAATTAGGACAACGGGCCGGTGTTGCAGTTTGATTGTATGGACAGAGACATGGAGGCTCTCGCCCCCCGTTGATTGATGGTGACGATACCCCAGTCTAGTATTGAGCGCATTGATTATTGACGGCCCGTTGCTTTAGCTGCAAAGCACCAGATCGCTTACACGTACAGGGTCTGAGGGTCCAATGCTCACGTGGGTTTGCCTTTGATTGCCTTAGCGAGAGTGCCAATGAGATGTTTGAAATCGTTGCTGATACAGGAGTAGTTGTGTGTTTGATACAGCCTTGTCTTGTGAGCTGATCAACGGTCGATACACTCTCGTGGCCAGTTCAAACGGTTATCAAGAGCTATATTTATCGTGAAACGGTCGCCCAGGATTATACAGTCTAGGCTTCTAATTGAAGGATAACCATCCAGATGGGTAGTATCATCATTATGGCACCTAGCGACACTGCGACTGCACCAAACATCTCCTCAAGCATACTGTAGCCCATAGAATTGATCTGGACTCCAAGATCTCACCATCGCACGACATACAGTGCCTTTCTCGTCGATGATCCTGTGTCGACACTAACCCTACTTACCCCATGTCGCTACAACATGGAAATTGTATAAGATGAACATTTACACACATTCCTGGTGCATGTACCGCGTGGCAAGCACATGCGAATGGCTTTTGCGGACAACAACGTCGGTGTACCAAGCGGATTTTCCGTCCGGAGGCTTGACGAGCTTACCGAATATACTCCATCTCTGCAATCCAAAATGAAACCCTGCCACACGCGTAGCAAGCTAAATACAATGCAATGGAATGGAATATGAAATCTCTGTATATGTAACTGCAACTGATATGTGCTGAGCTCGGCAAAAGAGCACCATCTTTATTGTCATCGTCGTCATCATCAAATCTGTTTTTCCCACTCAAAAACTTGAATGAGCAGACCATACTCCATCATGCTCTCATTCCTCCCTCAGCTTATAGTTGATGTAAACCTTCTGCGCCGGCTTGGCCGCAGCGTGGAAGTTCCTATCAACCGCCGGAAGTTCCGACGGTCTACCCTTCGCATCCACCAGCTCCATGTCCTTGAAAGCAGCCATCCAGAAAGCAGCGATGATATTGTTCTCCAGCTTCGCGAACCTCATACCAAGACAAGGATGCCTGCCAACGCCCCAGCCAATATAAGCAAATTGCTTGTTCTTGTCCTCGGCACGGTCGGGGAAGAACCTCTCGGGGTCGAAAGTCTCCGGGTCGGTGTAGATGCTAGTGTTGCGGTGGATGTCACGGACAGCGAAAGCGGCGTAAGCGTCCGCGGGGATGACTTCTGTGCCTTCTTTGTTGAGAGGGATGGGCCGACCGGAGATGTTCTTGCGGAAAGCGGTGCCGGGGAGTTGCAGGCGGATGCTCTCCCTGAGCACGAGATCGGTCATTGGGAACTCGGACTCCCAGGCTTCCGCGGGGACTTGCATGAGGCGGTCGACGAGAGGGATGGAAGAATCGGAGCAGTAACGGTTGGCAACGGTTTCTACCTCTTCGAGAACCCGGTCGTGCCATTTCTTGTCCTTGGCCAGGTAGAGTAGTATCCATGCGGCGTTGATTCCAGAATTGAGTTGACCGGCGAAGAGAGCACCGAGTACAAACTGATGCAATTGTCAGCGTGGAGAACAGAGTATAATCACAGCAAAAACTACTCACCGTGATGATCTTGGTAACATCGTCTCCCTGATCAATGAGATACTGTAGCGTATCATCTTCCCTCCTGCCCTCCTGCGCACGCTTGTCGATGATATTCTTGAAAATCATGTACAATTTCGCGCCGGCATATGTGCGACGCCACTGAGATGGCCAAGGGATCCAGCTGTACATGATGGAAAGTGGTGTTGCCGTACTCTCGATCGTCTCGAACAGATCCAATACCTTCCTGAGCATTTCATGATCGCTGGCGATCTCGATACAAGCCACAGTGCGCATGGTAACTTGGAATACAAGTCGATAGATGTCGTCGAATGGGTCTATCGTCTTCGTTTCTTTTGCGGCGAGACCTTTGACGCTGGTACGCACGTCATCAAGCAGTTGCGGAAGACCTCGAGCCAGGATTGGGCCTTTCAACATGGCAGTCAAACGCTTGGAAAAGTAGTTACCGAAGCCATCGGACTGGCTCTCAGGCTCCGCAAGAGGGTTGTTGTTCTTTTTGTTGACTGTCGGACTTCCGCCAAGCAGAGCTCCGTATCCTTCGGTGAAGCCCAGATGCTTAGAGTCGAAGAAGAGGCGTCGAGGCTCGTCGCCTGACATGCCTATGACTGGCTTGTCACCCGCGTAGAAGCTGAAGTTCCCTGTAGGCGAGTGCGCCATCTGCCCTTGGAAGAAATCCCATCTTTTGGTGAAGAACTGCATGGACCCGATGATTGGCCATGCTTCCGTGACCATTGGAGGGGCATTTTTGGGAAGCGATGGTCTCCGGAACGCGTAGAGAAACGCAGTGGCAAGGATAGCGATAGACAGGAACGCAACACTCAAGAGAGTGTTGCCCGAACCGACAAGCGCTTCGAACGCCATGGCTATGTGGGAGACTGCTCAAACTACAAGTGTAAGAGGGCGAAAGCAAAGTATCACGAGAAGCGAGAATGCAAGCGTGTATATAGGCGATGCATCCCGTCAACTTGGACACCTGCCTTGGGCGGTCTAAAGCTCGCTAAGAGCCCTCGTCAGATTCAACCACCCCTGCGAGCTGCAAGTCTCGCCGGTTATAAGTAAGTGCGCTTGCAGTTGCATTGATAGGCGGGGAAAAATGCCGGTAGCGCTATATCGCACCACCAGAGCATGCCACCTATCAATAAGTGCTATAAATCTGCATCCTGCCTCGCTTCCGTCAGTCCTTCGCCAGCGGTGTCCACCCGGAAAGCAGGCGTTCCGACGGTAAGGTGGCCCGCTACTGTAGATCGATTGGTCTAGCTTTGTTTGAGGATTGGCATGCCGTTTGGCGAGGTTGAGGGGCCCTGCAGACCCTGGAAACACTGCAGCAGAACCACTGAAGACATGATATAATCGCAGTGGCCAAAGAGACTGATATGAGCACTGCGAGCATGACCGATTTTAGAAGTCATCTCACCAAATGTTTACCTGAAAGTATCATGAAGCGGCTGAAGTGTAAAGTCAAGAACCGAGATCACTCCACAGATGACAAAGTCAAAACGAAGCGAGCGGATAGGCCCGCTGTTTTGTTTGCGCTTGCCAAAACCAACACTCTCGCGTGTTGGCCAACCACTCTCGGCGAAGCATATCCGAAAGCGAAATATACAGACTGCTTATCCTACCGCAACGCAAACAGTCTCGTGACCAGCCTTGATTTGCATTCTCACGTGTGCAAGAATTGCGATTTCATCATGGCTCTCTCAGCAGAGCAGCAGCTTGAGCTCCAGACCCAGCTTCAGCGGGCAGTAATCGAGTGCAACGAGCGATGTTTATATTTCGCCGCAAAATGGTAACTTCAGTGGAGCACTCTCACTCATACCAGCACGAGGCTGATTTGTCAGGTCGGCAGAGCTGCTCAACTCCTTCGCACCTCCGTACTCACCCCTAGACGCAGAAGATGCCGACGACACGGATGTTGACGAAGATGTCGAAGAACCCATCAGCACGCTCAACACGAACCCGGACCGCAGAGAAGCCAGACTCGAGGCAAAGGAGCTCCCCCGTTATCTTCTGGCCAAATCTTTCTTTGATTGTCGAGAGTTTGACCGGTGTGCGGGAGTGTTTCTTCCACAACAGGTCCCTCATGCTACACCAGCGCCAGATCTAGTATCGCCAACCAGGCTATCATTAACCCCAAAAGCCAAGACGAGAGCTTCACTGGACGCACCACGCTCGACAAGACCAATCACAACGACACTGCCCAAAAACATCAGCCAGAAATCTCTCTTCCTCGCCCTGTATGCACGATACATGTCGGGCGAGAAACGCAAGCTGGAGGACTCAGAGACTATCCTTGGCCCGGCAGATGGACCGGTGACATCTAACAAGGAGCTCCCCGGCATCTCTGCTGTCCTTGAGACGTACTTTAATGCTCGTGGCGGGCTAGAAGAAAAGGGGAACTCTCAAGGATGGCTGGATTACTTGTACGGCATCACCCTCATGAAGTCAAAGTCAGAGAATCTCGCCAAACAGTGGCTTTTGCGAAGTGTCGACATCAACCCATACAACTGGGCAGCATGGCAGGAACTAGCATCCTCAATAGGATCGACCGAGGAACTACAGCAAATCAGCGAGCACCTGCCGCGAAACATCATGACATTCATGTTCCACATCTACTGCAGCCAGGAACTATACCAGACGACTCCGGAGGTCTACAACACCCTGACCGAGATTCAGAAGATCTTCCCTCGATCGGCCTTCCTGCAGCAACAAAAGGCATTGCTCTACTACCATTCTCGAGACCACGAGCAAGCCATGCAGCTGTTTGACGGCCTGATCGCCGAACATCCCCACCGCCTTGATGGTCTTGAGATTTACAGCAACCTTCTTTACGTTCTTCCCAACCGGCCCAAATTGGCCACACTTGCCGCTACCGCGAGCGACACAGACAAGTTCCGACCTGAGACCAACTGCATTCTCGGCAACTACTATTCACTAATCTCAGAACACGAAAAAGCCGTGCTCCACTTCCGCCGTGCTTTGGCTCTCGACCGTGCCTTCCAGGCTGCCTGGACCCTCATGGGCCACGAGTACATCGAATTGAAGAACACACAAGCAGCCATAGAGAGTTACCGTCGCGCCGTCGACGCCAACCGCAAAGACTACCGCGCCTGGTACGGCCTCGGACAAGGCTACGAGATGTTGGAATGCTACAGCTACTCACTATTCTACTACCAGCGCGCCGCCGCGCTCTGCCCCGGCGACCCAAAAATGTGGGCCGCAGTCGCCAACGCCTACGCCAAATGCGACAAGCTCGCCAATGCTGTGCAAGCTTACAAGCGTGCGCTCGTCGTCGGCAGCCAAGTCGACAACTCTTCCGCTGCCGGCAGCTTCGCTTCTGGCAAGTCTGCAGATCCGCTTGCGCAGGCTGTGGGTGGTGCTCTTGATCCGCAGATTTTGTACGACATTGCGTTGCTTTACGAGCGGGATGGCGCGTGGGAAGAGGCTGCGGCGTATATGGAGCTTACGCTTGCGCAGGAAGAGGGACCGGAGGACGGCGATGTTGGATTGGGTGTTATGCAGATCACTAGCAGGGCACGATTGTGGTTGGCACGTTGGTGTCACCGCAGTGGCGAGCTGGAAAGGGCCATGGAGCTGGCCAATGAGCTTTGCCAGGATGGAGTGGAGGTTGAGGAGGCAAAGGGACTGGTGAGAGACATCAGAAGCCAGATGGCTTACGCGGAGGCTGGTATGTAGATCATGAAAGGCATGTAGTTCATACTCGAGCATCTCGATTAGACATGAAGCCACTGCTGGCTTTACAGAAAGGGTTCAATTCATTATCAGCTATTCAATCAAGAAATCTCCACACTTCCCTTCGGCACGCCCTTCGTGCTCTTCAGCCTGCGAGAGAAGAACTGCATGATGGGCATCATCTCGTCGCGGTTGCTCGGCATACTATCTCCCGCTTTGCGATAACGCTTGATCTCCATGAACTCGAACAAACGCTTGAGCTTGTCTTCTGCAGTAGAGGTGACGACCGAGCGGTCTTGGCCGGCACATACGAGCACAGGAGTCTTGCACTTGGAAACCAAGCCGGCTGGTGCTTCGCTGGGGAGTGCGCCACCGATGCTGATGACACCGCCGAGCTCACTTGTGGTGGTGTCAGTGGCGGAGGACTGGATTGCGACTACAAGTGTATGAGTTAGTAGATGAATTTGTGAAGGCAATAGTCTGTGACTTACGAGCAGCGCTCAGCGCCACCATGCCTCCCTGGCCAAAACCAAAGATAATAATATCCCTCGGCGCATAGCCGCACTTCTCAACCAGCGACTCCTTGATCAAAATCTTGAGCAGCTCCGTGCTCTCCTTCAACCCCGAATCGGCATCCAGCCCACCCGTCGTAGAATCGAAAATGATATCGTCTCCCCAATGCGCGCCCTCCAAATCAAGCAGCGCCTTCGGTCCCCGAACAGACACGCACGCCGTCTCCGGCAAATTCATCTGCCTGCCGAGCGTGGCGAAAGCATCGTGCCCGTCTCCCAAGCCATGCAGCAGGATCAACACGTTGGTCGGAGGGTCATCCTTGGGCGCTGTGTCAGGGCTCGCCGTCAGTACGTGGAACTCTGATAGTCGATAAACAATCGTGTGGTCGCCCTGCGGGCAGCGCTAAGGAGGGTCGACCCGTGGCCTCATAAGGCTGGTGTCCAGACCTGAAGACCTGAATGTCTGAGCCATATAGCCTTTCTCGCCTTTCTCTCCACAGGGTGGCTAAGCGAGGGCAGACTGCCCTGAATCTAGACTGATGATGATGATGATGGTGTGGCACTGTGGCTGACGTACTTACGTGGCACAATTGACAGTCTGACCGTGCTCGGGAAGTCTTTGGCGGTTGGCAGGCGTCCAGGCATGGCGGCGAGGCGGTGCAGGGTCGTCGAGAGTGATAACCTGTTTCTGCTTGCTTTCTCGTAAGGCGCAGGGCCTTGCTACGGCGGACGGAAGACCAAAGGGACGCGGCTTGAGGCTGATCAGCGCCAAGTGGAGACTTGAAGCTTGTATTTGCTTGTCGGCGCTTTGCTTTGCTTGGCCTTGCCTGCGAGCGGTCAAGATCGCTGCGGGGTCGTGATGAGGGAAATAAACACGATGGTCAATATGATAGAGTTCGCGGTCTCGGGATGCCCGTAGGACCTGCATAATCACTGGCAATTGTAGGTGCTTTATTGGAATCATTTGAAATCGATCCAAATTCCTGCCGTCCAAGACCATCATCACTAATGCCCATGTCGACCCTGACAATAGATGTGCTGTCAAACACCCGCTTGCCGGATCGTGCGGATAACGCATGCCGCTCTGATGTCAATCGCCAGCTTCAAGGTGGCATGTTACGTGCATTGGTAGAATCAGGTGGATAGGTCTAGAGGGTGACGCAAGCAGAGTTTAAGGGACCACCTGCAGGTCAAGTGCATGTGCACTAACCATGGCACCTCAATGGCAACGTAGCTATAAAACCTGCCTGGAGCTGTCCAAAGCTATCCTTTTCCTTTTCTTCCACACCTCACGCCTATCACAATCTTGACACTTTGAACCACATACCATACCCTCTCAAACAACCAACCTCCACATACCACTAGCCAACATGTTCGGTTTCGGTAAGACAGCTCGCTCTAACATGACAAATACCAGCAGCTGACACCTCAAAGGCGACGCCCAGGACAACTACAACCAGGTCTACCAGGATGACAACAAGGCCGAGTTGAGCCACGAGCTGCTCGCCGGCGGCGCTTCCTTCATGGCCATGAAGATGTTCGAGGACAAGCAGAGGAAGGAGGGTAAGAACAGCCATACTCCCTTACACCTGGTCATAAATCACTGACCACTCAACAGGCAAGGCCGTTTCCCACGGCTTCGCAAAGGAGCTCCTCGCCGGCTTCGCTGGCGGTGAGGTCGACCGTCTTGCCGAGACCAAGGGCGCCGACTTCATCGACCGCGAGAAGGCCAAGCGCCAGGCCCGCGAGAACGCCGAGCAGCTCTACGACCAGCACTACGGCCAGTACGACCAGTACGACCCCCAGCAGCAGGAGCCTCACGGTCACCTCCAGCAGAGCTTCGGCCGTGACTTCGGCGGTGACAGGTACTAGATGGACAGCTTCCATGGTGCCGCTCCAGTCGGCTCGGCTTGTGATGGATGATGATAAGGACAAACGATGGTGGAGTATGTTGATGTGAGCCGGCTTGATAGCTAGGTTTAGCAATGAGAAATGACAAATATTCTTGCTTGGATGAGCTTGATTGCTATGCTTGAGGCTTTGCCCTTACTTCCAGCGAGAAAGGAAACGTGACGAGATTGTCCTGGACAGTTCGTGCAGTGGTGCTGGTATTCATGTCTTAGCATTGCAGGATGGAGAGCTGGCATTGCAGGCTGTCGAGCACATTGATCCAAGATGATGTGAACCGTTCAGGGTGGAGCAATAGCATTGTTGTTAAGTGGATGAAGATGCCGTGGTCAGAAGCGAATGGGTGCACGTGAAAGGCAGGCGCGAGGACACCAGAGCCAAGGACAGCTATTTCCGGACGATATTGTCTCACATGAGCTGCGAGGTACCTCATGTGTGTATATTATGGCCATGACTCTTTTCATGGCATCTTTTGGCGGTACATACACAGTGTCTCGCATCCAGCCTCATCCACAGGCATACATAGTAACATGGCAAAGGCAAATGGAAAAGGAGGTGCCCAGCCTACCGCAAAGTTCATGCCGCACCAACGTTTGGCACACATCCGAAACGCGCAGCAGCTCCTCGCTACGACTCGTCCACCAGAGCGCTTGATCATCTTGGGTTAAGACAAAGATACTACGCAACACTAGAACGCGATCTTGTCGGCATCATCTCGGAATTCATCTGAATTACTGTAATGGTTGCCGCCCCGGACGATGGCGGATTCGGCGGACCGGACTATCATCATCGACCGTTGAATCTTCACGGTCAGGGTATGACGGTAGTAGGTGCGATTAGTTTTATTTACCCCCCAGGGCGCCCTATGCCTGACTCGCCTCTCCTAATGGAGCGCAAAGGCAAGTGCTCTCATCTTTCTTCTGGCTCGTTGCACCAGCGTGGGAGACGCGACACACCGTAGGAACGAGGCTACGAACCCGGCGTTGAAGCCCATACAACCACTGGAGCGGCATTGGGGACAAGATGGAGACCATTGAGGAAAGCTCGAGCAAGAGAAGCATTAGCGAAACTAGTGAGGAGGATCAGCCTTACAGAGAAGAAACGAAGCAAGAGAGACTGGATCGGTTCAGCGCTGCAGCATGGCACCAAAGCAACGGCGAGGACGGCATTCCAGAAGAGTTGCGCAAGAATACACCGGATGATACACAAATGAGCTCGACAAATGCATCCCGAGCGCAATCTCGAGGGCAGGATGATATTGAATCACAGCAGCGTGCGCAGCGCCTGCACGCCAACTCCATGGCCACAGTGACAGGCTCGGCGAGAGAGCGTCAGCTAGAAGAATTTGTCTGGCCAGTGGATGTGAATTGCGCTACCGCCGAGGACATCGGCGGCGTAGCACCGGACGAAAAACCACGATTGAAGAAGAAGCTCACGAAGCTGGCGAACAAGGAGTCTCACCCTCTGGAACACATTGGTATCACTCTTGGCCTTCCGATGATTGTGGCATGCGATCTTGTGATCCCCTGCATCATTTACTATACTTGGTACCTCAAGCACCGGGCGACCTGGAAAAATGACTGCAAGAGTTGGCACGACCGGGGAGAGTCTTGTCCAATCGAATTACCTCAGTTCGACGAGGACATCATGGGCACTGCCGTTGCGATGTTTGGCATCGGAGAGGCCTACGTTTTGCTGGCGCGAGTTTGGCGGCTCTTCTTCCGACGGGACCAGTGCGCACCATTGTTATCACGGAGCCGCTGGGAGTTCGATGCGACAAGCTGGGTTTACCTGGTAGCGATGTTGATTGCACTCATCCCATTCGTGACTGGAGCATCGCTGGTGCTTCCAGAGCTCTATTTATACGGCCCTTCTTGCCTCATGGCATTCCTCGGCGCCCTGATGGTCGTCACGACGCTAATACCGATCAAAATCCCAATCGGCATCAATTCGCACGAACGAGGCACCAGAATACGACCTTTTATCTACTACGCTGCTGAGGATTTCATCGCTGTGGACGGACTACAAGATCGCGAGTTCCGCGTACGCTACAACCAGCGCTACGAGACGAGTAAAGCATTCCGGCGCATGTTCGTCTTGCTCACCTTGTGGTGGGAAGTTGGTGTTGCGGTATACATCGGCTGCGTCTCTGCAGTCATTTGGTTACTGCCTTTCCATATAGCCTTTGGGCTTTCTCTCGGCGTGCTTTTCAGCTATATTGCAGCTTGGGCGGCGGGCTCATACTTTTACGTGAACTGGGAAATGGACCGCCAACGCAAGAAGTTCGAGGAAGGGAAATCTGGAGTGTAAAACATAGACAGATTTTGTGTCCAAAGCTAACGCATAATGATACCCTATAGACTAATAATACTGACCTTTCCCAAATCCTTGGATCTGCCAGTCGACAGCTACTCTAGAGTACCGCAAAATTCCCGTTCTTCACACACAGCTTAATGGCCGACATTTTGCTTGTCTTTCTGTAATGTCTTCGATACTGTGTCTGCTTACTATATGTTTCAGATTCCAATTTACCTTCTATCGCCTCCAGATACAGATCGCTTGACTCGAAACGATCTTTCGGCGTCCGGGCCGGAGACTACAATTCCTCGTGGGGCAGCTGCTGGACATATCCGCCTACCATCCCTTGCATACAATTTACCCGCTGCCGAAATCTAATTTAGGACGACCTACTTCCGACTCTGGAGAATGAGCCTTGAATCATCCCAAGCGAATGTGCTTTGGTTGTCACGATTACCGGGAGTCAACTCTCGATACAGAAGGTAAAGATACCTGAATCCCGGTCAAGGCTCCATTGACGTGCAGTGATAGATTGCCCGGCCTGATCAGCAATATATTGATGGCGTCGTCCCAAGAAGAATCTAAGCTTTGCCAGTGGACTCGGCTAACTGATTGGCATCGCCTTCTCGCGTCAGCAATCCCCACACAGGCAACGTGTGTAGATCCTTCGTATTTAGATCCAAGGTCGGTTCGTATCCGAGGTGCCCTCGTTGAGCTACCCTGTCACAGCTCTAAAGGGCGTTACGAGCACCCGGTATAACTCTCTCCACGATACTTCCACGCACATATGATCTCGCCTTCGAAGTACACAAGTCACACTTGCGGCTGCTATCTTGAGGGCTCAGCTTATGCTGGATGACGTATATTGTGGTCCTTTTGTTCGAGAAGTATAGAGCACATTCACTACGTCCCGCGCGTGATGCACGAATCGATAGTCTTCAGC
>Ga0265797_10008892_pt1 | contig 13230 bp, 10 predicted proteins | sample P2T30metagenome_FD_192433 | JGI IMG/M metagenome (GOLD analysis project Ga0265797, IMG submission 192433) | Plant litter microbial communities from East Loma Ridge, Irvine, California - P2 T30 | ecosystem: Environmental > Terrestrial > Plant litter > Unclassified | place: USA: California... | reverse complement strand
ACATATGCGATACTAGAGAGATGCGCGAGGCTCGCAAGTCTCGCTCTTCTCGTTGTTATCGCGTATCATTACGTGACTCGTGTATGCGCGACGTCTGGGAAGCGCTAAGGCCAGAGGCCTTTCGCGCATGGAGACGAGTGACCCTATAGGTCATTACATGCCGGTACCATGCAGCTGCTTCCGTTCCGTGGCGTTGGCATTGGCTCCGGAAGCAGTAGCAGCCTAAGCTAACACGCCGCCTTGGTGTATAAACACACACATTGATACAGGATAGCCTATCTAAAAGGTATCTCGCAGCGTATAGAACACCTCTACCAAACAATTGGCTAAGGACAGAACTGATTGCTGCTTCTCAGCAATCGGGGCGCCTGAGCCTCGCACGGAGTACGCAGGCTGCGCGCCAAGAGGGGGCCGTGGGTATGCTGGCTACGCCAGCTGGCATGGCCGTCACGTGCCCGCTGAACCTCATGTCTATCTGAGCTCCGGTAACACACATATATATATATATGTACATATATGCAGAAAAGATGACATGTCTCGCAAATTCTAATCTCAGCCGCTCTGTCGATCTCTCTGGACATTCCCCCGCTCTTAACCGCCAGATGTCGCTCGGCTAATCACACATGGTCAAAGTTGCCTTGGCTAGATCAAGACTGGCTGAGCTGTACGCGCCGCCATGTAGCGCCTTCTACGGCGATGAAAATGTATGCGCCTTACCTGCAGCTCGTCCTATCACGTGCACTACTTTGCAGCCCACATGCGCACAATTGTACTAACGTACTTCACAAGCGAGCCGGTCATACAAGCGAGCCGGTTAAGATTTTGGACACTTGACCTTCAACCATTAATTCCACAAGCATTATTAGAGGTATAGAAACAAAACAAATTGCATTATAAACTATATGTCCTAGCATTATGCTTAAAAGAACCACATCTGCTACACTTGCTTAGTGCTTTCTTACGAACATTTCTTAGCTGCTCATTAAGTAATACTAGATCAATATTCTTATCATCATCCTCGGGTTGCTCCTTAACCACAGGTCTCTGAGTACTGTCCTAACCATCCTGAATAGTTATTAATGTGGTCGTTCGAACATACTGTTTTTTTTGTGTTCTCTTTTACTTTTGGTGCTGATTTTCAGCTCGAAGAGCAGCATTTTCAACTATCAAAAGTGCCTTCTCATGTACCACGTTCTTAAAGCCTTTTAAAAGTTGTCGAAAGGGCTTATCATCTGATGTGTGAGGATGAAGTAGGTAGGGGTTCTGAACAGTATCTCTTAGGTAGATTATCAACGATTGCCTAAGGAGTCTAAGTGGAAGTAGGGGCGGAGGAGAGCCTTCTGAGGCACTGTGTGCCAAGCCTGGGGATCCCGTGGGATTCGCATGCGTTCCGCATGCGGGTCACGTGCGGGAAGGCTAGAGTTCCCGTCACGTGACTGGTGTTTCCTCACATGATGAAGCTGATGATCTCCTTCTTTTACGATTTTCTGATAATATTAGCTAGCTTTGTCTCTTAATCTAAGGCAGAGTCTTTAGTGTTTAAGGGTTCTAAGAGGTCTGACTACTTCGGGGTGATAGAGTAGCTTTAATGATAGGTCTAAGGTTTTCCAGAACCCTCTCTAGGTTAAATAGAACTAGGCTAGTTACTCTAAAGCTAGATGAAATGGTTTTAACAGTCATAGTTTGTTAATAGGCTATAAAGAATGTAGGAAGAAATTCTTCCTTTATGATATAGTTAATACTAAGCCTTATCTTGTTCTTAATCTAAGAGCCGTATACCTTCTTTAAAGGGCCGAAATAGCTCACATCTAAAGGCTAAAGAACATAAGATATATGTGTAGGCATACATAAAGTCAGAATACAGTTCTAAAGGCAGAAGTCTCTAAATGCGGATGTTGAATAGCTACTATAACTATCGAATATCAATAGTGTGAGGATATAGTAGGTAGGGGCTCTGAACAATATCTCTTAGGTGGTCTATCAACGATTGCCTAAGGAGTCTAAGTGAAAGTAGGGGCTAAGGAGAGCCTTCTAAGGCACTATGTGCTTGTCACGGGTGGACCACGCATACGCAGAGAGTCCTCGTGGTATTCAACAAGTTCGATACAGGAAGGAGTCTAGTTCTAAGCGGATTCCGGGAGGAAATATGCGGACGCCGCGCCAAGTCTTATAGCACAGGCCAGTCTGCTAGTGCTTCACTCACAAGGGGCTCGCCCTTCACAGTGCTAAGCCTAGGGATCCCGTGGGATTCGCATACGTTCCGCATGCGGATCACGTGCGAGAAGCCTATGGCTCCTGTCACGTAACTAATGTTTCCTCACAAATAGCCTCTACTTGCCCTTATAGTGCTTCGTATTTTCGTAGAAGTGCTAAATCTATTCGAGGCCTAGTTTGTCGTTCGTCTATCTATTGTTACTAATAGCGATTCTCTAGGTTGTTAGGATACTAGTGTTATATCAGGTCGATAGGTAAAGCTTACCGTTAAAGATGATGAATAGAGGGATTACCTATCCTCTTACATTAACTACCTCGATCGTAGTAACCTACTTCCGGTTCCCCGGCTGTTTTGTCTTTAGCCTACCCTTCCTATCTAATAATATGATTACTTTTGAAGTTAAGGTAACACCTATCTAGAAGCTAGTCTTATCGAAGTTAAAGATGTCCTCTTCCGTAACGCCGTACTTTACGATTATATCTCCTACTAGTTTAAACCATAAGCTAATTAGCTTTAGATCCTTAACTTCTACTCTTTAGATATCGAACTTCCGATTATATACACTTAAGAGCTCTAGATAGCGTTTCACAAAGTTAGTAACCTAGTTTATACCGACTGTTTAAGAGCGGGCTAGATTTTTGGTCTAAAGTATTATATTAGCTATCTCTTTAACAATTACGCGCTAGGGAGGGAATCCGTCGGCGGATAGCTAAAGGATCTTTCGAAGAAGGACTTCCTCTTCGTTATAGAGAATTTTCGTGAGTTTAGCGTCGTTTCTTTACGTAGGAGGACTCTAAGGTGTTATGAGGAAACATCAGTCACGTGACAGGAGCTATAGGCTTCTCGCACGTGATCCGCATACGGAACGCATGCGAATCCCACGGGATCCCTAGGCTTAGCACATAGTGCCTTAGAAGGCTCTCCTTAGCCCCTGCTTTCACTTAGACTCCTTAGGCAATCGTTGATAGACCACCTAAGAGATATTGTTCAGAGCCCCTACCTACTACATCCTCATAGTCGATTGCCTTAATGCCTTCGGGAAGGTAGTAGTTCGAACTCTTAAACATCTCGGCCTAAAATGGCACTAGGAACCAGAAGAGCTAGCCGCGATCAGATCGCACTAGTATCTTATAGGAATAGTATAGAAGCCTTACCTACTGCCTAGAACCAGGAGAACCCTAAGTTCATGATAGAGTAAGATAAAGGTGCAGAGGATATAGCTAAGTCGTCTAATTAGGCTACGTAAGGTGTAATCACACCGCAAACGCACGCTAAGAGACAACCGCAAAGCGGGACTAGCTTATCCTAAGGACAGGCCGCTTTTAGTAGGCTAAGCCTTAAGGATCCTACTAAGAAACAGCTGCGAATCGCACGCGATACCCTTAACCGACTTTACGAAGCGGATCTTATAGGGATAATAGCGTAAGAGCTCTTAGAGCATTCGCTAAAGCAGGAGACGTACTAACGTATTATTAACTCTCACGAGAGCCGTATGTTTAAACGTAAGAGGATGAGCTTTAGCTCGATATCCGCATTAGATTCACATACGAATCGCTCGCGACCTAACAAGTTAGAGCAACTCCTTAAGGCTAAATGCCTAGAACTGTCTTCTGCTTCTTAAACGGCGTTTAACACCTAGCGGCAACTTATAAACAACAAGTTCATAATGATTACTAGCGTGGATCACGACTATACTTAACGCAGCCGATAGGCACTATTAGGTATTAAGTTAGACCTTAGCACACTCGTGAACCCCCTTATTAAAGCGTGTGATGAAGCCGACGAGTATAAGGTTTAGTTCACCTAGCAAATAGTTCAAAACCTACTATAGGACGTTATTAAGAACCCTACGGTTCGAAGAACGGAGCTAGTAATTACCTACTTCAACTATAGGCAGAAGAACGGCTAATCCGTATAAGCCTTTAGCGACTTCCTAAAGAACCTCGAGGATCGTATAGATAACGCACCCTTCGAGGACGGCTATAGCAAGGTAGACTTCTACTTCGCTAAGATAATCGATAGCCTATAGGCCAGGATCATTAAGGCAGATGTTATGAAAAGCTGCTATGTTGTCAAAGACCTGGTCGCGAATGCTACGAGATTTAAACAGATCTCTAGGGCGATAGGTAAAGCACCCGTTCCGTATAGGAATCCCACGGAAATCCTACGCGAATCCCGCCCGCAACGCGGACGAGGAAGAGGTACACTAAATTATAAAGGTTAGAGTCGAGGGGGTAGAGGTAGTTTTAGCCTACGCTATAGCAACGCTAATAACGAGCCCTAAGGACCTCGACCACCTCTAAAAAACTAGAGCCCGTAGCGGAGCCGCTATACGTAGCTTAATTGTCCTCGCTGCCTATAGGGCTAACGACAAACGGACAGGAGAAGCGCATTATAGTTAAAGCCGATGTCTATATGCCTAGCGAGAAGCGTGCACTTCGCGCGCTAATCGATAACGGAGCGTAACTAAATCTTATTAGTTAGAACGCGGTAAGAGACTTAGACTTAGAAGGATCTGACATCCCTAGGCTAGTCGCAAAATACCTGAACGACTAACGTCTATAGCTCTACCGAGCCCACGACCTTAAGCTCTCTATAGCCGATATAGCTAGCGCGTACCGTAGAGGATACTAACGCTTCTAGGGTGCGGATATCATAGGATAAGACCTCATCCTCGGATAGGACTAGCTTTAAGCTTTCGATCCCTTAATTAGCTTCCGTACGGGGACGTTTATATAGAATAAGCAATAGAAAGAGTAAGGGGAAGTGCTCTTAAGAGAAAAGATAGACTAGTATATCGCCGCTATCGAGGATAGTAGCGTTAGTATTGTTATAAATGATAGCCGAGTTCTTAGGAAGACTTATAAAGAGGGCGAAGAGCCCCTATTATACACCGAATCCGAGTTAGGGAAAGGCATACGAATCCTATAGGATTCCTATGCTTCCCGTAATAACTAGGATCGCGATCCTATACGCACAACCCTAGATAATAAGAAGCCTTAGTACATCGGAGCTATCGCCTAGTACGAAAGCATGTCAAAAACGACTAAGTCCGTAAAAGCGAGCCCTATAGAGTTGCCGAAGGCCTATAAGGAGTATAGCGACGTCTTCTCTAAGGAGGGGGCTACGACTCTCGCGCGATACGGTGTTTAAGATCATGCTATCGACCTAGAGCCTTACGCTATACCTCTATAACTAGGATTGTATAACCTCTCCTAATAGGAGTTATAAGTCTTACGAGAATATCTAGATGCCGCCCTTAAGAAGGGATAGATCCGCGTAAGTAAGTCTCCTAGCGCTATACCTATCCTCTTTATCCTAAAGAAGGATAGAGGTAACAGACTATATGTTAACTATCGTAGCCTTAATAAGGTTACTATTAAGAACCGGTATCCCCTACCCCTAATTAGCGAGCTGCTTAACAGATTAGGGTATACTAAGGTGTTTAGTAAGCTAGACCTCCGCGACGTATACTATAGGTTACTATAAGGAAACATCAGTCACGTGACAGGAGCCATAGGCTTCTCGCACGTGATCCGCATGCGGAACGCATGCGGAACGCATGCGAATCCCACGGGATCCCTAGGCTTAGCACATAGTGCCTTAGAAGGCTCTCCTTAGCCCCTACTTTCACTTAGACTCCTTAGGCAATCGTTGATAATCTACCTAAGAGATACTATTCAGAACCCCTACCTACTATATCCTTATAGTTACGTATTAAGGAAGGGGACGAATAGAAGACGGCGTTTAAGACTAGGTATAGCCTATTTGAATACATAGTCATGCCCTTTAGCCTTACTAATGCCCCTGTCACGTTTCAAGTATATATCTATAAGGCTCTCGGCTACCTCGTTAACTCTATCTATATCGTGTACCTCGACGACATCCTGATCTACTTTAGAGATAAGACGGAACACGAGAAACACGTAAAGATAGTACTATAGAGACTCCGAGAATACGCTTTATATACAAAACCGAGTAAATGCACCTTTTATACTAAAGAGGTAGAGTTCCTTAGTTTCGTAGTAAACACGAACGGAGTAATAATGGACGCTAATCGCGTGCGATCTATACGAGAATGGCCTGCTCCTACTACGCACCGCGAAGTCTAAATCTTCCTTAGCTTTGCTAACTTCTACCGACGTTTTATCTAAAACTACTCGGTACTCGCGAGACCCCTAAACCGTATGCTCGTAGGGGGCGAGGTCGATAAGACGAAGAAGAAGAATAAGGTTATTCGCGGGCCCTTTAAGTAGGGCCCTAAAGAAGCAGAGTCTTTTAACGCGATTCGTAATACTTTCGTATACGCTCCGCTCCTACGACACTTTGATCCGGTATAGCTAATCTTAGTGATCACCGATGCGTTAGACGTAGCCTAAGGAGGCATCCTGTTATAGCCCTCTACGGAGGACCTAACATAGAAGCATTAGCACCCTATTGCGTACTATTCGAAGAGCTTTATAGATACCGAAGTACGGTATAATGTCTTCGAAAAGGAACTAGCTGCTATTGCCGAATGTTTTAAGGTCTAGAGGTATTACCTTAAGGGGGCAATATATACTATCCGCGTATAGTCCGATCACTATAATCTATAGCATATCATAAAGCTAGGATATAAGCTTACGGTAAGGAGTGCTCGCATTACGGAAAGATTAGCTACGTTCGATTTCTAATTAGAATATAAAGCGAGTCCCTCCGAATCCGCGTCCGGGACCGCCTCACCCCGATCGGGGAGCCCGGGTCCGCCCGCCGCTCCGCCCGCCGCTCCGCCCGCCCTCTCGAAACGGGCTCCTCGTTCGCCCTTTCGGGCGCGGGTCCGTGCATCGCCGCGTCCGCCTACATATCGCCCGCCCTCGACCTCTTCCTCCTTCGACCATTTTGCGTCCTTTAACCTCGCTCGGTCTGTCTCACTGCCCTGTCGTCGCCTGGCTCCGTCCCCCCACCTCGACGCCGGCGTGCCGTCCCCGGCCTCCTAACGCGTCCCTCCGCCCCCGTGCCCTGCGCTGCGCCCCTCCATGGCTTGGAGACTGAAAGTTCTGGTCTCCCTTGACCTGCGACACTCGCGCGCTGGGATGTCGAGGGACCGTTCCACGCCCGCCGTTCTCTTTCGTTCCGCCTGCCCGCCTTTGCTCCTGTGATGGTGGGTTGGCGTTCGAGGACGCTGGCCGCCGGAGTCATCGACGTGGTCTTGTTGTCTGGCGCCTTGCTGTCTCGACCGGGATCATTGGTGGCGGCTTTTCGCGAGGCGGACTTGGCTTGACTCTGGATAAGATGGTCTCTCAACCCTTTCGGCGACCGGTCTTCGATCTCGTTCGTCCCAATGCCCTGCTTGACGCCGAGTCCGCGTCATGAGCTGCGTCGTACGCAGGTCACACCTGCGAGGCTTTCCACTTTTGTCGCTCGCCGAGCGCATGCACTGCGCCGCGCAGGCCGCGTATGCTCTATCCCTTTTCTCTGTATGCTGATCACTGCCGTGGCGTGCCGCGTGAAGCGCACGCGAGGCCCAATCTGGGATAATGATTTCTTTTCGAAGGCTAGCGTCCTGATGCTATAGCCCGTGGCAACAATGACTGGGCGGTCAGCGTCCGGGCTACGATCGAGCTGCAGCACCAGGTTTCGCCTCGCGGTCATTGATCGCATGTTCTTGCTTTCAGATCGTAGCCTTTGCCGTGTGAGTCTCATCACTGATTAGCGGTAAAAAGTGTACACGTTTGCCTCCGAAACCAATTTTGTGCTATCTTTCTTTCAATTTCGTCGTAGTGAAGTTGTCCTGGTCTAGTCGGTTACGATTTGCGTCTGGCTCTCTCGCCGCCATGCCAGTCTGTCCATACACAACGAGAAAAATTCACACAACATGACAACAACGTTCCGTGCCCGCAGCGGCCTCGACGATATTCGATTCTACATCGACCCTCGCTCACTCGGAGCTCCTCACAGTGACAGAGCCGAAGCACGAAGGCCTCACGCGTCAGGTTTCGATCAGACTGGAAATTCAGCTGGTGCCCTGGTCGACGGTATCCTTTCTCATTCGACACACCTTGTGCGAACGACGACTGACTAGCGACAGAACCTGCCCATGACCGCTCACTACAACGCTCAAATTTCGAGAGTTTCACTCCGCACGCGGCTAATGCGCGGCAATGTATGGGGCCGACATCTACCTCTGGGCTCCAAGCTAGCTCACGACTACTCTCAGATGGCGACAGAATTGGACTGAATGAACGCAGCGCGACGCCCGTCTCAACCCCGCCATGCGACGAGACTTATGCATCAAGATGCGGCGAAGCTTCTTACGAGCCTAGCCATGTTTCGGAGCGAAGGTCGGCCAGCGACGATGTTGATGCTCGACTGCGTGAGGCTCTCACGAGAACGCCAATCCGGCCTGCGACGCATCCCGAGGCCCATCTCTCTCCTCAACTGGAAGCTTCGGTACCGCAAGAAACCGTCGAAAAGCCTTACGAGCAGGATTCTACCCAAGACTACCAGTGTGCCGACGTATCGATACAAGACTTTCTTGACCTTGAAACTGATTGGTTTGTTCCAACCAACACGATACAACCGAATCGAATATCTGGCGCACAGAGCTTGTCGCCACACGAGGACCAGCGACATGCGGATACTGCAATCGTAAGTAACTACGGCAATACCTGGAATGATCCAGGCTTCAGTGATCCAGTTGTGGTCAATGTGGACCAGGAGAGTGACAGCAGCGGCAGCGACGTGCTCCGGTTCCCACGCCGATCTCGCACAAAAAGGCACTGTAACGACACCCTTGCGTCGCCATCAATCTCTCCACAGCCATCGCAGGCTAGTGGATGTAGCAAGAGGCGACGTCGGCTTCGGCGACGGCAGGCTGGCGCTGAGCAATCCCCGAGTCCCCCGACCGCCTACGTTGTCATTCCTCCCGCGCCCAAGCATCTTACCTCTTTGTCCATTAGCACTCCTGCACGCCATCGCCCAGTCACGTTTCTCGCCTCTTCGAGGGTCGTCGACTCCAAGATCCAAGTGATCGTCGAGCTGCCAACGTCCGTATTCGGTAACCTAGTCGGTTCGTCCGTGGGGAGCCGTGATAATACAGCGCTGTCCCAATCAGACGTCTTCGCACGCTCACGCTACTCTGCTAGAGAAAACACACTCCTCGCCCGACTCAAGCGCCAAAGGAAACCAAGACTCTCCTGGAAGATGATCCAGGCATACTTTCCTGAGAGGACAGTCGGCGCATTGCAAGTACACTACTACACCCACCTTAAATCTCGACGTCAAGGGAAATGACGTGGTTCATAGGGAAATGGTCCATCGTAGCCCTTAATGCTTTGCAAACCGCTGTACTACATGTTCATGTCTATTGAGTGTCCACGAAACATGAGCATGTCATGCTTACCTCGATCGTTCTCGAAGGCGGGTGTAAGGCATGCCAGAAGCATGTACAGGGAAGGCAAACCGTGCAGCAGGAAAGCACAGATGCCATATTACTCGAGATGCCCTAGGGCAATATAGACAATCTGGCTTGTAAGCCATGAGCTCGTAGCACCTCAAGGCATCGTCCTTCACAAGGTGATCACGTCCCATGGCCCGCACTACCCTAAGGGATATGCCACACATATGGCTTTGTCCTCTTGTGTTTTCTCTCACCCCAGAGTTTCACCTGCAGTGGGGTACAGAGTCCGCGAAGGAATTAAACCCTTCGGGGTTCATTGACACAAGGTATCGCACGCGTTGTGGAACGTGCGTCCTGTGGAGGGTTTCACCCTAGGGAACGCCTCGTGATATGGTTATTGTACCTTGTCACATTACTGCCCCTATGGTCTCATTCGTGGCATGATGTACGCTTCCCTGGGGCTTATCTAGCCCCGTCTGGTTAGAGGTCCCCATGGGATCGAGGATAACGCGAGGAATCATGTACTAGGGTCCCCGTGTTTAATGGCTTGTATCACCATGAGGACTGTCCTTCCATAAGGGTCCTCTCCCATATGGCTTTCATTGCCCCAAGGAATCCTAGCTACTGGGGTGAACATACCATGTGAAACCTGATGCCCCGTGCCATACGTGCCATATCGCCAATGGGGCACTGCGAGCGGTAGCCATCAAGCGCGAAGAGCAGGCGAAAACGACGAATGGCCAGCCGGTCAGTGCTCCGACCCACACGATTCAGAACATGAGATTACCACAAAATTGTAGAGCAGTACTCCCACTTCCATGCGTTATATTCCTAGTTGTACAGTATCGAGCTGTTGATGTATGAGATACAAAACAAAAGCTCCTCGATGCTTGTCCTAGCAATTTGGGAGACACCTAGCTAGACGACTTCGAGCCATCACAGCGAACTTGCTAATTCACACCGTAGCTGAGCAGGTGGAAGAGCATCAAGCTCGGTCACAGCTGGATGATTGTTCCATTCGAGAAGAACACGACTGCCAAAGCGGAGAGGTCGTGGCGACTGCTATTTGTACACGGGCACGGCTTACACGTCAATGTGAAGTTCCTGGACTCATGTGGATATCATGAGATCTGGCTGCGGTCTAAGTTACCCAACTCACTCAAAACACAAGTTCAGCGAGAAGCAAGCAAGATTTCTTCGCGATCATCTGGCTAGCATTCGAGAAATCGTTTACAGATAGGTAAACAGTATTTGCATGGTCTTCGACGACGATGCCGCCAATTTGTCCCCCAAAAGTGGCTTGCATGACTAAGAGCGACACATCCGAGCGTCGTTCGGTCCCTAGGCCGGAAGACGGCATTCTGAGCAGTTCAAATCAACTTTCAAGGCGAAGGAGTTGAGAATTGTCAGCAGCAGCGTGGTCATAAACGACAGTACAACGCTGAAAACGCTCGAGCAGCTTCACAATGTTTACATGACTTTTCTGCAAAGCTCATGTTGTCGAGAATGCACAACAAGCAACTCGGTACAGCTCCCAGGCAAGATCAGAGGAAGAAAGTCGACGAGTTGAGGTCGTCTGAAGCGTTTGACACGCTTCCTGGGGAACCTGAGCAGAACACACTACCAAAAAGACAAATTTACTAACTTATGGCGCTTCCCAAACCGTCGGCACTACGATTTATTCCAATATTTACAATTTTGAGCATGAAGAATTCCACTGCATCAACTTCGTTCTCGTCGGGTGTCCTAAGCTGTTTCATGGCTCCGATATAGATGCCGCATCGTGCTCTCCATCGATCGACCCACGCAGCCAAGCACCAAGCTCGGCATATATGTCGATTGCATCACAAGCCTGTGGAGAGTCTGGATCATCTGTTTCAATCCCAACAGGACGACGAAACTTGGTCGCCATGATTTCGTAGGCCTCGCTTGCTCCATACGGAAGGCGGCGAAACTCCCACATGATCGGAACAAGATCCTCCATAGGCAGCAGTTCTTCTGAGACTGCGGCCGGGTATGCGACCACAACTCCATTTTGTATACCCTCCACTTCGACATATTGTGGTTCCTTCGGACTATCCAGTCGCACGAGAGACAATCTTCCCAGGCGCCCAAGTGCAGCTTTCTCGAACGCCAGGTCGTACGCCTTAAAAGTGTTCTCGCCCTGCATTCTATAAGATATCGCTTCAATCTTTCCTTCCCAGATCTTGATCGACTTTGGCACCAGGCGTCTTTCGAGTACTTCTGTCATTACGCCGTACCATGGCATCGTTGATCCACCAAAGTCAATCAATCGTTCGCCATGATGCAAATCGAAGTCCTTGAAAGGTATAGCGATGCCATAGTCGCCCCATTTGTTGTGTGCGGCAAAAAGGTGTTTCACGTCTCGAAATATTGCCTCGATTGTGCGCCAGTCACGCACTTGCATCTGAAGGACCACGTCTTGAAACGTGGGAAGGGATGCGTGTGCGTCCGAAACAAAGTCTGTATTCGTGTGATCCAGAGAGAGCAGATGAATCTCGCTACGCAGACCCACCAGTCCAATCAGTAGTCAGTTCGCGGCGCTTTGGAGGATCAACATACATACAGAATAAAGGTTTCGGTTCTCGAAGTGGAAGTTGAAGCATCGGAGGATCTTATTTTGGACAGTGTCAGCTCGACGGCTATCGTTCGTGACTCGCTTGGCGGCAACGTACACGATGAATGTGGCCTTTTCACCAACCGACATGCCCCCTCGAACGTGTAGCAACGCTGCCTGGAGGACTAACACGCGTTATCAATTTGCCGTTAATTACAACAGGAAGCGCTTGGCTCACATTGAGGCGAAAGTGACAGAGCGCGAGCTTCAAGATGAGCCCGATAGATCCTGAAAATCTTGATTGGAATGCAGTTGTTTAATGTTCTTTCAAACATGGCTTACTCTGTACCTCTACAATCGCCCTGGCTCTGCACGGGCGCATACTCAAACAGTATGTAGGATAGATTGGCGTTCTCCTCGAGTCCAGGCAGAGAGTGGCCATCCCCTCCATGAGAGTCAATCTTGAGGACTACAGCATCCTCGTGTTCTAATCGATGCAATTGCGACCGAAGTCTAGAATGGCGACAGGCTTGTGCGGCTGTAATCATGTTTCTGGACATCTGAAGAGGACCCCGACCTGACGCTATGATCTGTTCAAAAGAAGTTGGAGTATCGTGCAATGAGTTCCCAAGAGCTTGTAACAACTTACTTCAGAAGCTGGAAGTATTTGGCAAAGCGGTGTACGACACTACAATCGGGGCTGCACCACATTGCTGCTCCACCGATTCAAGCATTTCGAACTTTCGTCTCTGCACACCATCTCATGCTGGCTACTTTGGTACATGCAGAACTCTATGCGGCCCCCGCTATATATGTCGACAAACGTGATCTATTGTTAGTGATTTATCGGACTTATATCCTGGTCTTTTTTGTCCTTCCAAAACCTTTAAATTCAAGCGTGCGTCTTTTGGAATATTTCAAGCGACTTTCTTTTCTAACGTCATTGTAGGGGAGTTCGGACAGTACGGGAGTTCGGACAGAATTTTAGACTATCTATCTGGATTTCGATCTACTACTCGCTACGATAATACAATCACTCTCACTCTCGGATATATCTTC
>Ga0265797_10008891_pt1 | contig 13231 bp, 10 predicted proteins | sample P2T30metagenome_FD_192433 | JGI IMG/M metagenome (GOLD analysis project Ga0265797, IMG submission 192433) | Plant litter microbial communities from East Loma Ridge, Irvine, California - P2 T30 | ecosystem: Environmental > Terrestrial > Plant litter > Unclassified | place: USA: California... | reverse complement strand
AAGCTACCCGAAGAGCGTCCGAAGTGCAGAGCATAGCCGGTAAAAGAGACTCTAGTCCTTTCACTGACGCGCATCGAACGGAGTAGTCGGAGGCACGGACGAGCAAATTCTAGGGCAGGACTCGGAATGTAACTTATGTCGTTGTTGCTGTGTGCTTTTTTATTCTATTTTATTCTTCATGAGATCAATGAATAGCTTTTTTGATATGCTATGTCTCTTTTTCATTTTGCTTCTTTCTTATGCTCCATTGGCATTGGTATTTAATCCTCTGGCTGTGCCGTGCCGTGCTGCTGCTGCTGCTGCTGCTGCCGACACTGCTTGCTTTAAGGCTTCCGAGGAAAAAAAGGGGATTTATCAGTTGTTTTTTCTCTTTCTCTTTCTCCATGCGAGGCACTCGTCACAGTTTGATGCCCACTCGATTATCTTTTACCTCACTTGTGGTGCGGGTCAGCTAATCGCGCCCGCTGTTTTCTATCTTTCTTGTTACTTTTTGTCGTTCATAGGTACTGTTCGCAGGCGGAGGCGGCCTTTTTTCTGCGTTCTTCTTCTTCTGTAGGAGGAGGAGGAGGTGGTGGAAATGGTGTTCTGAGCGTGAGCGTTAGTGCAAGGGATATCCAGCTGTTGTTATGGAATATGAATACTTTTTGCTTTCTGAGATTTCATGAGTTTTGAAATAATGTTGGATGACCATTAGTATTGAGTCATTTTGATTCCCTCACATCTCCAAGCTCACTATTTTATTCTAAAGGAACGCCATCATCGAGCCCACAGCCACCGCCAACGCCATCGAAGACACAGCAACCTGGCTCGCCGAACTAGCAGCGTCCGTCGCGGCACCGTCAGTGGCACCAGAGCCATTCCCAGCGGTCTCAGTACCATTCGAACCATTAGTCTCAGCTTCCGTCGCCGAGCCATTCGCTGTCGCAAGTTTTCCACCAGTCTTCAGATTCGCCACAATGACATTCAACGCGCTCAGCTCCTGTCCAAGTCCATAACTCCCATCCCACTCACTCCGACTCCAATCGTTACCGCACGTCGTGCCGTTCTCCCCGCCAGAGCACTGCGCCGCGGCGCCTTTGGCTGACGTTCGCAGGATGAAATCGATGCTCGCGTGTAAATCTGCGGCGGCGGCGGAGGACTGCGATTGCGCGGCGGAGGTTATGTTGGCAATGGATGAGATGTTGGAGGCGGTGGCGGTGGTGGGGAGGGAGGTTATGAGCGTGCGGGTCTGGGCTAGGGCGCGGGCGAGGATGGCGCGGAAGGCGAGTTGGTCGGTGTTGCAGTTGTTGTTCGGCGCGCAGGCGATTTCGAAGAGCGTGCCGTTGGTGCTGTTGGCGCGGCCTGAGGCGAAGATGGAGGTTATTGAGGGGAGAAGCGAGGCGTGGAGGGTGGTCCAGCGGGTTTGCGTCTGATTTGGATGTGTTAGTAGGGCTTGTGGCTATTTCGATATGAAGTGAAGAGGAAAGGGTTGATTTTTCGGGACTTACTGCGTTCCAGGCGTATGCAGCGCCCGCGAGGTATGTCCCCGCGTTCGCTGACCATTGGATGTGGTTGATGTCCGAGCATTCGGTGGCAATGTCAGTGCCGTCGTAGACAGCACCAGGCGTTCCGACGTCTTCGTCAGCGATGAGACCGACGTTAACGCTCCACGCGAGCACGCGGTCGCTCCATTCCTCGTATGTCGAATTGCCAGTAAAACGAGAAAGACGAGCAGCGAGCTGGTAAAAGTTGCCGTTGCTGATCGAGTTCTTGTAATCGTAGCCGTTGTTGAACGGATAGATCTGCCAGCGCAGGCCACCGGCGCAACTCTCATAGTCCCAGCGGGCAGCCTGCTGGTTGAAGACGTCAATGGCAATGTCAGCCCATGTGGTATTCAAGTCTGCGAGCACGTCTGAAGGGAAACCGGACTCTGCTGCTGTCATGGCGGCCAATGCCCAAGTCGATTGGTCATCGTTGCCTTCCGACTTGGTCTGGTTTGCGGGCATGTAGTCGTAGTTCTCGCCAAGTTGGTGGCGCAGGGCCTGGCCGATGAGCTCGTTGTGGGAGTCATCTCCCGTCTGGTACCAGTAGTTTATCAGAGAGTCCCAGGCAAGGCCATGCTCCCAGAAGTAATAGGGAGGACCTAGCAGGCCTGGAATTCCACCGGGGACATCAGTAGCATTGGTGTAGCGCTGGACAATGCTCGCAGCGATTGTAGCCGCAGCATCGCGGATTGAATCTTCGTTGTCCAAGTCGAGATCAATCGCTAGAGCGTTGCCTGCGAGCAAGAGGCTGGATGCCAGTAGTGATGTCTTCGAGAGATGCATGGTGTGTGTGATTGTTTGACTTCATCGTGGCAGATGGCGTCGTGGGACTTTGGCTATATATACTTGCATCGCATTTCTCGCGACGCGAAGGATTCACGCCCCTGGCCAAGCAGGTTGCTACACGAGACATGCTGTGGATTTGAGGCGAAGTCAGCAAGAAGCGGCCAAGGCAGCCCCGGACTGCGGCTGATCTGAGTTTGGGGTCGGAAATGTCGGTACCCGGGCGCCTTGGTACGAGGCAGACATACAACCAATGTACACAGGTCTGGATAGAACTCCTCGGCTCAGGCACATCATCGCAGAAGCCTCATTTGTCAGGAGTGTACACGAGGCGACGAGTCCCTATTGTCAATTGTACATTAACATGCTGTCACACACGCAGACTTGTGCTCTCCAATTTGATCTGCATGCAGGTACACGTCCAGACAGCCAATGAAAGCAAGCCAGCACTAGAGATATTCTTAGCCATTTCTTTCCCATGACTCGTGGGCAGCAACCCATCATTTCGGGATGTCGTTTCGTGTAATCCTGCCAGCCTCAAGCCAGCATGGCACAGCTTTTACTTGCGACCAATGCGTTTGCGAAGTAAGAAGCAACCGAAAAGTTGTCAGACTGTACTGTGGCGGCAGTAGTCAACGGGCAGACAAGAAACACCATCTAGTGCTGAATGACTTTCAGCCTCAGAGCAGTCGTGTCAGTTGAGAGTTTTTGCCGAAATGAGCAATTCCTCGATCCATCTGAACGCTGCGAGCTGAAACTCTTCATGGTGAGATGAGAACACGATCTTGCGCAGTATAGCTATGCTTATATGCTGCGGACCCAGCAAGTGCTCCTCCATCGCTCAGACAGGCAATGCCTGCGTACAACGAGGCTGAATCTTAGCCCAACTTGACGACTGGTTAGCAAAGGCTTACCATCTGAGAGACGACAACGAAGGTGGTCTTGGAGATTTCGAGAGTACCCTCGATCGTCATAATCAGCTTTATAGCATCGACATTTCGAAGGATTCAACGTGTCTTACTTTGAGACATGAATGTCTTACTCAGGATGCACTGGACATCACGCCGTGCTGTTAAGTACGCCGCGCCTGCCATGGAGACAAACGGTTCTATGAGTCCCATACTCTGACAAGTGTCTAATTGCAACTGCAAGATATTCAACATAAGGCCTCCCACATGCGAAAGGGCCCTCAATCAAACTACAGCCTGCTTCGTGGCACCCCAGGCTCAAACGAGGGCAACTCCCTCACAAACCCAGCCAAACCTTCTCTCAACACGAGAGGCATGGCTCCATGATGCTTGCCCATGTCAAACTCATCGATGATAGCCTGTAGGTGAGGCCTTGCTCTCTCTATAGCCAAGATACGTTTCTCCTGGATCTCCCCACTCGACATGCCAGTGTGCTCTACGTACCACGCTGCATCCTCGAGCATGCAGTCAGACTCCCACACATCGATCAGCTCTTGACGTACTGACCCCGAGGCGGAGTCGTAAGCAAAGCGGTGCCCGATGGCTTGCACCAGATCGCGGGCACGCGGAGTGACATGCTGCGCAAATGCATCTGAGCGGTGGTTTGAGCGACCTTTGTCGTCTTTGGTGAGGTACTTTTGCAGATCACCGAATAGTCCCCGTTCGTGTTGAGCAAGCAGTGCTTCGGAATTGTCTGAGGGTGGAAGAGGGAATTTGCCTTGCAGCAATTCTGAGGCGAGTCCTAGGGAGTATTAGCAAAAGCTTCTTCGCTGATGTCTCGTTAGTAAGGCTCCACTTACTGATACACAGAACCATAACATCACCCTCCGCAATCGAATTGCCCTTGAGAGCTAGCTGCAACTCGCTGATCTTGTTAAAGCTGAAAAGGCCTCTCCAACCACATCTTTCCGTCAACTCGCTGAGGTGCCGCTGGGTGGCATAAGTCGCTGTTGCCTTGAAGATCCCGACCAAAGCTTCCTTCAAGGCTTGGGGAATCCCTGGCTGCTGGAAGATGGCAGTGATGCGCCGACCAGCAGCTTCCATGACGGACGCATGCGCTGCCGCAGAGATGATAGGTCCGTATTGTGTCGGGAACGACAACACAGAAACGGTTTGCTGCGTCGCTGGGTTGATCACCGTGCGCTGTTGGCTGAATGTGTACGCGAGATATGCGCCAGCCTTGAGTGCAGGGACGTTGATGAGGCTCAGGGCCAGTCCTCCGACATTGACGCGGTGGATCTCTCGGAAGAAACTCATGCGTTTGTCTTCAGCGTCTTTGATCTCTCCAAGGAGGCTATCGCGACTCAAGCGGACGTGATTAAAAGAGGTGACAGCATGATCGAGTGGGCGACATCCCGGACGTTGAGGCAGCAGCGCCGTGGAAATCCCTGGACACATGTGAGTACCATCGGTAAGTTGCACAACAAATGCCCTGACGCCATGCATCACGCCGTCGACGATCAGTTGTGCGAAGACCACCGCGACCTTCGGCAGCCCACCTAGAGGTGTGACCGGCGGCATCGATTTGGCCGCATCGATCGAAGGCGAGTGCAAATCGAAGTACCTCCCGTCCGCGGACAGTGTGGCTGTGGTTTCGATGTTCCGAGCGTCCAAGCCGTGTCCGAGCTCCGTGAGCATGAAATCACCGCATATTTCAAACTTCCCAAGCTGTTGGATGAGGCCTTTGAGGTGTGGCTGGCGCTTGGCATGTGGAGCTATGGATCCCATGCAAAGGTTCTGGTGGATCGAGACGATGGTGCATGCTGAAAGATCAACGGTGCATCTCCCTGGAGTTAAATGTTTCAGACCAGGTTTGTCGAGAACGGAGCAAACTATCGTGGCAACTCACCACCCAAATAAAACGTCCAGAAACGATCGGTCAACTTCGTGATGTCCTCGACGGTCACGCCTGGGAGACTGTCAGTAGGTCTGTCTATGGAACAGTTACGTCGATGGAAGACTCACCGGCCTCACGTATGAATTCACGAGCCCGGTCGTAGGTTGCTGTGAATTGCTGTGGGCTCATCGATTCGCGTTGTGCGTCAGCAATATAACAGTTCGCAGACGAGACTTCCGTCGTCAATTCAAGCACTTCGGTGGCATCCGTACTCGTAGAGATGTTTGATCTGTCCATGGTGACTAGGTACCTTTCTGTATCCTGTATGCCGTAGGTTCTCAAAAATGTATAATGGCCAGACCTATCAGTCCTGCTTACATGTAATCAACAACAAGCACCTCGACACCAGGACATTGCAACAACACCTAATATATATATTTCCCAAGCCAAGCACTAATCTCGGCTCCTGCACCAAGTGTTGGCGCTTCGTGGCGCCCTGCGTGGCTGGCTGTCAACTCGGAGGGAAGCGAACCAAGGGGAACCCTGACGGAAATCCGCGATAAATGGAGCATGCATGGTGTTTTTCGTGCAGATGTCGCTACCGCTATTGGGTCAAGTCATGTTGTCTATGGCTGGCGTGTTGGCGATGTAGATCCATTTTCAGCTGTGCTTTGAACGTGTGGTGCCAGGTGCCACAGTGGTGTTGTGGACAAAAGGCCTAGATGGACGTGACATGCAGCCACGTGGATGATGTTGCTACCACTCGATAGATAGTCTAAGCAGCCGATACCACGGATGTTCTTTGGCACAGCTGGCGTGTGCGACTTTGATGCTCATTCTGACTCTCGCTTCTTTGACAACTCCTCTTCACCCCATGCACGTTGGTCAAGGGTGCCGCACCAGTCCCGCTGGTACGGTTCAGCCAATTTACAACCTCCTTCGGATGCAAGCGATGTGGACGAAACAGGAAGAAACCCCACGAGAGTGCCGATTTAGTGCGGCGTTTGAATGCCGCTCGCTTGATGTTTAGCCACTGTAGTAGAACGTTTCTCCCGGAAGGATGTTCCTCAGACGTGCATATGACATACCGGCGATAGCGATGATAGCTTACGTCCAGACTTGAATGTAGGTCAATCAAAGACCAACACCGTGTGCAAGGTAGCTGCGTAAGTCTGTGTTAGTCTTTACGCTCAGTTTCAATTAACATAAATATACGTGACGTGTAAGGATTGGTGTGGACGATCAGGGATAGAACCAAAATGCCGAAGCACACTTCGTAATCACAAGCATTTGATTGCTGGGCTATTAACATCACAACCCCAAGAATCAAGCCGACCAACCATGAGTAGTATAATACCCAGGCCCAGTAGTCGGCGGACCATTCTGCTGCCTGTACGCCGGCTGACCGTAAGGCTGCGGCTCCCTGTATGATTGTTGCTGCCCACCATACATTTGCTGCCCACCACTGTACGTCTGCTGCTGCTGGTACAGCTGGAACGCAGCAGCGGCAGCTTCCTCCTTGGCGGCGTGCTCTTTGGCCGCTTTCTGCTTTTTCAGTTGTACAAGGTTGCCCTTCAAGCCTTTGAGATAGCGCGTGGCTGCTTGGACGAGGTGTTCGGGCTCGTTGGAAGACTTGAGGGCGTCGAGCATTGAGCGCACCTTCGAGGAAAAAGTTCATGTTAGCTACTTTCTCATGCTCGGGGCCGCGAGAGCTGGAAGCATACCTGCGTCTCTGATGTGATGTGCGGACAAACACGCGCGTGTCCATAATGCGCGATTCCGCAAAGATTGCAGTACTCGACGCCTGCTACCTTGAGCGGGCATGAACCCAATAGATGCGTGGTTTTGCACGCCATGCATCTGATGTAGTCGTCGGCCGTCAAATTTGATTGATTGAGTGAGCTGGTTGATGTCGGAGCGGTTGTGTCTCCAGGTGATGGTACTTGTGTTTGAGGTACGTGAGCGCGACGGAAAGTTGGCGGAGCTGCAATTGAGATCGTAAGTGGATGAGCGAACAAGACGTATGGCTATTGTGTTGTGTTGTCGGGGGAGGTGGTGTGCTGAACGGGCGCGGGCTCGGGCGTATCATCAAGAAGGATTGGCTCGGATGATATTCCAGAGGCTTTCAACGCTTTGGTTTTTGTCTTCTGTGAGTTCCCATTCGTTGCTTGCACAGCGCTGGCCTTGGTCGTCTTCATGCTCGAAGTGAGTTTGGCGACAGGTTTCTTATCAACCTTCTTCGCCGCCGTCTTCTTCGCAGGAACGGCTTTTGGCTTAGCAACTGGCTTCTTTGCGACCATCTTGGTCACCACGGCCTTTTTCATTGGGGTGGGCGCCTTGCTGTCTTTGGCGCCTGAAACAGCAGGCTTGCCCTTTTTCACAGGTGTAGTTTTGGTAGGTGTTGGGGGTTTAGGTTTGATAGAAGAGGATTGCTTACCGGGTTTTTTGCGAGCTAGATTCTGTTTAGCAAGGCCCAAATCATCCGCGTCAAGCATGTCAGTATCAAGATTCTCACCATCCTCAGCACCCGACTCGGCGTCGCTGTCGTTAGCTTGGAAGTCAGTATCGCTCTCGTCGGGGTTCTTGTTCTTGCGTCGCTTCTTGAGCGGCGAGATTTCCAGTCCAGCTCCTTCGGGGATTGTGTCGGTGGTGTAGTCGATCTGCCCTCTGTTGCGGCGGCCACGGCCGAGCGCTTCTGCCTTTGCGGCTGCCTCTTCGTTGGCGACGCGCTCACGCTCCTTGAGGATGTTGGCCCATACACCTGGGTCGGGAGCAGTGTCTTCGCTCTGATCTAGCTCCAGGTCTTCAAGTCCGCCAGAGCTGTTGGCCCAGACTCGAGCGTGGCTGAATTGTGTTTCAGCAGACTTGTCGCCGCCCGCATTCGTGTCTTCGATGCGGCTTCTATCGAGAAGTCGGTCGACGCTGGCACTGTCATAAACGATGTCGTGTGATCCGTCATCATCGAAGAGCTCTTTGGCTCCGTGGCGTAGGACCGAAGCAAGGTCTTGCTCGTCAGCCTCATCGGCATCCATCTCCTGGATAAGCACATGGTCAAGAGCGAGCTTTTTGCGGCCAATCTGCATGATCTTTTCCTCTGCACTAGCGCGGGTGACCAATTGGAAACAAAGTACCTTCTTGGTCTGACCAATGCGGTGGGCTCTGCTCAGAGCTTGAATGTCCTGGTGAGGATTGAAATCCGGATCGAGAATGATTACTGTGTCGGCAGTAGCTAAGTTGATTCCCACACCGCCTGCGCGAGTCGACAGGAGGAAGGCAAACAGTTGAGATCCTGGTTCATTGAACTCATCAATGCGCTTTTGCTTTTGCAAACTGCTGATCGAGCCGTCGAGGCGCTGATACTGAAGGGACATGCCGTCAAGGAAGTCTTCCACCATGTTCAGCATGTCAAGGAACTGGCTGAAGATGAGGACTCTGTGGCCACGCTCTTGTAACTTTGGTAGCAAGACCTCGAGCAGTTTCAATTTGCTGCTGGCATCGACCAGACCACGGTGGGAGAGGGTGTGGTTGTCGTGACGCTCCTCGATGCCACTGTTGTACACGAATGGATGACACAGACTCTTGCGTAGCTGCATGAGCACGTTGCTCAGACTTGCTCTCTCTCCTTTGCCCAAGTTTTGCTCGGGACTGAAGATTGCGCGTAACAGGTCGGGGTTCTTGGCAAGGATACCACGGTAGACCTTCTTTTGCAGCACGCTCATGCTGACCGGCAGAATGATTTGTGCCATTGGCGGCAGGAAGGTCAGGACTTGCGCTTTTGTTCGACGCAGGAAGAATGGTCGAATCATGTCGTGAAGCTCGATGATCTTGGCCTGATCGAGGTCTTCGTACTGTTTCTCGAGTTCCTCGACATCGAAACTCTCGTCGAGGAAATGCAGGAGATTGAAAAGCTCGCGCTGGTTGTTCTGCAGCGGGGTACCAGTCATGAGGACCTTGAAGGGCGCCTTTAACGCTCCAAGTGCAGAGTACAGAAGAGTCTTCTCATTCTTGAGGCGTTGTCCTTCGTCGACGATCAAACCCTGCCAGTGTATGCTTCGAAAGAATTTCCGGCAGCTGTCGTCGGCCGCCGCGTCGTAAGAAGTCACAACTACGTGGCAACGAAGATCCTTGCTGTTGTCTGGGAACATCTCGTGCTTGTATGCAAGCTCCCTGCTCTCCTTGGATCCGTAGTATGCCACCACACGCAGACCAGGAGCCCAGCGTTTGATCTCGCGGCGCCAGTTCGGACAGGTGGAGTTGGGCACCACAACAAGGAAGGGGAACGTGTTGTGCTCTTGAACAAGGGTGGCCAGGAAGCCAATGATTTGGATAGTCTTTCCCAGACCCATCTCATCAGCGAGAATGGCGTTCTTCGACTGGAACCATTTGTAGTAGAGCCAATTCAAGCCTTCGAGTTGATAGGTCATGAGCTTGCCGCCTTGTACCGAATCAGGCTGTGACTTCTTTTCAAGGTCCATGAAATCCTGCTTTTTCGTTCTGTCGTGGCGGGTCTTCAGAGTTTTGTGACTGGCAGGCCTGACATAACGGCCCATGACCCAATCATTGTAGGCAGTGACAAAGTCAGTCCAGCGCTCACCATCTTCGGGGTCTGGTGGCTTCTCCCAGACAGCGTCTTCATAGCCAAGACCCTTGTACTTGATCAAGGCTTGATCCACCTCGCGGATGCGGGCCTTGTCGATATCTTCTGTTTGAACATCGACAATGCTTGTAAACTTAATATCAAGTACAATGTCGGTACGCAAGAAGTCTTCTGGGATGGCTTCCTCTGTGCGCATCTTAGGCCTCTGACCTTCCTCGCGTTTGGCAAAAGCCTTACGCATGCTGGACGATGTTGTCCCCCAGACCCAAGCGCCAGGCATCCAGCAAGCCTTGAAGTAGGACTGGTTTTCCCACCGAAGCAGGTAGGCCTTTTCATCTTCGTTGACCTCTTCGCATGTCATCGCGTCGTCGTAGTTGTCCTCGTCAGTTGGCTTCCAGGCGATAAGTCCAGCGACCTTTGTGGTGTGCTGTATACAGTCTTTGCACTCCCAAGTCCTGCTGTACTCTCGGAAGCGCTGTTCTGCGTCGGCCTCGGTGTCCATCTCCATCATATCAGTGCGAGACGGCAAGTGCTCGAAGTGGAAGCCCCGGAAGCATTTCACGCAACGGAAAAGTACGTTGTCCGCATTGTTGATGAGCTCTGGGTTGACTTCTTGCACTGGATCGACTCCATCATTCTCTTCGCGCTCGCGTTGCTCTTGCGATGGAGTTTTGCGAGTGCGGAAAGGTCGGCACCCTGCACCGTGGTGGGTACAGTCCTGGCACTTGCCTTGGTCTGGAGCAGTTGGCTCTTTTTTGCGAACGATTGCAACGCAACGTCTGCATTGTAGCACGTAATCTTCTTCTCCGACCTTGGTCACAAGGTGATCGCGGTTTGTCCTGTGGCCGATGCATGATTTGTGATACGCAAACGTGCAACCTTGACAGTACACGAGTGGTGCAGAATTGATGCCTTCCGAGCAAACCTCACAGAACTGACTGTGGCGCATTCTGAACTCATCGTTACGCGGAAGCGGTTTGAAGACTTCTTTTGCGGTTTTGGGCTTCGGCGGAGGCTTCACAGCAACACTGCTGTCGGAGCGATAGATGTTATCAATGTCGACCTCCTTCATGCTCATGTTGTGTTTGTTTGTGCGACCGCTCTGGCGTTCGCCTTCACGTTGGCGTTTGATCCGACGCGAATCGACATCGCTGCCTCGAGACCTGCGCGTGCGTTTCCTGCTCGCCACGACGTCTGATTTGAGCCGGAACACCCCATCGTCGTCGTCTTCTTCCTCGCCATCATCTGAAGATCTAGCGAGGATGTCCCGATCCGAGTCATCAAGAGCCGGCGCACGATCGGACCTCCGAAGCGACTTCCTAGGGCGACCCACGGGTTTCTTGGAACGACGTCCGGGTCTCACCATTTCCGCGGCAGAATCGTCCTCGTCCTCTTCATCGTCATCGTCATCGTCGTCATCAGTCGGGACTTCTTCAAAGTTCTGGGATTGCTGCTCTTGCTGGCGTTTCCGACCACGGCGGCGAGTAGTCGCCAGTTCATCGTCGGAAACGGGCTCAGTATCTGATACATCCACTACGTCCACAGTGTTCACAAAACCGGCTTGCCTCGATGAGCGCGCCCGCGGCCTCGTGGAAGACATCCTCTCGCTCGATCGTCGCGATCGAGTCGTAGGCTCTGTTTCAGTGATCGGGTCCGGGGAAAGCCTGTTTTCGAGGTTGTTGAGTGCTTCTTGTCCGTTACGGTACTGCAGGAGGTCGTCAAACGAAAGCTATGATGTTTGTCAGTATTTCGTGAGCCGATGGTAGATGTTGTTGTTCATGAGAAGGTGTAGGCGGCAGTATTGAGGTGATATATAAATCCTTTTGCGGTTGTGAAATCACATGCAAAACTTACCTCTTCCACGTGATAATCTTCAAATTCGACGGTGTACTCCATCATTCCGTCCTGGTCCTCACGCTCAGATAGCACGCGACGCACGACATCACCGCCAGCAGTGAGGTCAACGTAATCGGCGCGCTCATCATCGTCCAGCTCATCGCGCGAAATAACAATCTCTACTTCGCGGGTTGGAGCTGAAAAGTTGTCGCTAACTTCTCCACAGTCCGAAGATACCTCCAATGGCTGTTGCGCTTGTGGAACCTCGTCTTCTTCCGAGTCTGAATATTGTTCGGGTTGTTGTTGTGCTTGTGGTTCCTCCTCCTCTTCTTCTACAGCGGCAAACCCTCCAGCCACCTCGTCCACAGTTGCCCAAATATCATCGTCGTCGTCCTCCACTTCAATAGGCAGAGTCGTGGGCGCAACTGGCGCAGCTTCCTCCTCTTCGTCGTCCGAGCTGGATTCCTCGCCGGAAGAGATAACGGTCGGTTCTGTCGCGGGCTGCATTTGCGCAACAGGAGCATTTCGACGAGCAGGAGCAGGCTCTGGCTCAGGCGATTGCATGGCGATATCCTCTGCTGGAGGCTGGTTCACAGCTTGGAAGCCAGAAGTTCGTCGCGGAGGCGTCGCGCGCTTGATTTTTGGGCCGGATTGCCATGCTGAGACATCAGCGGCAATTTCATCTTCTGAAGAGTCGATTGGCGATCCAAAATTGAAAGCCATGTTGGCGACGGAAGTCTGTGAGTGCGACGAGCCAGATTGTCGCAATGCTCCGTCACAGCCAGAAAGTCGTTATGGAATTGTTGGGTCGGGATTATCGCGTCCTATAGCAGCCGAGCCAGCATGTTTGGGAGTCACTTAGAGTAATCGTGTATGAGCGATAGTGACTCAGAATGTTTATTGTTTAATTGAAAGTGTAAGAGAAGCGTGCGATGTCATGGTTGGTCGGAGTGGGTGGATGTCGAAGGTAATTGAAACGCGGTGCCAGAGACGCGACTTCAAGCTCGACGACGAGGACGCGGGGGAGATGTTGGCCTTGCCCGATGGAAGGATCAAGGGACTGACTTTCACATGCTTCAAATGCCGAAACCCTTTTTCTCGCCTTGCCCATCACACCAAAAATAATGGCCGCTTCATCATTATCAGCTGCTAGATTATGCGCCAGAACCTGGACGAGAGGCCCGCAATGGCAATCACTCAGCTTCATACGAAATGTCTCTCGCACATCAGCCATCAACCGCGGCATCAATGCTAGTCAAAGGTCGACAGCGCTTCGGGAAGGGAGTAGATCATCAGCACCATCTGGATACAGCAGAAGCAGCAGAGATGCGCCATCAGGACGTAGCAACGACAAATACGGAGCCGCCTCATCTTTCCAACGCAAACCAGACTCCTTCTCGGACTCGAGAGATGCTCCCAAATTTTCCAGCCGGAGCGAAGGCCGTGGAGGACGATCGAGTGACAAGAGGGAGACAAGAAGAGATCAACGGCGAAGCAGCAGGAAAGACGGAGGGAACGATATCAAGCGCTCGGAACACAACGATGCCTTCTCACAACAAGAAATGAGCGGATCCAAGCCATCATCCTTCTCTAGCGGCGGCAGGGATCGCACTCGTGGCTTCGATAGGGGCGCCCGCCCTGCACGGGACAACGATAGAGGTTCATCGCGATCATTTGACAAACGACC
>Ga0265797_10008890_pt1 | contig 13233 bp, 11 predicted proteins | sample P2T30metagenome_FD_192433 | JGI IMG/M metagenome (GOLD analysis project Ga0265797, IMG submission 192433) | Plant litter microbial communities from East Loma Ridge, Irvine, California - P2 T30 | ecosystem: Environmental > Terrestrial > Plant litter > Unclassified | place: USA: California... | reverse complement strand
CGTCGAATCTCATCCCCATTCACACAATAAAGGTCCGACTAAAACTAGCTCTGGCGAGAAAGAAGGGCTTTCAGTGTATGGATTGTTTCACCATCTTGCAAGGACACCACAAGGTAGGTTCTTGCTTCGACAGCAGTTTCTTCGGCCTAGCCTCAACCTTGACATCATCAATGAGAGACTGAACACAGTGGGAGTTTTTACACGCCCAGACAATGCTTCAGCGCTACAGACTCTCGTACAGAATCTGAAGAATATTGGCAACATGCGTGTCGTAATGATTAATCTTAGAAAAGGTGTTGGTGGTTCGGGCAAAGGAGCCGGAAGCTTCTCGAAAAGTATATGGACGTCAATCAGGGCAGTATGTCGCAGCTCACACGAGATACTGCTCACTATCAATCTGACTGTCACAGTTTGCATTCCATGCGCTTAAGATCAAAGATACGTTACAAGAAGTTGTCGGTGCAGAATTGATAGTGATCAGGAACAAGGTGAGTTCTGACCACAAACGTTTGAAAGCACAGAATAGCCCTGGTCAAGTTGGATATTACTTCGGTACTAATTCTGACAGGTTTTGGCGACCTTTGAAGGCTATCATTTGGCCCAAATCGGCAGAAAGATCAGCGAAACTGTTGATCTAAGGAGTTCAGCAGAACAAGGCCGAACGGTCATAATGTCAGGCATTGACGAAGAGCTGGACCAAATGAAATTGACTTTGGATAGCCTCGACGAATTTCTAAACCAGGTGGCAAGGAGGCTGTCTGAGAAAATGCCTTCTGATCTACGTGAGTACTTCTTCTATATCCAAGATACAGGCATAGTTTGTACTTCGAGCATGGCAATTTAACGCATTTGAAGATTGGAGTGGCGCTAACCAATGTAGGGGCGACTTTGAATGTCATCTATTTCCCTCAAATAGGATTTCTCTGCATGACTCCCATCGATCCTGACACCGGTACTGCTGTCTATGATGGCAGCTTCGATAATCCTTGGGAGAGGATGTTTACCACGGAAGAGCAAGTCTACTTCAAGAATAACGAGACACGAGAGATGGACGATCACTTTGGCGACATTTACGGTATTATATCAGATCGCGAAATTGAGATCAGCCACGAGCTTGCTCAATATTTACTTCAATACCAAGAACTTCTGAATTCCTGCTCGGACGTTTGTGGGGAGCTTGACAGCTTACTCGCCTTGGCACAAGGTGCGAAAAGATACAAGCTCTGTCGTCCTCGCATGACAGATGAGAACACTATACACATTAAGGGCGGACGGTGCGTTGAAAAATTTCCAGATTTCAGTTATTTTTTGCTGATATCGATAGCCATATACTGCAAGAGCTTACAGTATCTTCCTTTATCGCGAATGACACAATCTTAAGAGGTGGAGAGGGCGACGTAACACATGCAGGAGCATCTGATCAGCGATATGGTGCCGACTCCCAACCGTTAACCAGCTCCTCTAATCGTCATACACATGTACACAAAGACAACCCGAGCATGCTTGTCTTGACAGGCCCCAATTACTCGGGTAAGAGCGTATATCTCAAGCAAGTTGCGCTGATAGTCCACATGGCGCATATTGGAAGCTTTGTGCCTGCAGACAGCGCAAAGATTGGTATAACCGACAAGATACTTTCGAGGGTCACAACTCGGGAGACGGTGTCTCGAATCCAGAGCGCTTTCATGACGGATTTGCAGCAGATCTCGCTAGCACTGAGCTTAGCCACCCGCCGAAGTCTGCTCATCATCGACGAGTTTGGCAAGGGCACTGAAACCAGTGACGGAGCCGGGCTGGCGTGCGCAGTCATGGAATATTTGTTAAACTTGGGTCATGAAAGGCCAAAGGTTATTGGCACTACACACTTCCATGGTAACATGTCCTTGACCAATACACGATCAACTGTTGACCCTTGATAGAAATCTTCGAGATGGGACTACTCAAGCCAAGGCCAGCCCTTGCATTTGGGCACATGGAAGTACGCATCGATACAGATGCACTTGACGTCAATGACCAAATAACGTACCTATACAAGTGAGTTAACTCAGCCGACCATATCATGAGCTTACTAAGATATGTAGCTTTCGAAAAGGTCGGAGCACTTCAAGCTTCGGTACATGGCGAGTATATATCCCCTACTTTCGTTTACGACCACTAACACTGAGGCAGCTGTGCCGCAATCAACGGAGTGCCGCCAGAGATAATACAACGTGCCGAAAACCTCTTACTTCTCCTGGTGCGAGGTGAGGACCTTGTTGCCGCATGCTGCCAGATGCCAGAGCATGAAGCCATTGAACTGGAAGAAGCGGTAGGCAAACCAATGCAATCGGTGGAAGCATCTGACTTTGGCATAGGAGCAAATCGCAAGGGATTTCCTCGAAGCTGACGTGTATCGAGATCCCAAGGCCGTACTGGCGGATATACTGACAATCTCCACGACCACGGATCCCCGCAGTTAGCATACGATAGCCCGACAAGAGTATGCGCGATAGGGCAAGAGTATGCGCGATAGGGCGAGAGAAGGTCCAAAAGGAGTGTTCAGCGTATCCGATAGCAGGCTGTTCTATCAACTGTTTTTCTGTTCCCAGAGCATGAACTATGGCAGTAGATTTTTGTGAAAGCCTTCTCTATCTGTGTATTAGATAGGTAATCATTAATGGGGGATGAAGAATCAAAGTTCGCATTTGAAAGACTTGGGCTTGGCACCTCGGACGCCATGACCTCACGCTCGCCTAGCACACCCGAATGGTACACCGCGCCCCGACGTCAGAGACTCCGCGCACCCTTTCCACCAACCATAGGCTACAGAAGAATTTCCACACCGCCGGAGCCTTGACCGCCTGATTCTGTCTGCAAAAACATTCCACCACCCACGACAGGGTCCAGGTACCCGAATCTTGAGCTGACCATGGGTCGCAGGCCCAACCAACTGATTCTCGAATATTTCGAGCGCGGACCCAAGCTGGAAGATGCAAGCAATCGCTACCAGCACACCTGCAAGTCATGCGGTGAAAAGGTGAGTAATTCCACAAGCCCTTGCGCACTCATGTGATGATTTCGTGCTATTCATGTCTAAAACTAGCACATACACTTCGGCTACAAGACTATAGGCAACCTTTGTTTTTGCCATGAAGGGGTTTCAATCGTACAACAGGTTTTACGGTGAAGGAAAGAGGATAGTGAAGAAATAATGGCTGACAGCATTCAGTTCCCCAAAGGTCGCATTGATAGTCTCACAAACCATCTCGTCAAAAAATGTCCCGCCTTACCTCTTCAAGATCGCCAGCGGGCGTTGCTGCAAATGCACGAGTTGCCCCTTCCCGACAACATGACGCAGACGACCAACACGAACGCACCTGGGCCGAGTCAAATGCAACATGGCCAAGAGATGAACCTCCCATTTGCGCCGTCGAAACAGCTTTCCGCTTTGGAGACGTTGGCAGAGGTATCACGACAGCATCTGGACCTGAGTGGGAAGCGCATGGCAGAGAAGCAGCCATCGCAAGTGCACAACAACAATAACAACAATCATCATTCAAACCACGCGGGATTGTTGGACGAGTTCTTGATACAAGACGATAGACCAGATGGTTCTGATTTGGGCGGTCTATCGCAGGGTTTGGACATGACGAATGCGCCGGCCATGCCATCCATGTACCAATTCAATGGACCACTGCATCACTCTCCGACCACCTCGCCTCATATGGGCCACATGCCTCTGTCAAACTCCACCTCTATGGCGCATATGGTCCCATCACTAGTCATGGCAGCATCTGCGGCGAACGATTTGATGCCACTGACGAATGGCATGGCTATGGAGTCGGACATGAATCTTTCGGGACATGGCATGCATGGCATGTCAGATGGAAAGTTCTTTCACCCGCAGGGACGTGGACAATGGCCACATATACAGCCCAATTCATTGGATCCTATGTTGCAAGATCATAGCAAAGAGCAAATGCAGGCGACGGATATGCACAAAGGTATGGGCCATCCGCGACCGCTAGCGATGAACCCGGGCAATCAGACCCACTTCACTACTGATTTCAGTATGAACCAGAAGCCTTCAAAGCCCAAGGTCAGGGGGCGCTTCACCGACACTAGACGCAAAGAGGTACAGGAAGTACGAAAGCGAGGCGCGTGTATTCGGTGTCGCATGCTGAAGAAACCGTGCTCCGGGGAAAATCCTTGCAATACTTGCCAGAACGTTGAGAGCGCGCGTTTATGGAAGCAGCCATGTATCCGTACACGAATTGCCGAGGAATTTGGTCTGTATTCTGCAGGCCTTCATAGTGTTCTGGCCTTCCATGCAACCAACCAGGCGAAAGGCCAAATACGACTCGATCAAACGCCAGGGCGAATAGAGGCCACCCACTTCCCCTCCTCTGCCACATTTGCAACGTTTATACCCCTGAAATGTCAGCAATCACAAATGGCTCAGAACACAGATATTGATCCTGCCATTTTCGCTGGATTAGCATCACCCGATCTCGAGCTAATAGATGGTGACGACGATGTTAGTGGCAAGTTGGACCATTATATCAAGAAAATGGGCGGCCACTTTTCCGATACTGAGGACTCGGACTTCATGAGGGCGACCGTACACAGTGCAAAAAGAATAGCATCATCGAGTCAGGACGGCCTCATTTCTAAGGCGCTGGAACTATGGAACCTTACCCGCATTCTTACGTCCCGCAACTTCGAATGGCACATCTTCTCCAATCCTTCACTTGCGCCCAGCATTACCCCTGCTATATTGACACCTGCAGAAACTGAGGACAGCATTCGTGCGCCAATTACGTCACTCGAGCATGGCGCATCCTACAACCTCATCACCATGCAGCTTATGGGCGCGACGGAGAAGCGTGCCGCATGCCTTGCCCGCATCGTTATGAACGATCTCGAGCGCCGTCTTCTCCAGCGCCAACAAGCGAACCCCTTCGAGACCTTCCTAGTAGCCGTTATGCTCCTCGCCTGCGTAGAGCGCATGTGCTGGCTCTTCCGCTCCTGGGAAATGCCGTTTGAAAAAATCCCCAATGAAGCAGTCGATGAAACCTTCAAACAACAGTCATCATCTCTCGATGCCGATCTAGCCTCGGCCCTCCAGTCTACGTCCTCTCCAACAACAGATCTCGCACAACACCAAGCTTCCCGCAATCCCCGCTGGCCCCTCGACAAGTCCCCTTCATCCTTTTCACAGCAAGGCGAGAAGTTCAGCGACATACTCAACATGCTACTCAAGATGCGCGGTGTACCGCCAAAGCCTACGCCCCGCAGTCCAGATGGCGTCCTAGCGGTGTGGAGCGAGGATTCTGATGACAAGGTGCGCGAGTGGTATGATGGCATTGCAGTGACGGCGCAGATGCTAGACGACCGGGCGCATGCGCCATTTGTGGGCGAGGAGCCAAGGGAGTGGGAACTCAAGTTTGTTGGCAAGATTATCAGGGGTGATTGAACTGTGCAAGTTCATGAGTTGTTTGCGCTAAAGAAAATCACATGTGTCATATGTTGCGGAAATGGATGGATAGATGGATTGCTGTGCTTTCTGTTTTTCTACTTGTGAAAGAAAAATAGAGAAAAATGGGTGATTGATACCGAGACGTTATGAGATGTTGTGAGAAGTGGGCAGAGTATCGCGTTCGCGCGCTTTATGAACAAGATGCTGTTGTTGCTGTTGTAATATCACAGCGTCTCTCTTCGTGATCATTCATAGTGTTTATCCGCCAACCGTACAGGTGCATGAAGACAGGGGAACGACAAGGCATAGTGACTGATGTCGAACATGTATTAACTGATGGTCCCGAACGTTTATCCCGTCATTGCTGAATTTGCTGCATTTGTCAAACCCTGCGCCATAAAACGCCAGTCCCCAAATCTAGTATTCATCCGGTTTTCGATATTGTATAAGCCAGCTCAGCTCTTGAGCGCCTCCAACCGTCCGCGCATCTGCGCGAGCAGTTCTTCTTGGTTCTCCTCCTCTTCCTCCTCGTGCTGCGGCGCAGAAGGAAGTTCCTCTTCCTTTGCCTTGCTTGGCGGTAACCTGTCCTTGAGCACTTCACTCAAGACCTTATCTACCTCCTCCTCAGCTTCATCCGCTTCACCCTCTAGCATTTCGTTTTCGCCCAATGTATCGTCTAGCATCTCCTCGATGATGCCAGCCTTCATGAGCTCAGAGCTCAACTCTCTCATTGTGCCCGTCAGCTCCGGGAGCCGCACAAGACTATTTACGTCCTTCATGATGCCTGTGCTGGCCTTGATGCTGCCCTCAATCTTCCTAACCGAGAAGGCCTCATTGACCTGCATCTGCACACTGTTGAGCTGCGCCTTGGACGTCATGAGGCGGTTATTTTGTTTCCGGACGCGAATGAGTTCGCGGGCGAAGATGCGGACATCTTGGTTGGCCTGCTTGGCCATGGAGGGGTTGCGTTGGGCGCGTTTGGACGATTGTTGGATGAGCGTCTTGGTTTTTTGTTCCGTAGCTTTGAGCTGTTGGATGTCACGGTCGAGCTTGCGGACGTTTTGCCGGACGAGGGCATTGCATTTGCGCTTCTAGGGACCGGTTAGCGGGCTGGTGCGACTTGTGGTGGTGAGATGGTGTACCTGCTCCTCGGGCGTCGGCTTCCACAGGAGACCTTTGATGGTCTCCATGACGGGCGCTCAGCTTGTTGATGCGTGCCCGGTGTTGATCAGTGGTTATTGTCTGGGCAGAAAAGCAAGTAACGTATATGCGAACGGTTGGGGACGCAGCGGAAGTCGGCGAAGGTGGGACTGGAGAGCGCCTAGCTAGGAGCGCGTCTTTGTTGGAGGTGTAAATGGAACCAGGTTACTGCAATTCGCTGTGTAGCAGCGTTCTAGGGTGTTTGTGCCTGTTGCGCGCGGGCTACAGGCAAGTAGGTCGTTCATGCATGAGTAAGCTAAGGGTCCTGGGCGTAGCAGCGTGCCTTGCAACACTCGAGCTCGGGCCCCATGTGACGTTGAGCTCTTCGCGGGGCAGTTGCAACCCACTAACCCCGGGGTCGAGTTCTGTCTATCAACGTGACATTGGCTGAGACGATTAAGCAGATCCATAACACCTATCAAGTAAATTGCTAATCCTTCCTACCATCTCTTTTCTGTAATTGATCCATCAAAACTGGGGCGCTGGTGTCCAAGTTTCCATAGAGCTTCTATTACTTTCCACGCTAGTCCCTCCACAACTGTGCATTTCTTCCACCTTCAAACTGTTTCTTCCCAACAATCACTACAACTACCCAGCAATCCACGCCTAAGACGACTACATAAATCTCAGACAACTCTTCGCACACGATTGGAAAAAAGCATCACCGAATCACTACCCTCAAAATGACTACGCAAGTTCCAGAAGGTAAGCTGCAGCCTTATCCACCATGCCAGTTCCGAGATTGCTCCCGGAGCACCTCCCATGGATTTCTCTTTTGCACAAAGGCTATGGTTGTTCTAAGGGCAGGCCCGTGGCAGATACGCGTGTGTCCTGGCCTGCCTTTCGCGACGGATATGCCGGTTTCCACAGAGTTCAAAGAGCCAATCAATGCTAATACGCAACAGTCACCTGGGCGCAACGCTCTTCAAGTACTGAACCTGAGAAGAACTACGTATACCTCACCATCGTTGCCGCCGATGTACCAGAGTCGGATCTGAAGCTCGACCTCAAGGAACAGTCACTCAGCTTCAAGGGCACCTCAACATCCAAAAAGGTTACATACGCAGTTGACCTCGAGTTTTTCGCCGAGATTGATCCCAAGGAGTCCAAGATCCAGCACAGCGGTCGCGATGTCTCATTGGTACTGCGCAAGAAGGAGCTCAAGGACGAGTACTGGCCTCGTCTGCTGAAGGACAATAAGAAGATGCACTTCCTCAAGACCAACTTCGACAAGGTAAGCTAGGCAATGCAGAATAAAAGAGTTTGTACTGACAACATGCAGTGGGTCGACGAGGATGAGCAAGACGAGGCACCAGAGGACGACTCCGTGAACCAGATGAACCCGATGGGCGGTGCCGGCGGCGACGGCGGCTTCGGTGGCATCGACTTCAGCAAGCTCGGTGCTGGAGGCATGGGAGGCATGGGAGGTATGGGTGGCATGGGCGGTATGGGCGGCATGGGCGGCATGGACCTGAGCAGCATGGGCATGGATGCCGGTGGCGACGATAGCGACGATGACGACGACGACATGCCCGAACTCGAAAATGACGAGGACAGCAAGGACAAGACACCCGCAGCAGATGCAGCAGGCGAGAAACCCAAGATCGAGGAGCTTGCTTAGGTGTTGTTTCTTCTCGCATCGAGCATTTGACTCGCACGGGACGGAGTGAGTGGCGCACATGTACTGGCTGGCGTTACCACCCTATCTTTTGGGGAAAATTCGGAGTCTGATACCTTAGTCTGGCGCGGGGTGCCTTTATGAGGTTGCTGCTCGGGGCCCTAGCGTGTGGGTGTAGGTGATGATGGAATTATGGAGTATATGACAAAACAATACGAACCATGTTTTCATGACTGAACAAAATCGTTCAAATATCAACGTATAGCTACTATAGTCGTTTAGGATATCTAAAAAAAAAAGCAGGCTTTCGCATGGGCAAATGGATTGGTATCTGTCAGCGCCCTTTAGCGACTTATAACTTGCTTCCCATCCCATAGCTCTCGTAAGGAAAGCTTTCCAAACTGTTATACAACCTCGCCCACCCATCATCAATCTCACCGGGCATACCAACTCTCCTCTTCCCCTGAGCAACTTCAACTTCTGTCTTCTGCAACTGCGCCTCCTCATCTTCCTTGTGCTCGCCTGTCAGCCCTGCTAAGACTTCCTTCTCTCTCCCCTTGTATTCGACTAGCAACTCAGGGTGTGGACACCATACCACCTGCATACCAGCTCTCCTTCCAGACTCTACTCCAGGCACGCTATCCTCAAAAACGAGGCATTCCTCGGGTTGTATAGGCGGCTGACCCTGCGCCTCCAACGTCTTGTTCAGCGTAGACAGCGCAAGCAGATAAATATCCGGTGCCGGCTTTCCCCTTCCAGCCGGGATCCTCGGATCATCACCAAGAACTTGATGCTCATCTTCAAAATAGCCAAATAAGTCGCCCAAATGTGCACTCTTGAGCTTGAAGTTTCCCTTGTGACTACTCGTTGCTAGCGCCATGTGTATGCCCTTGCTCTTGAGTTCTGCCAGCAACTCCATGACTCCTGGAAGCGGTTTTGTGCGCGTGAAGATTTCCTTTTGCAGCTCTGATTGCTCGGCCATGAATTGTTCGTGCGAGATGGGGAGTTTGGCCCAGTTGTGGAAGATGAGTCCGGCTTGCGGGCCGGGCCGGCCTTGCATTTGCGCTTTTATGGACCATGGAATGGTGGGTCGGTTGTACCGCTCAAGAATCATGTTGGTTACTATGGTGTAGAGGTCTTCTGAGTCGATCAGGAGGCCGTCCATGTCGAAAAGGGCAGCGCGGATGTGGGGTGGTGGGGTAGTGCTGTGAAGGGTTTAGCATTGTGTTTCTGTGGGTGAATAGTATAGGGACGGTTACTTCGATGTCATTTTGAGGGACGATGCAAGCTTCAAGGTGTGAATATATTCAAATGCCTTGTGAGGTTTCAATGCAGATTGGCGGAACATGGCCCGATGCAGGTGAATGTTTACCCCACGTGGCCGAGGCGCGCTAGTCGGACCCCCGAGCGCAGACGTCACTCTGCAAATAGATGGTACCTTTTTCTCACGTACGCGATATAAGTCCCTGTATACCCATCTATACATCTCAGGGCGCCCTATCATGGCCTCAAAAGGCGAAATCGCCGTGAAATCGGACGCGACAATCGCTGCAACTCCAGCGCCCGAAATCTTCCCCCCAGACGAAGAAAAGAAGCTACTCGACGAAGCGACCACGGAGAAAGCAGCAGCAAACAAAACCTTCACCTCTGGAGAATACAACGGTGCAATTCAAGGCTACGAAAAGGCCCTTGCCGTCTGTCCCACGTACCTCGAATACGACATCGCCGTCCTTCGCTCTAACATAGCAGCCTGCCACCTAAAGCTCGCAGAATGGAAGCAAGCCGTAGAATCCGCTACCCAAGCCCTCGAAGCCCTCGATCGTATAGACCCCCCCGAAAGCGCAAACTCCGATGGTAGCGGCACTATATCTGAAATCTCGGATACAACCGAAGTCCTCCTCTCCGCCCTCACACGCACAAACCACTCCATCAACGACGTGCACAAACTCCGCACCAAAGCGCTTCTGCGCCGCGCAAAAGCCAGACACGAAGTAGGCGGCTGGGCGTCGCTGCAGGGCGCTCTGGAGGACTATCAGGCACTGTCTAAGTCACCGCACGCGCTGTCGAGTCTCGATCAGAAGGCTGTGGCGGCGGCATTGGGGAAGCTACCGGCGGAGATGGAGGAGGCGAAGAATACGGAGATGGCGGATATGATGGGAAAGTTGAAGCAGTTGGGGAATGGGATACTCAAGCCATTTGGGCTGAGTACAGATAATTTCCAGTTTGTCAAGGATGAGGGGAGTGGGGGGTACAGTATGAAGTTTGATCAGGGGGCGAAGTAGGAGAGGAGGGGGTGACGATAGGAACATATAATATCAATGGTAAGACCATATGGGGTACAATACATCACGAATATTGTCGCATTCCAGTCTCTTGTGACTCCTCCGACACTCCACAGACCCTGATGACAACCGCGAATCTAGTCGAAAATCAGGTATTGCGACAACCTTATTGGCTTTGGTTCTTTCCCTCGTGTATATAACCGCAAAATTCTGTAGTGTCACTATCTGCTTCAGAACTACATTCAAGCAAGATCAACTTACACTACATTTCAACGTGCTCTTCTATGCAAGAGCTTTTGTTTGAATTGGCAGAGATGTTGAGAATATTGGAATAGGTTATTCCGCAGTGTATCCATATTCTCAGGTGTGTAGTCCCTTTCCGGTCTCCATCTTACCGCCATCAAGTCGCATTGGCATCCGACTCCTCCATATCCTTACAGTATTTGCCAAGATCGAGAGCTTCATACTAACACTACCAGTTTTCGGCATCTGTTGGTCGAATAACCCGAGCGATTTCGCATTACAGACGTACTTTGACGCAAAAGTCCAGGTTTGGAAACTACGATATCGACGGCCTCCTGCCCGTCTCTGGAGAAAATGATGAAAGCGACAACTGGATCTTGACCGATTAGGGACTGTGTCAATATGTATGGGAGAACTTTTTTGGGAACTTCTATTGGGTCAGCGAAGATAAGCTAGACAGTGCGGGTGCCAATGAGGCACAAAGTCGAGATTATTACACCCTGACTAGGAGATCTGAAGCTTGAAATGGTCTTTATGGACTATCATCTTATCAACGACCCTGGTCGGAACGATACCGATAAAGGACTTGGTAGCGGAAAAGAAGACATCGGGCAGGGAGCATACCTCATATGCAAACATAACTACCCACGTAAAACGCAGGAGACAAATGGTTCAGAATGTCCTTCATTCTCTTTCTACTTCAACCCAAAGAAAGAAAATCATTTATCAGCTGACCACGTTCATAAAGGCCCCAGCCCGATTGTAAAGGAACAGGCTGTTCAAGATCGGTTTATAATCAATAGATGGCAAAATGCCATAGTATTTTTTCAGTGAATTCAACAACCGACTTCTCTGGGTTAGTTGGGAAGATCTTGCTAAGCATACTACTAACGATGACAGGATCTGTTTCATTACATAAATGATTAGATACCTTTGTGTCCAGTTGTATTCAGGGAATCATTATCTAGCTGAACATGGTGTTCTAGAGAACAACACAGTACGAATTAAGATATTCTAACGAATTCCGAGTGGGAAGAGGCGCATTGAGGCTATGATTCGTATAGGAATTTTAGGATATACAAGGATAAGTAGGATATGGACTGAATTCACAGGGAGTTATGATACAGCGAACATGCTGCAATGACAAGGGGCTAAAGGTCACGTCTCTGGGGTGTTGGTGGAGGATCACAAGTATCCTGGTCCTCTTAGCGACCCAATCAAATCATGTCAATACAGACCCACCTTTTTCACTCCCAATTTGCTGGTCCGTGACTCCTTCCCCATGGACTAGCACAATGTCAAGTGAAGATCTGGAGGTCACGTCTGCCATGCCCATACCTGATTGAAAATTCTCGCAAATTTAGAGGTAGTTTCCTAGCCTCATCCCCAATATTATCTTACCATGCCACAATATCTGGTCAGGCTGGCGCAAGCGCACGAGAGCTTTCGGAAAGTCGAAATGCGGGCTCTTGCAGATATCGCTGGTGTAACCTTAGAGTTTGTCAGATATGAAGAAGATGTAAGTGTCTTTTGGAACCATTGAAACATTTTGGTACCACATCATTTCTGTGTTGCGATACAAGCCACTGCCGCAGATTGCTTTCGCGTATCACTCGCCCACATTCTGACATTCAAAGTCTCCCTACTGCATTGTAAATCTGCCATCAGATGCCGCAGCTCGAAGAGTCATTTCCCGCAGCATCTTAGCGCAAGGTATATATGAACTATGGGGCCAGGGTTCCACTTACGACAGTCTCCACGACTCCGTCCGCAATATATCTGCGCCTAAATGGTCTCAGTACGAAACCGCGTCCTTCCGCTTCACTGTAGAAGGTTACAGGGGTGGCAAGTCGACCGAGGCTCAGAAAGATATCATCGACAGCTTTTCCTACATGGCTTTCAAGGGACCGCCAAAGATGCGAGATCCGGATGTCGCCTTCCGTGTCTTTGAAGACTATGACTTGGATGTAAAGGAGCCCAAATATCTGTATTTTGGTCGCTTTATTGCAGACTCATGTCGCAACGAAGCAAAGAAGAGATTTGATCTCAAGAAGCGACTTTACATTAGCACTACATCCATGGACGCGGAGCTTACGCTACTAACAGCCAATATTGCACATGTGGCGCCTGGCAAACTTTTCTACGACCCTTTTATGGGAACAGGCGGCTTTCCAATTGCCTGCGCTCACTTCGGGGCTGTAGTATTTGGAAGCGACATCGACGGACGTACTATCCGAGGTACGGGAGGAAGCGCTCGGAGAGGGCAAACAGGCAAGTACGATGTTGTCGGCAACTTCAAGCAATACGGCATCGAACCAAGTTACCTGGGCTCATTCGTTTCCGACCTTACCAACACCCCACTGAGAATCCTACCAGCGGATAAAGACTATACCAAAGGCTACCTCGACGGCATCGTCTGCGACCCACCCTAC
>Ga0265797_10008886_pt1 | contig 13236 bp, 16 predicted proteins | sample P2T30metagenome_FD_192433 | JGI IMG/M metagenome (GOLD analysis project Ga0265797, IMG submission 192433) | Plant litter microbial communities from East Loma Ridge, Irvine, California - P2 T30 | ecosystem: Environmental > Terrestrial > Plant litter > Unclassified | place: USA: California... | reverse complement strand
TCTTCTGTCGCTGCTGCGCTAGGTGGGAGAGGTGAGGATGGCATGGCGTGGGAGGAGGATTGTTTGAGGGAGGTGATGCCGCTTAGCGTTCCATTCTTTGCTTCTGGTTTTTGTTTCCAGAGCCGTATAGCATCCATAGCAGGATTCGCGAGATATGCTGTCGAATCCCAAGAGTAATTGCTTCTAGTCGCATCTTTGACTTGGTCTATATCGGCAATTTGGAGGAACGCCCACAGAACTGGATTGATCTCCGAAGATTCGTATAGGCTTTTCACCTTTTCAAAAAGGCTTTGTCGTTCATTGGAGCGATCCGTAAATCTCTCAGCGTCGTTCTCTGGTCTAACGCTTGTCCATCCAGGATATGTAGTGTCCATTGTGTGTGCTTGTAGAAATTCGATAATTAATTTCAAGAACAATAAAGCGCGTTGATGATGTATCGCAATCTGAGTGTGCGTCTAAGAGATGTGGATGTCGAAGAAACTAGACACAGTTTAGCAGTAGCTGTAGATCTATGTTGACATTATAGGTAGTACCTGCTAATTTGTTATTATAGATTAGGTAACTGCTTGCAGTACCACTGGGCGAGGTGGATAACAACCAAGAAACATATTCAAGTACCTACAGCTTCTACCAAAGAGAAGAACAGCATCTAAAGCACCCATTGTATTCGACAAGCATACCTTAGATCCCTCCATATAGTAGGCCCAGTCTGGTTGTATTCAGCAACTACAACTAAGGTTCCTGCGGAAGTTACAGTAAGTACCACGGTATCTGCTAGGAACGACTAGAATTCCTCCAGGAAGTAAGCCCGCAGCACCCATGGTATCCATCAAACTCGACTTCAATCATCCCAGCAAGCAGGAAAGGGCTCAATATATCTACCAGGCAAGCGTGAAATCTTGCTCTGGACCCTTAGACGATAGTTGTACCCACCAGGCGCCACTCAAACTCTACCACAACTCAAGCGACCGACACCCACGGTATCTGTCAGGCACCACTCAACACCCACGGCAACCCCAAGTTTCACCCCCGTAGTCCTCAAGCCACCGTTAATATACGCCCTCTAGAATCCAACGCCCAATTAGCCTCAAATTCGTATCGCACCGCCCATACGGCCGTGCTATATGCGTGTAAGACCATACGGGACAGAGATGAGGGGGTGGTTTTTCGGAGTTTAGCTCCTTCATCGCCGGTGGGAGCAGGGCGTAAGTGACGAGGTCCAGCGATGGCGCAAGCGTAGACAGGATTCCGCGCTAAGGGCGCAAGGCTAACCTGCGTTCGTATATAAATGCTGCCTCCTAGCTAGACAGTAGTATAGTCAGATATGATGAGATCTTGTGTGATGAAATGATTGATGTTCTGTCATTGTGTCCGTGTGTGTCTCGTGAGGGATAAGAACGGAAGTCTACCCCTGTCCTAGTCCCTCTTAGGGCTAGGCGATCTATGGAACGTGCTATCCTCAACTCCGCTCCCTTTTGCCAAACGCTACCTCCTATCTGAAAATTATAGTAAGTACTAGTGCCGAAAGCCTCTTAGAAAGGTTATCGGCAGCCAAGTCGGATATTAATATGTTGCTAGTGAAGCCGAACCCCTTATCCTAGGTGACCGAGCTGGCGGTACTACAAGGAGCTACAACCCTAACTCTCTAACGTAGTATCGCACTGTAATACAATCCTACCTCTGAATGCTCCTTCTGCACCCGTTACACTACCAATGCGCGACTTAGGGTATGCTATCTGAAGAGTCTCGTCGGGTATAGTGACTCATTTCTCAACTGCGGTCTCGCGCCATCGCTCGTAGTCTTACTCAGCGTCGCCCTTGAACACTTCGATGTCAGGCATCTTCTATGATGATGGAGCCATACCCGGTGGATATATCCCGCCAGGAGGTCCTGTTGTGACGTGTGACGGGGCTTGAGAAGGAAGTCTGACATTGATTGGCATCGTGAAAGGGTTCTGAGTCTGTGGTGGAAGGCGGTACTTGGACGCGAGTTGCCTAGGTTCTGAAAGTACTGGTCACGGTCGACTCGGGAATCTCGTGGGTCGCGGATTGGGGATGTGCCGCGACGCGAACGTGTGTTGTCTCGCTGCTAGTCTTCGGCAACAGCAGTGCGCTCGCGTTGCAAGAAGGAGTATGGCCTGTAAGAAGGTTTGTAGTGACGAAGTTTGTCTAAGCAAGCCTTGTTTTCGCGTTCAGCCGACTGTAGATTGAGCATAGCTTGATCAGCTATATACTAGGCTTGAACAGGTCCTCGGTCTTTATCTTTTGCTTACTGATCCTATTAATTGCGACTGTTTTTATAAGCATTAGCTTCATTGTTATATTTCTAATAGTAATAGTGGGCATCCTCCTTTCCTTATTATACTTATCGAGAAGGGAGTCGAACGTATCGCAGTCGACGCAATCTTTATAGTGGATTTTGAGCTCGTCACGCTCGATAGTAAGGGCGTTGTGCTTAGCTAGTAGAGCTTCGTATGCGGGGTTGGCGGTAAGCTCGTGCAATTAGCTGTTTTGCAAACGCGTCATCGCTGCTTGCAGTCATTTTAGTTCTTTGCACTTGTCGCTAGAATCTTTGTCGCTAACTTGTCCTATATCTGGCTGCTACAAGGCGTTAGGCTATTCTATAAGCTCTGCAATGTGGGTGTCCTGGGTTTATATAACAAGTGCGGCATTTCGGACAGTCGCGAGCAAAGAAGTGACAAATCTGTGTCAGTCTTCTAGTTAGTTAGCAGCTTGTTTGCTCTAGTTAGCGGCGTTAGTAGTTTCTAAAATTACCTTGGCCTGTATTTAGCTGTTGACAAGGTGGTCTTAACTTTTCTAGATTGTGTAGTCGAGTTTCTAATCTTCGTCGTGAGAATTTATTTTTTGTGCTGATGGAGTTCAATCCAGTCGCGAGGTTTACCGTTGTCATTCCAGAAGAGGACATGGGCGTAGACGGAGTCGTCCCAAAGTGCTTCTACGCAACCTAGCCCATGAACATGTAGAGAACAGCAGGTTAGGCCAAATTCTGCAAGAGCTCGAGGCAAATGGCGAATCTGCATTGCATTTATTGCCCAAAGTATGTTAGAATCACCAGCTTATTCTTTGAGACCGTTGAGAGGCTCGTGAAAAGTGGGCAAAATGAAAAGTCTTACGGGCGTGAGCGGCCGTAACTTTCTGCCCAACGGAGCCTAACTGTACGTTTGACAGTTTATATAATATATTTAAGTTATAAGATGCATCTAATAGCATGTAGTTTTTCTACCTCTACAACTCTTATGAATCAGGTCACCGGACGTAAAAGCAGACAATTCCATGCGAATATTTTTTCTTCTTAGATTGCTTTGGAATGTCAATGATGTCCCGCACGCTAATGTGAGTTATAAACAGACCTATGTGGCACCCAAAGGGTTTGCCATAAATGCTATTGTAGTTGAACTCTGAACAGAAGCGTTCTGCCAGTCCCTGGGATGATGTATTAGACAATATATACAGAATCCGAATCCTGACAGAAACGGAAGGTGGTAAATGGATACAATCAGGAAATACAATGCGTAATCAGACTCAACAACCCACACAATGTCTTCAATATCTTGTTTCAATCGTACAGCAAACTCGCTTTTCTTCTTCAGCATACATATCGACCTGCCACCAAGAAGCGGGAGTTGAAAACAAACTTGTAGCCGTAATCCAAGATAGACTGTAGACAAGCCTCGTTAGAGCATTTTAGAATATCTAAAAACACTCTTGGATCTATGAATAATTTCCTTGTCGTTAATTTTCGCAAAAGGTTGTCATAGTCGTAAGCAAACCAACTAGGGTCTAGAAGTCCCTTACTACAAGGGAACACTAGATGGACATTAAGTTTCTAGAACTTTCACAATCGATTCTTTCAGCTTTGTACAACAGCTTGAGTGGATGGCTTTAATGAAATTCTAATGCTGGGATCGAAAAGGGGACAACATCTAAAAAAACGGACAATGTTTCATGTACCGCGTCTATCATTCCGAGAAGACAATTAACTCTTCTTTTGGTTGGAATTTTCAATTAGTTCTATATCAAAAGATTGATTCACACCCTTTTTTCCAAAGATGAATGTGCGTAGATGTAATCTGCATTGTTGGAGATGAAACCATCGGGCTACATCCTTCTCTCTAGGTGGTGTTTCTGGTTCCGTTATTGTCCAATGCCACTGCATGTACTTTTCCGCCCCAGCCCCCCTCTTTAGGTGATTCTGTCGAAGATAAGGCTTTAATGAATACTGTCTGGCGCTGGAGTATAAGTCATGGCTGCTCTGGAAGCAGTATTTCCAGATGCGTCCGTCCATTGCCTGTTGCTTTCTAACAAGCTCGAAACCAGCCTTAAATTTTTATTGAACGTCACGCACAATGCTTTTTGACGCTTTACCACACAATCATGAGACTGGGATGAATGATCGTCAGCTAGTCTCAGCAGTCTACGCAGATCATCTGCTTGATCTCGAGATCTTCACGTGAAGCGGCCTCCCACCCAACCGTTGCAATTAGTATAGCAACTATTTTCCATGCAGAATGATAGAACACGCGCTTTCCACTCAAGATAGCGGTCCTTAGTTCTTAAGCTAGGTGTTTGAAGTGCGAAGACCCACCAATCTCACTCAGCCCCGGTATATTTTTCCAGAGACGCCTTCATCTCATTGACCACAACAGTGTAGCCATTTGAAAAAATATAGCAAACTATCCGGTGATATCTTGACAACCTCGCGGAGAAGACCCGACAATATCAAAGGTCTCGCACGCAGTACGAGTTTGCGAAATGCTAAACCTTGCTTGCATGAACTTTTCCGCTCAATCAATACGCGAAGCTTCATCATAGTGAGCCTTGAAGTCAATATCAAATATTCTGCCGCTATTGATGCCCTCTGGAAGTTTATTTCTAGCAACCCATTCCTCATTGGCCTCGTGTGGTCAGTTGTATTGGTACCCTGCGGTCTTCTCAACGAATTCTCTGTGTATTGCTTTTTCGGTCAGTTGAGCCACTAGCTTACCCGGCGATCTTAGATCTTCCTTCACAACATTATACATGTGATCTGCAATTCCTGCTTCTATGCTTTCTTTATTCTGACTAGATCGAAGAATCTTCGCAACCTCTTTCTTGGTAAGGTTTGATGCTTCATAGAGTCGTCTGCAATAGTAACATTTAACGACTCTTTTGGAAGTTTTGTTAAGGTTTATTGTCTCGATTTTGTTGGGGGATCCACTTAGTTTGATGAACGCAGATCTTTTAGCTGCTCGAAGAATGATGCCGGGTACGTGATGGTTAAAATCTTTGCCTTGGACCTGCCTGTCGGGACCTTCGATCTGACACCTTTATGATTAGATTACATTTTAAGGAAGTCCCCAACGCCATTGAAGTTAACAGGTTTCTGCTGTGCCTCAGCGGGCCTGGCAAACTTCTATTGGAAGTTCGCTTTCTCAGCGTCTTTGAGGTTACTGTCGTTCTCAAGTCGCCGAGGCAGTGATCAACGTCTTGAGAGTCGCGAAGTAATGTTTACATTAACGCCCGGTCGAACAACTGGCTGTTCCACCCATGTAGCTTGTCCAAGCTTCCTTTAGGCATGTTGATCACTGGATCGTCCCGGGGGTGTTGTGCAAATCTGAGTTTTGCGCACGTACAGATAGAATGCTTCGATCTTAGGCACTACTAACCATGATCTTTTCGACGTTATACTCCAGTTCCCCGTCAAGTATGAGTGGGTATAGCTGAGAATCGCCATTTGACTGGCTTGGAAGAGTGTCAATGTGAAAGTCGTCATGGAAACTTGTAGGATCAGTCAGTCATGCGTATCAATAATTCCAGTGACGGTGTACATAGCGTTTTCCCAATCCAAGTTTTTTGACGATCGTCTCGTTCGACATATTTGCCCAGGAAGATTCAAACTTTGTTTCTAACAGGAAGCTATCTTAGTTACTTTTAGTGTCCATTTGCTTTTCTTTCCTAGTCTTTAGCTTAGCGCTGCCGGTCAGCACCTAAATTCCTTTACGTTGCACCGTGACACTACCGATGCCAACTAGCATTATGTGTTGTCCAGTGACGTCAAAAAAGGAAATCTTCTTCATATAATAAGAAGCCCCTCCTGAAACAGTATGAAGCAACATCATCCTTCTCATTTCACACGCACACACTACCCCAATAAAGCCACCGCAACGCACAAATCATGAAGAACTCCATCTCTCTTCTCATTGTTTCTCTTGTAGTAGCTGTCAGCGCTACTCCCGTTGCACTTCAAGGTCGTCAGAGTGCCTGTACTGGAGCAACAAAGCAAGTCTGCTGTAATGGTGGCCTTCAGTGTTTTATCCAAGTACTCGGAAGCACGTGCGATAGCCAAGTTTATTGCTGTAATACGGGTGCCTCTTCGGTATGTCAGTCATTATGTAAATTTACCTATCTGACCACAACTAGGGCATCATCAACCTTAACTTGTTAAACTGCGCTTCACTTTAGTGGCATGACATCCATCCACAGCAGAAAAGTACACGTACAAATCATCAACAATTATACACCTACATATTCAACGCCCATTCTTTGGAGGGTTCTTATATAATGTTTTATTGGCAGAGGTGTCAGCATTGGATTAAATTGTTGAGATTATAGGTGGAAATATGTGTTGCTAACACACATTCTCTCACAAGTGCGCTAGTCTGTTGGGACTCGGTGACAGCTTTACAGCGGATGGTAGATAAGGAACATCTTCACTATAGTTATCCAACATAACTACCAAGAGCGAAATTCAGATCAAAGTTCTTAATTATTATTACAGCTCGCTGCGTGATGTAGTACGTTGGGTGGCGGTTTCAAAGCGTCTGTGGGTTAATGCTCTCATTCCCGGAAATGGGAATTAGCAGTCGGAATCATGGTCAAAAACAATACCAAGACTAGAACAGCGTAAAGACAAGGAATCTGGCTCTTGATGAGCTTCTGTCTTGACACTTGGGTTAATGCGTCAACGTCTACCGCTTCACTCTCATCGATTACTGCATTGCTTACCGGATGCGACGCAACATCTTAATCGTTAGTAGTTATCTCAAAGGTAAATATACACGGTAAGTTTAGACATGAACTTGTGACCACAACAGTTTAGCCGCGGACAGACGATAGACACGGTAGTATTTAGCGCTCAGCCACCACTAACGCCATCATGGGTGTGTCGAAGCACATAGCCATCTTTATCGCCGTGTTTTCTACAACAGTTAATAACTTTTAGTTATTATATTAGTTGATTTTGAAAGAAACTTCTTCAATCCTAACTTTTTGAAGACAGGTATATAAACTTAAAACCGATGGAGGTGTCAAGTTTTCTTGGTCCACGAAGTGGAAACTTCCACTTGGCTGTCAACGCCGCCACGCCGCGGATACTTATTGCGGGATTAGCGTCTACCCCGCATTTGCACACCCACGAAATCCATCGCACACAAGAGCCTCCAACATGCGACTACTCGAGTTCTTTGAAAACGATGATTATTGCCTTACGAATTTTATGGAAAACACTCCATTCTATGGCATCTGGTCACACACATGGGGTGGTGCTCCCGGTGATGAGATCACGTACGAGGAAATGATGGATGGCACACGCAGATCCATGAACGAAATTGACCTGGGGCGTCTTGGATTTCGCAAGCTTCAATTTTGCCAGCAGCGGGCTGCTCAGGAAGGCCTTCGTTACTTCTGGATAGATACCTGCTGCATCAACAAGCAAGATCAGTCCGAGTTGTCATATGCACTAAACTCAATGTTTTACTGGTATAAAAAGGCAGTCCGGTGCTACGTGTACATGAGCGACGTGGCATATACAATGGGCGGAGAACCTATTTCAACCATGAAATTTGAGAACAGTCAGTGGTTCACACGTGGCTGGACACTGCAAGAACTGTTGGCGCCAGCTTCCGTCATATTTTACTCTCAACATGGAACAAACATAGGCGACAAGAGACTGCTTGCAGAGAATATTTACCAGATCACCAAAATTCCGGTTAAAGCTTTGAGAGAAAGTAGCTCCTTGAGCACTTTCAGTGTGGATGAACGATTTAGATGGACAGATGGTCGAGAAACAACAGTCCCAGAGGACATGGCATATTGTCTACTTGGAATTTTTGGCGTCTGGATGACGCCAGTGTATGCTGATGGGGATAGAGAATGGCTGAGAAGCAAGGCTGTCAAGGAGTTGAAGAGCAAGATCGAAAACGAGGAAGTGGCAGAGAAGTTCATCGTCATTGGCGGTGCGTCGTGGAGCGATCTATCAGCACTTGGCGACTACAGGCTGCAAGAGCTAGATAGAGAAATCCGAGGGTATACAAGTTGGTTACTGCAACAAGGTCAACCTCCAACAGAAGAATCTCGCGCAGATGTCAACGAATGCCGGCCTGAGGATGAGAGAACTGCTTGGTAAATTCGGCGTGGAATATAATGTTGATTATGGTCTGCATGGAAAATTCACGACATGGGAAGAGCCTTGGGGTCGCTTCATCCATCATCAGTCATGCTTTGAAAGAGTACGCGGATTTTTGGAACATCGATGGTGGATAGGCAATGGGACAGGAGATTGCCATACTGGTATCATGGCAGCCAAAACACTATTGGGCCTAATACTATGGAGGAATATAAAGGACTTGAGATGAGCCATTATAAGCGGCTTCTTTCGCCTAGGCATATGGAATCTAGAATTTCCTGCCATTTTTCACGCCTATTCATGTCACTTCCGGGTATATCATATAATGTTCACACAATGTTCGATGTAGTGATGTATCAAAAAAATGCAGTTTGGTTTACGAGCTCAGAGTCTCCCAAGGCACTAAATACGCGCGATCCTTCAAGAGCCTATTGGCAGGTCATCCTTTCCTCTCAACAGCTTCATTTTGCAAAGATATACTTTGTCGAAAACACCCTATACCACCACAATAGCAGCTCCTACCTTATCTGGTTACATGTCCCCGGGCGTTACACGGCCGTACACGGTAGCATCAAGGCACCAAGGCCTCCTCTATCACCGCTGTCATTTCTTATTCTCACCACCCTCTGTGCCAACCATAACCCTTGTCTTATCCTCAGAAACCCCATTCGTACTTGTTGTTACAGTTTGAGCTTAACAAAATATCTTCGTTCTTTCGATTGGCCAAGTCTTGAAGGGATGTGTCAGCAGATACGCGATCACGAAACAAGTGCAAGATACTGTGTGGTTTGCGAAGTAAGAAGAATATAGTCAATTCTCAGAAAAGATTCTTATAGTTGTTAGAAATCATCTGTGGGAGTTTGTGGTGATCAAGAGCATCCAGGATCACCCGCGGGTGGAAAATGAAAGAAATGTACTAAAAAGATTCCAATATCACACCTCATACCTCCGACCTTTGATTGATGAAATCGACCATCCGTCTACCCCTGTGACTATCATCCTCAAATACTTGCAAGGAAACCTTTTAGACACATCTGTTCCGAGATTGTTGAATAGAAGAGAACTCAAACACGTGTCGCGATGCGTACTGGAGGCAATCAAGACTTTGCACAAAGACGGGTTTGTGCACACGGGGATAATGCAACCTTAGATTAGAGTCTCATTGTGTGTGACTAATTGATGATCTAGACGTCAAGCCAGACAATGTCTTCGTGAATCTGCAAGAACGCGACATGCGATTTTCCAACGTCCAACTGGGCGACTTGGGTGGATGCTATCCCGCTGACTCGGAGTGGGCTACATCGGGCACTATGGTAGGAGCTCCGATGTGGACGAGCCCAAAGATTCTCCTAGAATTACCGTGGAACACTGCAGCTGACATATAGTCTTTCAGTGCTATGCTGCGTCACAACCCCATTGCAATCATGAGTATGGATGAAAGCTGATGTTTCTGTAGCTTATTAGCCTTATCTGCGGCGGACACTTTAACCTTTTTCAATCCTTTGGATTGAAACGTGGTGACGAAGAGTATCTACTTGGGGTGGTTGAGGATCAGTTTGAATATTTTGGACCTTTCCCAGCCAAGTTCGCTGAGATTGCAGACCCAAACACGGTTCAATCCATTCTATATATCATGCAAAATATCCCAAAGGAGAAGACCACGCCATTTACGCGAACAACTCAGAGGGAAGTAAGCAAGAGAGATAACATCTTCGTATCCAAGATGATGAAACTGGATTGGAGAGACCGCCCGACCGCAAAAGAGTTGCTAGAAGACGAATGGTGGATTTACATCGACTAGTATACTGTTGAGTAGGAATAATTTCCTTGTTGTGGGAGAATAGAATTGTGGCGGAGCATTTGTTCTCACTAGCACATAAGAGCCCAGCGCATGGATATAGCATATTTCAACCGGAAACATCATGTAAAGATGTTTGCGAGCGTAGATTCTCAATGATAATGCTGCTTCCAAAGTCCACACGCTTAATGAGATAATGACCACTACCGACTTCAAGTATGGCATCAGTTGTCTCGACAATGGTTCACCCGGGCGCGCTCATCTTCTCTCGGACATCTTCACTATGACAATGTGATAGGAAGAGGAGGGAGGGGTTGAAATGTTTGTGATCAACCCATCATCAAATAATTTCTTTCGCTTGATGTCCATGGCGTCTGGATGTGATGAATTTGGGAAGATGGAGCAACTAGCTTCGAGCCGTGCCTTCAGGCCCATGGAAGTTCTTATCGCCGCATGATCGTTGCAAAGGTCGATAGACATGACAGACTGGCAGTTCCAGCTACCACCAGGTTTCAGGGACACCTTGAGATGTTACTCGGAAGCAGTGTCCGCAGGATGCTCGTCTTTGAAGATTGAGATCGTTTCCCCTGACCAGAGTGTCGATGAAGTGTCTGCCCTCCATCTGGAGATATGCATTGTGTTGTTCTGCCCAATCGATACACCTTTGGGTAGTTTTGAGACCCTTCTCCTTTCGGCCGACGAATTGTCGTGCATGCTTGATTTCGATAGAAGTGCGCATGACTCAATCTGTTCGGATACGCTACGCTGAAAATTCTTGACTGTAGTTATAGATGGAATACTAGCTCTCCACACTCTACCGCATTGCTCAATATCCGGCATTAGGATTCGCATGTCCTGAATCGCTCGTAGCACCTCCATGTCAGCTAGCTTCCTTGCCAGCCTGAGTCGTTTTGCTTCAAGACTGTGACATATGGCAATGACAATCTCCGGCTCAACGAGGTATTTTTCAAAGGCTCGCCCCAGAAAACCCTGTATCCTCCCCGCTCTACGATTACCAGTCAGGAGCAGAAGCTCAAATGCCAATATAAGTAGAGCGGCAAGAAGCAATATATACTCAGCATCCTCATTCGGCACCCCGAGATCCTCCAGTATATCGAACGTAGCGATGATTGGTCTGGAAACAGCTACCTCCCAGTCGATTCTTGGACCCAGGTCTGAGTCTGCAATCAAGTCATGTACATCGCTCTTCACACGTTGCGAAAGCCTAGAACCGAAGCTTTTGAGTGCCGCAAAGTCCTTAGACGGCGTGTGTTTGTGTATTTTCGCTAAAAGAGCGCTGTGGATAGTATTAATGATCAGCTGGGGGTCTAGGTCTAACACGTGTCGTGGGTTAGTCTCTAGTGAAGTGGACGACGTTGAGATTGCTGACTGGCAGTACATTGCGGTGAGATACTGACGCAATCTTCTTCACTTGCCCATGTCGCATCACTCATCCTTCATTTACATCTCGAATTTTGAACTGTTGCGTTTCATGGCCGAATCACATGATGATCCGCTCAAGACGCGTGTCTCAAAGTCTGATCAATCCAGTGGGACATGTAGAATAGTAGTCGATCCATTTGCAGCCCTCCGAGACATGACCGCCATTTCACATAGCATCTTTTTTATTCTCCAGGAGCAACATTTTCGCATCGCTGTATCGATTGCATGGAGTGTTTTGGGAAAGTCCCAAGATATCTCCTGTGTGTGTCCCAATCACAGCATCGGCATTTTCTACGGTTCCAGTATTTCTTTGCTCCAAATATCCTTTACAGGTCATTCAATTCACTTTTTGGCTCGATAATGCGCACCGCTGTACAGGATTCGTGGTAACTGTCTTTCGGTTTGATCAGGGTGATGCAGACCATTTTGAGATGTAAAAATCGGATTTACGTGTGTTAACTATCTACAAATCATGACACGAAATCTCGTACTGATACATCATATGCATAAACTTGTTTGAGGGTGTCAGTCACAGGAGAGGATGATGATGAGGCGCAATCCTAGTTTGTGTCAAATGACATCCTCTAGCCTTAGGCTTGGCATTACTACAAATAGTGATCCCCTGGTACTTAGCTACTGTATTCAATATAATACAATACTCATGATATCTATACTATCACAGTTTACGACCCAAGGCAGTGGGTGATCACAGCAAATCGCGGATCACGTAGATAATGGTTGTCTTTTCAGAACAACCTTTTTCCCGCGTTCAACTGCCATTGTCTCACAAATTTTCGCGCAATTCAATACCAGAGAGAGTGCGGCAGCCCCTCGATACGCTGGTGTGGTAATGTGCACTGGCAGTTCCGTCATCATCCCTTCCCTCAACCAAAATATTTACATACACTGAACCTGATACAAGGTTAGCTTCCACGATACAACTATAGATATCGCTCATCGTTTCCCATCATGGCACTGCCCACTAGTATCCTGTTTTTTTCGCGACCACCTACTGTCTTTTCGCATCCTGCCCGGCGCGCCCCAGTTTGCGGGCATCGGTATCTGCGTCGTCTGCCAGGAGAAATTCAACGACGGGCCATACGATATAGTCGCAATCTGCAATTGGAAGCACATGTTCCACCGCAAATGTCTCATCGAGCGGGTTGAGAGTGGGAACTCTCAACGCAACGCCTGCCCATCATGTCGGAAGAAGGTATACCAGTGTGTTCCGTTGACGAACGAGCAAATCCAAGATATGGCGCACGACAGGCTTGGGGATGCACTATATATGCCTGAAAAGATGATTTTAGAGTTTGAGCTGGAGTTCTCGGCAGGTATAATGGACGAGACAGATGAGGGGGAAGATTAGCTGGAGGGACTGAGGGCTTTCGCGAGAGGTATCCACCCTGCACCGCCCCTTAGTCCTACGAGGCACCCGAACCGAGGCCAGAACCAAGCACCAGCCCTGGAGACGATTCCTAGAACTTCCATGCCATCACAAAACGAGGAAGGCTATAGAGACAGCCCGTCAGCCATCCCGCCTTATTCGCTAGGGTACGTCCACGATCAAGCTCAAGGTCGCCGACATGGT
>Ga0265797_10008885_pt1 | contig 13236 bp, 16 predicted proteins | sample P2T30metagenome_FD_192433 | JGI IMG/M metagenome (GOLD analysis project Ga0265797, IMG submission 192433) | Plant litter microbial communities from East Loma Ridge, Irvine, California - P2 T30 | ecosystem: Environmental > Terrestrial > Plant litter > Unclassified | place: USA: California... | reverse complement strand
TTCTGCCAGATCCCATGCCCCCCGTAGCTCGTCGGCCACATCTCTCCTGGCTGAGTGACCCCGCCATACCTTCTGTATCCGCTTGGCTGCATTCAGCGTATCTCGCTCCCGCTGTCGTTGCACCCGGTCTTGTTGTGCGCGGTCGAGGGCGGCTTGGGATCCGGCGCCGGAGCCGGGAGGACCGAAGGGGTTTGTCTTCTTTCCGCCGAGGTTCACCTGACGCGCCTTTCGCGTGTTGCCGGTGAAACTCGTGAACATGGTGGCGGGGCCCGTCGAGTGAGGCAATTCCGAGACGACGAATCGGGATGTGAACAGATGGAGTCCAGGTGAGGGTGTACTCTCGTTGTATCCGAGGTTGGTGCTAGTTGGCCAGACTGCGAAGAGAGTATTAGATTAGTCGTGCATGTATCGCGCAATGATTATGATTGTGAATGTCGACGAGGCCAGCAAAGGCAGCGTTCGACCAGCGCGGGGCGTTATCGTGATCCTTCTAAAAGACAAGTGGTGCCCTTGGAGTCGTAATTCGTGTCTATAAGGGAGAAGCCAAGTGTTCGCCTTCGACCAGCTTCGACGAGTGTCGACCGGTGATGATGATGGAGCAACCAAGTAGTAGTCAGCAACGCCGCGCCCGACACGTCCGTGCACCTGCCGTCATCGCGTCGCGCTTCAACACTCCACCACCATTGTGAACACCGCTTTACCAGACGACGCGAAAACAACCCTCCACTCAGGTACCGTGGACATCTACAGACTCCTGAGCAACGCACACCAATTCTCTCTGGTGGGATATACAATCCCGTAGCAGCAAGGCGGCGCACCACAGCACAAATTCAATGCCCGTCGCGAAACACTAGGCGGGCAACAGTAATACTTGATGGCGACACTGACCCTCTTTTCTATCGTCAACTACCTCATCAATGGCCTAGGCAACTCCCTCAAAGCTTGCTACCTTACTCTGGATGTGTTGAAGGGTCGATTCGGCCCACGATTGTACCCCCGGTCGTTCATGTGCATTGGTGAACGATCCCGAGACCCAAGCAGCTTATACGCCGCCCCGTCTTCAATTCCCTTGTTCGCATCTTTCTTCTTTCTCTCGAAGGCCTCAGTCAGTACGTTCATTAAGACTGTGATAAGAATTCCCATCGCGATCAATCCGCCAGAGTCCCAAATGTCCATCTCAGTATTAGGACTTTCCAACCAACCAGACTCATCCACCCACTTGCGCATGATGTAAACGCGAACCCAACACAAAACCGCAGTCAGGGTAGGTGCGATTAGTACCACAACCCAGTAGACAAATTCGAGGAATCCCCATATTGTTGAAGAAGGTTTCGGTGCGCGGTTGCGGCGAGATCTGTAGTAGCGAAAGGGAACTAGAATGTGCGCTACCAAAAAGGCGCCAGCGATGACGATAAAAAGGTATCTCTCAAATGGCCAGGCCTTTGGATCTCCGAACCCGAGGTCTGCTAGGTTGTCCCGCGCTTGCGTTTCTGCCACAGGTCGTAGTGTTCCTTCCAACAAGCAGGCCACCGGGAGCAGGATGGCGCTATCCTTGTCCGGAGGCTTCATCCAATTGAACGGAGCGTAGTTGGCTTCCCTATAGATGGTTATACCGACACCAATAAAAGCTCCGAGAGAAAGAACCAGCCGCAATGCTGCAGCCAATGGGTTTCGCCAGTAGGTCCGTACCACTGCGACAGACATTGTAATAACAGACAAAGCGATCATCATCTGGCTGACGGCTGCGGTGAAGTGGTAGCTTGACAGCGTGCACTTGTTCCGACCAGCAAAACTGAGAAGGAACCCCCCTACAAACACGGTCTGAGTGTCTGCGACACCCAAGACGAATGTCCGACCTGCCGCGCGTAATTTGCTCCGTCTATGACTTGCCTTTGGGCTGGTAGTGTCTTCGTCGGGTTTGTCTCTAAATACTCCGCAAAAGTTGTATCTATCACGTGCGTCAATATTTGGTTTAGCCCGACAGGCTACGCTCGTTGGTACTTACCTGCCCCGGTAAACGTCGACAGGTATGAAGGCCACAGCCATCAATACAACAACAAAAAAGGGTACCGTTGCGTACCATATCTGGCGTTGTTAGAGCTACATCTACTGATATTTTTCTCAACTTACACCAATGCCAGCTATCCCAGGCTGTGGCACCATTGCTCCCCTCCCAACATCGCCAATCAAAATAAGTCGGTGGCTTGCGCTGAACGTCAGGTTGCAAGCCTGAGTGAGGTTGACCTTCTCAGCCTGGCAAGCCTCTATCACGGCAAATTGGAAAGGACTTCCAGATACATTTCTCAGGTAACCATAGCTGTCGCCCATACTCACAGAAACTAGTTGTAGCTAGGCTAGATCGATGCCGGATTGTAGATGATTTTCTGTCACAACTCTCAGCAACGATAAAGCTTTTATCTCAATACACAAATCCATGAGGCTGAACATGGGGGGCCAAAAACTTTCGCCAAGCCCGTGAACACGAGCGGCTTTCAAAAATAGGCGCTGAGCTCCAAGGCTGAGCTCTTGCATCCAACTGCATCAACACTCATTGGAAGCCTTGTGTATTATGATAACACATGCGCATGCATCAACAGACATCGTGCAACCCTTTCAAATCACACAATCACGCGCGCGCGAAAGAGACAAGGCTGACCCAGCAAGGCTACAATAGTCACCAAACTGCATCTTTCATCCCCAAAACTCCTTCAGATCCTCAGCCCTCCACTTCGTACTCCACCCCGATTGCTTCTCAATCTTCTCCAACAGCTGCAAAATCGCCTTCTGCTCACTCTCATGACTCATCCACTGGCCCGCAATCCACAACGGCTGTATCGCATTCGTCCACGCAGCATGATCATCGTTGCTAATCGAAATCCCGCAGATTTGGCGCGCGTGCCAGAAGATGGAGTTGGGCTTGGGTGTGACGATAACGCCTGAAGGCTTGTGTCGGAGCAGCAAGATACACGCCGTATGATGGAGTTGGTTACCAGACATGGCGGCCGGGTTGCTGTACAGGATCTTGGGAAAAGGGGATTCGGAGGTCGAGAAGCAAGATATGGGTAGCATTTCGGCCGGTCGGGCGGCGTACCATGCAGAGACGTGAGACCAGAGTCGAGTCCATCGCGCTGTGTAGGCTTCATCTGTGTCTGCGCATGTGGGCGGTGTAGCGCCAACTCTCCCAGCTAGATTTGAATGGAAAGACAGTAAGTCGAGTATCTGCGCAATAAGATACACCGCTTCGCACGCGTGGACATTATATCCGCCGTCCACTCGGAAGCGCTCCACATCACCGTCAAGATCCATACCATCAGCCCAGTGCTCCACCGGTATAAGCGTTTTGGAAGATGCGATAAGCCCACCACAAACATCCATCCTCGCAAAGCACCAGAAGAGCGCTTGGTCGACACCGCCTGAGAAGCCATTGATGCCCACAGCTTCCAACAGATGTGCACACCCATCGAGATGCTGGTGCCAGGCTTTTGCCGACGAACTCAGCATCTCCAATACGCAGAGTACAACGCATGATGCTATTACGGGCGTGCTGCGCGTGTGTAGCTGTGGTAACACGAGTTGGATGGCTGTTTGGTACAGAGATAAACTCCTCTCCGTGTGCTTGCTGTTGTTCTTCCGCTCTATCTGACGTGCTGATAGTGCAAGTATGGAGTATCGCAAGTGGTCGTGAGACCGCGCTATAACGGGAAGTGTATGTCGAAAATGGCGTTCAGGATCGAATTTATCGATCCAAGGTGCGACTTCATCGAACCAATTTTTCCAGAGTGCGAATTCTTCTTCTGGGGATAACTGGGGGGCTGAGGGGTTTGTGGGAGTTTGTTCTTCGACTGCATTGATGCGAGTGGGGATCTCTGTGATGTGGCTCTCGGTGTCTGGGTTGTAGTCCGCATTAACTCCCCACACATGCTCGATGCGTGTGGGATCAGGCGTGGCTTGTCGAGTCGGCACATTGGATCTGACTTCCTGAATAAGGTGGTTTCGAAAAGTAGAATGCGCATCGAGATATGCTGAGCCTGGCAGGAATACGCTATCGTCTAGATACGTAGTGGCGACAGGACTGTGCCAGATGGACTCGAGATCTCCTGGAGCGGGCAGAGGAACATAATCAGTAGACCGGAGACTAGTAAGATTAGGCTCTGCAGCTGGGAAAGTCGGATTGTGCTGCCAGTTGAAATGTTCCTGATATGGTGTATCCTGGTCGTGCACCGTAGACGGCGACACGTCGTTGGGAGCAGTCGCTTGCTGACCATCAGATTGATCCGACACATCGAGATCGTCTCCTGGATCATAGTGCTGGTAGTCGCGTATAACCTCCGCGGTTACGTCTTTGATCCTAAAACGCGCGGGTGGTCGTCCCGGCGGTCGATGCAGCGATGATGGTTCGACGCCTAGAGCGTTTTCAGCCCGGAAGGTGAGGCGAGAGGCCCATTCACATTTTTCGCTCCTGCTACTGCAGCGGCCGCAGGTGGGTTTTGCTTCGTCGCATTTGCGTCTTTTTGCTTTGCAGTTGATGCATCTGGAGATGGCGTTAGTCTTATTATCAGTTTTGGCATGTCGAGGGTGGGATTAACCCGTGTCGTGTTCTTGCCCTTTTTGTACCTCGTCTGAGCAGGCTGCTTTCATCTGCCATTTGATGCACCAGAGAAAGAGGCAAGTCAATAGATAGGTAGAGATCCAGAATTGCCGGTCTTGATTGAATGGTGTAGATCAGGTGTCGGCTGTTTTCATGGCGCGGACCGAGCTGCCACTGCCGGAAGATACACTATGTGGAGACCCCGCATTTACACGCATAGCGCGTTGAATCAGGGTAGATAGGGTCTTTATATATCCAAAACAACAATGTTTGTCAAGATAGTCTATTTTGTTCAATTCTATAGATGATCACTGCGACGTGTTGCTGACATTGACGCCGGCTCGCTTCGGAAGGCGAGACATAACATATCGAAGGCGCCTAGGTAACTCCACTTCTCCAGTCCAAACCATGTAACAGATCGCCGATACAAGAAAGCAGTACGAGTTTGTAACTTGAAGTATCTCCCATCGCGCATTGTGGGTAACGGCAGCTACACGTGCTGTTCCTGCTCGCCTCGTTCGTGTGCGTCCACATTCCATGGAGCACTACGGCTGAAAAGGCATATGACACAATTTTCCTGGCGAGATCTTGCGCTCCTGACTCATTTCTAGTCGATCCATACAATCGCATTCAGGGCCTTGGTGGTTGCGGTCATATTTGACAAGGGCCCATTGGCGGAGACGGTATTCTTCTCCGGGCTCACAACCACCACCCGCGTATGATGTCTCACCGTCATCCTCTTCGTCTCGGCCCTCTTCATTCCCTTCACCACAGCCGTGAAGAATCTTCTGAGGGTCAGCTGGTGGGGTTAGTAGTCCCTATGGATTATCCGGTCTCGGAGTGTCTGGTGCGCCATCCTTGATACTGGCTTGGTCTTTTCATGCTTCTTGCTCGATGATTACCAATTCTGGGATGGAAATTGCAGTTGTCGAAAGACGATTGTATCAATCTCAGTCGAGGTTCTTTTCTAGTGACGACTCGGTGGATTGGGTTGAATATTCCATGATTTTTGGAAAGCAGTGCTGGATAAATGCTTCGAATGAGAGTATCGACTATGCGCAACGCATAGCTGGCGCGCATTTGCGCGAGAATGCGTGCTATTGCTGCTTCGAGTTGCCAATAAGGCACAGGGAATTATTTACACTTTCTACTATACTTTTATTGCTAATTGACATGGAAGCTACAAGACTCCTTTTTCTTGATGATGCACCCAATCTGTTTGCTAATGGCCATGCGGACATCGCGATCTCCGAATTTCTATACCATGATCTTGCACAATGCTGCCACGAACTTCAGGTGAAGGGGTTGCAACGCCGATATCAGAGGTGTTGTAGAAGTCTTGCGGAGGTCTTGCTGGTGCTGTAGGGTCGAGAGACCCCACGCTCGGCAAACCTGCCTCAGACTCTGGTGGGGTGAAAGAACGTTAGTGGGGCAGGGCTCGCGACGTCATGTTCGAGCTGGGCAAGCTCCACCGACCATCTGTACATGCGGACTGCTGTCGTCCGAAGAAATTCATAAGAACCCCGAGTCCGTATTGCGCGCTTAGAGAATAACAAGAAGTTCTCTGTACATACGCATCAAGCTTCACCACATTAGCAACCCAGTCAGAATGCCGGGAGACGGAGATGACCGCGCTGCGCTCGTCAACCGACAGCTGCCAGAGATGACACTGTCAACAGCAGACAACCCTCTCACAGCGCCCAAACCACCCCCACACGACCTTTCTACCGCACAAAGAGCTCAGTATAGGTTCCAGGTCAAGGGAAACGCAGTTAGTACGTGAACGCCTGCAAGGTAGCACACTCGCCTGTTCCACCCCATGCACTATACACTTGAACGTCCGGCTAACCAATTATGTCCTAGTCACTGGCGGCGCGGGTACACTTGCACTTGAAGCCGCAGAGGCCCTCCTCGAACATGGAGCTACAGGCTTGGCTCTATGGGACATGAACCCCGATCAAGCTTTCGAAAGCGTCAAGAAACTACACGCCAAGTTTCCCCACGCGCGAATCATGACCGAAGCCGTCGATGTACGCGATGAGAAAGCCATCGCATCGGCTGTAGAAAGCTCGGTCAAGGTGCTGGGCAGTATAGACATGCTATGCTGCTTCGCGGGCGTCGTAGGCTGCACACACGCCATAGAGATGGCGGCCGACGAATGGCGGCGCACGCACGACATCAATCTCACAGGCTCTTTTCTCTGCGCGCAGGCTGTTGCGAAGCAATTGCGCGCTCAAGGGACTGGAGGGAGCATTACCTTTACTGCGAGTATTTCTGCGCATCATACAAACTACCCACAGCCGCAATGTGCATATAACTCGTCCAAGACAGCGTTGCTATCGCTGGCAAAGAGCTTGGCTGCTGAGTGGAGTAGCTATGGCATCAGAGTTAACTGCTTGAGCCCAGGCTACATGGACACGATACTTAACGACGGTGATGGTTTAATTAGAGCGCGCAAGAGCTGGAATGAGAGGAATCCGATGGGCCGTATGGGTCATCCGTGGGAACTGACAGGGCCCTTGGTGTTGCTATGTAGTAACGCGGGACGGTATATAAATGGAACAGACATCATCGTGGACGGGGGAGCCATGGTGTTCTGATCGAAGGAAACATTGGCTCATCCCTCAAACAATTCTTAATTCCTACAACTGTTCCATCAAACCAAGTCTGTCGAACCAAGCAAGATAGTCTTGAGGACGTGGTCATTCCTGACCGTATAGCACTAAGCGGCGCGAAGTCGCCTGACCGGAGCACTTTGCCTCAATGAAAGACCTTCCTACTGTGGAGCCAAAATGGACTGACATGTCTTTTAGTCTAATGGTCATCGAAGCTTATAATGTTCTCTGACAACTGTCTCTGAGCGCTTCGTCCAACATGAGCCACCCTAATGAAATGGCATGGCAACAAGCGTACGAAACGCTCAGGGCACGTTTTGAGATTGAGTATTCGCAACACCGCGACCAGAATATTCCCATACAACGCATGGCGTATCTTATTGGCAAGCTAATTCCCAGCAAATTCGACTTCGTCACTCGTCAGATATGGCTACGACACCACGCTTCGAAGCTTGCCACTACGCCTGCGTCTCTACGAACAAACAAGGCGTGTCAAGGAACAGAAAGAGACCTTCTTGACGCATGCAAAACCCTAGGAATTAGCAACCACTTCCAAGTCCTAGCGCGGACAGGGCGTGGATGTTGGCATATTCTTGCCTTGCAAATGGATTCCCTTATGAGGCAGGCTCGAATTGGACGCTCTTGAGTAGACTGAGGGAGAAGGCAATGGAATCAAGGGATTCTGCATCAGCAGGAGGCAAAGGAGACGTCGTCGTGGGAATTGAGCCAGGGCAGAGCTTTGATGTGGAGACAGCGACGACTGTTAGAATTGGTGATCTACTTACGAAGCACAACTTCCCTCAATTATGAACCCAAGTACGAATACATTTAACTATCTATATTGAGACTCAACGATAGACAATACAGATTTGGGGAGCTTCTGGGTTCTGGGTTCCTGGATCTCTGACATGTGCAATTCTACAATACACTTAGTCTATAATTATACATCTGAATGTCTCTATAAATTGATCAGTCATGTCGGAAAGATGTAATTAATCGAGTTAAAAACATGACAACATAACCTTGGTGTGATTGCAGCCAAAGCTGTTGCCATGTCAGAAGAGGACATTGAACTTCCAGCCGACTTTGTAGACTCTCGCCCCAAACACGAACGCTGTGCCTGCGATGCAGAGAACACCAGAGAATACTTTGACTCCCGTCCATCTTCCATTCTCCCTGTCCAGGATCGCGCCAGCAATGGGCGACGTCGTTAACGCTCCAATGCTGTTGACGAAGAACACCAGTCCCGTCCTGAATCCAATTTGCTTTATTGGAGAAATTTGTGCTACCAGACCCGCAATCAGGGAGACATAAGCGCCGGAGAAGAATCCATATAAAACTGAATACGCGATATGTGCAGCATCGTTTCTGCCGGATGGAAGCCACAAGGCTAAGGTACTTGTTCCGGTGGCGAACGCGGCCAAGGTGAAGACGTTGTATTTTCCGATACGGTCGGCTAGATATCCGGTGAGGAGACGACCAAAGAGGCTGCGTGCAAAGCCGCCATTAGCCAATGCTTGAAGAAAGGAAATGGAAATTGGGGGGCGTACCTAGCAGCGTTGAACATGGCAACGAGGTATTGTGCTATACCTCGGCTCATCCCATTGGCTGTAGCTTCCACCACAAAGTAGTTGATTGGAATAAACATGCCGAATGTGAATAAACATAGTCCGGCGTTGAGAGCAAGGAATTCTGGCTCATGGAATGGCGCAACAAGTTGTTTTCTGGTAACAACCTGCCGATTGGGAGAAAATCGAGACTTGACAGTCAAGCAAGCGAGAACAAGCAAGAAGAGGATCAGAAAAGCAGCGATACGCAATGTCCATGCAAAACCCACGGACGGAATGAGGCGACTAGTCATGATGGGAAAGACGATGCCGCCGACGCTAGACCCAGTGGAAAGGATGCCATAGGCTATACCGCGTTTCTTATCGAACCAGCCGGCGATGGCATTTAGAGCTTCAGTGGGGTTAGAAACCGTAACTCTTATTATGATACTCACAAATTGAGACACTGACCTGGCTGGAATATAAGTGAAACACCGATAGCACTACAGACGCTTTGGGAAAGCATGATTTGATAGTACTCTGTTGAGATGGACGTCATCATCAATCCGAAGACATGGAGAAAGGACCCAATGAATATCAGGTATCGTGGCCCGTAACGATCGTAAAGTCTGCCAACGATTGGACCCTGAGTGACGATCAGAATCCTGTAGGTAGTCCACATGGATATGCATACTTACCATAGCGAACATGAAGAATATCTGCAAGGAGGGGATCCAGGATATTGTTCCTGGCGAATATTGCTGCAGAAGCTCTGTTTGATAGTACTGCTGAAAAGTGCCAATGCCTGGAAGAGACGCGTTGTCAGCGTCCAGAAGTGAGAGGGCAGTGTAATCAAATGAACATACTGTTGTTCCACCCGAAACTGCAGAAGGAGGTACACCAGGCACCAAACACTACTAGCCACGCATTCAGACCACCATCTGGAGCCTTACTCGAAGTCGATGCTAAGATAGGACCGGAGTTGGCCTTTCCATACGACTCGCCCATTGGTGGAGCCTGACTGATCCCCGGAGGCATCGCTTTGTGTAAATCGAACGTGCTGGTGATGCTGGAATCGTGAATAGACATGCTGGAGTGCAAAATTGGTCAAACGCTGAGAGTCCTGATCTTAGACACAAATAAAACTTCCCAGAGCTACGGCGTCGATGTTGTTGTTGATGTCGTCGTTAGTAGCGTAGCTTTTATAAGACAAGTCTAAGCTCACTTGCTGGTCCGTCGGAAACTTTACCATGACCGGAACAAAACGTTTTGTGATGCCTTATCTCGGCTCGGGCAGGATTGTGTTGTATGGCCTATAGTTGGTAAGCCAGCGTCGCAGAGCACAGCCAATCAAGTGGATCCACTATGATATGGCAGACATGCGTTCCCTTCAGCGCGGCGAACATTGCATCGCCGAGACAGCGCTTCTTGGACCACAAGCCAGTTTCAATTCCCAATTAGGTTCCGCATGTGCCGCCACTGGATCCAGGGAACGTGATCGGATGCGTCTAGTCCCGCAGCTTTTGCTTGGTATGGAGTTACTTTCCTAAACAAGACTAAGACTGAAGGATATGTGGGTATCAAGTAAGCAACTCAATCTGGTGATCACTCGCTACCAGTTCTTTACCAAAGCTCTTCGAATAGCTACAGTGGCACACGGTTGCGGAGTGTACGACATCTCCGAACACCGAATACGGGCCGAATACGGAGTGTATCTGTCTGTATGATGGATGACGGATGTTCACTCTGAGACATTGATATGTTGATGGTTATAAAAAGATAGGCCATATCGCTGATGAGTTCAGCTGTCTTCTGGCTATTATAAACACACAATCTCAGAACGCATATAGAGTCTGCACAATGGCAACCATTCACGGCTCCTACGAAGACCGCTTCAAGGCGGTGGCACTACTGCTACAGGCAAGCATCACAGACGGCAAGGATATAGGCGCTTCCATCTTCGTTAATATTAACGGCAAGGACGTTGTTAATATCTGGGGTGGCTACGTAGATGAGACGCGCACGCGCGAATGGCAAGAAGACACCCTCGTCAACGTCTGGTCAACTACGAAAACCGTTACCAGTCTCGCAGCACTTATTTGCATCGAACGAGGCCTCCTAGACCCGTTCGAAAAGGTCGCAAAGTACTGGCCCGAGTTCGCCGTGAACGGAAAAGAAGATATCGAAGTACGACATTTGCTGAGCCATGCGTCTGGCCTGTGCAGTTGGGCGCAGAAGGTAATAAATGTCCATGAACGAACTGCATGTGAGATATACACTGACTTTGTACACCTAAAATTAGGTTTCAGTACAGGACATCTGCAATTTGGACAAGGCAGTAAAGATGCTTGAGCAACAGGCGCCAATGCTCAAACCAGGCAGTGCGTCTGGATATCACGGGTTGACCATGGGTCCCCTCATCGGCGCCCTCGTATCTCGCGTCACAGGCAAACCTTTTGGGGATTTTGTCCAGGAAGAACTTGTACAGCCTCTAGGCGCAGATTTTCAGTACGGTGTCAAGGAAGCAGACTTGAGCCGTGTTGCCACCATCAGTGCGCCGCCTCCATGGCACTTGCCTGACAAGGAAGTTGACTACACTGATCCTTCTAATTCGTTGGGAAATCCGTCCATGGATGCAACCGAAGCCAACAAGCCCCTCTGGCGGTCTGCGGAACTCGCAGCATCGAACGGACATTCCAACGCTGCGGGCGTCGGGCGCATCATGTCGACCGTTTCGCTTGGAGGCATCAACGGCGGCCGGAAACTTCTCTCGCCTGCGACGATCGACCTCATCTTTCAGGAGCAGCAAAACGGACGCGACCTTGTCGTCGGCCAAAAAATCAGATGGGGCATAGGCTTTGCATTGACAGGAAAAGACACCATTATGGAATGGTTGCCCGAGGGTCGGGTCTGCACATGGGGAGGCTGGGGTGGAAGTGTGGTGATTATGGACGTAGAGCGGAAGCTGACGGTGACGTATATGATGAATAAAATGGACGCGACACTGTTGGGCGGTACTCGGACCAAGTCATACATCCAAGCCGTGTATGCAGCGTTGGGGGTGGCGCTGGAGCTACCGCCAGACGGGCAATAAAGATAGGCTTTACGAGAAAAGATGGTACTATGTGCTCGACGCCATCACTATCGATCTGATCCGAGGCGAAGTAGCGGCTAGCGGTAATGTTTCTTGCATCACGTAAAGAGCTTCAGTGGTTGCGTGGTTGGTGGAGCATGTGGAGATGAGCCTCATGTTCAGTGGGAAAGGGCAATGCTTCACCAGCATGTAACTGGTAGGCTTATCGCCAGCCTAGAGGTATACGCTGTTGGATCTTAGTCAGTATTAAATATAAAGTACTGCCTACACTTTTAGGGTCAGCTTTACATCGGTATGATCTCGGACATTGCTCAGAAAGAATGAGCCTCCTCGTATTCTAATTGAAATTATAAGGCGGTTGGCAGCCACTTCTTGGCCTCCTCAGAACGTGCCTAACGCTGTGATCTCTGACGCTATAAAATTGGCTCACGCAGGACGTTCAAACCCAAAGCATTACGAACTTACTTCTCTCTTTTCCAAGATTGCAGACACCCCTCTACTCTATCATAAACCCCAACGTATAAATGTCCAATTCATCTCCACTTCCTCTAACCAACCCTCTCTTTTCTGCCTAGATCATCCTTGCATTCAACGAATTCTACCCCACAGCTCACTAGTAGCAACATTTTACTTTCCTTGACTAAAAGCCGCAACACTATCTGTCCCTAAAAGCTTGCGTATCGCTTAACATCGCTCTTTTGCCTATGCTAGGATACACACATAACAGAGACCACAATCCACTTCTCAACTACGGTGGTAATACCAAGGGATTTCCTCATCGATAAGGAAGATTGTAGGTTTGGGGGCGGGGCGGGCGGGGTGGGGGGGCAGGTTTTGTTGGGTAAGCTAGGAAATGAGGTGGAGAGGTTGTAGAGCAGGAGGGGCGAGTTGGTAGAATTGAGGCTGGGAGAGTGCTGGATAGGTTGAGGGTTGATCTGTTGTGAGTAGATGGTGTATATATATCTAGGGTACTGCTTATACAGGCAATGATAAACGTCCACGGTTTCGGGGAATTAGTAGTCGGGGTTAAAAGTCGGGGTATACAATGTGTATCGTCCCTTGCTATATTACTAACAAAACACTGTGTATACCCTTAGGCCACCATCTACCTAGGCAATACTATACGGAAGAACGAGCCTGGTTCGCCTTCTCCTGCCTTACCTTCCTTCCAAACCCTGCCCCCTTAGCCCCTAATCCTTCTGGGCTCTTATTCCTAGGGGAGTTATGCCATCTGCCCTCCGAGCCATACTTCGAAGAAGATACAGTCTCCTCCTCCTCCTCCTCCTCCTGCTTCTTCTTCTTCCTCTTCCTCGCATCCCCTACTATCCCCAACACTATCTAGGAAGAAGAGGGATAAACAGCGCGAGTAAAAAAAGAAGTCTTCCTCGAATT
>Ga0265797_10008884_pt1 | contig 13238 bp, 9 predicted proteins | sample P2T30metagenome_FD_192433 | JGI IMG/M metagenome (GOLD analysis project Ga0265797, IMG submission 192433) | Plant litter microbial communities from East Loma Ridge, Irvine, California - P2 T30 | ecosystem: Environmental > Terrestrial > Plant litter > Unclassified | place: USA: California... | reverse complement strand
TCGTCGTCAATGTTTTGGGAGAAGAGCGCAAATACCAGGTTCTCAACACTCTGGAATTCAACTCCAGCAGGAAGCGCATGAGTGCGATCATCAGAATGCCCGACAACCGAATCGTCCTCTTCTGCAAGGGAGCCGACAGCATGATCTACTCGAGATTGATCCCCAATGAGCAGCGACAACTCCGTGCCGATACCGGTGAACACCTGGAAATGTTTGCACGAGAAGGACTCCGAACACTGTGCATCGCTCAAAGAGAGGTTTCTGAAGAGGAATATCAAGAGTGGAACAGGGATTATGACATCGCTGCCAACGCTATCCAGGGACGTGAAGATAAGCTAGAAGAGGTCTCCGATCGCATCGAAAACCACTTGTGGCTGATCGGAGGAACTGCCATCGAAGATCGACTTCAAGACGGTGTGCCAGAGTCGATCTCTCTTCTCAGTCAAGCTGGTATCAAGCTGTGGGTCCTAACGGGTGACAAAGTTGAGACAGCCATCAACATTGGGTTCTCTTGTAACCTACTCGACAACGACATGGACCTCATCATTCTCAAGGTTACCGATGACAACATCGGTTCCGTAGAAGCCCAGCTTGACGAGAAGTTGAAGATCTTCGGCTTGGAAGGCTCGGAAGAAGAGCTAGCCGCCGCTCAAAACGATCACGAACCTCCACCACCTACGCATGCCATCATCATTGACGGAGATACTCTTAAGCTGGCTCTGGATGATTCGGTAAAGAGGAAGTTCCTTCTTCTGTGTAGGCGATGCCGGTCCGTTCTCTGCTGCAGAGTCAGTCCCAGTCAGAAGGCAGCTGTCGTGAATATGGTGAAGACCGGCCTGGACTGTCTCACTCTTGCTATCGGAGACGGTGCCAACGATGTCGCTATGATTCAAGAAGCCCATGTCGGTGTCGGCATCGCTGGTGTTGAGGGACGCGCAGCCGTCATGTCTTCTGATTACGCCATTGGTCAATTCCGCTTCCTCACTCGTCTAGTGCTTGTTCATGGTCGATGGTCCTACCGCAGACTTGCTGAGACGATTGCCAACTTCTTCTATAAAAACATCATCTGGACGTTCTCTCTCTTCTGGTACCAGATTTACACCAACTTCGACAGCCAGTATATCTTCGACTACACGTACATTATCTTCTTCAACTTGGCGTTTACGTCACTCCCTGTTATCGTCATGGGTGTTCTGGATCAGGATGTCGATGATAGAGTATCTCTGGCCGTTCCACAGCTGTACCGTCGTGGTATCGAGCGGAAGGAATGGAGCCAGCCGAAGTTCTGGTGAGTACAGAATTCTCAGAGCGTATGAAAGATTGCTAACATTCTCTAGGGCTTACATGGTCGACGGTATCTACCAATCCGCGGTCGCTTTCTTCTTCTTGTATGAGATCTTCGCACCCGCAACTTTCGCGACTTCCAACGGACTGGACCTGGCTGAATTTCGACGCATGGGTATCTATGCCGCGACTACCGCCGTTTGCGCTGCCAACATTTACGTGTTGTACAACACCTACCGCTGGGATTGGCTCATGGTCCTCATCGTCGTCATCAGTACTCTCTTCATCTGGTTCTGGACCGGAGTGTACACCTCCTTCACATCGAGTGCTCAGTTCTACAAAGCTGGTGCCGAAGCATATGGTACCCTTAATTTCTGGGCTTACGTCCTCTGCGCTACGATAGCTTGTTTACTTCCGCGCTTCATTTTCAAGGTTGTGCAGAAAATGTACTTCCCCCTCGATGCGGACATCATCCGAGAGCAAGTCAAGCAAGGCAAATTCGACTACCTTAGAGACACTGACGCCTACCTTCCTCCACCGCCCGAGAAGGTGGCTGGTGAGTCAGACTCTAACAAGTCGGAACCCGACGCTACAAAGTACAAAGCCGCTAACGCCGATGCTACCGATGAAGACGTGCGTCCCATCTATCCACCATCAGTCGCCCCGACGGCTACGACGCATAACCCAAGAAGCCAAAACGGCAGTAACAGCACCGACTACACCTTCCGCCGCTCTACGGAAGGTCTTCCACCCGCACCCACAACGGAAGCTCCTCCTCCTCTCGCCCACCGTATGTCGACCGATTATCGTGTGCGACCGAGCTTCGATCGTGCACGCATGTCTATGGACCGTGTACGCCCTAGTTTCGAGCAAAGCAACGACTTTACATCGGCAGCTATGTTGACACGACTCGAGTCTTCGCACAGCCGTAACAGCTTCCAAGGCCACCGGAACAGCTACCAACATGGTACTCCCAATACACAGCCAGCGGTCATGAGCCGGTTACGCAACGCGATACGCAGAGCAACAATAACACGGGACGAGGCCCCGGAACATCTTCGTCAGGATCAAGAAGATGTACCGGACGTGCCCGCAGTACCCAAGAGCCCACCACGGAGTCCACGGAGTCCACGGAGCCCGCCCAGGTAGTACCTGCAGCGTCGGTAGGACGGGTGGACTTGTTTGCATACCACGTCTTACTGTTTTCCTACTTTGACGAGCCGTTACGACTCTTTTTTGTAAATAACCGATCATATTTCTCTTTCCTGTCACGTTTCGCATTATGCTAGCGATCTGACCATGTTCCTTATCCACACATTACTACCACCACTACTACGCTTTATTCCCTGTCTGCGGTTTTTTCTCATTTGATTAGACACTGAATGGGCGTTTTCGGTTTTGCATTTTCCTCGCATGTACAGCTGTGATTCCCTCGTTGAGCTTTCCTTGTTTTACATCTTTCTCTGTCTACACTGATATCGGAGCCGTGGAGAGGAGATACTCGATATGCTCATTGTGAGATGGCTGGAGAGATAAGTGTTGATGAGCATGGCTGTAGATATTTTAATGATGTGTGGCTGGCCTGGCATTTTCTTAGGCTAGCCGACGTTTTACAAGATTGTGTTTTGCGTTGACGGTTCGTGCGATGTGTGATGGAGTCGATAGGCTTCATGACTCTCAAGCTTTCCATGCTTTCTTCCATCTGAGTCTGTACAATCATAACATGCCCTGGACTCATCCAACACCGCGTGGCTCCCTCTTTCGGCTCCAGCTTGCGTTTGCAGCCAATCCGCTGCTAGCGCGCTCTTCAGGGTCCATCTGGTACACTCACACCCTACGTTAACTCACAACCACAACATTGCCGGACAGAAAACGGCGTCAGTCACAAAGAAGATACCTGGAATCAACTCGGTACGTTACTAACATTTCCTTAATATTCATGCGACTAGAGGTTGTTGTCACGTTGTTGCTTGGTGCCTGGCGAGCGAGGGTAGTGCAACCACAAGAGCAGGTGGGTCACCTACCTTGGAAGTCACGATTCACTGCGGATGCCTTATATGCGAACACGTTGAGTGTTTGTACCTGGAATAAGAGTCGTAAGTTGTCGCAACTACCATACTGAGCATTCCTACACTCACCCGGCAGATACCACATTCTACTACTTTCACAACACGCGCCTTTCGCTACATCTTCAACGCAACGATATTTACTACGTGCACAGAATTAGACATGGCTTTCGTACATCCCGACCGCGCGAAGAATGTAGGAGACGCAAGGGCGCAGGCTGGACGCGCGACCTCAGTCAGAGGACGTGCTGGAGACTTGGCACCTGCGCAAGGAAGGAACAGGAGGAGGAAGTGGGAAGACACTCAAGATGAGCAGTATTCGATGGCTGGGGGCGAGGTCCAGGCACCGGACGAGTATGACAAGACATCAGGAAATCAACCCGGTAACCGAAGGCCCGAGCATGCACAAGGGCCAGGAAAGAAGGCGAAATTCGAGCATACCCGCCCGCCGCGTCCGAACGCGTTCGACTCCGACCGTAACAAACGACCGAAAGTGGAAGCGCCAGTACCTCCCAAAAAGAATGACCATCGAAAGAAAGATTCAGGGCGGCGCAAGGATCAACTAGATAAGGCACTTCAACTCGCCCCGAAATATCCAGACCTCCAAGATATCGACGCATGGCGGAAACTAGCTCAGACGAACGAGCGGAGTTGGCAAGCAGAGGATGCTTTTGTATATCGGCATCTGCGTTTCAACCAGTGTCCTAAAGGGCTGGCGTTCAAAGAGTGGAGGATCAGAGTGCATCGAGAGATGGAGGGGTTGGGCTTGGAACATCCATTTCTGGGGCCGCATACCAAGCAGGCACCCGAGGAAGAGGTCAAGACAGATACTGTAGCGGAGGTGACGGAAGCGGCGATTGTGACAGCGCAGAAAGAAGAAGAAAGCAAAAGGCGTATGGAAATGGAGAGGATGAATGCTGATGATGGGTTTGACATTGATATCTACGGCGACGAAGAGACGCGGAGGAAGTATGAGCCGTGGATCAGGAGTCGTATGGATCGAGCGTAGATGTTTGGGGAGTTTGTCTCGCTTACTTGGGCCTTTGCATTGCGGCTTTGACGTAAGTCTATGGTTCTTTGGCGATTAGCTTGGTTGTACCTCTCACTATTGCGATGCGCTTGGACTAGCAGCACTTGACGAAGGTTCGGATGAAGGTTTTTGAGAGTAATAGTACCATACCAGTGATCAGTGTGGCTATTTTTGTTCTGGTCTGAGCATCCCAGAGCTTCCGAATCAACATCGATTTGGCAGCATGAACGTTCACTTACAAGTCTTCGTGATCATAATCTTTAGTCTTTTGGCGGAATGAACTGTCCCAAGCACGCACGTGTGCGTCACGTCGCGACCTTGGAAACGCCAAGACTAGGCAGTGCTTGAACAGAAAGTTGGAGACTCACATTCACTTAGACTACTACGCTCGCCTTGCGCAGAAATTTCGACACTTTAAATCTCTAGGCAGATCACGCAAACTCGCCCGCTACCTCTCGACCAAGCTCACTGCTACAACAACTCACACCTCTTGTTCCGTGCTGTCAGTTCACACAGCGATGTCACTCACAAACATGGCCATGACCGCAGACCCCGAAAATGCAGAGAAAGAAGCTGAAGGCTCGGCTCAATCACGTCGCGAGAGCGCGGAAGAGTACAAGCCGCCTGCTCTTCCTCTCCAACAAGGACTTCCCACGACCGATGGCGATGCAGGCGACCCAAAGCCAGCTGATGCAGTATCCAGCCTCATATCCCACGAGTCAGAGATCGTTTACAGATCCAAACAATCCATCGCTCGGAAAGATAGGGACGAGGAGCTTCGTGTTGCACAGGTGGACATCAAGACCAGGCTCGATGAAGTGAGCAGCGGTCTGCGCGAGCTCAAAGCGAAGCTCAAAGCCAAGGAAGACCTTGCAAGAGCACGCCGCAATCTTTCAAAACGCGCCGCCGCCGCTGAAGAGAAAGACTTGAACGCCAAGATCGAGAAAGTAAAAGCGCAGTTGAGCGCCAAGGAGGAACAAGCCGCGTTGCGCCGCACCAAAAAGAACAACATGCGCGAGAAATGGGCCCAGAAGCAGAAGACGGACTACGAACAGCGAGAGGCGAGACGTAGCGAGCAAACAGGACAGAAATCAGAGATGATTGACAATGCGGAGCCGGCAAGCGCAGGAGCTGTGATGGAGCCTAACGACTGGGACAACTTCGATATCGATATCTATGACGAGTAGGGCGTAGACGAAGAGTCTGACCTAGCTCTACTCGTCTTTATTGCTGTGTCAAGATGGATTGGTTGATGAGACTTTGGAACTGCTGCACACATTGTATTTTATTGCGAACTGACGCTGCGTTGTTCTGGCTGCGCTACTTGCGACACAGAGCTCGGGTGCTACTCATGTCGAGTCGGATATCGTACGATTCTTTTCCATGTATGAGAGAAAGACATAAATGCTGTGCTGTCCCAACGTGTCTCCAGTTGTGAAGAGTGAATGCCCTGAGTGTAGCCAGGCTGGAGCTGCATGTGGGTGGAGACCGCGCTAGTGTGTTGACGCTAACCAATGTTATACTAGCCGATCCACGGGCATGTATGTCATCATCGATCGCGTCCCGACCACTTTTCGCGTAGCTCGTGAAGTATCACCGGAATGTCGTGACCATGGCATCTCTTGTTGTCTTTCATTCATTTCCGTCGCGATGCCGCCGTGGTCATTAATCTCACCTGCCTCGCGGGGCATAGGCTTCGCGCTCGCAAGACGGGTGTTGCAAACCACAAACGCGCCCGTTGTCGCAACGGCGCGGAAGGACCTTGACAAGACCAAGGAAGAGTTGCTCGATGGCTTGGACGTGGACGAGTCGCGATTGTCGGTGATGAAATTGGATGTTTTGGGTATGTAACCAGCATTGATGGTGTTGTGTGTACAACGATGATCAAGTGTTGACCACGTTTTAGACGAGACGAGTATCGCGGATGCCGCAGCGACCTGCAAGAAGCAGTTCGGCGGTAGTCCTAGTCAGCTCCAGCTCGCGCTGATGGTTCCTGGAATTCTGTTTCCGGAGAAGTCACCAGCCCAGATCAACGCCGACGATGCTTTGCTGACTTTGTGAGTAATGCCGCTATCCCAGGTTTACATGATACATGTGCTGATCTGATACACCAAAACCCAGCCGCACCAACACGTTAGGCCCGATGCTGATGCTCAAGCACTTCTCTCCCTTCCTTCCAAGGAAAAGCGCAGTCGTCGATAAGGACCAAGAGGACATGACAGGTTTACCAGATGTAGCTACGATAGCTATAATGTCAGCTCGAGTCGGCAGTATCAGCGACAACCGCCTCGGAGGATGGTACAGCTATCGCGCTTCAAAAGCTGGTGTCAATCAGGTAGTCAAGACCTTCGACAATCATCTGAGGACTGCTTCTGGCGACAACGCGATGGCGGTTGCCTTGCATCCTGGAACTGTCAAAACTGGGTTGAGCAAGGACTTCTGGAGCAACGTCAAGAAGGAAAAGCTATTCGAGCGCGACTGGGTCGCAGAAAGGCTGATTGATGTGATCAGGGAAGTGGCGCCTGAAGGACGAGGGAAGTGTTGGGACTGGGATGGGAAAGAAGTTCCGCCTTGAGGCACATACAGAACGCAGGCGCAATCCCATTCCGCCTACTATAGGCATCAACAAAGCCACCATCTTTTCTCTCACGCAACTCTATCATCCCGACCCGATCACCGCTTATTCTACCAGTATTACATTGCTTGGCTTTCGTTATCCAACCAGCATACCCCGACCCATCGTTATCATGGCAGCTCTTCCCTACTCGCAAGGCGTATTCAATAGCTCGGACGATGTTTCCGTACCTTCGCACATACACACACATGCCGCAAAGCTACCTCAAGCACTCGTCATTCGGCCCACAGACTCGCAGCAAATCTCGACAACGACCGACTTTACGTATACAAGTCAGCAGCGTACTTCAGACAAGCATGCAAACCATACGTCTGGATCATACAAGATCACGACTGGTACCCTTCGAGGAGGCGCTGGACTGCCAGGAGAAGACGAGGAATTCGACCACGACATGCCAGCAGGTGATGATTTCTACGACTCCACTGAGGTCTCTGCCGAAGACCAAGCTTTACCTGGGGGGTCCCCCGGCTCTGTGTCGTCTGGGTATTCTTCTTCTTCCGACTTATCAGCCGCTGCATCTGAGCACTTCCATGAGCAGAATGAATTGCAACACGCTAGGGATAATGAACCCCCGGCGGCTGGACCATCAGGACACCCATCCAGCGCAGGCTTCTTAGGTAGGCCTTGGCACGACGGTGACTATTTTTCCCACAGTCCACGTCTCGGTAGTCCATTTCAATTCGAACATGCGCCACTCACTGGGTCCCGTAATCCGTCCAGGTCACACAGTATGGACATCCTGCCTTACACAGGACCACCCAACGACAGCACAAGCTCAATCCAGCATACTCCGTATGAAGGCCCAAGCGAACGTCGGCCTTTAATCGGAAGCCATGTTCCAGGCGGAATACCGCCTCCTGGATACACGTACGATGGCGGGGAAGAGGATCTGCCTGTGGCACCTCAGCCCCCGTGGCACCTCAGCCTCAGGCGGAACCTGGAAACCCCGTATGGCGACGCCGACGGAACAGAGCGATTCAGGTTGTCGGATTTGATCGCTGGCGCGCAGGCTTCCGTGCAGGCTTCCGTGCAGGATTGACGGAGTTTGGCCGGAGTCTGCTCGTTATGAATAGAGAAAGTGGGAAGGATATACGCAAAAAAGACAAATGATGGACTGGCGTTAAGGGCACTTGTATCGGGAGGTTCTTCTTCAGCGTTATCGGGTATGCATGCATATAGCTGGTCAGATTGATCAACCAATACACTTCAACGTGTATAGCTATCTTCATGAGGGTGTTAGATGTGCACATGTCTACCAGCCTGCTCGTCGTCTTTGTAAGTTTAACTAGTGGCGCGAGTTCACCTTATACAAGGGAAAAACTAAACACCCTAGAGCCTACGTTGACATTAGGCTACTAACTTTGCATATCTTTACCTTAATGCAGGCTCTAGGGTGTTCAGCTTCTCCTTGCATGAGGCGATCTCGGAGTTGAGCTTCCCCAGAGCGGGGCACCCCGCTCCTGCCTGAACAGAACCTTGGAACGTGCAGTGTACACCATCTAACGGCCCCGCGTACTTGGAACTCAATGTTCCGAACAGCGAGCCTCATCTTGCCAACTTCTTCCCTGGATACTCGATCTCATTCGCATTGTTAAGTGCGATGATGGTGTGTAGCTTCAAGTATGTGATATTTGACGACAGCCAGCTTGCATCCAGCCACGAACCTGCGTTCCACGGAACGCGATACTGGATTTCTGGAAATCCTCACAGCATCCGATCACCAGGCACGGAAAAATTTTACGTCAGCGGGCGCATTCGCGAGGATCGACATACGTTTCTCCGCAATCTCTATGAAGCCTCGGATCTGGGAAGCTCATTAAGCCCGGTGGCTCTGCAGCTCATCGTATATTCGCGTCACCTTGCATAACGGTTAAAATACGTTGTGTGTTCGATGACAACAGCAATAGAACTGCGGAAGCAGTCTGGCTAAATGGGCACAATTTGGTACGCGAGACGGCCGTAGATCGCGCAAGTACCAGCCTCTTGGTCGTAATGTCGATGGTACGCATAAAGCATCCCACATCGCCGCATACAGGATGAACTCTGTCGAGACCCTCTGAAATCCCTCACGATGCGGTTTCTACGAAGCATCGTGACAGCTGTCCTCGCATGCGCAGCTTCAGCGCTCGCGCAGAACTCAACGTTCCTCAACCCTGTACTTCCAGGTTGGCACAGCGATCCATCATGCGTCAACGTGAACGGGACGTTCTTCTGCGTAACTTCCACATTCATCGTGAGTTCTGACTGTACGAAGTGCATGTGAGACATATACTGACTTCGTACCTCTACCTCTGCAGTCATTCCCCGGGCTACCCATCTACGCATCGAAAGATCTAGTCGACTGGAAACACATCAGCCACGTATGGAACCGTGAATCACAACTCCCAGGCTACAGTTACTCTAGCGACGGCCAACAAAGAGGCATGTACGCAGCGACCCTGCGATTTCACGAGGGTGTTTTCTACGTCATCTGCGAATACCTCGGATCGGACATGGAGGCAGGTGTCTTGTTCAGGACTACAGATCCTTTCGACGACGCGTCATGGAGCGATCCAGTGACGTTCGAAGCACCCAAGATCGATCCCGATATTTTCTGGGATGATGACGGCAAAGTGTATGTCGCAACTCAGGGAATCATTGTGCAGGAGATGGACATCGATACTGGCGAAATGGGACCTGTCATTTCGCTCTGGAATGGCACCGGCGGCGTTTGGCCCGAAGGTCCACACTTCTACAAGAAAGACGGATGGTATTATCTGCTGATTGCTGAGGGCGGAACAGCCGAAGACCACTCAGTCACCATGGCTCGCGCCAGAAACATCACGGGCCCTTACTCTCCCAGCCCATACAACCCACATCTGACGAACCGCGGTACATCGGAGTACTTCCAGACCGTCGGGCACGCAGACCTTTTCCAAGATAACAACGGCGAATGGTGGTCTTGCGCGCTCGCGACCCGCGTGGGTCCAAATGGTACATCCTTCCCCATGGGGCGCGAAATGGTACTCACGCCAGTTACATGGGAGGAAGGCGAGTGGCCTGTATTCCAACCTGTCAGAGGCAAGATGACTAGCTGGCAACTACCTGCGCGCTCAAGAGATGTTCCGGGTGACGGGCCTTTCAATTCGGACCCAGATGTTTATGACTTCCCTTCAAACTCGACAATCCCACGCAACCTTGTATACTGGCGTGTTCCTCGCGATGGCGCGTTCAAGACAACGCAAAAGGGTCTGCAGGTCGCCCTTGGTCGCAACGATCTCGCTGGCTCGCCAGGCGGGTCTGACCCAGCTTCGAGGGCTGTGAACTTCATCGGACGCCGCCAGACAGATAGCACATTCAAATTCAGCGTAGATCTATCCTTCGATCCGAAAGCTGATGGGGAAGAAGCTGGTGTGACCGCCTTCCTCTGGCAGACGGCAAACATCCAGCTCGGACTCATGCGCAGTAATGGGTCGACATATCTGCGTTACAACTCTACGGAACATCAGGAGAAGAGGACGCCGGTACCCGCGTCTTGGAATGGAAAGCCGATGCGCTTCGAGATCACGATGCCGGATCCAAAGACTTATGTCTTTTCGGCCATGCTAGCGCACGGCAAGTCAAGACCGATCTCGTTTGGTAGAGCTTCAACAGAGCAGCTGAGTCCATCTGGCTCGTTCGTAGGAACGCTGATTGGTGTGTATGCTACTTGCAATGGAGCTGGATCAGGGCTAGATTGCCCAGCTACCACGCCCAATGCATACTTCAGAAGGTGGAGGTACAAGGGTATTAGACAGTACATCTCCGAGACTGAGAGTGTGCGAAGCGAAGACTTCAATCAAGGTAGATAAAACCTTAGTCGATGTACCAACGGAGTGGTGGAAGACTGTATGAGATTACTTCGAGTGGGAGCTATCGTGAGACGTCTCACAATGTAGACCTAGATAACTCTCTCAAGCAAATTTAAATCAGATCTGGTTATATCGTGCTATGCATGAACGTGAGTGCTGAAAAGATCAGAGGAGTGAGCATTCATTTCTAAACACTCTATTTCCACCATTGTACTAGCTGATAGCGAGGCTGAAGCCATCTCAGTGGCCGTATATCCATCATGTTGCCCGCCTTGTTCATGCCGTAACATCTCTTAGTTTGCTTACACGCCTCGGGCGAGTGGATAGATGAAGTATCGACCCATACTTCGGTTCCTTCCATCCCATCCATGGTACTGCGATGACCCAGAGCGAGACGAGCCACTCACGACTCCCGAAATACATAACCACCACATACGCAAAGGTACTCCTCATCAAATAAGAGAGATCGCAATCCTCAGACTCTGCGGTCACCGGCCAGTCTCTGCCTTCACTTGCGCTCTCACTCCGACTTCACTCGCGCTCTCGCCCCACCTTTACTTCGCTCTTACCCTGCCTTCACTTTCGACAGCCAAATAAATTCCGTCTGCGCTTCTCTTTCTTTCCCTCCTTCTTCTTTCTTTCTTTACCAAAGACAGCTTGGTTTTCCAAAAACCTACTCTCGCCACTTATCTTTTCGGCAACACGAAACCACACCTCCGCCCATCATGGGTCTACCGAACAATATTCTCTCAGACCGGGTGCTTTCCAACATTAAGAAGTTTGACGACAAGCTTGTTGGAGAACCGGTGAACGGCACAAGAAAAATTTCCGGTCAACTATTATCACCTCCCGATACTGTGATGGCATCAAGCACCACATCCTCCTCTGCCGAAGCGGAACAACCGCATCCTGACCTTGAGGTTCCAATCAACCTCTGTTCTATCCAAGCGTTCGAATTCATAGGATTCGCGACAAGCGCTTCAAAGTGGCTCCTCGATGCCTGGACCTGTGACGACGAAGCCGACCTCGAAGACGTGATAATCGATCGCATTGCGAACTTCGGCGGTCATGATTCTGTTGACGAGCGGACCAGTATGAGTAAGATCGGAATTTCCGCGGAATTGCAAGAGAAGGTCATGGACCCTGAGTACGAAGACGTGAGAAGCACCCAGTTGTTGAGTTATTGGATACTGGAGACTGTCTTCGAAAACCTCTGGACTCTCAAGAATTTGGGTGAACGACTCAACCGAAACCTGGCTGTTATTCAGTCCGGTAAGAACCCGTTCGCTTCGCTACGTGGCGGCGCCCCTGAGGATAGGTCAAAGTACCACTTGACCCGAGTTGGTCATACACTCTCTTCCGGTCAACGTCAGCAGCACAACTCGAGAGAGTGTTCACGCAACGCTCGCTCAAACTCGAGCAAAAATTCCGATTCGGGAAACTAAACGGGCGAGAATGCGACTGGAGGATATGCACTGCTGTTTTGGGATTTAGCGGGGCCATTTCGCATTGAGCAAGGTTGGGGAGGAAGACAGCGCATGAACATGCAAGAGCCTCAAAGATGGCGAAGGATCGCCATGATGGCCGTTATGAGGATCACACCCACCTAGGAAAAATATGAACAGCCTGGAGCCTACGTTGGCGTTGGGTCACCTACTTTGCAAGTTTTTGTTTTAATGTAGTCTGCAGACCTGTTCAGATTTGTTCTTGTACGAGGTGGGATGTGCATCCTGAACAATCCTTCTGAGCTCGGATATTCCTAGACATCTCAAAGACGTTGTCGGAAGCTCGTTAAGCTACTTGCACTTCCCGGGGCTTGGAAGTCCTGTTCGAGATGGAATCTAAATAGAAGCCTCCATGGCTAATGACTACAGGACGGAAAGATATGGCACAACTGATACGTATCCGTGGATACGTTCGTGTTTCTAGTATACGCGTAGCTTAGCAATGGGATCATCCGTACATAGCATAGCGCCTGTCTATCTCTATGCGACTTGAAGATGAGCAATTAGCAGCCTCAATCTATCATGCCTGCAAGTGGCGCAGCCTCATCAGACGCGAAGAGACTGCTGTGCCGCTTCCATCGAGTCATAATCATACTGCACATGTCAAGCCGTGACACGGCGAAGAAACCGCGACAGCCCGCCCAACATAGCACAAAACATCTCTCGTCCCACCTCCAACATACTTCGCACAGCCCCCCTCCAACCTCGCTCATCCCCTCGCACCCCGCGTCACCAGAAAGGAAAATCGGCCAAACCGCCCGCCTGCCCTCGTCCCAATCTCCACTTTAACCTGACATGTTGCGGTCCGCCGCATGAACCCAGATCCCTACCGCACGCACATGGCTCCCCAGCGAGGCCGCCAGCCAACCTAACCCCTTTTCCGCTGCA
>Ga0265797_10008882_pt1 | contig 13241 bp, 8 predicted proteins | sample P2T30metagenome_FD_192433 | JGI IMG/M metagenome (GOLD analysis project Ga0265797, IMG submission 192433) | Plant litter microbial communities from East Loma Ridge, Irvine, California - P2 T30 | ecosystem: Environmental > Terrestrial > Plant litter > Unclassified | place: USA: California... | reverse complement strand
GACGGTCTGGCGCAGGCGTTCGTCATCGGTGAGGACTTCATCGGCGACGACAGCGTGGCGCTGGTCCTCGGCGACAACATCTTCCACGGCACGGGCCTCGGCACCAGCCTGCAGAAGAACACCACCGTGCAGGGCGCGACGATCTTCGCGTACCACGTGGCCGACCCCAAGGCGTACGGCGTCGTGGAGTTCGACGACGACTTCACCGCGGTCTCCATCGAGGAGAAGCCGGCCCACCCGAAGTCGAACTACGCGGTCCCCGGGCTGTACTTCTACGACAACGACGTCGTGGAGATCGCCAAGACGATCGAGCCGAGCGCGCGTGGTGAGCTCGAGATCTCGACCGTCAACGAGCGCTACCTCGAGGCCGGCACCCTCGGTGTCGAGGTCCTCGACCGCGGCACCGCCTGGCTCGACACCGGCACGTTCGAGTCGATGATGCAGGCGTCCGAGTACGTCAAGGTGATCGAGGACCGCCAGGGCCACAAGATCGGCTGCATCGAGGAGATCGCCTGGCGCAACGGCTGGATCGACGACGCCGCGCTCGCCGACCTCGCCGCCCCGCTCGCCAAGAGCGGCTACGGGGTCTACCTGCAGCACCTGCTCCGCGGCTGACCGTGGCGTTCCGTCGCCTGCTCGGCCGGCCCGGTGTCCCCGCGACCACGACCGGGCCGGACGGGCCAGCCGGGGGCGAGCCGAGCCTCCCGGTCGACACCTCCCTGGTGACGGACGCACCGCAGCCGGGGACGGACGGCTTCGACGTCGTCGTCACGGTGGCCGAGTCGGCGTTCCGCGCCGGTGCACACCTGGGTGCCGTGCGCGCGGCGCGCATCGCCGGAGCACGGACCGTCCTGGTGAGCGCGTACGACGTGCACGCCGGACCGCAGAGCACCTACCCGCCCGTCCTCGCCGGTGACGACCACGACGTCGCCCGCGCCACCGTCGCGGCCACCTGGGGCGGTGCCGTCGCCGCCGCGCGGCCCCTCCTCCGGTCGTCGGTCGTCGTCGTGCAGGACGCCGGCATCGCCCTGCCGGACGGCGCGCTCGCCCGGCTGGTGGCGGCCGTCGGTCCGGTGGCCGGTGCCGACCAGGGCCGCCGGGAGGCCGTGGTCGCCGTGCCCGTCGTCCGCACCCCGGACGACGTGGTCGCGAGTGCGGGCGCGGTGCTGGTCCGGGGGACCGCGCCGGTCGCGTCGCTCCTCCGGGGACACCCGTCCGAGGACGCCGAGGCACTCGACGGCGCGCGGGTGTTCGCCGGCGACGAGCCCTGCTTCGCCGTGCGCACCACCGCGCTCGCGGTGCCCGTCGTCACCGTCGACACCAGGACCGCCGTCGCCCGGTTGACCCGTGACTCCGCGGACGCCGCGAGCGGGGACTGCGTCGTGGTGCCCGTCGGACGGGTGTACCGCACGTCCTCCCTCCGGGAGCGTCGCTACGACACCGACGCCGCCGACGCACTGGCCGTCTGGCGGGGGCGGTCCGACGACGCGGTGGACACGGCGTTGGCCCGCCTGGGCCTGGCGCCCGACGAGACGTCGGCGGACGCGGCCGGGGCGCCGGTCGCGCTCCGGGAGCCGGTCGTCCGGGGGACGTGGCTCCGCACGCTCGACCGCGGCGAACGCCTGCGCTGGTCGGTCCGGATCGCCGCGCACCCGGGCCCCCGCGGGGACGACTGGGGCGACACGTTCTTCGCGCGCGACCTCGCCGTCGCGCTCCGCGGGCTCGGGCAGGACGTCGTGGTGGACCACCGCGAGTCCCACGTCCGGCCCTTCTCCGAGCACCTCGACGACGTCGCGTTGACCCTCCGCGGCCTCGACGACACCCCCGTGCACCCCACGGCGACGAACGTGCTCTGGGTGATCTCGCACCCCGACCTCGTGACGGCCGCCGAGCTGGCACGCCACGACCTCCGCTTCGCCGCGGGCCCGGTGTGGGCCGCGCGCATGACGGCGGGGACCGGGCTCGCCGTCGAGCCGCTCCTGCAGGCCACGGACCCGGCGCGCTTCCATCCGGGGCCCGCCGACCCGGCCTTCCCGGACCTCGACACGGCGTTCGTCGGCAAGACCCGGCGGGTGTTCCGTCCCGTCGTGCGGGACGCCGTCGAGGCCGGGGTCGACCTCGCCGTCTGGGGCGAGGGCTGGGAGTCGCTGCTGCCGGACGGCGTGCACCGCGGCGTGTTCGTGCCGAACGAGCAGCTGCCGGCGCTCTACCGGAGCGCCCGGGTCGTCCTCAACGACCACTGGGACGACATGGCGCGGGACGGCTTCGTGTCGAACCGCCTGTTCGACGCCGCGGCCTCCGGAGCGCTCGTCGTCACGGATCCCGTGCCGGGCACCGAGGCGCTGTTCCACGGCGCGGTGCGGCCCTACACCGACGTGGCGGACCTGCGGGACCTGGTCCAGCTGGGGGAGTCGGCGTCGGACGCTGACCGTGCGGCGCGCGGGGCCAGGATCGGTGCGGAGCACTCCTTCGCGCGGCGGGCCGAGACGCTGCTCGACGCAGTGCGACGGGAGCGCGGCGCGCGGCAGGAGCGCGGGCGGCGCTGACGACCGCTGGGCGGGTGCTCTGCGGCCGTCAGCGGTGGCGGATGCGGCGGGCGATGGTGCCGGCGCGGTCGGCCAGGCGGACGACACGACGCGCACGCATCCGGTCGAGTTCGCCCTGCAGGTCCCGCTGGAACGTGTCCGCCCGGGTGCGCTCGAACTGCACCGCCGAGCGGAGGGTGTCCGCCGTGGCCCGTTCGGCGGCGAGGGCGTCCTCGAGGTCCTCGATGCGCAGGTCGCGCGACACGATCGAGCGGCCGAGGGCCTGCAGCCGTCGGACCTCGGCCGGGGCGACGAGCGGGTCCGGCTCGCCGTCCACCGCCGGGGAGCCGGCGCGACGGAGCCCGTCCGCGATGCCGTCGTCCCGGCGGAACGAGCCGGCCTCGGCCTCGTCGTCCGTCACGAACCGCAGCGAGAAGGCCGCCTGCAGCAGCCCGTCCTGCAGTCGCCGGTAGTCGATCATGCCGTGGTGGCGCGGGCTCGGCGTGAGGTCGGGGTTGGCCTCGTAGGCACGGCCGCTGACCTCGACGCGGTGCTCGTACTGCTTCCAGGAGCGCCACGGCAGGTGCAGGACCTCGAGCGCCAGGTCGTCGGGCACCGGTGCGCCGTTCGCGACGCTCGCGCGGTGGTTGCCCTGCACGACGGTGACCTCGGGGTCCCCGACGTGCACCGTGTTCGGCGTCGGTGGGGCGACGAGGCCGGCGGCACGGAGTTCCTCCGCCGTGCGCTCGTCCCGCCAGTGCAGCCGCTCCACGCCGGCCCCGGACTTCGCCATCCGGCCGGTCAGGTTGACGACCGGGACGAAGAACGCGCCGATGGCCGGGTCGAGCTGCTCGAACACCTGACGGACGGTGCGCGACCGGTCCACGGGGAGGATGAACTCGTCCGCGTCCGCGTTGACGACCCAGTCGGCGTGGTGGACGCTGGCGGCGTCGCGGGCCATGCCGGTGACCACGGTGCCCTGCTGCTTGCGGTGCACCGGGTCGTGGCGCAGGTCGACCACGACGTCGGTGCGCTCGGCGAAGGCCCGCACGAGGTCGGCGGTGCCGTCCGTCGACCCGTTGTCCGTGATGACGAAGACGTCGAACCCCTGTGCGACGTGGTGGTCGAACCACGCGGGCAGGACGTCCGCTTCGTCGCGGACCATCAGGGTGACGGCGAGGATCATGTGCTGCGCTCCGGGTCGGGGAGAGGTGACGGGTTCCTGAGAGAGGCTACCGGGTCAGCGGGTGTGGGTGGCGCGGGCCCGGATCGCCAGTGCCGTCCGCAGGGCGACCCGGAGCGGCCAGAGCCACCACGCCGAGTACTTCTGCGCGAGGAAGCGGTAGGCGCTCTCGTGGTGTGCACGGCGCATGCGCTCGGACGACCCCTGCGTCGCCGTCCCGCCGATGTGCGTCGCGGTCGCCGCGGGCTCGAACACGTTGCGCAGGCCGAGCCGGCCGATCCGCCAGCCGAGGTCGACGTCCTCGAAGTACATGAAGTACCCCTCGTCGAAGCCGCCGAGCCGGTCGAGGACGTCGCGACGGACCAGCACGCAGGCGCCGGAGAGCCACCCGGCGTCACGGCGGGTCGAGTGGTCGCCGTCCTGCCGGTAGCGCCTGGTCCACGGGTTGCCCTGCCAGATGTTGGCGAAGACCGCGTGTCCGAGGCCGGTCCGGAGGGACGGCAGGAGGCGTGCCGAGGGGTAGACGTCGCCGTTCGGTTCGAGCAGCTTCGGGCCGACGGACCCGATCGTCGGGTCGGCCCTGGCGGTGTCGAGCATCCGGTCGAGGGCCGCCGGCTCGAGCACCACGTCGGGGTTGGACACGAGCACCCAGCCCACGTCGGGGTCGAGGGTGTCGACGGCGCGGTTGACGGCACCGCCGTACCCGAGGTTGGCGCCGACCGCCACGAACCGGGCACCGGCGGCCTCGGTCAGCGATCGGAGGTGTGCGGCGCTGGCGGAGTCGTTGTCGGCCACCACCACCTCGACGTCCCGCGTGCTCGCTGCCCGCGTCGACGCGAGGAACGGGCCGAGGACGTCGTCGGAGTTGTACGAGACGGTGACGATGGCGGTGCGGTCGCCGGACGTGCCGGTCATGCGTAGACCTCGACGTGGCGCTCGGCGCACGCTGCCCAGGTGAAGGAAGCGGCCCGGCGTCCGGCGCGGGCGACACGGTCGGCGCGCACGGCGTCGTCGTCGGCCAGCATCGTGGACAGTGCCGCACGGATGGGACCGGCGTCCGGCTCCGTGTAGGTCACGGTGTCGCCGCCGACCTCGGGGATCGCCAGACGGCGGGTGGTGAGCACGTCGGCACCGGATGCCATGGCCTCGAGCACGGGGAGCCCGAAGCCCTCGGCGGTGCTCGGGTAGACCACGACGCGGGACCCGCCGAGGAAGGCGCGGAGCTCGTCGAGCGGCAGGTAGCCGAGGTGTCGGAGGGGCTGACCGGGGTGGTCGCCGGCGGCCTCGAGCAGGGTCCGGGCGGTGTCGTCCCACCCGAGCCCTCCCGCCACGAGGAGCGGGGGCGTCGACGGGTCGGCCGCGGTCAGTGCCGCGTGGGCCTCGACGAGCGCCGGCACGCGCTTGCGGGGTTCGACGGTGCCGAGGAAGGCGATCCAGTCGTCGCCGTCCGACATCCCGTGCGCGGCACGGAACGCGCGGAGCTCGGCGTCGGTCGGGGGATGGAAGACCCCGCGGTCGACGCCGAGGTGCGCCACGACGGTCGGACGTCGAGGACGACCTGCCAGGCGGTCGAGCTCGGCGACGGTGGCCGCGCTCGGGGCGACGGTCGCGCGGGCTGCACGCCGCGCGATCCGGGTCCAGGTGCGGAAGAAGCGGACCTTCAGCGACGAGTGCGCACCGGGATCGGAGAAGAAGGTTGCGTCGTGCAGGGTGACGACCGTGCGCGCCGCGTGCAGCAGCGGGAACGTGTAGTGCGGGCTGTGCAGGACGTCCGCCCCGACGCGGCGGAGCAGGCCGGGCAGCCCGAGCTGTTCCCACACCAGGCGGAGCGGCCGTGACGACGTCCAGGCGGGCGCCGGGTGGTACCGGTGCGCCGGCGCGGTGTCGCGGAGCCACGCGAGGTCGCCGGGCTTCACGACCACGTCGACCCGGACGTCGAGCTCCGCCAGCCCGACGAGCAGCCCGGCGATGTAGCGGGCGACACCGCCACGGTTCGGCGGGACGGACGTCGCGTCGACGAGCACGGGGAGTGCCCGCACGTCAGCCCTTGACCTGGCGCTCGGTGCTCCGCGTCCAGGCGATGCCGGACTGCCGGTCCTCGTCGACCACGGTGAAGCGGGCAGCTTCTCGCTCGATGACGATGTGCTCGCCGGTCGCCTTCGCCAGGAACACGTGCACGAAGTACGCGCCGCCGCCCAGCCGGACGTCCGTCAGCCGCCACTCGACGGTCGCCGTGCCGTTCAGCGGGTCGTGCTTGGTCTCGAGCTGCCGGCTGTCCACGCCGAACGCGGGGTGGCCGAACTGGTTCTCGATCTTGATGCCGGCGCGCCACTCGGGCAGCGGGGTCGTGTGCGAGAAGGTCGCGCGCACCACGATGTCGTCGCCCGGGCGGTGGTCCTCGCCGGGGGCGCGGCCCGGGATCTCGAGCTCGACGTGCTCGACCTTGCCGGGGTTGGCGTCCTCTTCCGGGTGGGACGCCTCGGCCTCGGCGATGCGACGGCCTTCGAGGATCTCGCGGAAGTTCTTCACCGCGAGGCGGGCGGACCCCTGGAACTTGACCTCGCCGTGGTGCAGGACGACGGCGGAGTCGCAGAGCTCCTGCACCTGGCCGAGCGAGTGGCTGACGAGGACGATCGTGCGGCCCTGCGCCTGGAACTCGCGGATCTTGTCGAGGCACTTCTTCTGGAACTGTTCGTCACCGACGGCCAGGACCTCGTCGACGAGCAGGACGTCGGGGTCGGTGTTGATGGCGACGGCGAAGGCCAGCCGGACGTACATGCCGGACGAGTAGAACTTCACCTGGGTGTCGATGAAGTCGCCGATGCCGGAGAACTGCAGGATGTCGTCGAAGCGCTCCTCGGTCTCCTCCTGCGTCTGGCCGAGGATCGCGGCGTTCAGGTAGACGTTCTCGCGGCCGGTCAGGTCGGGGTGGAAGCCGGCGCCGAGCTCGATGAGCGCGGCCAGACGACCACGGCGCTCGACGGTCCCGGTGGTCGGTTCGAGGATGCCGCCGATGGTCTTCAGCAGCGTGGACTTGCCCGAGCCGTTCGGTCCGAGCAGCCCGATCGTGGTGCCGGCCGGGATGTCGAGGTTGATGTCCTTGAGCGCCCAGAAGTCCTCGCTGTGCCGGCGTCCGGCGCGACCGAGGGTGACGACACGCTCCTTGAGGGAGTTGTCCTTGCGGATCGTGAAGCGCTTCGAGACGTTCTTCACCGTCACGACGGCGGGGGCGTCGGCGAACGGGGAGCGGGTCTCCTGCGTGAGGCTGTTGTCGATGCTCATCGGGTCAGATCTCCTGGGCGAAGTTGCCCTGCAGCTTGGCGAACACGCGCTGGCACACGAGGAGCGCGACCAGGCCGACGACCCCGGCGACACCCAGACGGAGCAGCAGGTGGGCGGGGTACTCGGCGTCCGGACCGGCGGTCCAGAAGGCGCGGTGGATGCCGAGGACGGCCAGCGTGATGGGGTTGGCGGTGTACAGGTTGAGCAGCCACTCCGGGGCGCGGGACGCGACCATCTGCCAGCTGTAGACGATCGGCGAGCCCCACATGAGCAGGAGCACCAGGACCTCGACGAGGTACTGCATGTCGCGCAGGTACACGTTCGCTGCCGCCAGCAGCAACGCGAACGCGGTCGCCCAGATGAGGATGACGAGCGTCGCGGGGAAGAAGTAGAGCAGGTCGAGCCGGACCCAGGCGAAGCCGCTCTGGAGCACCGCCGCGGCGAGCAGCACGACGAGCTGCACACCGAAGTTGAACAGCGCCGCACCCACGCTGGCCAGGGGGTAGATCTCCCGCGGGAGGTAGATCTTCTTGATCAGGCCGCCGTTCGACACGATGGACGCCGTGCCCGACGCGACGATCTCGCTGAACAGCCCGTACAGCGTCAGCCCGGAGAACACGTAGATCGCGAACTCGGGGATGTTGCGGGACGCGCCGAGGATCTGGCCGAGGACGAAGTAGTAGATCGCCAGCTGCACGAGGGGACGGATGAGCGTCCAGGCGAACCCGAGCGCACTGTCCTTGTACCGCGACTTCAGGTCGCGGCGGATCAGCAGGTCGAGCAGCTGCCGGTGCGCGAAGACCTCGCGGATCGAACCGATGACCGCGGTGGCGGGACGGCCCGCGGGGACCATCCGTTCCTGCCGGAGGCGGTCGAAGCGCTCGGTGACGATGTTGCTCAAAGGGGATCCTTCAGTTCTGACGCGGGAGACGGGTCACTGTACCTCGGTGACCGGGGGCCACCGTCGGACGTCAGCGCCCGTTCTTGCTCTCGCGCATGATGCGCACGCGGTTCTGCACCTTGTCCCGGAGCCCGCTCATGCCGTTCTCGCGGAGGTACCAGGTGGCCAGACGGACGTCGCGGGACAGCCCGTGCCGGCTGTTCGCGATCTGGTGGAACTGCATCTCCCGCTGCCGGGCCGGGCTGAGTGCCACGCGCGGACGGCCAGCGGCGGCGACGGAACCGGCGGGCACCGCGGCCTCGTGTGCACGGTCGGCGGCGACGGACGGGTCCTTGCAGAACTCGACGAGCGGGGCCAGGGCGCGCTCCCACGTGAAGTCCTGACGGACCCGGCTGACGGCGTCGCGAGCGGCCTGGGCGGCCTCGGGGTCGTACAGCATCGACTCGAGGGCGGCGGCGAGGGCGTCGACGTCGCGCTCGTGCACCGCGACGCCCATGCCCTCGGCGGCGACGAGGTCACCGAAGCTGTCGCCGTCGGTCGTCACGATGGGCAGGTTCGCCCACATGTAGTCGAGGATGCGCGTGCGGAACGAGAACGTGGTCTCGATGTGCGCGAAGTGCGTGGACACCCCGGCGTCCGCTTCGAGCAGGTAGTTCTGGCGGTCGTCGAGCGCGACCCACTGCTCGTTGAAGAACACGTGCTTGCCGGTCAGGCCGAGCTCCGCGCTGAGGCGACGGGTCTCCGCGACGATCGCCATCTCCGGCACGTCGGGGTTCGGGTGCGCGACCCCGAGGAAGAACAGCCGGATGTCGTCGTGGGTCTCGGCCACCTTGGCGATGGCACGCACGAGCGACGGGGTGTCGAACCAGTTGTAGATGCCGCCGCCCCAGATGACGACCTTGTCGTCCTCGCCGATGCCGGGCGTGACGCCGCGGATCGCCTTGCGGGTGTGCTCGGGCGGCGTGGAGTCCATGCCGAACGGCGCGATGGCGATGAGCTTGTTCAGGTTGTCGTCGGCGAGGTAGTTGTCCGGGTTCACGCGACCGACGGCGGCGAGCTGCCCGAGCCAGAACAGGCGCTGGCGCTCGGAGGCGCAGAGGAAGAAGTCGCCGCGCTCGAGCTGGGCGTTGATCACCTCGGTGGTGGAGGTGACCTGATTGCGCCAGCCGACGTCGCCGTTGTCGCGGGCCTGCTCGAGCTGCTCGAGGTGCATCGGGTCGTACAGGTCGACGACCATGATCTTGTTCGAGCGCTGCAGCGTCGTGAAGTGGTGGAGTGCGTATCCCTGGAAGAAGATGACGTCGGCCCACTCCTCGTGGTCCTTCATCGCGCGCTCGTGCTGCAGCGGGACGCGGATCACCTCGAAGCGGTCGGACTTGCGGTTCGCCACGTTCCAGGTCACCAGGCGGACGTCGTTGTGCTCGCTGAGCGCCTCGGCGATCTTCCACGCGCGCATGCCGGGCCCGGCCATCTTCTCGCCGAGGGCGTCCCCGGTGATGACGAGCACCCGGTTGCGGTGCATCGGCTGCTCGACGTCGAAGGCCTGCATGATCGCCTGGTAGCCCTCGAGGAAGTAGCCGTCCTCGAAGAGCGGCTTGAAGGCGTCGCCGAACAGGCGGAAGACCTCCTTGTCCGTCTTGACGCGCTGGCCCTGGATGCGACGGCGGTCCTCGGAGAGCCGGGGGAGGTCGGTGACGAACTGGTCGAGCGCGTACAGGCCCGCGACGGTCTCCTTCGACATCGGCGTCGTCGGGTCGAACTCGTCCGGGGCGCCGGTGAAGCGGCGAATGTCGAACTCGGACGAGTCGCGGCCGCTCTTGGCGACGGCACGTCGTGCGAGCAGGGCCAACGCCGCGGGGAGGAACACCCCGAGGTTCTCGTCGGAGAGGTTCTTGTAGAGCAGGTGCAGGGCGTTCCGCTCGAGCAGGTACATCTCGCGGTGGTCGCCGAACGACTTCATCGACCCGTGGTGCTTGTGGAAGACGACCGAGCGCGGGGCGAACCGCACGCGGTAGCCGAGCAGGTTGAGGCGCCAGCCGAGGTCCACGTCGTCGTAGAACATGAACAGGCCCTCATCGAACCCGCCGACCTCGAGGAAGACGTCGCGCCGGACGAACAGCGCGCTCCCGGTGCCGAACAGCAGGTCGCGCGGCTCGTCGAAGCGGCCGTCGTCCAGCTCGGCGATGTGGTTCTTGTAGCCCATGCCGAACCAGCTGAGGCCCGACTCGACGAAGTCGATCGTCTTGCCCTCCCAGTCGAGGACCTTGCTCGCGACGGCGGCGACGCGGGGGCTCGGGGCGAAGCCCGCGATGCCCTCCCGGACCCAGGCCACGTCCGGCTTGGCGTCGTTGTTGAGGAACGCGACGACGTCCCCGCTGGCCTCACGCGCGCCGAGGTTGCTGCCGCCGGTGAAGCCGAGGTTCTCGGCGGAGACGATGATCTTCACGTTCGCCTGGTCGCCGAGCGCCGCTCGGAGCCGGGCCTCGCTGTCGTCGCCGGAACCGTTCTCGACGACGACGATCTCCAGGCGGTCCGCCGGCCAGTCGACCTCGCTGAGCCGCGCGATGCACTCGAGCGTGTCGTCGGTCCCGCGGAAGTTGATGACGACGACGGACACGCGAGGCGCGAAGGTAGACACGGACGAAACTCCATACGTCGGCTGGCGAGGATGCCCCGGAAGGCGGCACCACTATACCCAGGGGCCCTGCACGGCCCGGCGTCGCCGAGCCCGGGCAGCCGCGCCGCGTCCGGCGACGTCGTGGCGTCGTCACCCTGGGAGACTGGGCCGGTGGACGCCTCCGTGATCGTCATCGACTGGCACCAGCCCGAGCTCACCCGCCGGGCGGTCGACTCCGTGCTCTCGCAACGGGTCGACGCCGAGACCGAGGTCGTCCTCGTCGTGAACGAGGCCGACGACGCCACCGTCGCCGCCTACCGCGCCGACTACCCGGGCGTCGTCGTGGTGCCGGAGCCGACGAACTCGGGCTTCGCCGGCGGGGTGGCGCGCGGGGTCGCTGCCGCCTCCGGCGCGGTGCTCGTGCTCCTCAACAACGACGCGGTCGCCGACCACGGGTTCCTCGACCGGGGCCTCGCGTGCCTCGCCGCCGGTGGTCCGCGGACGGCAGCCGTCGCGGCCACAGCGGTCCTCGAGGGCGCGTTCGCCGTCGTGCCCGACGGCGCCGGCCGTAGTGACCACGACCTCGTCGCGGCGGACGGCCGGCGGTGGCGACGGGTCGAGACCGGCGGGCAGACCCTCGTGAACGGCACGGGCGTGGTGCTCGACCGCTCCGGCAACGGCCGTGACCGCGACTGGCTCCGTCCGGTCGACGACGCCCCGGAACACGCACCCCTGTTCGGGTTCTCCGGTGGCGCCGCGTTCCTGCGGCGATCGGCCCTCGAGGAGGTCGGCGGCTTCGACGAGTCCCTCTTCATGTACTACGAGGACCTCGACGTCGCGTGGCGGCTCCGCCTCGCCGGGTACACGGTCGGAGCGGCTCCGGACGCGGTCGTGGTGCACCGGCACGCCGCGAGCTCGGGCAGCGACTCGACGCTCGTCCGCACACAGAGCATGCGCAACCGCCTCGCCGTGACGGTCCGCAACGGCTCGGCGCGGATGACCGCGCGGGTCCTGCTCAGGACCTTCGTCCGGCTGGGACGCGACCTCCTCCGGCCGGCAGCGGCACAGCTCCCGCCCACCGCGTGGTGGCGGCTGACCCGGGAGGCCCCTGCCGTCCTCCGTCACGCACGTCGCCTCCGCCGTGCGGACCGTGTGTCACGCACTGCGCGTCGTCGCGTCGAAGCCGCGCTCGCCACCGCAGACTGAACGAGCGCACAGGAGCGCGTCGCGGACGCGAGGAGCAGCGGGCCGCGGCCGCCGCGGGGAGCCGACCCGCGCCTCCCGTTCGGGGGCACGGCCGGGGGCTGTGTAACCACTGTGACGCGCGTAGTCTGATGCGACACGTGTGTCCCGACCGCGATCAGGGGTCGGTCGGAGGCGCCCAGCCCGAACCGCGTGCCCACCACCCCGTCGCCGCCCCCGGAAAGGCCCCTCGACGTGAAGAAGGTCGTCGCAATCCTCGCCAGTGTGCTCGCCGTCGCGAGCGTGCTGGTCGGGTTCCAGCTCACCGCCCCAGCCGGACAGGAGCCGGCCAGTGCGCTGAGCGGCTCGTCCTTCCAGGCGGGCAACATCATCTCGGACACGAACTTCTACGCCGGGACGTCGATGTCCGTCGACGGCGTGCAGTCGTTCCTGAACACGCAGATCGGGTCGTGCGCGTCGTCGTCCTGCCTGAACGTCGGACGCTTCGGGATGAACTCCCGCTCGGCCGACCCGATGTGCAACGCCCTCACCGGCGGGTCCTCCCTCTCCGCCGCGGTCATCATCACCCGCGTCGCGGCGGCCTGCGGCATCAGCCCGAAGGTCATCCTCGTCACGCTCCAGAAGGAGCAGACGCTGATCAACGGCGCGACCGCGCGGAACCCCTCCGCCGCCCGGCTCGAGCGGGCGATGGGCTACGCCTGCCCCGACAACGTCGGCGGACACTGTGACCCGGCCTACGCCGGCGTCGGCAACCAGATCTACTGGTCCGCCTGGCAGTGGAAGCGCTACGGCAACCCGCCCGGCACCAGCAACTACTTCACCTGGTTCAACCCGGGCAACCGCGCGGTCCAGTACAACGTGCCGGTCAGCTGCGGCACCAAGACGGTCGCCGTGCAGAACCGCGCGACCGCCGCGCTGTACTACTACACGCCGTACACGCCGAACACGGCGGCGCTGAACAACCTGTACGGCACGGGTGACGGCTGCTCGGCCTACGGCAACCGGAACTTCTGGCGCCTCTACACCGACTGGTTCGGCTCGACCACCGGCGTGAGCACCTCCGCCAAGGGCACGCTCGACGGCATCGCGACGAGCTACAACGCGATCACCGTCAACGGCTGGGCCCTCGACACGACCACGAACAAGAGCACCCGCGTCGACGTCTACGTCGGTTCGAAGGGCACCGCGGTGCAGGCGGACCAGAACCGCCCGGACATCGCGGCCGCGTACCCGAAGCTCGGCGCGAAGCACGGCTTCAACCAGCGCATCCCAGCGGCCGCCGGTTCCCAGAAGGTCTGTGCCTACGCGATCTCGATCGACGGCAAGACGAACCAGGAGCTCGGCTGCCAGACGGTCTCGGTGCCGGACGGCTCGCCGTTCGGGTCCCTCGACAGCGCCAGGGCCGTACCGGGTGGCGTCGCCGTCACCGGGTGGGCGATCGACCCCGAGTCCAGCGGACGCATCGGCGCGCACATCACCGTCGACGGGACGATCGTCAAGAAGATGTGGGCCGAGGCGCCGCGTGCCGAC